>Ga0099791_10000735_pt1 | contig 12272 bp, 9 predicted proteins | sample Rivendell_Oct201_7_FD_77318 | JGI IMG/M metagenome (GOLD analysis project Ga0099791, IMG submission 77318) | Vadose zone soil and rhizosphere microbial communities from the Eel River Critical Zone Observatory, Northern California to study diel... | ecosystem: Environmental > Terrestrial > Soil >... | reverse complement strand
TCTCGTCGTCATGCTGGCAGTGCCCACCATCAGCGTCGCGCTTGCAGCCTGTGTGGCCTGGGCCGGCGCGCGCCCCCTCCCTACCCTCCCCCGCAAGCGGGGGAGGGTAGGGAGGGGGCTGCGGCGCGGACTCGATTTATTCGTGATGATGGCGATCGCGGTGCCTTCGATCGTCAGTGCGCTCGGGTTTTTGTATTTCGGTCTTGCGATCTACCGCGCGGTGCCGATCTACACGACTGTCTGGCTGATCGTGCTGGCGATGTCGACGCGCTACCTCACTTGGGCCAATCGCACCATTTCGAGCAACCTGCTGCAGGTACATCCGGAGATCGAGGAAGCCTGCGCCACGTCGGGCGTACGGCGCGGTCCGACCTTCGTGTCCGTGCTCCTGCCGACCATCGGCCGCGCGCTGCTGTACTCCTGGTTTTGGCTTGCGCTGCTGTCGCTGCGCGAGTTGACTATTCCGATCATGCTGGCGCGCCCGGACACCGCCGTTCTGGCGACCGCAATCTGGAGCCTGAATTCGGCGGGCAATGCCGATGTGGCGGCCGCCATGAGCATGATCCTTGTCTGCATCACTCTGGTGATGGTGTTCCTTTTTCACAAGGTCGCCGGCCAACGTGAAATCTGAGTTGGGAGCTTCGGATGATCACAGGTGCGCGGCTCCACAAGACCTACGTGGCAGACGACGGCAGCCGCGTCCGCGCGCTCGACGACGTCAGCTTCGCGGTGAGAGAACGGGAGTTCTACGTCCTGCTCGGCCCCTCCGGGTCGGGCAAGACCACGACGCTCCGCGCCATCGCGGGGTTGGATCAGCCGGACAGTGGCCGCATCACGATCAATGGAAAGGCCGTGTTCGCGTCGGAAAATGGAGTTCGCATCCCGCCGGAGGAGCGGCCGATCGCGATGGTGTTCCAGTCCTATGCGCTATGGCCGCACATGGATGTGCACGACAACATTGCGTTCCCGTTGCGCCGCGGCATCCGCCGCGTCCCGCAGGAGGAAGCGGCGCGACGCGTCGGCCGCGTGGTCGAGCTGTTGGGGCTCAAGACCGAGCTGTACAGGCCGGTTTCGACGCTTTCGGGCGGCCAGCAGCAGCGCGTGGCGTTGGCGCGTGCGCTCGCGCTCGAGCCGGCGGTGTTGCTGATGGATGAACCGCTGTCGAATCTCGATGCCCGCCTTCGCGCGCGGCTTCGCGTGGAGCTCAAAGAGATCACCCGATCGATCGGCATCACGACGGTGTATGTCACCCATGATCAGACCGAGGCCATGGTCATGGCTGATCGCATCGCGGTGATGGAGCACGGCCGAATCCTGCAGGAAGGCGCGCCATGGACGCTGTACCACCAGCCGGCCGAACTGTTCGTCGCCAAGTTCTTAGGTGAAATGAATTTCATTTCGGGAAAGATCGAGCCCGGGAACGACCAATATGTGCGCGTCGCCACGCCCGTCGGACCGCTGAATTTGATGAGGTCGCCGACGACGCCGAAAGAGGGATCGGTCGTGCTCGGGTTTCGCCCTGAGGACGCCGTGCTCACGCAGGCGCCGGGCGACAACGTCATCTGTGCGCGCGTCACCGCGCGGCATTATCTTGGCGACGCGTTTCTTTACCAGGCGTGCAGCGGCGAAATCTCGTTCGAGATCCGCCGTCCGAAAGCCGAGCAGCTGGAGCTTGGCAAGGAAATCTTTGTACACCTGCCGCCAAGCGCATGTATGGCGTTCCGCGGTGGTGCCGACAAGTCGAAGGGCGGTCGATTCGATGAAACAGTCGGATCGGTCGGCTCTTCAGGACGAGGTTGATGGATGACATCGATATGATTCGAACTTCGAAAACGCTCTGCTAGACCTGTTCGGGCTGGTTCGATCCAGCAAATCGTGGGGAGAGGCTATATGAAGTTACAGTGTCTTGGTTCGTTACGTCGCCGTCTGATCGCTGTGGCGGTTACGGTGATGACTTTCATCCTTGCCGCGGCGCCGCAAGCGAATGCCCAGGATGGGCGCGCGCTGGCGCCGCTGCTCGTCAAGGCGAAGCAGGAAGGAGCCCTCACCATTTTCACCGGCACGGCGCGCTACCCGGACAGCGCCGTCAAGCAGCTCGAGCAGGATTTCCGGCACAAGTACGGCTTTGCGCTGAAGATCACGCTTGCGGCGCCCGGCCCGCATCCACCTGTCGTTCAAAAGCTCATCGCCGAGGCAAAGAGCGGCGTGAAACCCGGGATGGACCTTTTTCCGACCGCGCTCACATTCTACGGCCCGATGCGCGAGGCGGGCGTGCTCGCAAAGGCAAACTTTGCGGCCCTTGGCGTGCCGCAGGGATTGATCGCACCGCCCGGAGACAATGTGCAGATCGCCACCATCGCGCGCAACGTGATTTACAACACCAATCTCGTCAAGAAGGCCGATGCGCCGCGGCGTCTTCAGGACCTTGCCGATCCGAAATGGAAAGGCAAGATCGTCGCACCGGCCATACCGGACGTCTTCGCCATGATGGTGCCGGTGCTCGGCGAGCGCGAAGCCCTCGACCTCGTACGACGGTTGGTGCAGGACCAGCAAATCGTGCTGATCCAATCGGTGACCGACGTGGGTACCAAGGTTGCAAACGGCGAGTTCGCTCTTGGGTTTGGCGTGCCGGCGGACTGGACGGGCTTGCGCAAGCGCGGTGCGCCGCTCGACAACGCGCCGCTCGAGAAGGTCAGCGGGCAACCGTTCCATGCCGGCGTGCTCGCGAACGCCGATCATCCTGCAGCGGCAACGGTGTTCGCCTATTTTGCGTGTTGCACGCCGGAAGGCAAAAAATCGCTGTATCAGTCGATCGGCTGGGCCAATTTCGAGACGTCGGGCACCGAGCCGTACGAAATCGGCGGGCAGGGCCGCGGCGTCAATCCGGATCACCAATGGCAAATCAGCGACCAGGGACGCCTCGGTCAGGAGGTCGCCAAAATTCTTGGGATGTGAATCCCTTCCACGAGCCGGCTAGGTGATGGCATTTCGCACGGCGCTTCTGCTCCCTCTCCCCGCTTGCGGGGAGAGGGTCGGGGTGAGGGGGCGTCTCCACAGGCCCAGACTCGTGGAGAGGCCACCTCACCCGGAATTTGCGCGAAGAGTGCGCAAATTCCGACCTCCCCGCAAGCGGGGAGAGGTAACGGCCGTGGCAATCGACGGAGTTCGCAGCATGAGCGGCAGTTTCCCGGTGCTCTCACTTACCGAGCGCGATCGGCGGTGGGCGGCGCTGCGCGCCGGAATGGCCGACAATGCCTTCGACTGTCTGGTCATCTTCGGCCTCAAGGGGCGCGAGCACTATGAAGGCTATGTGGCGAACGAGAACGTCGAGGGGTTCGCGATATTTCCGCGCGACAGCGATCCTGTGCTGGTGTCGTGGCATCCCAAAATGGTCATTCGTCGCAGGAGCCCGAAACTCGACCCCAGCCGGTTCTGGATCAAGGATGCGCGCATCGGCAACTACGGATCGATCCTCGTCGAGGTGCTCAAGGAGCGGGGGCTCGATCGCGCACATGTCGGCGTCATCGGCCTTGAGATCGGCGAGGCCGGATCGCCGGAAGGCATCGTCCCGTTCACCACCTGGCGCAAGGCGCTCGACGGCCTGCCGCAGGTGCAGTTCGTTGACGCGACGTGGTGGTTTCGCGAGGTGATGCTGGTGAAGAGCGCGGAGGAGCTATCGGTACTGCGCCATTGCGGCATGCTTGGCGAGCGCGCCTGCCAGGCCATGATCGATGTCGTGAAACCCGGCGCCTCCGAGTTCGCGGTGTTCCGGGCGCTTCAAGAACAGATCCACGCCGGCGGCGCCGTCACGCACGATCCCTTCCTGATCATGACCTGGGGCGCGCAAGACATCGGCTGGGCCGAGCCGGCCTGGGCTTATTACGGCGGCCCGCCACGGGTGGTCGAGCCCGGCGATCTCATCATGGCGGAGCTGTTTCCGGCCTATGGGGGGCTGGAAACGCAGCAGCAGATGGCGGTCGCGGTCGCGCCCGTCGCGCCGATCATTGCCGAACTGGGCGAAGTGGCGGCGCGCTGCTATGACGCCGGCGTCGCAGCGCTACGCCCCGGCAGGACATTCAGCGACGCATGGAGCGCCATGGTGGAACCGCTCAAAGAGATCGACGGCTGGTCGCTCACGCCGATGATCCATAGCGTAGCACCGCTTGGCTGGGTCGGCGGGATGGGCTTCAATCTTGACCACATGCCGCCTGCGTTGAAAAGCTTCCGGCAGGCCATGCAGGTCGAATTCGGTACGCGCGACCTGGTGCTGCGCGAGGGCATGTCATTCGCCTTCGAGCCGAACGCCTGTAAAGGCCACCACCGCGTAAATGTGGGCGGGACCGTGGTCGTTACCAGCGGCGAGCCGGAACAGCTCAATACAGCGCCGAACCGGCTCCACGTCGTGGGTTGACCTCTCAGCGACCGACTCTCCGACGCCATTCCAGAAATTCGTTATACAGCTGCGTCTTGTCGGCTTCGCGGAGGCTTTTGGTCTCGGCCGCTTGGGTTTGGTTTGCCTGCGCCAACCAATCCTCAGCCGCCTTGAAGCGCTGCAGTCCTGGAATCGTTGCCCCGATAGCGGTCTCCCGCCATTTGGGATGGCGAATTGGCTGTTGCAGCAGGTCGATCTTGCCGAACAGAGCGTTGACGAACCTGGAGACCCGGTTGTAGCGATCACTGCCGACAGGCCAATTATAGACCATCAGGAGAGACGAGACGGCGACGGTATCCACGGTTTCCCCAGGGGGCACGAGGTTGGGATATTCCGCGCTGGTGAAGGCGGACGGAAAATACAGGTCCTGAATTGCCTTCTCGAAAGGGACGGCGACGAGATGGAATCGGCCTTCCTCGTTCTTGATGTTCCTGAACAGGGGCGCAACTTTTCCGATCGGACCGAACCACGCGTCGCCGTCTCCGTTGAGCACCTTTTGGAGGGCGGCAACGTCATCCGTCTTGGTATCGATATCCGCGGTGATTCGCAGTCGATTGAAGAGGTTACGCAAGGACGCGTACGACAAATCGCGTGGGGCATACACCTTTTTTCCAGCCAGGTCGCGGACCGTTCTGATCTCTTTGCGCGCCAGGATATGGAAATCGGCGTTGAAGACTTTGGTGATATAGTTTACCCGGTTTTCGAGATTAGGGACGCCATACTCGGTCTTCACGAACTCCACGGCGTCGGATAATGCAAACCCCATATCGATGCTGCGCAGACGCAAAATATCGATAAGGTTCTGAGCGGATCCCTTGCCGATCACCGGCAGAACGCGCAGGTTATCGCCATCATCGAGCACGTTCGCCATGTCCGACCCCATGGCCGCATAGGCGCCGCCGACCGGCGCGGTGATGACGGTGACGGTTCCGTTGTTGAGCTGGTCTCTGCTCGGCAAGGTGCCGTCGGTGCGGCTCTGATCGGGGGCCGGAGCGGGCCGCTTTACCGGCGTTGCTTGCGTGGTGATGACCGGGCGCCTGTCGATTTCGCCGATTGCCTCTCGCAAACTTGCATCGATGTTGGAGCGCTGCGCCGAAACGCTGCCTACGAGCAAGCCAGTCCATATAAAGACGCCAGCCGTGCCGACAAACCAACGCATGATGCCCTCCCACCAATTTGCGTTTAGTTGGTACCGCAAAGACTGATTCTTAAAGATTGGATTTGAGCTTAGCAGGGACTGAAAGCTGATTTCTTAACCTACATAAATATCGTGGCGATATCTCGTTCGAATGATGAAATTGTTCGCGGTGTTGCGGTGCGCAGCCGGCTACCTGTGCGCGCCCAAGCCTCCCGCAAATGCCAACTGGTTCAAAAGGATTTGCGAGAATACGCCGCCCGAGAATCGCTCCCTACTCGGGCGCAAAGGCGAGGAGAACGTTGCCGGGTAGCCCCGCGATGGTCGAATATCCCGACCCGACGAACACCATGCCTCCGGCGACCGTCGGGCCGGGCGCCATGATGGACCCGCCCTTTGCGGCGACCTTGTTGACGGTATCGAACGTCCGGGCGGTGTCGTATCGCCACAGCACGCTGCCGTCCGCCGTCGATATGGCGAACAGCGTGCCGTCGGAGCCGCCCACGAAGGCGACGCCGGCAATGACGGTCGTGGCGGCGCCGTGGTTGATGACCTGGTCCTTCGTCGAATTTAGCGGCGTGAACCAAACGCGTTCGCCGGTGTCGAGACGGAGCGCCGCCATGCCGCCGCCGGTGAGGCCAAAATAGCCGTTATCCGCATCGGCGGCGCCGCCCCATTGAACCCCGCTGCGCAGCACGCCCGGCGGCAGCGGGCCATTGCCGATGACGGGGCCGTGCACGTTCACCCGCCACAACGGTGCGCCGCCCCGATCAGGATCGAGCGCCAGAATGTCTCCCGGCTTGGTGCCCACGATGATCGTTTGGCTGCCGTCCGGCAGCGCATGCAGGATGACGGACGACGGGATCCGATCCGGATCGTCTATCCCTATGCGGCCGGCAGTTCGGGCGACGCTGCCGCAAGGCTGCTGGCGCAAGGGCTCACCGAGGTCTTTGGACAAGCAGTCGTCGTCGAAAATCGCATCGGCGCCAACGGTACGCTGGCCGCACAATCGGTGGCGCGCGCCCCGGCCGACGGGTACACGCTGTTTTGGGCGACCACGCCTCAGATCGCGATTTCTCCGGCCATGACGACGGTGCCCTACGACCCGGTGAAAGATTTTACGCCGATCAGCGCCGTCCTCACCGCCACATGGGTTCTGATCGTTAACTCGCAAATGACGGCGAAGACTCTTGCGGAATTTGTCGACTACGCGCGCGCTCACCCAAATCTCGTTTATGCCCAAGGCGGCGTCGGCAGCGTCGGTCACCTGGCGATGGCAATGTTTCTCAAGCGCGCAGGACTGGAGATGCCGGGCGTGAGCTATCAGGGCAATGCCCCCGCGCTCAATGACGTCATCGCCGGCCATGTGCCGACGATGTTCTCGGTGCTGGGGGACGCAGTTCCACACATCGCGAGCGGCGGCATTCGCCCACTTGCGGTGTCGAGCGACAGGCGCTCCCCGCATATCCCGGAGGTTCCTACCATCGCAGAGTCCGGCTATCCGGGATTCCGGGCAACCAGCTGGAACGGCCTGATGGCGCCGGCGGGCACGCCCGAAGCGATCGTTTACCGCATCGCGACGGAGGTTGCGCGCGTCGCCAAGGAGCAGAAGTTTGTCGAGCGACTGATGAGCTTCGGCATCGAGCCGGTCGGCAGCGGCCCGGAGGAACTAGCCACAATGGTTGCGGCGGACATCGCATTGTGGCCCGCCGCGCTCCGCACCGCCGGCGTCAAAGGCCAATAGGCTAATCACCCCTGAACCGCATCGACGCGGTCCTCGGCGGCGCGCAACTCGGCGATCATCTCGATCGACGGCGGCGGCCGACCGGCCTGGGGCGGCGGCTTGATCAGCAGCCGCACCGTAAAGCGCGACCCCTGGCCTTCCTGGCTTTCGACCGTGATGTCGCCGCCGTGCAGGTCGACAACCATCTTCACGAGATTGAGCCCGACGCCGGTGCCGACGATTCCAGACACGTTGCTGCCGCGGAAATAGCGCTCGAACAGCCGGCTGACGTCGGCAGGCGGAATACCGATGCCGTGGTCCTCGACGGCCACCACCAGCCATCCATCCTCGGCCCGCGACGTGATCCGGGCGACGCCGCCGCCGGGCGAATATTTAATTGCATTGGACAAGAGATTGTCGAACACCTGGGACAGCAACTTCGGATCGCCGACCATGCGCAGGCCGCGGTCGCCCAATTCCTCGACGATGGTCGAGCCGGGGGAGCACTCGCGGTGAAGCTGGCAAACGTCGTGCACCAGCTCGCGCAGATCGACCTCCTGGGGATGGAAATAGAGCCCGGCACCGCTCTCGACGAGGCGCGTCGAGGTCAACAGGTTGTCGATCAGATGGGTCATGCGCAGGACGGCGGCGCGGATCTTGCCGGCGCGGGTGATGATCTCGTCGACGCCGATCCGGTCGCGGAGCTTGTTCAGGCGCTGCGCATGTCCATCGATGATGGTCAACGGCGTGCGGAATTCATGCGACGCCATCGACACGAAGTTGCGCTGCAATTGCGTGAGGTGCCGCTCGGCGGCGAGCTTCTCCTCCAGCATCGAGGCTTGTTGGGCGAGCCCGCGTTGCGTCACCATGAGCTCGATGGCATTGTTGCGGAAAACCACGGCCGCGCGGGCCATTTCGCCGATCTCGTCCTGGCGCTCGGTGCCGCGAATTTCGATGTCGGTGTCGTTGGCGGCAAGGCGATGCATATAGCCGGCGAGATGGAGCAGGGGGCTTGAGATCGAACGGCTGATATAGATGAGCGCTCCCACCACCAGCACGCCGGCGAACATCATTGCGATGCCGATCAGCCATCTCGCGTCCTGATAGGCCACCGCGACTCGTCCGGCAGCGTGTTGGGCATTTTCGACCGCGTGCTGGGTAAGCTGCCCCAACGCGTCGCTCGCCGCGTTGTATGCCGCTCGCGATGTTGTCATGTAGGTCGAGACCGCCTCCGCTTTGCGGCCGCTCCGCGATAGCTCCAGCATCTGGTTGACGATGGCCCGATAGTCGTTCCAGCGCTCGCGGAAGTGCGTATACAGCGCCTGCTCTTCGGCGTCGTGGCGGATGCGCTCGTAGCCCCCCTGGGCCTGCGAAATGGCGCGATCGAGCTCGATCATTTCCCGTTCGATCGCGTCGCTTTCGGTCGCGTTCGACGACAAGAGGTGGTTGCCCTCGGCGGCGCGGAAATCCGACGTATAGTTGTTGAGATCGCCGAGCACACGCGTATTGGGCAGCCACACATCCGCGATATCGGCGGAGACGTTGTTGAAGTCGCGAAGCCGCGCAATGCTCAACATGCCGAGGAAAAAGATCAGCAGGAAGAAAAAGATGAACACCGACGACAGGTGAAATCTGATGGAGCGGGGTTGCCTCATTGGGGCGGACCGTGTTGCGTGCGAGATGCGTCGCCCCCCGGCGGGCGAATTCGAACTCCTTATAGAGTCGGTCGGCCCTCATTATGACATTTTTTTCCTCATTCCGAGGACAAAATATCCTAGGATTGCCGCAGCCGGCGCCTCTGCCGGTTGAACGCCCGAAAACACCCCAATGCCGGAAACGCGAAAAAAAATCCTTTGCATCGAAGACGACCGGGAAACCGCGGCGCTGATCGCCGAGGAACTGGCGGAGCGTGGCTACGACGTCCACGTCGCCCATGATGGCCGCGAGGGTTTCGCTGCCATCCTCAAGTTTCATCCCGACCTTGTGCTGTCGGACATCAGCATGCCGGTGATGTCCGGCTTCGAGCTGTTGGAACGGCTCACCGGGCTCGCCCCGCGGTTTCGCCACATGCCGTTTGTGTTCCTGACCGCCCTGACGGATCGCGACAACGAACTGCGGGGACGCCAACTCGGCGCCGATGACTATGTGACCAAACCGCTCGATTTCGATCGGCTCGATGCCATCATTACGGCTCGCCTCGCGGGCGTCGCCCGCCACGAGCTTTGGTCAAGGCAAGTCGACTTGAACGACCGCGAGGTCGAAACGCTCACCTGGGCGGCGCGGGGAAAAACGTCGTCCGAGATCGCGCAAATCCTGGGATTGTCGAAGCGGACCGTCGACTTCCATATCGACAACGCACGCGAAAAGCTCGGCGCCGCCACCCGCGTCGAGGCCGCCATCAAGGCCGCCACCAGCCGCCTGATCGAGCCGTAGAAGGAGTAGGGCGCAATAGCCACCGGGTCCGGCCTTTGGCCGGCCCCGTTGGCTAATCCGCCCTGCGCGCTCAATGTCTCGGCCGCATGGCGGTTCCGTTGATGCCGGAACGGTCCTTCGCGGGCCCGCCGATGTAACCGGGGCCGGACGCGATGTGGCCCATCGTGGTGCCGTTGATGCCCGATGGGTGCGCCACTGGACTCGTGACCACGTTCGGCGGAATTGCCGACCGGCGCGCGTCAGCGCCGCCGACGTTGCCCGCCGCTGTGCCCGCACCCGCTACGCTGCTGCCGCGCACGCCGATCCCCGCGGGAGCGATCGAACCCGGAACCGCGTGACCGAAACCTTGACCGCCGACCGGCACGACAACGCCGATAGCATTGCGCGCCGGGCCGCCCGCGGCGCCGGGGAGCTTGAACGGCGGGATGGCGCCGATATGAGCTGACGGAGCCGCGGGCATATTTGGCGCGTTCGCGATCAACGATTTTCGGTTGGTGCGGCGCTGCAGGCCAGCCGAGCCGCCTTCAAGCCTGACCGGCTCGGCGCCACGGCGACCCATGATGTCACCGCCGTCGCCAATACTGACGCCGCCCGGGCGCGAGGCATCACGATCGGAACCGGCGTTGGCGCCGTCCTCTTGAGCACCTCCCGGGCTCGCCGCGAGCGCAGCGCACAGCGCCACAGCGACAGCAAGTCCTGAGAATTTGACGCGGCTCTCCATCGACTAACCACCTTATCGGCTCAGGTATCCTCAAGCTTCGGCGAGATCCGGTTCGTCCTCGTGAAAGGCCGGCTCGCGGCGGCTGCCCCTCCAATCCAGGAACAAGGTCTGCAACGCCGGCACCACCACCAGGAGCAGGATCGGACCGATCAGCATGCCGCCGACCACCACGGTCGCGAGCGGGCGCTGCACCTGGCTGCCGATTCCGGTCGAGATCGCGGCCGGGAACAAGCCGATGCAAGCCGACAATGCCATCATCATAATCGGCCGCATCTGCTGCGCGACCGCCTTCGTCATGGCCTCGATGGTGCCGAGGCCGGTGCCGGCTATTTCATTATAGCACGAGATGATCAGGATGCCGCTCATCACCGACACGCCGAACAACGACACGAAGCCGATCGCCGCGGAGATCGAGAAATTCAGATCGGAGACATAAAGCGCGATGACGCCGCCCGCGATCGAGAATGGAATGCCGAGCAGCGCCATAAAGCTGTCGCGCCACGAATTGAACAAGCCATAGAGCAGCACCAGGATCAGCACGAGACTGATCGGGACGATGACCGACAGACGCTTCTTGGCCATTTGCAGGCTCTCGAACTCGCCGGCCCATTCGATGCGGTAGCCGGGGGGAAGTTTGACGTTCTTGGCGATGCGCTCCTGCGCCTCGGCGACGGCGCCGGCGAGGTCGCGTCCGCGCACGCTGAACTTGATCGGCACATAACGCTGATTGCGCTCGCGATAGATGTAGGAGGATCCGGTATCGAGCGTGATCGAGGCGAGCTCGGACAGCGGTATGTAGGCGCTGCCGTTCGGCGTCTGATAGCCGACTTTGAGATTGCGGACCGCATCGATGCTGTCGCGGTGCTGCGGCGCCGCCCGCACCACCACGTTGAACTGCCGGTCGGCCTCCAGCAGCGTCGTCGCTGTGGTGCCGCCGAGCGCGGCTTGCACCACCGCGTTGATGTCGCCGGCATTGAGCCCATAGCGGGAGGCCTTGGCGCGATCGACCTTGATGTTGAGGTTGGGCTGCCCCAGCACCCAGAATATGCCGAGATCGGTGATCCCTTTGACCTGATCCATCTCGTGCATGGCCTGGCGAGCAAGCTCCTCCAAGGTGGAAAGATTCGGACCGATGATCTTGGCGGAGTTGGCGCCGCGCACGCCCGACAGGCCTTCCTCGATGTTGTCCTGAATGTATTGCGAGAAATTAAAGCCGATGCCCGGAAATTCGTTGGTGAATTCGGTCTGCAGCCGGTCGATCAGCTTTTCCTTGTCGAAGCCCTTCGGCCACTCGTCGAACGGCTTGAGCGGCACAAAGAACTCCGCATTGAAGAAGCCCGTCGCATCGCTGCCATTGTCCGGCCGGCCGTGCTGCGACACCACGGTGATGACTTCCGGGTGAGTGAGCAGGATTTCGCGCAGCCGGTTGACAATGGGCATTCCGGCCTCCAGCGAAATCGTCGGCGGCAGGGTGGCGCGGATCCACAGATTGCCTTCCTCCAGCGCCGGCAGGAACTCGCTGCCGAGCTGCGACGCGAGTATGCCGGTCAGGCCGAGGAAAACCGCGCCGAGCGTCACGCTTGTCTTGCGGTGGCCGAGCGACCAGTTCAGGACCGGCATGTAGACCTGTCTGATGCCGCGCACGATGAGGGTTTCGACCTCCGCGACATGAGCGGGCAGCAACAGTGAGGCGAGGCACGGCGTCACCGTGAAGGTCGCGATCAAAGCTCCGACCAGTGCATACGCATAGGTCTTGGCGATCGGGTTGAAGAGCTGACCTTCGACGCCCTGCATGGTGAACAACGGAAGGAATGCCGGCACGATGATC
>Ga0099791_10000732_pt1 | contig 12298 bp, 12 predicted proteins | sample Rivendell_Oct201_7_FD_77318 | JGI IMG/M metagenome (GOLD analysis project Ga0099791, IMG submission 77318) | Vadose zone soil and rhizosphere microbial communities from the Eel River Critical Zone Observatory, Northern California to study diel... | ecosystem: Environmental > Terrestrial > Soil... | reverse complement strand
TGGTGCGACCCCGCAGAATCGAACTGCGGACACCCACGTTTTCAGCGTGGTGCTCTACCAACTGAGCTAGGGTCGCGCCGGACGGGAACCTTACCATGGGCGCTCGGACGGGGTCAACGCGCCCCGGCGTGGATTACGCGAGCTTTCGACGCCGGTCGGATCGCGTATCCCGCCGGTCCGGCCGCCGCCGGCGATCGTCGTTCTCGCGGGTGGGGAGATAGATGGTCACGATGCTGCTCCAGTCTCCTTCGCTGCGCGCCCGGATCTCGCCGCCGTGCTCGCGCACGATCTGGTAGGCCATGGCCAGCCCGACGCCCGCGCCGTAGCGGCGCGAGGTCGAGAACGGAACGAAGAGCCGGTCCAGCACCTCGCCCGCCACCTTGGGCCCGTCGTGCGCGATCTCGGCCTGCACCGCGCCCTGCGCGGCGCGCGTCTCCACGCGCACGCGCCCGCCGCTCGGGACGGAGTGAAGCGCGTAGCTCAGCACGTTCACGAGCACCTGCCGCATCTTCTCGTTGTCGAGGAGCAGCGTGGGCACGTCGGGGCTGAGCCGCTTCAAGAGGCGTACCCGCCGGCGCACCAGATCCTCCGCCTGCGATTGCAGCACGTCCTGCACGAGCGCGTTCAGGTTCTCGAGCTTGAGGCGCGGGCGGGTCATCTGCGCCAGCGCCACCTGCTCGCTCAGCACCCGCTCCAGGCGCTCCGTCTCGCGCAGGATGATCTCGAGGTACTCGCGGTTGGGGTCCTTCGCGGGAAGCGACTTCAGCACCCGCTTCGCGAATCCGGTGATCGCCGCGACCGGATTGCGAACGTCCTGCGCCACCTGCACTCCGCGCTCGCCCACGACGGCGAGCTTCTCAGCATGGCGGAGCTGCGCCTCGATCTCATGGAGCCGCCGGTCCTTCACGCGCAGGGTTTCCTCCTGCGAGGACCGGGTGTCGGCCAGGGACGCGATCGAGGCGATGAGCTCAGCCACGCGCGCGTCCTCGGCGTCGAAGGAGAGCGGGTCGTCCTGCGTGCCGCCCGACTTGTTGAAGACGAGGAGCGCGCCCGCCACGCGGCTCTGGCTCACGATGGGCGCCGCGAGGAGACAGCGCCAGTCCTCGGGCAGAAATCCCGAGAACCTTGGATCCTCGGCCACGTTGTCGGCGGTCATCGCCTTTCCGTCCGCCTCGAACCACTGGAGGAACCAGCCCCCCAGGGTCCCCAGGTCCTGCGTGGATCCCGGATCCACCGCGTGCACGTGCGCGAGATCCAGCGAGTCGTCGTCCCCGCGGACCCACGCGAGTCCTCCCGCCGCCTGCGTCGCCGCAAGGAGCGCCTTCAACGCCTGCTCCGCTCGAAGGTCGGGACGCGTGGGAAGCGCCGCCGTGCGGCTGAAGTCGATCGCGGACCGGACGGCGGCGCCGCGCCGGCGCACCACGTCGAGCACGGTGTTTCCCTCGAAAGCGATCGCCGCCTGGGTCGCGATCGCGCTCAGGAGCTCCATCTGATCCGCGGTCCATCCGGTGAAGCCGTTCGTCTGCGCGGCGACCAGCACGCCGAGCACTTTCTCCCGCCCGAAGAGGGGGAGGATGGCGACCGGGCCCTCCGGAAGCGCCTCGGCGAGCTGCTCCGGAAGCCGGATCTCGCGCTGCGCGCTGGGCACCATGCAAGCGCGGCCGTCGAAGACCGCGTCCGCGAGAAGGTCTCGGTCGGGATCGAGCGAAAGCCCCTCGTCGCGAAGCGCCTCGAAGAGGTCGCTGTCGAATCCGCCTCCGGCTTCGAACGCGTCGAGGTCCAACGGAGTGCGCATCGGCTCGTCCGGATCCTCGCGATCGGCGCGGCGGAAGGAATCCATCAGCTCGAGGGCCTGGCCCTCCGCGGCAATCTTGAATAGAAGCAGGGTGTCCACTTCCACGGCGAACGCGCCGCCGATCGCGGTGAGCAGGAGCCGGGCGATCCGCTCGTGCGTGAGCGCGACGTGCATGAGCGGGATGGAGCGGAAGAGAAAGCCGGCGCTCCGGTAGCGCTCCGCCTCGTCTTCGAGGCCGTCCTCGTGCTCGCGGCGAACGGACTTTGCTTCCTCTTGGAGAAGGTGGAAGAGAAGCGCCAGGGTCGGGATCACGCCCGGGGCGTTCTCCTGGTTCGGCTGGACTTCTTCGACCTGCCCCTGCATCCGGGCGCAATGCACGCAGTCCTGGACGAAGCGGCCCTCGAAATCCGGGCGCGGCTCGAAGGGGCAGGGCCTGGGGTCCAGGTAGCACGCGCCTTCCGTGATGCGCTGAAGACCCTGGGCCTTTCGTTCGGCGTACTGCTTCCAGGCCACCACGATCTGCTCTTCGACCCGCGCCGACTCCGGCGCCCGCTTTTCGCCCATCGGGTCCCCTCCCGGGATTGAGGCAATCGCTCTTCGGTTTGAGGCCGGCCCTATCAGGTTGATTTACGGCAGGTTAGGCGATATCTTTAGTGCCATTGCATGCCTAAATCTCTGGGACAAGGAGGATTACGGATGAAGGCCGAGGGGCAGGGCCAGCCCACTTCCATCAACATGGAGCTGGGTGAGAAGGAAGCGGAGGGGATCTATTCGAATTTCGTGGTGATCAGCCACTCGCTCTCGGAATTCGTGCTCGATTTCGCGCGCATTCTTCCCGGGAATCCGAAGAGCAAGGTCTTCGCGCGCGTGGTGATGACGCCGCCGAACGTCCGTTCGCTGCTCACGGCGCTCGAGACGAACATCAAGAAGTACGAGGAGCAGTTCGGAAAGATCAAATCCTTCGATCAGCCGGCGAAGGACATCGGCTTCACGTCGTAGCGGGAGGGTTCGCGCTCACCGCGCGCGCTTCGTCGCGGCGTGCGGGTTCGATGCGGCTTGCCGCTTCGGCGGGGGGTGGCGTCTTCCAGCGGCGGTGCAGCCAGTACCAGTGATCCGGCCGGCGTCTCACGCCCGCCTCGATGACCTCGTTGATGGCTCGCGTGAGCCGCTCCACCTCCGTCGACTCCTCCGCACTCCGGTCGGGCTGAAGCACCGCCACCAGCCGTGACCGGAACCGAGCACCCGCCTCGCGCTCGACCAATCCGATCCCCAGCGGGACACCGGCGCGGTACGCCAGCCGGGCCGGGCCGGTATGGGTGGAGGCCGGCCGCCCGAAGAAGGGCACGTGGATTCCCACCTTCCGCGCGTCCTGATCCGGGAGCATCCCGAGGATCGCGCCCGACCGGAGCGCCTTCAGGGCCCCCCTCATCCCAAAGCCAATCTTCACCGCCTCGATCCCCAGGCGCGCCCGGATGTCATCGAAATAGGCGTCGCTTCCTTCGTTCGACTGCGGCGGCAGCACGTATCGCACGGGGCATCCCTTGGCGCGCACCGCGGCTCCCAGGAGCTCCCAATTCCCATAGTGCGCCGTGACCATCACCGCCCCTTTTCCTTCACGCGCCCACGCCAGCACCGGCTCGTAGCCGAGGAGCTCCACGCGCTCGAGGATCCCCCCCGAGCCGAGCTTGGGCAGCGCCAGGAATTCCATGAAGGAGCGGCCGATCTGGATGAAGCTCCGGCGCGCGAGCTCCCGCGCGGGCATTCCGTTCCCTTCCGGTCCGAGTGCCTTCGTGATGTTCTCGACGGCGATGCGGCGCCTGCGGCCGAGGACGTGGAACGCGAGAAGCCCGAGGGCGGCCCCGACCGCGCTCGTTCCCTCGAACGGCAGCGCGCGCGCGAGGAGCCCCAGACCGCGCAGGAGGAGGACCTCGAGCTTCTGGCGAAGGGGTCGAAGGGGCGAGTGCGCCACGTCAGATCGCCGTGCTGCGCTCTCGCCGGGCGCGAGCCGTCCTCTGCGCGACTCCGCCGGGCAGGCGCCGTGCGAGATTCTGCAGCTCGAGACCGATCAGCGCGACCGAGACCTCGGATGCCGTGAGCTGTGCGGAAGCGGCGAGCTGGTCGAGAGGGAGAGGTCGTTCGCGCAATGCGCGGAGAAGAGCATCCTCGTGAGGTGCGAGATGGAGCGGGAGAGAGTGCGTTGGGGCGACGCGGCGGGGAGCGGTGTCCCCAATCCCGATGAGCTCCAGCACGTCAGCGGCATTCCGGACGAGGGTTGCTCTTCCCGAGCGGATCAGCTCATGCGGCGCCTCCCCGAGCGGATCTCGCGAGTCCCACGGCAGCGCCGCTACGGGGCGGCCCATGCGTGCGGCTTCCTGTGCGGTGATCATCGCGCCGCTGCCCGCCGCACCCTGCACGACAACGACAACGTCCGCCATCGCGGCAACCATGCGATTGCGAGCGGCGAAGGTATTGCGGCTGGCGTGCGCTCCCGGAGGGATTTCGCTCATGAGCCCGAGCGAGCGGGCGATGCTCTGGTGTAGACCAGCGTGCTCCGGAGGATAGATCTCGTCGAGCGAGGTGCCGAGGACCGCACCCGTCAGACCCCCCGCGCCGAGCGCGCCCTCGTGCGCCGCGGCGTCGATCCCTCGCGCCAGCCCGCTCACGATCGCGACCCCGCGGGCCGAAAGCGCGGCCGCGAGCTCGCGCGCGACGTCGAGGCCGTCCTCGGTCGCGCTCCGCGAGCCGACGATCGCGACGTGAGGGCCGGGGTGATCCCAGCGTCCCGTGAGGAACAGCGGATCAGGAGGGCTCGAGAGCTCCCGGAGACGCGCCGGATAGTCCGCGTCCAGCACGCGCCGTGTCCGTGGGCCGCCGTCCGGCCCCTCCCTTCTCCCCTCCACGCGACCCCCGAGGCGCGGCCCGCGATCAGCGTGCCGCCTGCTTCGCCTCTCCCTCTCCCCCAACCACGTCCTTCCACGAGAGGTCGCCTTCGCGCGGCGCCGCCGCGGGCTCCTCCTGGGCTCGAGCCGGCTCCTCCATGTACCGCACCACCTGCCCCGCGGCTTCCGCGTCCCGCTCGAGCAGTCCGTCGAGCGCGAACCGGCGCGCCCGCTCGGGGAGCGCATCGAACGCCTGCGCCAGCTCGCGCGTGGCGAGCTCATTACGACACAGGGCGAGAAGCGCGTCCCACACCGCGTCGCGCACCGTGCGATTCGGATCGTTGAGCATGCCGACCAGCGGCGCCGCCGCGCGCGGATTTCCCATCCTGCCCAGCGCCGTCACCGCGGATGCGCGGGTGTACCAGAGGCCGGAGCCCAGGTACTCCACGAGCGGTCCCAGCACCGGCTCCCCCATCGTGGCGAGCACGCGGGCCGCCTGATCCCGGAGGAACCAGCTTTCTTGCTGTAAGACGTCGAGGAGCACCTCGATGGAATCTTCGCTCGGATTCTGCGCGAGCTGCGTGATCCAGCCGAGCTTCTCCTCGGGATCCCTGTGCCTCAGCTCTTCCCAGAGCCGTGCAACGTCCTTGGCTACCATGGCTCTCGCTCCTTCGCTCCGGCGACATCGTGGTCGCCGCCCCGACTCTTGTCCGGCCCTTTCGGGCCCGTCCCGGTCAACACCTCCCAGATGACTGAGAGGAGGTGGTCCACTCCCGCCCCCGTTGCCCCCGAGACCCAGCCCCCCCAGAGGGCTCCCTCGAGTTGGAACGGCGGCCCGCCGGTCGCTTCGCCGCCCCGGAGATCGGAGCGGCTCATAGCGATGACGGTGGGTTTTCTGGTTAAATCCTCGCTGTACTCTCGAAGTTCCCGGTTCAGCTTCTCCCTGTCTCCAGCGGGATCTTCCGAAGCGCTGTCGATCAGCATCAGAACGATCTGCGTCCGCTGGATGTGGCGCAGAAACTCGTGGCCCAGCCCTTTGCCCTGATGCGCCCCCTCGATCAGTCCGGGGAGATCGGCCATGACGAAACTCTGCTCTTCCCGCACCCGCACGAGGCCGAGATGCGGCTCGAGCGTGGTGAACGGATAATCCGCGATCTTCGGACGCGCCGCGCTCACCCGGGAGAGCAGCGTGGACTTTCCGACGTTCGGAAATCCCACGATGCCCACGTCCGCGATCAGCCGGAGCTCGAGGAGGAGCTTTCGCTCCTCGCCGGGCTTCCCCGGCTCCGCATGGCGCGGCGTCTGCCGCGTGGGCGTCGCGAAGTGCGCGTTGCCGCGCCCGCCACGGCCTCCCTTGGCCGCGACGAACCGCGTGCCCGCCTCCACGAGATCCGCCAGCGGCTCGCCCGACTCCGCGTCCAGGACGAGCGTGCCCGGCGGCACCTTGACCTCGAGGTCCTCTCCGGACCGTCCGTACTTCTTGTTCCCCGAGCCGTGCGCTCCCGACTGCGCCTGGAAGCGCGCGCGGAACTGAAAGTCGAGCAGGGTGCGCAGGTGCTCGTTCACGACGAGGATGACGCTGCCTCCGTCGCCTCCATCCCCGCCGTCGGGTCCGCCCTTCGGAACGTACTTCTCGCGCCGAAAGCTGACCGAACCGGAGCCGCCCCGCCCTGCAAGACCGTCGATCGACGCCCGATCGGCGAACACCCTCTAGTCCAGCGCTGCGATCACGGCGTCCGCGGCTTCCTTCGTCCCGACCGCCGTCGGATCATCACGCCTCGTCTTCATGTCGTACGTGACGTTCTTCCCCTCGCGGATCACGCCCGCCACAGCGCGCTCCAGCCGGTCGGCCGGCTCGCGCTCCCCCAGATGCCGGAGCATGAGCATCCCGCTCAGGATCATCGCGAAGGGGTTCACCTTGTTCTGTCCCGCGTAGCGCGGCGCGCTCCCGTGCGTTGGCTCGAAGAGCGCGGCGTCGTCCCCGATGTTCGCGCCCGGCGCAACGCCCAGCCCGCCGATCAATCCGGCGCCGAGGTCCGAGATGATGTCGCCGTAGAGATTGGGGAGCACCAGCACGTCGTAGTTCTCCGGGGTCTGGACGAGCTGCATGCACATGTTGTCCACGATCCGATCCTCGAACTCGAACGCGGGGAATTCCTTCGCGGTCTTGCGCGCGATCTCGAGAAAGAGCCCATCGGAGAACTTCATGATGTTGGCCTTGTGGACGGCCGTGACCTTGCGCCGCTTCCACTCCTGCGCATACGTGAAGGCGTGCCGCACGATGCGCTGCGTGGCGGCCACGCTGATCGGCTTGATGGAGATCCCGGCGTCGTCGGGAATCTCGCGCTTCGCTTCGACGTGCACCAGCTCACGGAGCGCCTCCGCCCCGTGGCTTCCGCGCTCGAATTCGATGCCGGCGTAGAGGTCCTCCGTGTTCTCGCGCACGATCACGAGATCGATGTTCTGGTAGCGGGACCGGACGCCGGGGTAGGTCTTGCACGGTCGGATGCATGCGTAGAGATCCAGCTCCTTGCGAAGCGCAACGTTCACGCTGCGAAAGCCCGTCCCGACGGGAGTCGTGATCGGACCCTTCAGGCCGACCTTCGTGTTCCGAAGCGAATCGAGCACGCGCGCGGGAAGCGGCGTTCCTTCCCGCTGGAAGACGTCGATGCCCGCTTCCTGAACGTCCCACTCGAACCGGACGCCCGTTGCTTCGAGGACGCGCCGCGTTGCCTCGGTGATTTCGGGCCCGGTTCCGTCGCCCGGAATCAGCGTGACACGATGCGCCATCCAGCCCCTTTCGATTTCAGTTCAGCGTTCTTTCGTAACCCGATGAGATCGTGTCAACTGCGTGCTTCCGGTTGAAGTCCGTCAGGGTCGTGTTCGGGAGTGGAAGGGGAAGCGCCGCACCAACTTGGGGCAAGCTATCAAGAGAGGAGGAAGTGAGTCAAAGAAAAAGCGTTAGGACCCGGACTCGCGCTCCTTCTTCTTGCCGCGCTCGCCGCCTTCACCTTTTGGTTTCGCCGGCTCTCCGGACTCCTTGCGCTTCTGCTCCTTATAGGCGTTGGATCGGTAGTCGGTCTGGTAGAAACCGGTCCCCTTGAAGACCACGCCGGCGCCCCCGCCGATGAGGCGGCGCACCTTGCCGCGGCATTTCGGGCAGCGCTTGCGCGGCGGCTCCGTCATCGACTGGAACACTTCGAACCGATGACCGCATTTCTCGCATTCGTATTCGTAGGTCGGCATTCAGCGATTCCCTCTCACATTCGATCCAGCGCGGCCTCGAAGCGATTCAGCCCTTCCTCGATGTCCTGGTCCGCGATCGCGTAGGACAGGCGGAGGTGTCCTTCCATTCCGAACGCGGAGCCGGGAACGCAGACGATCCGGGCTTCGTCGATGAGGTAGTTGCTCAAGCCCACGGAGTCCTTCACCCCATTCCGCGCGCCGCGGATCCGCTCGCTCATGTCGGGGAAGGCGTAGAAGGCGCCCTCGGGCGGCACCAGCCGGATGCCCGGCATCGCGGAGAGACGCTCCACGATCCGGTCGCGCCTCCGCGCGAAGCACTCGCGCATGGAGTTCACCGATTCCCGGGGTCCCGTGAACGCGCGCAGCGCGGCGAACTGGGAGACCGCGGCCGCGTTCGAGGTCGATTGCCCCTGGAGCCGCTCCATTCCCTCGGCCAGATCGGCCGGGGCCGCGGCGAATCCGATCCGCCATCCCGTCATGGCCCACGTCTTGGAGACGCCGCCGATCAGGATGGTGCGATCTTGCAGCTCGGGATGGAGCGAGGCGATGCTCACGTGCCGGGCGTTCCCGAACACCAGCTGCTCGTAGATCTCGTCGGAGAGGACGTAGAGGCCGTGCTTCCGGATCACCTTCCCCAGCGCCTCCAGCTCCTCCTTCGTGTAGACGGCGCCCGAGGGATTGTTGGGGCTGTTCAGGACGAGGAGCTTCGAGCGCTTGGTGATGTCGCGCTCCAGCTCCTCGGGCCCGATCTTGATGCTCCCCGGCTTCGGATGCACGAAGACCGGCTCGCCCCCCACGAGGCGCACGAGCTCGGGAAAGGTGACCCAGTACGGCACAGGACAGAGCACCTGGTCGCCCGGCTCGATCAGGGTGAGGAAGGCGTTCCAGATGGAGTGCTTCGCTCCGTTGCTCACCACGATCTGTCCCGGAGTGTAGTGAAGCCCGTTCCCGCGCTTCAGGCTCTCCGCGATCGCGGCGCGCAGCTCCGGGATCCCGCCCACCGCGGTGTAGCGGGTGTGCCCGGCGCGGATGGCCTGCACGCCCGCTTCCCGCACGTCTTCCGGCGTGTCGAAGTCGGGCTCCCCCGCCGCGAAGGAGATGACCGAGTGCCCCTGCGCCCGGAGCTCGCGCGCGCGCGCTCCCAGCGCCAGGGTCTCGGAGGGTTTGAGCGCGCGGACCCGCGCGGAGACGCGGGAATCCTTCATCGCGGCGCGTTGAGACGCGACTTCAAGATGGCCGCGACGTTGGGAGGTACCAGGCCCTGGACGTCGCCTCCGTAGCGAGCGACCTCCTTCACGAGCGACGCGTTCACGTAGGTATAGGTTTCACTCGGCATCAGGAACACCGTCTCGATCTCGTCGCTCAGGCGCCGGTTCATCAGCGCCATCTGGAACTCGTACTCGAAATCCGAGATGAATCGAAGCCCCCGCACGAGGACGGGAATCTTCCGCTCGCGCGCGAAGTCCACGAGGAGCCCCTGGAAGGGCTCCACCGTGATGCGCGAGAGCGAGGAGGCCGCCTCCTGGATCATGGCGACGCGCTCCGCCTGCGTGAACACCACGCCCTTCTCCACGCGCTCCGCCACCGCCACCGTCAGGTGGTCGAACATCCGGAGGGCGCGCTGCATCAGGTCCAGGTGTCCGTTCGTCACCGGATCGAACGTTCCCGCGAACACCGCGCGTTTCATTCCCGACCTCCCCGCCTCAGGGCCTCACGCCGTGAGGGCGCGATAGAACGTGACCGTCGTATCCGAATAGGTGCGCTCGGCTCGAATCTCGAATCCCTTGGGCGCCAGGACGTCCGTCCCTTTCCGCCGCTCGTACACGACGAGCCCTCCGTCCGGAGGCCACGGGATCTGCGCCAGGCGCTCGAGCCAGAGCGCCCCCGCATTCCCCGCGTAGGGCGGATCGAGAAACACGAGATCGAAGGGCGGCTTCGCCCCGGGAGGAAGCTCGATCCGGGACAGGTCCGCCTCGTGGACCGCTCCGCGCTTCGAGAGATCGAGGAGCTCGAGATTCTCGCGAAGCGTGCGCGCCACGTCCCTCGATCCCTCGACGAAATGCGCCTCCACGGCTCCCCGGCTCAGCGCCTCGATCCCGAGCGCCCCGGTGCCGGCGTAGAGATCCAGCACCCGGGCATTCAGGACGGAGGAGGGTCCCAGGACGTCGAAGACCGCCTCGCGCGTCCGGTCGGACGTCGGCCGCACGCCCCGCTCCGGGACCCGGATCCGCCGCCCTTTGAGCTCGCCCGCCACGATCCGGATCGATCCCGGGGCGCTACGCGATGGCGAGCCGCTCCGCGATCCGATCGGCGACCTCCTCGGGCGTGAGTCCGGACGTGTCCACGATCGCGTGCGCCGCGGCGGCGTATCCCGCGCGGCGCGCCTCGAGCAGGCTCCGCAGCCGCTCCACGAGAGGACCCGTTCCATGGAGAAGGGGCCGTTCCGTGACGCCCGCGCCCCGGAGCCTCGAGGCCGCGCTCTCGGGATCGACCCCGAGCCACACGACCCGGGCCCGCGTTTTCAGGAGTGCGCGATTCTCGCTCCTCTCGAGGATCCCCGCCCCGCACGCCAGAACGATCGGCTCCGCGCCCTCCAGGCAGTCGCGCAGGGCCCGGGACTCCAGCTCGCGAAAGCGCGCCTCACCCTCCTCGAAGAGCTGGGCCACGGAGCGGCCCGAATGCCGCTCGATCTCGCGGTCCAGGTCCACGCACGGACGCCGGAGACGTTGCGCCAGGAGAGGCGCCACGGTGCTCTTACCCGATCCCGAAAGACCGATCAGAACGACGCGCGTGGGCTGGGCCCCCCTCGGCGACCAAAAGAAACGGGGTCCTTCCATGAAGGACCCCGCAGTATAACCGTTGTCTGGCGCGCGCGAAAGCGGCGGTGAGGCGCTTACTCCCGGGAGGCCGTATCGCCCAGGATCTTGGGCGTGACGAAGATCAAGAGCTCCCGCTTCTGCTTCGTCGAGCTGCTCGAGCGGAAGAGATTTCCCAGGAGCGGGATGTCCATGAGCACCGGGATCCCGCGCTTCAGCGTGCTCTCGTTGCTCCGGATGAGTCCGCCGATCACGGCGGTCTCGCCGTCGTTCACCATCACGCGCGTGTCCGCCATGGTGGTGTTGATGATGATTCCTCCCTGCACGGTGGCCTGGGACGCGAGGTCCGAGACCTCGGGATGGACGTCCATCGTGATCCGGTTCCCCGTGTTGATGTGCGGCGTCACGTTCAGCTTGATCCCGATGGTCGTCAGCTGCGTGACCGCGTTCCCGGCGAAGTCCTGGACGATGAGCGGAATCTGCTTTCCGACCACCACCGAAGCTTCCCGGTTGTTCACGGTCGTGATGCGCGGATTCGAGATGATGTTCGCCTTGTTCGCGGTCTCGAGTGCCTGGAGCGTCGCGTCGATCGATCCGAACGGCTTGATGGTCCCGAGCGTCACGACCCCGGCGGGGCCCGTCACGTCGTTCGCGTTCACGTCCACGTGCTCCGTGACGCCCGCGTCGAAGAGATCCAGGTTGTGGACGCCCCACTTGATCCCGAGGTCCCGGGTTGCCGAGACGTCCACGTCCACGAGACGCGCGACGATCTCGACCTGCGGCGTCCGCGTGTCGAGGTTCCGGATCATGGCGTCGACCTGATCGAGCTTGTCGGAGATGTCGGTCACGATCAGCGTGTTCGACCGCTCATCCACCTCGATGTGGCCGCGCTTGGTCATCGTCTTCTCGACCGACTTCGACATTTCCTTGGCTTGCGCGTAGTTGATCGGAAGGATGCGGGTCTCGAGCGGCAGGAGCTCCTCCTGCGCGCGCTCGGCCGAGCGCTTCTCCATCTCTTCCTTCCGGAGGGTATCCAGATTGGAGATCAGGATGGTCTGGCCGGTCTCGATCATGCCGAGACCCTGCGACTTGAGCACGATGTCGAGCGCGTGCCTCCAGGGCACGTTCCGGAGCCTCAGGGTGACCTCCCCCTTGACCTCCTTGCTCGCCACGATGTTCTTGCCGCTGAATTCCGCGAGGCTGCGCAGCACCGTCTGGACGTCGGCCCCCTGGACGTCGAGCGACATCCGGCGGCTGTCCGACGGCTGCATGCGGTCGTATTCGGGAGCCTCCTCCGCCTTGGAGCTCTGCGCCACGGGCGCCTCGACCGCGAGGACGAGGTTGTTCCCGACGCTGCTCAGGGCGTACGAGGAGGGCTGCGTCAGATCGATGACGATGCGCGTCCCGGCGTCCTTGCCCCAGCCGGTCTCGGTCGCGCGCACGGCTTTGATGGACGTGCCGTCGCGGCCCGACCAGGCGCGCTCGCTGAAGCTGAGCTGCGTTCCCGGGCAGTCCACGACGATCCGGTCCGGCGACTCGAGCGTGAAGTCGTGATAGTTGAG
>Ga0099791_10000731_pt1 | contig 12309 bp, 12 predicted proteins | sample Rivendell_Oct201_7_FD_77318 | JGI IMG/M metagenome (GOLD analysis project Ga0099791, IMG submission 77318) | Vadose zone soil and rhizosphere microbial communities from the Eel River Critical Zone Observatory, Northern California to study diel... | ecosystem: Environmental > Terrestrial > Soil... | reverse complement strand
TCGCGTATCCCTCTCGATGACGATCAACGCCACGGCGATGATTCTTCTCTCGCTCGTGATCGCGGTGGCGGACCGGCGCGGCATCCCGCGCGCGAAGCTCTCCGGCACCGTTCAGAACGACGTGCTGAAGGAGTATATTGCGCGCGGCACGTACATCTATCCGCCCGCGGCGTCGCTCAAGATCGCCACGGACCTGATCGAATTCGGTGCCGAGGAGACGCCGCAATGGAATCCCATCTCGGTGAGCGGGTACCACATCCGCGAGGCGGGCTCGACGGCGGTCCAGGAGGTCGCCTTCACGCTCGCGAACGGGCTCGAGTACGTGCGCGCGGCCGTGGGCCGCGGGATGCCGGTGGACCGCTTCCTGCCGCGGCTCTCTTTCTTCTTCAACGCGCACAACGACCTCCTCGAGGAGATCGCGAAGTTCCGCGCGGCGCGCCGGCTCTGGGCGCGCCTTCTCGAAGAGCGCTTTCACCCGCGCGACCCCCATTCCCTCAAGCTGCGCTTCCACGCGCAGACCGCGGGCTCGACCCTGACCGCGCAGCAGCCCCACAACAACATCGCCCGGGTCGCGATCCAGGCGCTGGGAGCGGTGCTGGGCGGGTGCCAGTCGCTCCACACGAACTCCTTCGATGAGGCGCTCTCCCTCCCCAGCGAGGAGGCGGCCACGGTGGCGCTCCGCACGCAGCAGCTCATCGCGTACGAGAGCGGCGTTCCCATGACGGTGGATCCGGTGGGCGGTGCCTGGGCGCTCGAGCAGATGACGGACCGGATCGAGACCGAGGCGCGGGCGCTGATCGAGGGGATCGACGCCCTGGGCGGCGCCGTGCGAGCCATCGAATCCGAATTTCAGACCCGCGCCATCGAGCAGAGCGCCTACGAGCACCAGACCGCGGTGGAGCGCGGGGAGCGCGTGATCGTGGGCGTGAACCGTTTCGTGGATCCGGACGAGGAGACGGCTCCCGTCTTCACGCTCGACCCCGAGCTGGAGCGGGCCCAGTTCGAGCGCGTCCGCGCCTTCAAGGCCTCGCGCGAGGAGTCCCTCGCGCGCCATTCGCTCGAGCGGCTGGAGGAGATCGCGCGGCGCGACATGAACCTGACTCCGGGCGTGATCGACGCCGTCAAGGCGAACGCGACCCTGGGCGAGATCTCCGACGTGCTGCGGAAGGTCTACGGAGCCCATGACCCCCATGCGTGAGGACGCGTGACGATCCTCCAGGCGGCGATCCTCGGCGCGGTCGAAGGGCTCACCGAGTTCCTGCCGATCTCCTCGACCGGGCACCTGATCCTGGCCGCGCACGCCATGGGCCTCGTCGGCGGGGTGATGAACGCGTTCGAGATCGTGATCCAGGCCGGGGCGCTCCTGGCCGTGGTCTGGCTCTATCGCGCGCGCGTCCTGCAAGTGCTGACCGGGCTCGTGCGGCCGCGCTCCGGGGGCGGGCGGCTCCTCCTCAAGCTTCTCATCGCGTTCCTGCCGGCGGCGATCCTGGGGCTCGCGCTTCACCACAAGATCGAGGAGCATCTCTTCGGTCCCCGCCCGGTCGCGATCGCGCTTCTTGCCGGAGGCATCGTCATGGTGCTCTTCGAGCGCTGGCGCCGCTCGCGCGGGCGCGCGCCCCGATACGAGAGCGTGGACGCGATCCCGCTCTCGGCCGCGCTCTGGATCGGCCTCTTCCAGTGCGCCTCGCTCTGGCCCGGCATGTCCCGCTCCATGGTCACGATCCTCGGGGGGCTGATCCTCGGATGCTCCGCCCTGGCCGCGGCCGAGTTCTCGTTCCTCCTGGCACTCCCGACGCTGGGCGCCGCGACCCTCTTCGACTTCGTGAAGCATCGCGACTCCCTGCTCCACGGAAACGAAGTGGGGACCGCCGCCATCGTGACCGGCCTCGTGGTCGCCGCGGTCGTGGCCGCGATCGCGATCCGGACGTTCCTACGTTATCTGACCCGCCACGGGCTCGCCGTATTCGGCTGGTACCGGATCGCGCTCGGCGTCGTCCTCCTGCTGCTCCTGGGACACCACGCGATGGGGCTCCCGTGAGCCGCGTGATCGGGCTGGCGCACGTGGGGATCGCGGTGCGCTCGCTGGACGAGTCGATCCCGATCTGGGTCCGCGCGTTCGGATTCCGCCATACCGACACGATCGAGTTCGATTCCATGAAGCTTCGCATCGCGTTCCTGCGCGCCGGCGACTCCGAGATGGAGCTCCTGGAGCCGACGGCCGCCGATTCTCCCGTGGGGCGGTTTCTCTCGAAGCGCGGCGAAGGCATCCACCATCTGTCGTTTCACGTGAAGGATCTCGAGGAGGCATTGCACCATTCGGAAGCCGCGGGGCTGGAGCTGATCGACCGGTCTCCGCGCGAGGGCAGCCATCACACGAAGATCGCGTTCCTGAGTCCCCGGACCCTGAACGGGGTGCTGGTCGAGCTGTGTCAACGGAGGGAGCCATGAATTCCACGAAGATCTTCCTCGCCGTTCTGTGCGTGGGGGTCGCCGCGGCCGCCTGCACCGCGACGGCGAACAATCCGAGGCTGGACTCGAGGTACGAGTACACGGTCGGAGACGACGTGGCGCAACGCACCGCGAGCATCTTCCGCATCACGGCCGGCATCGAGGAGCCGACGCTCGTTTACTACGACCGGGACACTCACGACATCGTGGCGGAGATCATCGGAAGCACGGACAACGTGGAGGCGGCGAAGCGCGAGGTGGATGCACTCGTGGACGTGATCCGGGCGAACGTGGTGGGGTACGCCAAGAAGCAACACAGGCTCGACCTCACCGACAACGACGTGACCCTGATCTACTACGTGGACAGCGATCAGGGGGTCCCGCTGGAAGTGGTGCGGCGCGAGAAGGGCAAATACATCGTCCCCGTGGGCGGCGCCGAGAGCGACAGCACCGGGGAGATGGAATAGTTGAGGCGGGCCGCACTCGCCGTCCTCGCGCTGCTCCTCCTCGCGCTCGCGGGCTGCGCCGGCGCCGGAGCCACGCGGGTCCGCTCGGAATCCGGTCCCGGCCTGGGCTTCCTCACGGCCACCCCCGCGATGGTGCGGCCGCTCCGGCCCGAAGTCCGGATCACGCCGATCCTCACGGCGGGAGATACCCTCTTCTCCAACAACCCCGGCGAGCCGCCGTTCGTGTTTCCGGGCCGCGCGGGAGGGCTGGGAGCGCGCGATCGCGGCGACGGGAGCGCCGAGCTCTACGTCTCCCACGAGGACGCGTGGCTGGGCCACATCGAGGGAGCCGTGGTCACGCGGCTCCTGCTGGATCTCCGGAACGCGGGCGTCTCCTCCGCGGGCTACATCCTCCGTCCCGAGCGGGGGTACATGGGGTTCGCCCACGCCGCGCTCCTCGACTCACGCGTGGGATTCCTCCGGCCCACGTTCGTCGTGAACGAGCGCGGGCACCGGCTTCGCTCCCCCCTCGTGGCCGCGATCGACGTGGGCACCCAGCAGATCCAGGACCTGCCCTGGCTCGGGGCCATGCGGCACAAGAGCACCGTTTGCGTCCCGGTCGCGGGAAAGACCCTCCTCGTTCTGACCGGAGGCTTCGCGAACCCCGCGGCGGACCAGCTCTACATGTACCTGGCCAATTCCGATTCGGACGTCCTCACGGGACGAGGGCAGCTCTACGTCCTGTGCGCGGATCCCACCGATCGTGCCGGGGAGACCCAGAGCGCGGCATCCATGAGACGGGGGATCCCGATCCGGGGCACGTTCGCGCCCGTGAACGATGCGCAGGCTCGATCTCCCGCCACGCTCGCCCCCCTGGTTCAGGCGCTGGGCTGCCTCAATTTCGCCCGTCTCGAGGGGATCGCGATCGATCGCGAGCGGCCCAACGGCTTCTACTTCACCGATCGCCTGGGCTTCGGCACGGCGTCGGGGATCCAGACCACGGCGGGCGGCGGAAGGCTCTACCACGTGACCTTCGATCCCTTCGACCCCACGAAGGTCCAGTCGCTCGAGGTCCTGCTCGACTCGGGCGACGGCGACGACCTCTATCGTCCCACCACCATCGACACCGACGAGCAGAGCGTGATGATCCAGGAGTATCCGGGCGCGCACGGAATCCACGCCTCCCGAATCCTACGTTATGACGTCCGCACGCGCCGCCTCGAGACGCTGGCGGAATGCGTGGAGCGCGACACGCGGGGGCGCCTCGTGCCGAACGGCGTGGGTGGAGAGTGGGAGCCGAGCGGAATCACCAACGTGAGCGATCTCCTGGGAGAGGACACGTGGCTCTTCACCGTGCAGGCCCACACGGTGGAGATCATCCAGGATACCCGGCACGTGGGAGAGGCCGGGCAGCTCCTCCTGCTACGCGGCGGCCGGAATCCTCAGCGTCAGTAGCCGCTCGGGGGCGGAGGCGGAGGAGGAGGCATCTCGTCGTCCGTGTTGGAGCGCGGAGGCGGGAGATTGTCCTCGGGCGCCGGCGGCTTGTCTCCGGACGTGCCCGCCACCTTCTTGCTCCCCTCCGTGTCGAACGTCTCGGTCCCGTTCCGCTCGTAGCGCAGCTGAAGCTGGCAGACCACCTTCTTGGGAGTCCGGAGCGAGTACCCGTTATCGAAGAGGAGCACGATCGGCGTCCCGGCCGGAAGATCCTGATCGAGCGTGAGGTTGCCCGAGCGCGGCGACGTCCAGAGCGCTTCCGGCTTCTTGCCGCTCTTCTGCTTCAGCCAGTTGTCGTAATCGGAAGCCCGGAAGAGGCGCACGACAATGTCCTTCCGTCCTTGCGTCCTGACGGTGCCGAAGAGATGGACGGCACGGGCCCCTGACTTGTTCGTGGGCAGGTCCAGCGCGAAGAAACTGGCGGGTCCCACGGTATAGGAAGTATCCACGATCTCCGAGACGTAGCCGTCGTTCGAGTCGGCCCGCGGTGCGGGCGTCGAGACGGTAGCATCGCCTCCGGCCGTATTGCCTTCCGGTGGCGCCGCCACGGGGTCCATGGCGTAGGCCAGGCCCCCGGTGGGACGGTGTGTGAGCAGAAGCACGAGCGCCGCGAGGATCAAGGCCAGGAGCCACGCTCCCCGGTGCCATTGCCTAGGATGAATTCCGGATCCGAATTTCATCGCAACCTCCCCTGCGGACGGTTCCCTTTCGGGCTCAGCTCTGCCCCTTGGGCTCGTACTCTCGGAAGAGCTTTCCCCAGTCCGATTCCATGATCTTCTTCTTACGCGGAACCCCGACGAATGGATACCAGTATCCGTCGTGGTAGAGCCGCGACGCGAAATACGACCACGGCACGAGCGGGCTCCGGAGCAGGATCTTCTCCAGAGGCTTGAGCGGGCCGTGGTAGATGAGCTTTTGCCCCTTCGACGCGAACGTGTTCTCGTTCCGGTGGAACTTGAGATTCACGTTCGACACGTCGTCCCCCACGAGATCGATGCAGCGCGGATCCCCGTTCCCCAGCTTCGCCTCGTTGGCGAGCCGGATGAACTTGATCGTCAGCGGATCGAAGCCCATCAGCTTCGCGGCCGTGGCGTCGATCGCCACCTGGTCGCGCGACGCGAGCAGGAGGTTCGTGATGTGCGGCCGCATCGCGCGCGGGCCCGGACCGTCCCCCGCGATCACGCCGTCCATGACCGCGAAGATGCCGCGGTGGATCTCCTTCTGGATCGTGAGCAGGTCCACGAGCGTCTCGTGGATCACGCTGTGGGTCCAGTGCCGCTTGAGATGGAGCAGCCCCCCGAACGCGTTCTTCATCGCGCCGGTCATCTCGGTGAAGACGTGGGTCTTGAGCGTCGGCAGATGAATGACGTTCGTCCCCACGAGCGTCTTCGGGATCATGAGACCGTCCGGATACACGTCGTTCAGCACGAGCATCCTTCCCCGGGGCACGTACCGTATCCAATCGGCCTCACTCTCCTTGTCATTCAGCCAAATCGACCGAACCCCGTACCGATCCAACACCGGCTCGAGCTTGTTGTTCCGGATGCCCACGTGCGGATCGACCACGACCGTTGAATTCTGCGCGGCCAGCGTCCGCTCCCGTGCAAAACCCGACTTCTGGAGGTGGCGGAGGACGCCCTCCAGCTGCCAGGGGCTGGTGGAGCAGCCGGGATAGTAGACGTGCCACGAGATGTTCACTTTCAGGAGCGTGGTCGCATCCGGCCGGAGCTCCTCGCCCGCGTCCGCGAGCTCCATCAAACGCCCCACGTCCTCGACGACGCGCTCGGGACTTGTCTTCAGCACGGCGACTTTCGATCTCACGTCGTTCCCTTCCCGTCCTTCGGATGCAGCACGGATTTGGCGATCACGATGCGTTGAATCTCCGAGGTTCCTTCATAGAGCTCCGTCACCTTCGCGTCGCGATAGTAGCGCTCCACCGCGAACTCCTTCGTGTACCCGTAGCCTCCGTGGATCTGGACCGCGCGATCCGCCGCCATGCGCGCGACCGCGGACGCCTTGAGCTTCGCCATCGAGGCGTACGGAGCGTAGGGGACTTCCTGGTCCTTCATCCACGCCGCCTGGAGCGTGAGGAGCCGGGCGCCCTCGATCTCGGTACGCATCTCCGCGATCATCCACTGGATCGCCTGGAAATCGCCGATCGGATGTCCGAACTGGTAGCGATCGCGGGCGTATCGCGAGGCGGCATCGAGGGAGGCCTGCGCGATTCCCAGCGCCTGGGCCGCGACCCCGATGCGTCCTCCGTCCAGGGTCTGCATGGCCACGCGGAACCCGCGTCCCTCGTCATGGAGCCGGTTCTTCGCGGGGACGCGGCAGTCCTCGAGGACCAACTCTACCGTGTCCGAGCCGCGAATGCCCATCTTGTCGATGTTCTTCCCGATCTTGAGTCCCGGCGAGGTCCGCTCGACCAGGAACGCGGTGATGCCCCGGTGCTTCTGCTCCTGGCTGGTGCGCGCGAGGAGCACGAACACGTCGGCGTATTTGCCGTTCGTCACGAAGGTCTTCGAGCCGTTCAGCACGTACTCCTCTCCCTTCCGCTCCGCGCGGGTGATCAGCGCGGCGGAGTCGGAGCCGGAGCCGGGCTCGGTGAGCGCAAAGGCTCCGAGCCATTGCTTCGCGAGGCGCGGAAGCCAGCAGGACTTCTGCGCGTCGCTCCCGAACTTGGCGATGGGCCCCGCGGCCACGGAATTGTGCACCGAGATCGTGATCGCCACGGCCGCGGAGGCGCGCGCGATCTCCTCCATCACGATCACGTAGCCCACCGCGTCCACGCCGACGCCGCCGTACTCCTCGGGGATCAGGAGGGCGAAGTAATTGTTGTCCCGGAGCTTCTGGCGGAGGGAATCCGGAATCTGCTCCTCGGCGTCGATCGTGTGGGCGATCGGCGCGATCTCCCCCTCCGCGAACGAGCGGGTCACGGCGCGGAGCATTTCCTGCTGCTCCGTGAGCTGGAAATTCATCGGGGCCTACGAATCGGAGTACTCGTAGAACCCCCGGCCCGATTTGCGGCCCAGCCTGCCTGCCGCCACCATGGCCCGAAGCAAGGGACTCGGCCGGTACTTGTCGTCGCCGAAACCGCGATGCAGGACTTGAAGGATATCGAGGCACACGTCCAGGCCGATCAGATCGGCCAGGGCGAGCGGCCCGATGGGGTGGTTCATGCCCAGCTTCATGACGGTATCGATGCCCTCGCGCGTCGCGACCCGCTCCTCCAGCGCGAACACCGCCTCGTTGATCATCGGCATCAGCACGCGGTTGGAGATGAAGCCCGGACGGTCCTCGACCAGAACCGGCGTCTTTCCCACGGAACGGGCGGCCTCCATCGTGGCCTCCACCGTCTGCTCCGACGTCGTGAGCCCGCGCACCACCTCCACCAGCTGCATGACCGGGACCGGATTCATGAAGTGCATCCCGATGACGCGCTCCGGCCGCTTGGTCGCCGCCGCGAGCTCGGTGATCGAGATGGAGGAGGTGTTCGTGGCGAGGATGGCGTCCTCGGGAAGCAGGCGGTCGAGCTCTTGCAGGACGGCCTTCTTGAGATCCGGCCGCTCGGGCACCGCCTCGATCGCGATCGCGCACTCCCGGAGCGAGCCCGCGAGCTGCCCGGCCGCGCCGCGCGCCTCACCCCGGATCCGGCCCAGCACCTGATCGCGCGCGGCCGTGTCGAGGGTCCCTTTCTTGATCAGGCGGTCGAGGCTCTTCTGGATCGCGGCGATGCCGCGCTTCACGCTAGCCTCGTCCTGATCCCCGAGATAGACCTGCCGGCCCGCGGCCGCGAACACCTGGGCGATGCCGCTCCCCATCGTGCCCGCCCCGATCACCGCGACCGGGCGCGTGGCCGTGGCGACCGCCACTAGACGGCTTCCACGCTGAGCGCCACCGCGTTCCCGCCGCCCAGGCAGAGCGTCGCCAGCCCCGTCTTGGCCTTCCGGTCCCGCATGGCGTAGAGGAGGGTGGTCAGGACGCGCGCGCCGCTCGCCCCGATCGGATGGCCCAGCGCGACCGCGCCGCCGTGCACGTTGAGCTTCGAGAAATCCCAGCCCAGCTCGCGGGCGTCCACGATGGCCTGAGCCGCGAAGGCTTCATTGGCCTCGATCAGATCCCAGTCGTTGGGCTTCCGCCCCAGCTTCTCCGCGAGCTTCTTCACGGCGATCACGGGCGCGTAGAAGACCATCTCCGGCGCCGTCCCGCCGGTAGCGTAGCCCGTGACGCGCGCCATGGGCTTTGCTCCCGTGCGCTTCACGTAGGCACCCGACATCACGACCAGGGCCGAGGCTCCGTCGTTCAGTCCCGGCGCGTTCGCCGCCGTCACGGTGCCATCCTTCTCGAATGCGGGCCGGAGCTTGGCCAGCGTCTCCATGCTGGAATCCGCGCGCGGGCGCTCGTCCACGCAGAAGCACTTGGGCTCCCCCTTCTTCTGCGGCACGAGCACCGGCACGATCTCTTCCGCGAACTTGCCTTCCTTCTGGGCCTTCACCGCCTTCTGGTGGCTCTCCACCGAGAAGCGGTCCTGATCCTCGCGCGTCACCTTGAACTTGCGGGCGATCAGCTCGGCGGCGCTCCCCATGTGGAAATTGTTGAAGGAGTCCCAGAGCCCGTCGTGGATCACCCCGTCCACCAGCTCTCCATTCCCGAGCCGGTAGCCGGTGCGCGCCTTCGGCAGATAGTACGGAGCGTTCGACATGGACTCCATGCCGCCCGCCACGATCACGTCCATGTCCCCCGCGCGGATGGCCTGCGACGCGAGCATGACCGCCTTCAGCCCCGAGCCGCACACCTTGTTCACGGTCGTGGCGCCCACCGTGTTGGGGATGCCCGCCTTGATGGCCGCCTGGCGCGCCGGGGCCTGCCCCACGCCCGCCTGGAGGACGTTCCCCATCAGAACTTCCTCGACGTCCTCCGGCTTGATTCCCGCGCGGCTCACCGCCTCTCGAATCACCACGGCGCCGAGCTCGGGCGCGGGCATCGAGGAGAGCCCACCCAGGAACTCTCCGATCGCCGTCCGCGTCGCGCTCACGATGTATGCGTCACGATCTGCCATGCAATCCCTCCGCTTCCCGCAAGAGCTCCCGTGCAATGACCAGCTTCTGGATCTGGGACGTGCCCTCGCCGATTTCCATGAGCTTGGCGTCGCGGAAATACCGCTCCACCGGATGGTCCGTCATGTACCCCGCTCCCCCGTGGATCTGGATGGCGGTGTCCGCGGCCTTCATCGCAACCGTGGAGGCCAGGAGCTTCGCCATCGCGGATTGCCGCGTGAAGGGCAGCCCACGGTCCTTCAGCCGCGCCGTCTGGTAGACCAGGAGCCGCGACGCCTCGATCCCGGTCGCCATGTCCGCGAGCAGGAGCTGGATCGCCTGGAATTCCGCGATCGGCTTTCCGAACTGCCTCCGCTCGCGCGCGTACTTGATCGCGGCATCGAGAGAGGCCTGGGCGATTCCGACCGACATCGCGCCGATGGAGATCCGCCCCCCGTCCAGGGTCTTCATGAACTGCTTGAATCCCTCCCCTTCCTTGCCGTCCTTCTCGAGGAGGTTTTCCTTGGGCAGCTTCACGTTCTCGAAAAGAAGCTCGACCGTGTCGCTGGCGCGATGTCCCAGCTTCTTCTCGCGCGTCCCCGCGCTGAATCCGGGGGTCCCCTTCTCGATGATGAAAGCGGAGATCCCCTTCACCCCGATGCCCGGCGTCGTGACCGCAGTGAAGACCGCGGTTCCGCAGACCGAGCCGTTCGTGATGTAGATCTTCCGTCCGTTGACCGTGTAGGTGCCTTGGTCGAGCACGGCGCGCGTCTTGGTGCCGCCCGCGTCCGAGCCCGCCTCGGGCTCCGTGAGCCCGAACGCCGCGAGCTTCTCCCCGGTGCAGAGCGCGGGGAGGTACTTCCGCTTCTGCTCGGCGGTCCCGAAATTGAAGATCGGCGAGGTCCCGAGCGAAACGTGCGCCGCCAGCGTGATCCCGGTGGAAGCGCAGGCACGCGAGATTTCCTCGACCGCGATCACGTAGGAGAGCGTGTCCAGCCCCTGGCCGCCGTACTCTTCCGGAAAGATCATTCCGAAGAGGCCCAGGTCGCGCATCTTCTTGATGTTGTCCCACGGGAATTCGTTCGCCTCGTCGTACCGCGCCGCCTTGGGCGCGATCTCCTGGTCCGCGAATTCATGCAGCATGTCACGAAGGCGCATTTGCTCCTCGGTCAGCTCGTACAGGTCGTTCGACCTCGTCTCGGTCATCGTCTCCATCCGGGTCCTCGCGCCGGTCAGACCGGCATCTCGCAGACTTCCTCGACTCGAAGCTCCGCGTCGGTCGACTTGAGAATTTCATCCACGGTGACGCCGGGGGCGCGCTCGATGAGCTTCAGCCCCTGCGGTGTGACCTCCATCACGGCGAGCTCGGTGATGATCAGGTCGACGACGTTCTTCCCCGTGAGCGGCAGCGTGCACTTCTTCAGTATCTTGGAGGTTCCGTCCTTCGCGGTGTGCAGCATCGTGACCACGACGCGGCGCGCCCCGGCGACGAGATCCATCGCGCCCCCCATGCCCTTGACCATCTTGCCGGGAACCATCCAATTGGCCAGGTTCCCGTCCTGATCCACTTCCATCGCCCCGAGGATGGTGAGGTCGATGTGCCCTCCGCGCACCATCGCGAAGGAGTCCGCGCTCGAGAAAAAGGACGCTCCCGGGAGGACGGTCACCGTCTCCTTGCCGGCGTTGATCAGATCGGCGTCTTCCTCCCCCTCGATCGGATAGGGTCCGACCCCGAGGATGCCGTTCTCCGACTGCAAGGTGACGTGGACCCCTTCCGGGATGTAGTTCGCCACGAGGGTCGGCATCCCGATCCCGAGATTCACGTAGAACCCGTCCTTAAGCTCGCGTGCCGCTCTTCGGACGATTCGTTCTCTTTTCGATTCGCTTGGGTCCATAGGTCCCCTGGAAGATGCTGGTGATGAACACGCCGGGAGTGATGACCTGGTCCGGGTCGATGGCGCCCGGCTCGACCAGCTTCTCCACCTCCGCGATCGTGTGCTCCGAAGCGGTCGCGACCACCGGGTTGAAGTTCCGCGCCGATCTCCGGTACACGAGGTTGCCCTCGCGGTCCCCCTGGTACGCCTTCACGAAGGCGAAGTCGCCGCGGATCGGCATCTCGAGCACGTATTCGCGCCCGTTCAGCACCCGCTGCTCCTTCCCCTCCGCCACGACCGTGCCCACGCCGGTGGGCGTGTAGAACCCTCCGATTCCCGCGCCGCCGGCGCGCACGCGCTCGGCCAGGGTGCCTTGCGGGATCAGCTCGACGTCGAGCTCGCCGCTCAGGAACTGGCGCTCGAAGATCTGGTTCTCGCCCACGTACGTCGAGATCATCTTTCGGATCTGCCGTGTCTGGAGGAGCAGTCCCAACCCCCAGTCGTCAACGCCCGCGTTGTTCGAGACGCAGGTCAGGTCCTTCACACCCGAGTCGCGCAGCGCGACAATGAGGTTCTCGGGAATGCCGCAGAGTCCAAATCCTCCGAAGAGGATGGTGGCTCCGTCCTTCACCCCCGCGCGCTCCAGCGCCTCGCGCGCCCCCTTCACGACCTTGTTCACCTTGCCGAGCCTGCCTTCGCGGGGCCGGACCTCGCGGGCTTCTGCCCCGCGGCGCCGGCCGCGGCCGTGTCGCCGCGCGTCGCGCCACGGATGTAATCGATGATCGCGGTCGTCGTCGTGCCCGGGCCGAACAGGTCGCCCACGCCCATCCGGCGGAGCGCCGCCATGTCTTCCTTCGGGATGATCCCGCCCCCCGTGAGGAGCACGTCGCCGATGCCCGCGGCGCGCATCAGCTCGAGCACGCGGGGAAAGAGCGTCATGTGGGCTCCGGAGAGAATCGAGAGGGCCACCGCGTCCACGTCCTCCTGGACCGCGGCCTGCACGATCATCTC
>Ga0099791_10000729_pt1 | contig 12332 bp, 11 predicted proteins | sample Rivendell_Oct201_7_FD_77318 | JGI IMG/M metagenome (GOLD analysis project Ga0099791, IMG submission 77318) | Vadose zone soil and rhizosphere microbial communities from the Eel River Critical Zone Observatory, Northern California to study diel... | ecosystem: Environmental > Terrestrial > Soil... | reverse complement strand
TCGTTCAGCTCGACTATCTGGAGCTTGGTGAGCAAGAGGTCGGATAGCTCCAAGGTCACCGGCATGCGCCTGAGCCGGCCCTTGAACTCGACGGTGTGGCACATGTGAAGCCTGTCAACTAGCACGTCCAGGGATCGCTTCGCGTGCGGCGACTGGAAATATAGCTGCTTGTGGCCGTACAGCGCGTTGAAGGTCGTGTCGTCGATATAGCCGCGCTTGGTGAGGAACTGCGTCAGGGGGCGGCGGTCGCTCGCCTGGATGCCCAGATCAAGATCCTGGCGGTCGCCACCGCGGGGCGGAACTCGGGCGTCAGATACTGGATCGCCACGCCTCCGGCCACCCTGAGGTGATCTGCTCCTCTCTGCTTCTTTGACGCAAATGCGCACGGCCTCCTCGAGCGCGGTCGGCCCTGGGTCGGTCACGCTCAGCCCCTCGACCCGGAAGGAGCGTTCGATACCGTCGCTGCTGACGTCGATAAGGTAGCCGCGGACTACCCCTGAGCCGGCTTCGCTGCCGGGGTTGACACACAGGGTCGGCCCGATCTTCTTCTCTCCTGCGGACTCGTGGATGTGACCGTGCAGGCTGAGCAGCGGCCGGATCGTCTGCACGGCTTCAAGGACGCCGGTCGAGCCAACGGGCCCGCGCATCAAGTCACCGGCGGAAGCCTGGAGCCTGAGGTTCTGGTCGAGAACCGGCGCGGTGTCCAGCCCCGAACCGAACGGTGGGCAGTGGATAAGGAAGATCGTCCGCCGTGGATCGGCGGCCTGATCGGTGAGCGAGTAGATCTCTTCGCGGAATGCGTCCTCGGAGACCTCGCGCGGTGTATCCCATGGCGTCGGGCTGGACTTTCCCAGTCCGATGACCTGCAGACCTCCGGGGATGTCCACGATCGCGCCGTCGGCGTTGACGCAGTACTGGCTGGCCGCGAGCGATTCGTCGATGTCGTACGGGTCGTCGTTGCCGGGGATCAGGACAAGCGGAACCCCGGTGCCATCGAGTCGTTCGGCGGCCAGGTCGAGCCACTGCGTGACGCGGGACCGGATCTCGGTGCTGAACAGCGCGTCCAGCTTGGCCTGGTCACCGCCCAGGGCGTCCACCTCTTCCTTGGTGGTACGGAAGGCGTAGTAACCGAGGCTGGCGACATCGCGCTCAAGCGCCGCTAGCTCTTCCTCTGTCCTGGCCACGCGGCGCTGGCCGAGGAGCGTGGCCTCGTAGCGATCGCCGACCGCCACGATCGGGACCATCGCCTTGCCGGTGAGATCACCCGCGTAAAGGACAGCGTCCGCCTTGTAGACGTCGAGCCGCACCGCGTTGAGCATCTTCCGCCAGGCAGGATCGGAGGCATGGAAGTCCGATACGACGTACAGCCGTATGCCGCGGCGTTTCGATGATCTATTCAGCAATGGCATCGTGCGCCTAGCTTACGGCCTGCACCGCAAAGACCCGCGCCGTCGAGGGCGGCTAGTCGGGTGGCAGTTCATGGTAGAGCAGCGACATCTCCACGCCGGAGATCCGGTTCCTGATCGCGACGGCGATGTAGATAATCACCGCGATCGCGTACAGGGCGATGGTCAGGGTGATCCCGGTGGTATTGAAGTAGGAAAGGACACCAGACTGTCCTGCCTTGAGTGACGAGCCCACCGCGTCGGAGATTGGCTTGATTCCCGCGAACCAGTAGGTGAAGACGGCGAAGGCCAGCCAGATCAATCCGAATAGCCATAGCGCCCCCCGCCAGGGCGCGTTACGAATGAGGTCTGGCCGGGAGAACCGCGCTACGATCGCATTCACGCCGGGCAAGACCCAGCTGAAGAGTGCCATCAAGATGCTGAACCAGACCGTGGATACCAGGTTCAGCTTCCCCTCTGGCGCCGCGATCGATTTCGGCAGCAAGGCGAAGTTCTGCAGGATCGCGAGAACGACGGACAGGCCCACCGCGACCAGGATCGCGTTCAGCGGTGCCCGCAGCCGTTCGCTTACCTGGCCGAACCACTTCGGCACCTGGCGGTCCAAACTCCAGGCCAGCGAGATCCGGCTGATCAAGCTGATATAGACCGGGCAAAGCAGGAACGGCCACAAGGTGGCGGCGACGCTGACGAACAGCCAGACGGGCCATAGCCCTGGCTTGGCGATCGTGGATGCGAGCGGCAGTGAAGTCGGCTGCCCTAGTGGGGTCGTGCCGCCAGACCAGAAATTGATCCCCCAGCCCAGCAGGTTCTGCGTGCCCAGCCGGTTGCCGAGCGTGTCGACGTAGATCGAGTTCATCACGACCGCGAAGAACAGCGCGCCCAGCACGCCGATCAAGATGCCGCGCTTGATGTTCCCCCTGACCTCGCCGGCAATATACGCCGAGTACTGAAACCCGATGTACTGGAACAAGATCACGCTCATCAGCAGCGGCAGCACGGCCGTGCTGAAGCTCAGCCCGTGGCCCAGCACGCTGCCCGACACGGCTGCCTTCTGCAGCGCCGCGGCGGTCATGTCCGTGTACTTCGGCAGGTTGGCCTCGAAACTCGAACGGTGCACGAACGCCAGCCCGGCGACCCACATGACTACCCACGACAGTAGCCCGATCGCTCCGAGGCCCGTGACGATGCGGTGGAATCTGCGGGTCGGCTGGATCACCACCAGCAGGATGAGCGCGATCACCACGAGCGCGCCGATCATTCCTGGCCAGCTTGTGATGGCGCCGCCCGAGGTGAACCAGCCATTCGCCCGGTTGAAAAAGGCGGACCCAGTCCCGATTCCGATGATCTCGCCGCTGATCTGCGTGTTGCGCAGCACGATAGGGATCTCAAAGGCGATGACCGCGAGTGAGGCGAACACCAGCGTGAATGATTCGACCCATGCGAGGAAGGGCCCTGCCACTGGTATTAGCCGACTGGTGAAGACGTAGTCGCCACCCGACCGTGGCATCACGGTCGCGAGTGAGGCGAAGATGAGGCCGAGGAAGACGCAGCATGCCCCGACCAGGATGGCCGCCCAACCGTAGCTGGTCAGCCCGGCCGACTTCCCGACCGGCGCGAAAGCGAGGGTGTAGAACAACGGTGCCCACGCCACCGTGATGCCAATGAACGCCGCAGTGTTGTAAAAGAGCGCGTTCCGTACGCTAACTTCGCGCACCAGCCCGGAGGACTGCCGAACGAACAAAGCCCGACCGCCGGTAGGGGCTGCCGTCGTATCCGCCATCCCAGCCTCCCGCGCGAGAGTGGCCGTCTATGGACCGCGCGTAAGCGCTACAAGATCGTAGCGCCGCCGGGGCACCTCAAGCCAGCCCAAAAGGGATCACTTCGCACTTTCCGTGAGCAGACCTGATTCGGTCTCGATCACCGCGAATTTGTCCTCTGGGTGCGGTTCCATGGAGGTTACCAGTTACGTTGCTCAGGCAAGCTCTCGACCAGCGCTTCCAGCGCAGCTGTCCAGCTCTCCCAGTAAGGGCGGTCGGGTTCGGCCGCGACGGCCTTAATGAGCTGCTGGCGGAACGGTTCCCTGTCACCGCCGAACGCGTGATCGACAACTGCGGCCGCGAGTGCGAGTACCGTGCTCTGCCATGGTGCGTCGAAGGCCAGCTCGCCGTTTCGGCGGGGCAGGTCCAGCTCTGACAGGCTCAGCGTTGTGCTCATAGACGGGCCACGCCGATCATCGAGTCCCGGGTAACCAGCCCAGCCAGCTCCGCCTCCGTCATGTCCTCGTTCCCTGACGGGCGCTCCGGCAGGACGAGATAGCGCACCTCGGCGGAGGAGTCCCACACCCGGATCTCGGCGTTGCCGGGCAGCTCGCAGCCCATCTCGGCCAGCAACGTCCGGGGCTCGCGGACCATCCTGGCCCGATACGGAGGGTCCTTGTACCAGGCCGGCGGCAGCCCGAGTACCGGCCATGGGTAGCACGAACATAGCGTGCACACCACGACATTGTGGATGGCTGGAGTGTTCTCCACGACCACCATGTGATCGCCTTCGGCTCCGCCGAAGCCAAGTTCAGCGATCGCGGCAGTGCCGTCAGTCAGCAGCCGCTCCTTGTACGCCGGGTCGGCCCAGGCACGGGCCACCACCTTCGCCCCGTTCATGGGGCCGATCTCCGACTCATACCGGTGGGTGATCTCCTCGATGAAGCCGTCCGGCACTAGCCCGCGTTCGGTCAGCAACGCCTCCAGCGCCGCAACCCGCCGCTCAACCGGCGATACGGCAGCCGGATGGTGGTGGTTCTCCTCGCTCATGATCACTCCAGGTAGCAATCCCACAGGTCGACATGCCCCGCTCCGCCACCCTGGCCGTCCCGCCATAGATCGGCGGCATCGAACCGGACGGAGTATGTCGGCTCGTAACGCCTGGCGGCGCCGTGAGCTTCCACATCAGGCACCGAATAGGTGCCGTCCGCGCGTACCACCACCCCGGCCTTGCCCCGGACATACCTCGGGCAACGAGTATGGCCAGGAGGATGCCACTCGCGCACCAGGACGCGGTCGCCGACTTGGAAGCGAGGCTCATCGACGTTGGCTCCGCCATCCACGATCGGCGGCGCGAGCGCCGGGCCGCTCAGCGGAAACCGGCCGCCAGCGCGCTCCTCCAAATCGGCGAGCGTTATCAGCCCATGCTCGACAGCCAGCGTTGCCGCCGCAGTCAGCCAGTGCGCTTAGTAGCTGGACGTCGAGTAGTGACCTGGCTCCATCCGCTCGATCGAGTGCCGGAACTCGCCACCGCTGGCTTCCTCCGCTCCCGCGACCACGGACATGAGAGCCCGGGCCACCGCTTGCCACCGGTGCTGGAAGGCTGGCTCAGCCGGGGAATGTCCGACCGCGCCGAAGCCCTGCATGCCACCGAGGTCATGGATCCCGTCCACCGGCAAGACTCTACCGCCCGCGCTGCGAACCAGCATGTGCCGCAAAGGCGATCATGGGACGGCTGGTTGGAGTCGGCCGTCAGTGGGTACGGCGAGGCGCGTTGCCCATCTAGCAGTGAGGAGCTAACCATGCTCACGCTCACCGACAGTGCCGTCTCGGCGATCCGCACGCTGACGTCGCAGCCGGAACAACAGGGGGATACTGGCCTGCGCATCATGGCGCAGGGTGACGGAGGGGCATCGTCCTTCCAGCTCGCCCTAGTTGACGGCCCAGCGGCCGGTGACCAGGTAGTCGAAGAGGGCGGAGCACGCGTCTTCGTCGAGGCCACCGCGGCTGAGGTACTCGAGGACAAGGCACTTGACGCGCAAGTGAACGAGCAGGGCGATCTGGCGTTCCGGATCTCCGACCAGGCCGACGAATCCTGATCGGCCCCAGAAAGTCTTCTATATTCGGGCCGGCCAGCAGGGCGTAGTGCCCGGATATCCGTAGCTATAGCAACCTAGCCGCGTAGCCGCGTGTAGCCCGCCCTGCTGAATCTGCCCTATCCGCCGGTTCTCCGCCGTAGCCGCTCGTATTCGACGGCTAGGACGTGCGCCCCGCGGAGCAGTTTCCCGCGTTTGAACCAGCGCCAGCGCGGCGTCCGATGATACTGCGCGAGCGCCTCCAGCGCGTCGTCGCGGCGGGCTTCGCACACCAACTCGAGGGTGGTCATTCGTGCTCACCGCCGTGGCGCAGCGAGCCGTGCGGGGGAACGGACCACTTGCTTGACGCGCACTGAAGCATCGAAACTGACCTGCCTCTCACTGATGTCGTCCGTCGGAAAGGCTGTTACCTAGGTATGTCGTTATTTCGGCGGCTCCCGTTTCAGTGCTGAGTTTGCGGAGTCCCGCCCGGGCGCAGACGGGACCAGAGAACCTAGCGGAAGGTCGGGGAGTCCACAACGCCCGACGCCGAAGTCTCGTGCGCGGCAACCGGGGTGGCGTTTCCGGCGCGCACGGCCTCCTCGATTCTCTTGCCTATCTCGGAGTCGATGTTCTTCCAGTACTCGAAGACGCGCGGAAGAGTCTCGTCCTTTACCCCGCCGAGGACGTGAGCGGCGACGTTGCCGACGAGCCGGTCCCGGGCGGCGTCGTCGAATACCTCGCGGACCATCGTTCCGGCCTGCCGGAAGTCATCGTCGTCCCGGCGCAGGGTGTACGCGGCCCGCATCATCTCGCCATCGATCTCCCAGCCCTCGTCGGCCGGTCCGGTCTCGTCGCTGTACGGGTCGTGGGAGTTCGGGGCGTACTTCGCGCGGTCACCCGCGTGGTCGTAGGCCATCGGCCCGTCGAACTGATAGGTGTAGGCGCCGTCGACACGATGGCGGTTCACCGGCAATTGCAGGTAATTCGGCCCGATGCGGTAGCGGTGCGTGTCGGAGTACGCGAACGTACGGCCGAGCAGCATCTTGTCGGGGCTGAACCCGATGCCAGGCACGATGGCGCTCGGCTCGAATGCCGCCTGCTCGATCTGGGCGAAATAGTTCGCCGGATTCTGATTGAGCGTCATCGTGCCGACCCTGATCAGCGGGTAATCGCCATGCGGCCATACCTTGGTCAGATCGAAGGGGTTGAGCCGGTAGGTCTTCGCGTCCTCGTATGGCATCACCTGGACATGCAGCGTCCAGGACGGCTGCTCGCCGCCTGCGATCGCCTCGTACAGGTCGCGGCGGTGGAAATCGGCGTCTTCACCGGCGAGCCGGTTGGCCGCCTCCTGCGTGAGGCACTTGACGCCCTGGTCAGACTTGAAGTGATACTTGATCCAGAACCTTTCGCCGGCCGCGTTAATCCACATATAGGTGTGCGAGCCGTAACCATTCATGTGGCGCAGGGTCGACGGCACGCCGCGGTCTCCCATGAGCCAGGTGACCTGGTGGGCCGACTCCGGATTGAGCGTCCAGAAGTCCCACTGCATGTCGTTGTCGCGCAGTCCGCTTCCGCCCCGGCGCTTCTGCGAGCGGATGAAATGCGGGAACTTCATGGTGTCGCGGATGAAGAATACCGGTGTGTTGTTGCCCACGAGGTCGTAGTTGCCCTCGGTCGTATAGAACTTCAGCGCGAAGCCGCGGGGGTCGCGCCAGGTGTCAGGGCTGCCCTGTTCGCCAGCCACGGTGGAGAAGCGAGCCAGCATGTCGGTTCGCACGCCGGGCTGAAACAGCGCGGCCTTGGTGTAGGCCGAGACGTCCTCCGTGGTGACGAAGACGCCGAAGGCGCCCGTGCCCTTGGCGTGCACGTTGCGCTCAGGCACGCGCTCGCGGTTGAAGTGGGCCATCTGCTCGATGAAATGCGTGTCGTGCAGCAGGATCGGCCCGTCGGCACCGACGGTCAGGGAGTTGCGGTCGCTCGCTGCTGGAGCGCCCGTGCCGGTGCTGGATCCTGTCGGTCGTGCGTCGGTCATAGCTCCTCCGGTTCGGGGTCCCCGGCGCACGAGTTACTAGACTGTGCCTGCCGGGTTGTCTGGTCAGCTGTCAGGTGGTGACCGTGCGATCGGGTGCGATAAAGCTCTCCTGCGGGCCGCTAACCCGGGCTTGCTGCCAGGCGGAGTCCCAGGTCTGATGCCTGCAGGAGAGGTTCATGCCGCCGGGCCCCTGGTCGCGCGCGGTTTCACGCACGTGGCCGAGACAGAGCCCTGCCTGGCACTGCGGGCAAAGTGCTACAGCGGTTCGCTCCGAGCCAAGCTGTGCACAGCTCAGGCAGTTCATCGTGTATCAATATCCCCTTTCACTGTGTTGGCACTCCGATGTCACTGTGTTGGCAGTCCGAACAGGTTCCCCAGTACGTGACCTCTGCTTCGTCGGCCCTGAAGCCGGTCGGGAGGGCGCGCGGCGTGAGGCAAGGCATCTCACCGACCGCGCAGTCGACGTCGATGGTCCGGCCGCAATTGCGGCAGATGAAATGGTGATGGTTGTCGCCAACCCTGGTCTCGAAGCGAGCGGGATGACCCGGCCTCTCCAGACAGCGGACGAGCCCAGCGGCCGTCAGCGCGGCAAGAATGTCATAGATCGTCTGGACCGAGACGCTGCCGAGCCGCAGCAGCACTGCGCGCCGCACCTGATCGGTCGTGACATGGCCGTCGGCCTCATCGAGGGCCTCAAGCACGGCGATGCGGGGAGAGGTTACCCGCAGGCCGGCCTCTTTGAGGCGCTGCTGAGAGTCAGGATGGCTGGCCACGAGCAAGAACGTAGCCGCAATACTGGAACCAGTCAAGAAACTGAGTCTTTCCAGCTAGCAGCACAGTGCTCGATCGCCCCCGCTAGCGCCCGCTGGACGGGAGCGAGACAATGACGACCGGATGGCGTGGTCACCAGCTGCGTGAGCAGTCAGTTGTGGTACGTCGCGGGTAGGCGATCAGGCGAAGGGTGGTAAGGCGTGCCGCACAGGTTCCCTGCTCTGCTCGCGGCCCCGGCCGCAGGTGCGGAGCAACTGTGGCTGACGGGGGCGCGGTTGTTTGACGGCACTGGGCGGCCGGTCAGCGATAGTGCGGCCATTTTGGTGCAGGACGGGATCATCGGGCGTGTTGCGGATGCCTCGGAGCGGTGCCCCGACGGGGCGCTTGCCGTGGACGTTGGGCGGCGGGCGCTGATTCCCGGGCTGATCGATGCGCACACCCACGCGGCCGGGCGTGTCCCCGCCGTCCGGCGCGGGGCCGAGGAACCGCTGCCGGGGGTCGCGGCACATTTCTTCCAGGCTGAGCTGCGCGACTACTTGCGCCGCGGGGTGACGACTATCCGAGTGACCGGCTCGCAGGGGCTGGCGCCGCAGGCGGCCCGGCAGGCCATGCGCTACGGCGCATTCCGCGGTCCCCGCCTGCTGACCTGCGGCAAGATCATCTCGGCAACAGCACCGGGCGGGCGTTTCTACGGTGACATGTACCGCGAGGCGGACGGCCCGGATGACATGCGGCGAGCCGTCAGGGAGCAGATCCGGGCCGGGGCTGACTTCATCAAGGTAATGACGACCGGTGCGCGCTCCAACGAACTGGAAGATCCCGACCCGCTTCAGCTGACTACCGAAGAGCTCTCGGCCGTGACCGACGAGGCGCACCGGATGGGCCTGCGGGTCTGCGCGCACGCCGAGGGACTGGATGGCTGCGCGGCGGCCATCGCGCTCGGCATCGACACCATCGAACACGGCATGTACATGCACAGGCGGCCCGATTTGCTGGAGGCGATGGCAGCCGGCGGCCAGGTCTTGGTGCCGACGCTCTCGGGCTACTACGAGATGGCCGGGCTGGGGGACGCGATTGACCCGTCGCAGGCGCAGGCCGCAGCCCAGATGCCGCCGATGCTGGTCGAGCTTGCGCACCATAATCTTGCGGAAGGCGCTGCCACTATGAGGGCGGCGAGACAGGCGGGGGTCAAGATCGCTCTTGGCAGTGACGTAAGCCTGGGGGCGGGGCTGGAGATCCAGCGGATGGTCCACCACGGGCTCACGCCGGTCGAGGCCCTGACAGCTGCGACGAAGACCGCGGCGGAGGCTCTCGGGCTGGCTGAGCACATCGGCACCGTGGAAGAGGGCAAGCTCGCCGACCTGGTGATCGTGGACGGTGACCCGTTGGCCGAACCTGGCCTGCTCTCCGATCTGGGCCGGATCTGGCTGGTCTTGCAACTCGGCGTCCCCGTCGCTGGGCAGGCGCTGGAGAACCAGGTCCCGGGCGGAATGTCTTGACAGATGCGGCAATGGCCACTTGGCTGGCCATTACGCTGGTCGTTTGGCGTCGTACGTAGTCCGTTGCCCGATTGGCAGTCGGGGCCGCCTATTTAAAGTGAGGTGCCCGTGCCGATTGACCACGTCGTCGTGCTGTGCCTGGAGAACCGTTCGTTTGATCATATGCTCGGGTATCTCGATCATCCGGCCGACGATTTCGACGGACTGCTCCGCGGCGGCCCGTTCGACAACGCGGGCGCCGATGGCGGGAGCCGGGTGCGCGCGACGCCCGAGGCGAAGAGGGTTCTGCCATTCGGCCCTGACCATTCTCACGATGCGGTCATGGCGCAACTCGGGCTGACCGGGAGTGGTAAGAACCGGCACCCGACGAACGATGGCTTCCTGGTCAGCTACGAGCGCAAGGCCGGTGGCCTCGTCCCCGTCAAGCTCGGCGGCGTGCTCGGTCCCGTGCTTGGCTGGTGGCAAGGGCGTAAGCGGGCGACAACGCCCACCGCCAAGGGCCGCGGCCCGCTGGTCATGCTCTGCCAGCCTCCGGCGCAGGTTCCCGTCCTGAGTCAGCTTGCCCTGGATTTCGCGGTATGTGACCGCTGGTTCTGCTCGGTGCCGGGGGAGACGTGGCCCAACCGCAATTTCCTGCACGCGGCAACCTCCGACGGCGAAACGAACATCGAAATCAGGCCGTATACCAATCCCACCATCTTCGAGTTGCTTGAAAAGAACGGCGCCACGTGGCGGATCTATCACGACGACACGCCACAGGTCTGGGCGTTTCCAGCGCTGTGGGACACTGCGGAGCGGCACCAGAACTGGTATCCCAGCGCACGCTTCGCCGAGCACGTGGCCGCGGGCGACTTGCCAAATTACTCGTTTATCGAGCCCAATCACCGGCCGCCGCTGCACATGCTGGACCACAACGCCGCGTTCGGGGGCAGCCCCGGTGTTAGCGATAGCCAGCACCCGGAGAACAACCTGGTGTCCGACCAGGCCTACGACGCATTCAACGCGGCCGCCGACACTGACTTCGCACGAGGCGAAGGATTGATCGCCACCATCTATGAAGCGCTCAGGGCCAACCCCGAGTTGTTCTCGCGGACGATGCTGCTGATCACCTACGACGAGCACGGCGGGCTGTATGACCACCGGCCGCCGCCAGCTGCCCCGGCGCCGGGCGGTGGCCGCGGCGCGATCGGCCGTATCCTGCATGGAATCTGGCACCGGCAAGTGCACCGTTTCGACTTCACGATGCTCGGGCCGCGCGTTCCCGCCGTCATCGTCTCCCCGCTTATCGACGCAGGCACGGTGGACCATCGGGAGCACGACCACTCCGGCGTCCCGTCAACGCTGAGGGCGCTCTTCGCGCCCAACGCGAAATCACTGACCCGCCGCGACGCATGGGCGCCGCCGTTCCACGATCTCGCGAAACGGCAATTGCCGCGGACCGACATGCCCGACCTGTCGAGCTTCGTGCCCGCGACCACCGCGACCCGCACGGCAGCCGCACCACCCGAAGCGGTCACCGCCTTTACTGCAGCCGGGGCCCTCGCCGCGGACGAGGGCACTGTTCCGCCCTATTACCGCGATTTCATCAAACAGTCCGATCAGGTACGCAAGAGGCTGCGCCGGGTCGGGGAACCCGAAATTCCCGCAGCCGCTGCCCCGCGCGGAATCCAGCGCGCCGCACAGACCACCAGGGCTTTCGAACAGGCGGCGCACCGCCACCGGCATAGCTCGTAGCGGACGGCCGGGGCGTCGGTCAGCGGTTCTGGTCGATCAGGTCGCGGAGCTGGATGGCCGCGTTCTCGATATCGAGGTGCTTGAGCGGCGCTGCCCGTACTTCCTCGGCAAGTACGCCGCAGCGGTGCACATTCGAGAAGTCGCCGTACGGATACTTGTACCTGGCGATCCGGTGGGAACTGATCGCCCAGCAGCAGGACCAGATGGTCAAGTACGCCACCGCGTTACGCCCGGGCACCGCAGAGTCGGAGTCGATCCTGCGCCGGTTCACTCGCGGCGGCCCGGGTTACAGGTCGTCGAGCAGTGGAACTCCGGCAACGCGGTTCTACGGCAAGGACGGCGACCTCACCGGCCCGGATCGCGAACACGCCGAAGTCTCCATGCTCGCGCTGCACCTGCGGCAGGCCGCGCTGGTGCACATCAACACCCTGCTGCTACAAGCCGTGCTGGAGGTCCCGGAGTTCCACGACAGCATCGGCGACGACGAGCGCCGCGCCCTGACCCCGCTGTTCTGGTCACACGTCAACCCGTACGGACGATTCCGCCTGAACATGGACACCCATCTCGACCTCAGCGGCAGCAGCACCGGCACCGGTGGGGTGGAATCGGTCCTGTAAACCGAGGCGTCTCAGAAGGGATCGATGTGTGGCTCGGACTGTGCTGCGTCAGGCAGTTCTCGAAGAAGATGTGGCGAGGATGTCGAGACCAGCCCGGCGGCTCCGTCCCAGGGCCAGATGCGGCCACCGTGGCCGCACCACACCAAGGAGACCCCGCATGCCGAAGTACCTGCTTCTAAAGCACTACCGCGGCGCCCCCGAGGCCGTAAACGCCGTCCCGATGGACCAATGGACCCCGGAGGAGGTCGAAGACCACCTGCAGTTCATGGCCGACTTCGCCGCCCGGCTCGAGAGCACCGGTGAGTACATCGACGGCCAGGCTCTGTCGCCCGAGGGCACGTTCGTCCGGTACGACGGGGAGGGCCGACCGCCGGTCACCGACGGGCCCTTCGCGGAGACCAAGGACCTGATCGCCGGCTGGATGGTGATCGACGTCGA
>Ga0099791_10000725_pt1 | contig 12379 bp, 10 predicted proteins | sample Rivendell_Oct201_7_FD_77318 | JGI IMG/M metagenome (GOLD analysis project Ga0099791, IMG submission 77318) | Vadose zone soil and rhizosphere microbial communities from the Eel River Critical Zone Observatory, Northern California to study diel... | ecosystem: Environmental > Terrestrial > Soil... | reverse complement strand
GGGCCTCAAGATCGATGTACCGCGGGCAGGCGAATTTCACGGCCTACTCCAAGCAGCCGCCGCGCACCCATAAAGCTTCGAACATGGGCGAGACGCCGTTCCACAACGTCTCCTTCATCTTCAACAACGCGCAGCCGGGCCGCTTCCAGCCGTCGACCCGCAGCGGTCCCTACACCCAGATCATGGACAACGAACGGGTGCGCGGCTGGCGTCTCGTCCTTCAGCCCGGCCAGACCGCCGACGCCATCACCCAATCCGCCCCAGGTCTGCGCGTGGTCCTCGACGGCGGGGTGATCGCCGAACTGGTTCCGGGTCAACCCGATCGCGGTATGACCATGCGGCAGGGCGAGTTCTACTGGCAGGACGCAGGCATCACGCGCGCCATCAGAAACATCGGCACCACCCCGCTGGAACTCGTCGAATTCGAGCTGAAGTGAGAGAATAGTCTTCGGCAGACAAGAAAGACCCCGCCCAGGGGCGGGGTCAGAATTGGGGGGGACTCTCTTCAGGCCAATCCTCTTCCGGTGTGGACGGAAGTGTGGGGGGATCAACCCCCGAGGTTCAACGCGGCAACGTGGCCGCGCTTGTTTGTGCTGTACCTCGTATCAAGCAACCTAACGCATCGACGGACCACCTCAACCCGGGACGAACCCCTGCGGGAAAATCCTGGGGGGAAACCCTCGGATCGGGAATTTTTGCTGATCTCTCAATCGCCATCTCCCTGCCGGCGAAGCGCGTCGGCGACGCGTGCTGTTGCGCAACGCGAAGATGACTTGCGCCATTTGCCGAGATAAGTTCCGGGTGACCCAAGTCCATTGGGAAGCAATTCTCAGGCTGCCGTGACCGAAATCGGACATCGGAGAAATGGTGATGAACGAATCCGGCCAGGCGACGGTCGAAGATCGCCGCGCGGCAGTCGCACTGGAGCCCTCCGCCGTTGCGTCTCGCCGCGGGCGCGAGGTCCCGATCGCGCTCGCGGGCGCCGCGTATCTCGCCGCCTATGTGTTCCTCGAATGGATCAGCTCCCTGGAGCAGTCGTTCGCCAGTTACTCGTGGAGTCCGAATTCCGGCGCAAGCATCGCGTTCGCCGTAATGTTCGGGCGGCGGATGATCCCGTTCATATTCATCGCCCCACTGCTCGACGACCTTGTCGACGACCTTACGATCCGACGATTCCCGTTTCCGCTGCCCTTCGAACTTGCCGAGACAGTCCTGATCGGTAGCGTATATGGGGCAGCCGTGCTGTTTCTTCTACAACCAAAACGACGCTTCGACCCCACGTTGCAGTCGACCTACAGTCTCTTTCTTTTGACCGTCACAACTGCGGTGACGACGGCCCTTGTGGCGCCAGCCTACATCGGAATGATGGTTGCATTTGGTCTGTTGCCGGCGGCGGATTTCGTGGCGGCGACGCTCAGTTACTGGGTCGGCGATGCGATCGGCATCATGGTGCTGACGCCGTGCGCGCTGGTTTTGTGGACTCGCCGTCATGCGGTGTGGATGTCGGTGGAGACGTCGCTGCAGCTGGTCGCGATCGCGGCTGCGCTCATACTGGTTTATGCTTATTGGACCGCGCAGCACCTTCAACTCGTTTATGTACTCTTTGTACCTATCGTGTGGATGGCGGTACGAACCGGAATCGAGGGCGTCTGCCTCGGCATCCTCGCTGTTCAACTCGGTTTTATTTTATTCTTTCATGCTTTCCCGCACGAAATCTCTGAAATGCCGAAAGTCCAGGCGCTCATGCTGGTCCTCGCCTTGACGGGCCTCTTTGCCGGAGAGCTTGTGACGGAGCGCCGCCGCACCGAGGATCAACTACGCCTGCATCAGGAATCTCTTGCGCGGCTCGCGCGATTAGGCAGCGTGGGTGAGCTCGCAGCCGCGGTGGCGCATGAGCTGAACCAGCCCTTGATGGCGGCCGGCACCTATACGCGCCTCGTCGATGACGCCATTCGGACCGGCCACGCCGAAGCCGGCACCGTGGCGGAAATCGCCGCCAAGGCGGTCGCGCAAGTCGAGCGCGCCGCCGCGGTGGTGCGGCGTCTGCGGGCGCTCGTCCGCCTCGACCGCAGCAATCGCATGGCTTGCCGGGTCGATCACCTTATCCGGGAAACAATCGATTTGTGTCGCCCCGACCTCGAACGCCTGACCGTGAGCGTCCATGCGGCCATCGCGGCCGACCTGCCTCTGGTGATGGTCGACATGCTGCAGATCGAGCAGGCGTTGCTCAATCTCATGCGCAATTCCATGGAGGCGATCGGCGATGTCGGACGCGGCACCATCGCGATCGAGGCGGTTGTTACCGGCGCCGAATTCGTCGAGATTCGCCTGCGCGACACCGGGCCGGGCTTCCCGCCCGATCTCGCCGGCAGCCCGTTCTTGCCGTTTTCGTCGACCAAAAAGGAGGGCCTCGGCATCGGCCTGCCGCTGTGCCGGTCGATCATCGAAGCCCATGGCGGCCGCATCTGGCTCGATACCAACGCGACCGGCGCCGCCGTTCATTTCACTTTACCTGTTGCCGAGTCGGCGGCGTCTGGGACATCGCCCCATGGCTGATCCGATCCATATCGCGTTGATCGACGACGATTCGGCCGTGCTCGATTCCTTGCAGCTCTATTTCGCGCGCCGGAACATCAAGACCTCGTGCTTTGAGTCGGCAGAAGCACTTCTGGCCGCACTCGACGGCGGCGCGGAGCCCGACTGCATCGTGTCCGACGTTCGCATGCCGGGGATGTCGGGCCTCGATCTCGTCCGTCGTCTCAACGCGCGCCGGTCTATTGCGCCCCTCATCCTGATCACCGGCCTCGGCGATATCGACATGGCGGTCTCCGCCATCAAGCTCGGCGCGTTCGATTTCATCGAAAAGCCGTTCGACGAGGGCCGCCTTCTCGCCAGCGTTCGCAGCGCGGTGGCGGTCGGACGCCAGCAGGCAAAAGACGCGGCGGAAATCGAAAGGCTGCGCTCGCGCTTCGAGATGCTGTCGGCGCGGCAGCGGCAGGTGATGCAACTTGCCGTCGCCGGGCTGTCGAACAAGGAAATCGGATCGCAGCTCAATATCAGCCCGAAAACCGTGGAAAACCACCGCGCCTGGGTGATGGAGCGCATCGGCGCGAAGAATCTCGCCGAGCTCGTGCGCATGGCCATGCAGATCGATCGGCGGCCGTAGAATGGACCGCGAAATGGCGCCGTCATGATCAGGATCGAAGGCTTGCTAAGCTGCACGAGCCTGCGCGTCGAGCCCGATACCAGCAAGCCGCACTGTCTTCGGCAGGAGATGGGAACCAGCTTCGTAGTAGCGCCACATCCGGGGACTTACCCCGAGAGCCGACGCGGCTTCGGCCTGCGTCATGTTGTGCGCGGCTCGCCACGCGCGCAGCCAAGATCTTCCTTGTTCGAGCGCAAGGCGCCAAAGCGTGTCGGCGGAGATTTCCAAGTCGTCGGACCAATGACCGCACCAACCCCATTCGCCTACTGTCACCTTGCAGAACAAATCATCATCATCCCGCAACGGCCTGAAGACTGCATAATCTGCGAGGAGCTTCGACACATCAACAATGCTCTCTGCTCCACCCCTCCATGTAATCATGAGACGGCGATCGCCATCGGGGCGGATAGATCTGATGTTCGGAGCGGTTTTCTCCATTCTTATGCTCTCCGGTTAAGGCGGCGCCATTCGGCGCACAGCAGCTCGATGTTGTCATGCGCCCACTTCAACGCCCCGACGCCTTGCGTACGTCACCCGCCCGCACCACCATGGTCTCGATCTCGACCACCGCACGGAAGCCACGACCTTCGACGTGAAAGTGCGGCGGCAGATGATCGTCCGCATAAATCGAAATCTTGCAATTTGCGAACCGGCGGATTGTCGGCATCAAGGCAACTATTTAGGCAATGGTTGCCTAAATGCCAAGAGAAAGGGCAATGGTTGCCGCCAATTACCCGCTCTCACAACCCGAACACCCACACCACCGTGGTGTTGCCCTGCGCGCGCAACTCGGGCGTCTGGGCGACACGCGCCCGGGTGTTACGCGGGGGCGCCGCGCCCGGACCGGCGCAGCACAGGCCGGACGCGATGGCGATGTACTGCTTGCCATTCACCGCGTAGGTCATCGGCGGCGCGTTGAAGCCGGAGCCGACGTTGATGCGCCACAATTCGTCCAGCGTCTGGTCGTCATAGGCAAGGATGGTCCCGTCGATCAGTGCTGTCACCACGATTCCGCCCGCGGTCGAGAGCACGCCGGCGGAATCCGGATACGGCAGGTCGACGCGCTTTTTCAGTTCGCCGCTCGTCGGGTCGAGCATCACCAAGCCACCCGTAATAGGGCCATCCGCGCCGCCGCTGCCACCGCCAAACCTCCCCTTCACATGGGCGCTGGTGTCGACCGTGATCCGCGAGCAGCCTTCGTGGGTCGGGATATAGAGGAGACCGGCGCTGCGGCTGTAGGAGGCGGGCCAGAAATTGGTGCCGCCCGCGATGGCAGGACATACCGAGCGCACGGACTTGTCGACGCCCACATTTGCGGTCTCGGCATAGATCTGGATGTCCTTGGTGGGGTCGTATTCGAGCGGTTTTCCGGTCTTCGGATCGATGCCCTTGGTCCAGGTCACGCTCTTGACATGCTGAGTCGCCTTGAGGAACTGGCCGTTGAGGCGATCGAAGGTGTATTGGAAGCCGTTGCGTCCGGCGTGCGACAGGATTTTTCGGTCCTCGCCACTCACTTTGGCGTCGATGATGATGTGGCTGCCGGTCTCGTCGTAGTCGCGGTCATCGTTCGGCGTGTATTGGTGGTACCACCTGATCCTGCCGTTGGCCGCATCGAAGGCGATTGCACTCGAGGTGTAGAGATTGTCGCCGAGCCGGTAGCTCGGATCATAGGCCGGCACGGGGTTGCCTGACCCCCAGTAGGTGAGGTTGGTGGCGGGATCGTAGGACCCGGTGACATAGAAGGCACCGCCGCCGGTCTGCCATGAATTGTTGTTCTTCCAGGTCTCATTTCCGGGCTCGCCGGGACCCGGGATCGAATAGGTCTTCCACACGATGTCGCCGGTCTTGGCGTCGATCGAGGCAACCCAATTGCGCAGGCCGCGATCGCCGCCTGAGCCGCCGATCACTATGGTGTCCCTGAGAGCGAGCGGCGCCGCAGTCAGCTCCAGGTCGGCCTGATCGAGCAGATTCTTGTCCCACACGACCTTGCCGGTCTCCTTGTCGGTCGCGATCACCCGCCCCTCGTAGCCGGTCACCGAGATGACAAGGTTGTTCCACAACGCGACGCCGCGATTGCGGTCCTGCTTTTCGAGCTTCGGATTCATCTGCCACACGATCGGGCCCGAAGTGCCGGAGCGCACGTCGATCTTCGACACGATGCCCCAGCTGTCCACCACGTACATGAAGCCGTCCTCGACCAGCGGCGTCGCCTCCAGGCTCTCGTTGTTCGAGGTGCCGCCAAGCCCGATCGCGAAGGCGAGCTTGAGATTCTTGACGTTGGTCCGGTTGATGGCGTCGAGCGACGAAAAACGCTGCGCGCCGTAATCATGATGGACCGTCAGCCAGTTCTGCGGCTCCGGATTGACGAGCCGCTCATAGGTGGTGTCGGCGGCGCGAACCATGGAGGTCGCCACCAACAGGGTGCAGCCAAGCATTGCAAGCGTTGCGACTCGTTCTGTCGATGAGCGACTGCCTTGTGCATACTTCATTGCTTCCTCCAAATTGAGCCTGTCTCATTTTTCGCAGCGACTCGCAAACCAGCAAAGCCGAGGGACGCGCATGCCACGAGCTAAAAGACAAATATTTGTGCAGACGCGCCCGATATCACGACTTTCACAGTTTGTTTACAGCCAACGGTATCGACAACCTTAGTTTCTTCTGGAACATTCCAGCGCAATATATTTTGGTCAATGGAGTAAATACGAACAACGTGATCTTTGTCATTAGACACCATTATGTGCCAAACCCCATTGCTCTTATCCCTCCACTGATCATCTCTTATGTCATAACCCGCAAACCATTCCTTGGCATAACCTGGTGCATAGAGCTTTTCAGGCACAAAACACGTCTTGTCGCCGAGCCACGTCAAATCGACCGTTTCGCGGGACTTAGCCCTTTCAATGATACCCTTTGCCAAATCAGTGCTGTTACGCATGACTCGGGTCTCTGCATGCGCGACCTGCGAGACAATTAAGATACCCAAGAATGCCCACGCGGTACCAATAGGAAGGTAAGACTGTGAGCCGACTCTTCCTGGCTTCATCGGATATCGCCTCACAGACTGAACACAAAGATCATCGTGGCGCTGCGGCCGAGATTGCGCTTCTCCGGCGTCGTCGCCAGGCGGCCCATGGAGTTGCGGGTAAGGCCGGTGGCGATGGCGATGTATTGCTTGCCGTCGACTGCGTAGGTCATGGGCGGCGCGTTGATGCCGGTGCCGACGTTGAAGCTCCACAGCTCTTCGAGCGTCTCGTCGTCGAGCGCCATCACGGTGCCTTCGATCAGCGCCGTCACCACGATGCCGCCGGCGGTGGCGAGCGCGCCGCTCGTGTTGGCATACGGCATCGGTTTGCGCTGCTTAAGCTCGCCGGTCGCCGGATCGACCACCGCGATGCCGCTTGAGAGCCGGCCGTCGTAGCCAAAGTCGCCGCCGTCGAACTTGCCGGGCACATGACGGGTCTGGTCGCGGGTGATGTTGGTGCAGCCTTCGAGTTCCGGGATGTAGATGAGCTTGGTCTTCTGGCTGTAGGCAGCGGCCCAGAAATTGTTGCCACCCGGTACGCCCGGGCATACGCCGGGCGTCTTGGCGCCGGTAAGAATCTTTGCCACCGGGTCGGCGTAGGTTTGCAGCTCCTTGGCAGGGTCGTAGTCGACGGGTTTGCCGGTCTTGGGATCGATGCCCTTGGTCCAGGTTACGCTCGATACATATTGGGTGGCTTTCAGGAACTGGCCGTTCAGCCGGTCGAACGAATAATGGAAACCGTTGCGCGCCGCATGGGCAAGGAGCTTGCGATCCTCGTCGTTGACCTTGCCGTCGATCAGGATATGGGTCCCGGTCTCGTCGTAGTCCATGGTGTCGTTCGGCGTGTATTGGTGGAACCAGCGGATGCGCCCGGTCGCGGCGTCGATGGCAAGCGCGCTGTTGGTGTAGAGATTGTCGCCAGGCCGGTACGATGAATCGTATTTCGGCGTCGGATTGCCGGCCCCCCAATAGGTGATGTTGGTCGCCGGATCGTAAGAGCCGGTGACATAAAAGGCCCCGCCGCCGGTCTGCCAGGCATTGTTCTTGTCTTTCCAGGTCTCGCTGCCAGGCTCGCCCGGCGCCGGGATCGAATGGGTCTTCCACAACACGTTGCCGGTCTTGGCGTCGAGCGAGGTCACCCAGTTGCGCGAACCGCCGTCGCCCCCCGAGGCGCCGATGAGGATCGAGTCCTTGAGCGCCAGCGGCGCCGCGTTGAGCGTCATGGTGGGTTGGTCGCGCAGGTTGCGCTCCCACGCCATCTTGCCGGTGTCGCGATCGGTCGCGATCACGCGGCCGTCATGGCTGGTCACCGAGATGACGAGATTGCCCCACAGCGCGACGCCGCGGTTGCGGTCGATCTTCTCCTGGCCCGGATCCATCTTCCACACGATGTCGCCCTGCCGGCCGGAGCGCACGTCGATTTTGTAGACCACGCCCCAGGCATCGGTGACGTACATGAAACCGTCGTCAACCAGGGGCGTCGCCGTCAGGTTCTCGCTGCCGCTGGTGCCGCCGAGCGCCACCGCAAAGGCGAGCCGCAGGCCTTTGACGTTTCCTTTGTTGACGGCCGCGAGCGCCGAGTAGCGCTGCGCGGAATAGTCATGGTGGTTCATGAGCCAGTTGTGCGGCTCCGGATTGACAAGGCGCTCATAGCTGACGTCGGCAGCGCGTGCGGAGGTACCGGCGGCGAACGCCATGCCGGCCATGATCGATATCGAGATTGTCTTGCGCATGATAGGCCGTCACCTTCCCGGATGGAGTTTTTTGCAGTTGACGTGTCGAGGATGCAGCACCGAAAGACCGCCATATTAGCGCATCGAGGCGGGCGATGCGAAGCCGCAACGCCCACTCAGTTCCGGAAATGGGGCGGCGTAATCGGGTCAAGGCGCTGCGAGCGGTGGCGCGCTTGCGGGCGGACGCCGGTGTCTGGTCGCCTGCTCGTAGGCGTAACCGATCTTGAGCAGTGTCGGCTCGCTCCAGGGTCGCCCAAGGATCTGGAGGCCGGCCGGCAAGGTCCCGCGCACGAATCCCATCGGGACGGTGATCGCCGGAAACCCGGTCGGCGGCGAAATCCGCGGGCTGTTGTTTCCGTGCGGCGTGTTGAGATCGCCGATCAATCGCGGCGGGTTGTTCCACGACGGATAGACGAGCGCGTCGAGCCTGGCATCGTCCATCGCCTTGAGCACGCCTTGGGCGAGGCGCCGCCCGTTTTCGTCCGCCTCCCGGCATTTGACGCTCTGGTCCGGCGGCGGCTCCGCCGCCGCGTCGAGCATCCGCTTTTCGATCGATGGATGGAACTTCTGCGAGGCGAGAATCTCGTCGAACGTCCTCACCGGCGCCTGCGGACCAAGCCGCGCGAGGTAGGCGTTGATGTCGTGCTTGAAGCGGTTGCAGAAAAGTGTCCCTGGGGGGATTTCGGCGATTTCCGGAACATGGATCCCTTCGACGATCTCTGCCCCCTGCTGCTTCATGTCGGCGAGCGCCTGCTCGAGGAGTTTCAAGACGTCGGGATCGCTGTCCGGCCCTACGAAGAGCTGTCGGACCGCGCCGACGCGCGCGCCGCTCAGTCCGTTGCGATCGAGGAAAGCCAGGTAGCTGTCGGGCCGCTTCCCTTGGGCGGCCGCGGTGACCGGATCGGCCGGATCGTAGCCGGCAATCACGTCGAAGATGGCCACGGCGTCGGCCATGGTCCGCGCCATGGGCCCGCCGATGTCGCGGTTGAGAAACAGCGGGACGATGCCGTCGCGACTGGTCAGCCCCATGGTTGAGCGGATGCCGACGAGGCTCGTGTGCGACGACGGCCCGCGTATGGAATTGCCGGTATCAGTCCCCAGCCCCACCGCCCCGAAGCTCGCCGCCACCGCCGCCGCAGTGCCGCCGCTGGAGCCGGCAGGGACGCGATCGAGCGCATAGGGGTTACGGGTGTAGCCGGGCACCAGCGAGCCCACCGTCTCGAAGGGCGACCACGCGAATTCCGCCATGTTCGATTTGGCCAGCACGAGCGCGCCGGCCTCGCGCAGCTTGCGCACCTGGAAGGCATCGCGCAGCGGGGTCGACCCCTTCAACGACAGCGATCCGGCCGAGGTCGGCATGTCGACCGTGTCATAATTGTCCTTCACGATCACCGGCACGCAATGCAGCGGACCGGCGAGCCCAGACTGCGCGAATTTGGCATCGAGCGCATCCGCAGTCGCCAAGGCGTCGGGGTTGACCATGACAATGGCATTGAGTGCCGGCCCCTTGCGGTCATAGGCCTCGATACGATCGAGATACATCTGGACCAGCTGTCGGCATGTCAGCTCCCTCGCCTTGAAGGCGGCGAGGATGTCAGCGATCGTGGCCTCCTGGGTCCAGATCAGCCGGAACGCACCGGCCTCGGCGGGCATCACGGCGAGCAGCAGCAGGAACAGCGCACGTCCGAGCAGACGAACGAGCTCTTTGTACATTTTCTTCCCCCATCGCTCTGTGATGCGCCGAGATGGTACGCAATCACGGTGTCTATCCGGCCGGCATAGTCAGGACTCTAGGTGCCGATGTGTCAACTTCACCCAAGCGAGTCATTCCGGGGCGCCGCAGCGAAGCGGAGGCGAGCCCGGAATCCATACTCCCTGACCTGTAGTTATGGATTCCGGGCTCTCGGCCTGCGGCCGAGCCCCGGAATGACTGGACAAAGGTTTGCCTCAACATGCCTCGCCGGTCTGCGGCAGCGCCTTGTTAGACCGGAGTATGACAGACCGCTTCGATGTTGTGGCCGTCGGGATCGAGCACAAAAGCACCATAGTAGTTGGCATGGTAGTGCGCGCGAACGCCTGGGGCGCCATTGTCCTTGCCGCCCGCTGCAAGCGCCGCACGGTGGAACGCATCGACCGTCTGCCTATCTTTCGCAAGGATCGCGATGTGCACCGGCTTGTCCGGCCTGCCTTCGGCGCCGATCCAAAAGTCAGGTTTGCCGCCGCTGCCGAAACCGGCGGCCGGTTGCCCGGCCTGCTCAGCGGTCACCTCCATAACCAACGTGTAGCCAAGCGGCGCCAGTGCCTTTTCATAAAAGGCCTTTGCCCGCGCGTAGTCCGACACCGAAAATCCCACATGATCGATCATGATGTTCTCCGGTAAAATGGGGCGCACGCTAGCCTTGCAACAATAGACCGCGTGCCTGCGCGATGGTCGCCCGTGCGTATCGCTCAAGCTCGTCATCCGAAGCGCTGCTGATCGGGTGGCCGATGACGACGAACTTGTACTCCGGCATGCCGGCGACACGGCACATGAGCTCGGCCGCGCTGACGAACCGCTCCGTCATCACCGCGATGGCCGCTACCCCTTGCCGCTCCGCTGCTATCGAATCATGCAAACTGCACGATGAGCAGCTGCCTCAATCGCCGACCCCGGCGACGACGGCGTCCCATTTCGGGATTTCATCGATGATGTGGGCGTCGGCCGGCGCGCTGTAGTTCGACTTCGTTCGCCATATGACGTGAGCGACTTCAAGTTCCTCACGCAGCATGCGTTCGAGTTGCGCGAAATAGCGTTTGGTTCCCTCTTTGCCGTTCGAGATGAAGCCGATGGTCTTGCCCTTAAGCGAAGACGGCCGTGCGGCCGGCCGGCCGCCGGCTCTTCTCATCTCATTCGTCGGATCGAGCACGCGAAGTATCATCTGCCAAACTCCCGCTCGCTGTTACACTTGGCCCTTCGGCGGCTCGCAATCGACGCAGGCGCCGATCGCCGCCGTCACCGCCTTGGTCTTGCTGCCCATCCACGGCGGAATGACCGCGCCGAAGCCGCCGGCGGGGCCTCCCGCGGCCACCACCAGCAGATGATCCGGCGATTCGAGCGCGGCATGGATGCGCTCGCCGCGGTCGCGCACGATCGCGCCCTTCCCCACATCGGCCCATTCGGCGCGGCGCACACGGGCGCGCTCGTACAGGAAGTCGGCGATGTTGCGCTTGGTCCAGCCCGCCCGCTCGATAGGCTCGCGCAGCTGTTTCGGGATCACGATCGCGTAGTTGCCGCCGTAGATCGAGTAATGGCGCTGGTTCGCCCGCATCTCTGCAGCGAACGTCTCCAAAATCTCTCGCGGGTCCGTGGTCCACTCGTTCATGATCTGACGCGGCGCCATCGCCGCCATGACGGTGACGGCGGAGACGCCGTCCGGGATGCCGCGGACGACTGCCAGCGGCTGCCATAAGGTGTCCTCCTCGTCCTCCGCAAGGCAGTACGAGAACTTGCCAGGATGGCCGAGCGTCGTGCGGTCGATGCCGCCGGGGCGCACGTCGAGCAGATTGATCAGCGCGAGCCGCAGGGCGCGGCCGATGACCGCGGTGGCCCGATCGCTGTTGGCGAGCGCGTTGAAGCCTCCCTTTGCTCCGATCTCGACACGGACAGGCCCGTTGATGATCGCCAGAATCGCGCATCCTCCCGTGCTGGAGGTCACGCCATGCAGAAGAAACTCCTCCTTCATCATGGCCTGCCACGCGGCCGCGACCACGGGAAAGTGCATGGGCAGACAGCCGGCCATGACGGCATTGATGGCGAGCTTCTCGGCTGTGACCGGCTGGGCGCGAACCGGCTCGATGCCGATGAGCTGGTCCGGCGGCATCAAGGCCCATTCCAGGCAAGCCTCGACCGCTGCCGCGGTCGGCGGCACCACCGGCAGGCCATCGGTCCAGCCGTGACGGTGATAGAATTCTTGCGCCGCCGCGAAATCGTCGACGTCGTAGGTTTTGGACGTCAGTGCCGTCTTTTTCGTTTGCATTGACCGCCTGAAGACGAAGATGGGTGTAGGATGGGTTGAGCGTCAGCGAAAGCCATCATCGACCGCGCAGGTGAAGAGGCCCTCGATGGGTTCGCAAGAGCTCAACCCGTCCTACAAGCCCGGGGAAGCATAAGTAGGCCAGCCACAATGTCCAGGGATGACGCAAGCCAGGTTGAAATGCGGCTGGACGAGCGCCGCGGCGGCCGCGTCGCCGTCGTGACCATCAACAATGCGTCACGTCTCAATGCGATGCATAGCGCGCTGATGGACGAGTTCGTCGAGCGGCTGTCGCCGCTGACGGCTGACACGCAACTGCGCGCGTTTGTGCTCACCGGCGCCGGCGACAAGGCGTTCATCGGCGGCGCCGACATCAGGGAAATGAGCGCCTTGGCGAACGCCGCGG
>Ga0099791_10000723_pt1 | contig 12387 bp, 9 predicted proteins | sample Rivendell_Oct201_7_FD_77318 | JGI IMG/M metagenome (GOLD analysis project Ga0099791, IMG submission 77318) | Vadose zone soil and rhizosphere microbial communities from the Eel River Critical Zone Observatory, Northern California to study diel... | ecosystem: Environmental > Terrestrial > Soil >... | reverse complement strand
GCCGTCGTCGCGCTGGCCACCGGCGCCGCGTGGCTGACCTTGCCGTTCTTCGAGCTCGCGAATCTGGTCATGGTGTACCTGCTCGGCCTCGTCGTGGTCGCCACCCGGTACGGCCGGGGCCCGTCGCTGGTGGCCTCGATCCTGAGCGTGGCCGCGCTCGACTTCTTCTTCGTCCCACCCGTCTTCACCTTCGCGGTCTCCGACGTCCGGTATCTCTTCACCTTCGTGGTCATGCTGGTCGTCGGGCTCGTGACCAGCAGCCTGGCCGCGCGCATCCGCACGCAGGCGGAGGCCGCGCACCTCCGCGAGCAGCGCACCGCGGCGCTCTACGCCATGAGCCGGGAGCTGGCGAGCACGCGGGGCGTGGACATGCTCCTGACCATCGCGATGCGCCACATCAGCGAGGTGTTTCGCAGCCAGGTGGTCGTGCTCCTGCCCGGCGCCGGCGGAGCGCTCGTCTGCGCGGACGGTGGGCAGTTTGCGCTCGATTCGAACGAGCTCGGCGTCGGCAAGTGGGTGCACGAGCATCACCAGCCCGCGGGCCTCGGCACGTCGACGCTGCCGGGCGCCGCCGCGCTTTACCTGCCGCTGCAGGCGCCGCGCGGCCCTGTGGGCGTGCTCGGTATCCGTCCGGCCGACCCGCATTCGCTCGATGCGCCTGACCAGCTCCACCAGCTCGAGACGTTCGCCAACCAGACCGCGCTCGCCATCGAGCGCGCGCAGCTCGCCGACGAGGCGCAGCAGGCTCAGGTGCGAATGGAAACCGAGCGGCTCCGGAACTCGCTGCTCAGCTCGGTCTCGCATGATTTGAGAACGCCGCTCGCGACCATCACCGGCGCGGCCACCACGATGCTCGAGAACGGCGCGAAGCTGAACGACCGGACACGCCAGGGGCTCCTCGAGTCGGTGCGCGAGGAGGCTGACCGCCTGAACCGCCTCGTCCAGAACCTTCTCGAGATGACGCGCCTGGAATCGGGCGCGCTGCAGCTCCGCAAGGAATGGCACCCGCTCGAGGAGGTCATCGGCGCCGCGCTCGGCCGTCTCGGCAAGGAGCTCGCCGACCGGCGCGTCGATACCCGCGTCCCGCCGGACCTGCCGCTGGTGCCGATCGACGACGTCCTCATCGAGCAGGTGCTGGTCAATCTCCTCGATAACGCCGTGAAGTACACACCGGGCGGCAGCCCCATTCGCATCATCGCGACGTCGACCGGCGAAGCCATCACCGTCGAGGTCGCCGACCACGGTCCCGGATTGCCGCGTGGCGAGGAAGACAAGGTGTTCGAGAAGTTCTATCGCGGGATGCCCGGCGGCCGTGGCGCCGGACTCGGCCTCGCGATCTGCCAGGGAATCGTCAAGGCGCACGGCGGGAATATCTGGGCGCAGAATCTGCCCGAGGGCGGCGTGGCCTTCCTGTTCACGCTGCCCCTCGCCGGCAAGCCACCGGCCCCGGTTCCCGCCGATGCCTGACCCCGTCGTCGTCCTCATCGAGGACGAGCCGCAGATCCGGAAGTTCCTGCGCGCGACGCTCGAGGGCCATGGCTACCGGCTCTTCGAGGCAACCTCGGGCGCCGACGGCGTGGTCGAGGTCGGCTCGCGCCAGCCGGACGTCGTCATCGTCGACCTGGGCCTGCCCGACATGGACGGCCTCGACGTCATCCGGCGCGTGCGCGAGTGGACCGACGTGCCGGTCATCGTGCTGTCGGCGCGCGGCGGGGAGCGCGACAAGGTCACGGCGCTCGACGCCGGCGCGGACGACTACGTCAGCAAGCCGTTCGGCGCCGGCGAGCTGCTGGCGCGCATCCGCGTCGCGCTGCGCCACACCGCCGGCGCGTCGCACGAGGCGGACGACGCCGTGTTCCAGGTGGCCGCGCTGCGCGTCGATCTGCTGCGCCGCCAGGTGTTCGTCGGCGACCGGGAGATCCACCTGACGCCGATCGAGTACCGGCTCCTGACCACGCTCGTTCACCACGCCGGCAAGGTCGTCACCCACCAGCAGGTGCTCCGGGAAGTGTGGGGCCCCTCGCACACCGAGCAGGCGCACTACGTCCGCGTGTACATGGCGCACCTGCGCCAGAAGCTCGAGGCCGAGCCCGCGCGCCCGCGCTATCTCCTCACGGAGCCGGGCGTCGGATATCGGCTAGCGGCCGAGTAGCGCCCGCCGCACGTCCGCTCGCGCACCTGCGTGCTGATCCCCACTCTGTACGTGATCTTCGAGGAGCGCTTCCCGCGGACGCTCGTCGACGAGGTCAGCCAGGAGGCCAAGTCCGCTTCGGACTAGTCGTTCGGGCAGTGGTCGGCGCGCCCGGATCGCGGCCGGGCGCGCGCGAAGCTTCTACTGCAGGACGCGGTCGGCGCGACGAACCAGCGGCTCGGGCAGGGTCAATCCGAGCGCGCGCGCGGTCCTGAGATTGACCACGAGCTCGGACCGGGACGGTTGCTCGATGGGAAGGTCGCGCGGATTCGCCGGGCCGAGGATCTTGCCGATGTAGGCGCCGGCGCGCCGATAGATCGCCGGGGTACTCGGCCCGTACGCGACAAGACCGCCGGCTTCAGCGAACTCGGCCGAACCGTAGACCGTCGGGATCCTGGCCCGATTGGCGAGATCGATCAGGCGCGGGAGGTAAATCAACGCCGCGGGGCCTCCCGGAACGACGATCGCCTCGGCCCGGTCGCTGGCCGGCCGCGCGAGTAGGCTTCCGAGCGCATCGCCCTCGTGGAGAGGATAGGCCTGGATCGTCACGCCCGCATTCGCGCCGGCGCTCTGCAGGCTCGCCAGATCTCCGCGACTCGAAGCGTCCGCGGCGTAGAGCACCGCGACCCGGCTGAGCGCCGGGCGCATCTCCTTCAGGAGCTTCAACCAGCTGCGGGCGAGATCCGGCGACGAATAGGTGACGCCGGTCACGTTGGCGCTCGACCCGCCCCCATCGGAGCCGACGATGACGATCGGGATCGTGCTCGTCGCCTGCTTCGCCGCCTGGCTTGCCTGATTGCCAACGGCGAACACGACGTCGACTTTGAGCTGCACGAGCTCGGCGGCCAGCTCCGGCAGCCGGTCGACCCGCCCCCCGGCGTATCGATACTCGAACGCGATGTCCCGTGGATACCCGACCAGGGCTTGCCGCACGATGTCCTGATACGGAGTCGAGACCCGGCCCGGGTCGAGCCAGCCCACTCGATAGCTTCGTCGTTCTGCCTGGGGCTGGGCGACGGCGGTCGGACCCGACTCCGTGGCGCCCGGCGCGACGGCCGCGGTCCTCGCCGACGGTCGCGTGTCAGGCGGAGTGGCCCTCGGAGCGGGAGCCGGGGCGACCTGGGGCGTGGTCGCGCGCGTCTCTTCGGCAAGAGCGCCAGGTGTCACCACTTTGGCCAGCGGCGCTGCCGGGGCCACGGGCGCGGACGGGGCCGGCGGTGGCGGTGCGGCAACCGTTGGCGGCGTCGGCTTCGCGGCCGGGGGCCGGGCCGCGGATTCCGGGCGGGTCACCACGCTCGCAGAAGGTGCTCGCGGGCTGACCGGCGCCCGCTCCACCGACGCCGTCGGCGCCGATGCCACGGGGCGCTCGGACGATGACCGCAGCCCGGACAGCCCCCAGATCGCCAGCACGATGGCCGCGGCCGCCGCGACGGCGCTGCCCCCGAAGGTGGCCGTCCGCTTCCATTTCCATCCGGCCGATCCGCCGCTGGCCCTGTTTGTCGCCGGGACACTCGTCTCCCCCCAGAGGCCGTTGAGCATCTCGTGCATCCACGGACGCAGCTCCCGATCCTTCTCGAGCGCCTGCGTGACGATGCTCTCCACCGACGCCGGCACCGCGCGCCGCCGGCGCATCGGCGTGGGCGGCTCGGCGAGGTGCTTCGCGAGAACCGCCTCGCGCGTCGGCGCCTGGAATGGCGGTCCGCCGCAGAACACGTCGTAGACGAGAACGCCGAAGGCGTAGCTGTCCGTCTTCTCGGTCCACGGAGCCCGGCTGATCTGCTCGGGCGCGAGGTACTCCGCCGGCCCGTTGTCGTCACGCAGCGTCGGCGCGTCCCGCAGGCTGGCCAGCTCGATGTCCATCAGCTTGACGCGGCCGTCCGCGAGCACCATGACGTTTCGAGGCCGGATCGCACCGTGCACGCGGCCCAGGTTGTGCAGCACCTCGAGCGCGCCGCCGAGGTCGAGCACCCAGCGCCGCGCAGTGCCGAAGTCGAGCGGCTTGCCCGCCGACAGGATGTCGCTCAGCCGGCGCCCCTCGACGAATTCGGTCACGACGGAGACTCGACCGGGCTCGACTTCACCCACCTCCAGGACGCCGACGAGGGCCGGGTGAGACGTGGAGGCGGCCATGATCGATCGACTCGTGCCCTGGATGATCCGCGCGATGTTGGGCACCGCCGCGGCCGCGCGCGGCAGGACCCGGACCGCCACTCGCTGGGAGGTCGCCTCGTCCTCGGCGAGAAACACCGTGCCGAAGGCGCCGGTCCCCAGCTCACGGACGATCCGATAGCGATCGTGGACGCGCTGCCAGGGCAGGGCGCGCTCGCCCGCCTCGCCAGCCTGAGGCTCACTGACACTCATGGTGTCCCCCGGCGGAGCTTCGTCTCCATCCGCCTCGACCGACTCAGAACGGAATCTTCAGTCGCTGAGCGACGTCGCGGTGAATGTCGTAGTCGAAGTCGTTCGATACGACGATCTCCTTGTACTGGATGGAGCTGAGGATGTCCTTTCCTTCGGGAGCCCAGTTGAGCTTGAGCATCGCCCGCTGGATCTTCGTGACGACGCTCCGGTAGAGCCGCGGATGCACCGCGAACGCCTGGGGCGCCACTTCCTCCGTCCGGGCGAGCACGACGAGCTTCTCGCGCTGCTCCGCGGGGAGGGCGTTGAAGCTCCGCGGAACTCCGCCGCCGGCCGCCGCCTTGCCCTCGATGACCGAGCGATACACCTCGTCGTGGGAGCCGGTGTAGATCGACTCGACCTGGTCCGGCGCCACGCCCTCGCGGGCCAGGAGGGCCTGCACGAGGAGCGTGCCCCCGATCGCGTCGGGCGCCGAGTACACGATCTTCTTGCCGAGGAGGTCCTTCGGCGACTTCGCGCCGTCCACCTTGAGCGTGACCAGCAGACCGGCGATCCGCGTCGTGTCCCGCGCGATCGCCTGGTACCCGAGCCGCTTGCTCACCTGGATGTACGTCAGCGGGTTGCCCCACCAGATGTCGTAGCGGCCCTCCAGAACGCGCTTCTGGAACTCCTCGATCGAGGACGCCGTCTCGAAGGCGAACGGGTGTCCCACCTCGCGCTCGAGATAGCGGAAGAACGGCGCCCACATCGCGCGAACCTTCTCGGGCTCCTGCTGCGGCGCGATGCCGAAGAGGATCGGCTCGTCTCCGTGGGGGTGAGCGAGCACCGCGGCCGGGGCCGCGAGCAGGAGAGCGAGACACAGTGTCGAGATCGTCAATAGAGATCTGCGCATCGTCCGTCCTCCATATCGAGCATCACTGTTCGGCACATCACCGCGTGCAGCACCCTCAGGGTCGGATGTAGATGTACCCGGCCTCCTGGAGCTCCATGAGCCGCACCACGCCACCCTGCGGAAGAATCAGCGAGTGCTCGGGAAGCTGGTCGGCCGTGATGGAGTAGTTCTTCATCGTGTTGCCGCACGCGCCGAACGTCATGCCCTGCATCTGCAGCGCCTCGAGCGACTGCTTCAGTGCGGGATCGATGCCGTCCTTCGCGAACCCTTTCAACGCCGGGCCGAAGACCACGAGCTCGAGGGCTTCGACGTTCTGCCAGCCGCCGACTCCCGCCACGTGATTGCGCATGTTTCCCAGGACGAACTTCGCCCGATCGAGACCCGCGTCGTCCAGCTGGTAGACGATCCGGTGCTTCCGCGCATGCTCTTTGAGATGGGCTGCGTCCGCCTGCACCAGCGCCACCATGACGATTGCCACCACGAGACCCGGGATCCAACCACGCCGGACGTTCATTCGTCCTCCAGTTGTGTGAGAGTTCCGATGGCCAACAGCAAGTACAATGCCATGGGTTCCGAAGCCAGCAATGAAGCGGGAAATCCCTCGACCACCGAGTCTTATCGTGCCGGAACTTCTTGTCAACGTTTCTTCCCCGGGGGGCGGCTCGCCGGAGGGAGGGGGAGGGTGAGGTCGCGAAGCGACGGGCGCGCGCCGACCGACACTGAAAATGTGTGCACATAAAGTGTACGTGCGTGCAGGCTCTGGTCCAACCTGCTGGTTTTCCGGCGGCCTGACGCGATCTCCCGCGTTCGGGTAGAATCACGCCCGGATAGCCCCGAACCCAGAGGAGGATCGCGATGCCCCGCTGGCTGAAGATCGGCGCCGCTCAGATGGGGCCCAACCAGGACGGCACGCCGCGAGAGGCGATCGTCGAGCGCATGCTGGCGCTCCTCGAGGGCGCCGTGCGCGACGGCGTCGAGCTGATCGTGTACCCCGAGATGGCGCTGACGACGTACTTTCCCAAGCGCATCCGTCAGGACTTCGACCAGTTCTTCGAGACCGAAGTCCCGCCGAAGGCGCTCGAGCCGCTCCTGCGCCGCGCCGCCGCGGCGCGGGTGGCCGTGCACGTCGGGTTCTGCGAAAAGGCCGACGGAAAGTACTTCAACACCGCGCTCCTCACCGATCGCGACGGGCGCCTCTGCGGAACCTTTCGCAAGATCCATCTGCCCGGCACAAAAATCCCCGACGGCTTCGCCCAGGTGCACGAGCCCTACTACTTCGCCCACGGCGACACCGGCTATCGCGTGTTCGACACCGTCGGCACGAAGGTCGGCATCGCGATCTGTCAGGACCGGCGGTACCCCGAGAGCTATCGCGCGCTCGGGCTCCAGGGCGCCGAGATCATCCTGATCGGCTACAACACGCCGCTCTCGCCGCTGGCGCTCGACCTGAACGAGCTCTGCATGCGCGCCGGCGCCTACGCGAACCTCTGCTTCGTCGTCGGCGTGGCCAAGGCCGGCGTCGAGGACGGCGTGGAGCTGATCGCCGGCTCCTGCATCATCGACCCGCAGGGCCAGGTGCTGGCGCGGGCCGCCACGCGCGGCGACGAGCTCGTCGTCGCGCGCATCGACCTCGAGCAGATGGGGCCCCTGCGCAAGCGCTGGAACTTCCTCGGCCGGCGCCAACCGCAGCACTACGGACAGCTGCTCCAGCCGGTGACCGACAAGGAGCCGAACCGATGAGCGCCGAAGTCGACGTCGTCGTCCGCGGCGGTCAGGTGGTCACCGGGTCGGACGTCGTCGACGCCGCGGTGGCGATCCGCTCCGGCACGATCGTCGCGATCGGGCCGGAATCGCTCCTGCCGCCCGCCGAGCGAGTGATCGACGCCTCCGGTAAGTACGTGCTGCCGGGGCTCATCGACTGTCACCTGCACATCGGCCCCGAGTACGACGACTGGCGGACGGCGCCGCTGGCGGCGGCGCGCACCGGGCTCACGACGCTGGTGCCGTTCGTCGTGTACGACGAGGGCGAGACGCTCCCGAAGGCGGTCGCGCGCCTGCGCGAGGAGGCCGAGTCGCTCTCCGTCCTCGACTTCGGCTTTCACTTCATCCTGAACCACGAGCCGTACATCCTCGAAGGCATTCCCGAGGCGTTCCGCATGGGCGTCTCGTCGCTCAAGCTCTTCATGACGTACAAGAAGCGCGGCAAGCGCATGGTCTCCGACGAGTTCATCGCCAAGACCATGGAGCGCCTCGCCGCGCTCGGCGGCCTCTGCCAGCTGCACTGCGAGAACGGCGACGTCCTCTGCTACCTCGAGGACAAGGCGATCGCCGAGGGCCGCACGGCGCCCACCGACTTTCCCCCGACCTGCCCGGACTGGACGGAGGAAGAGGCGATCAACCGCGCCGTCCTCATCGGACGCCTCACCGGATGCCCGGTGTACGTCGTGCACCTCTCGACGAAGCTCGGCCTCGAGCGCATCAAGCGCGCGCAGGCCGAGGGACAGAAGGTGTGGTGCGAGACCTGTCCGCAGTATCTGCTCCTCACCGACAAGGAGATGGAGCGCCTCGGCCCGTTTGCCAAGATCGGCCCGCCGCTCCGCCCGGCCGACGGGCCGGATCGCGCCGCGCTCTGGCAGGGCTCGGCGCAGGGCTTCATCGCCAACCTCGCCAGCGACCACTCGCCGCGCGTGCCGGCGGCGAAGGAGCCGGGGCGGAAGAACATCTTCGTGGACGCGGCGGGCAAGCCCATTCCGTTCGGCGCGCCGTCCCTCGAGACGCTCGTGCCGCTCGCCTGGAGCGAAGGCGTGGCCAAGCGCGGGCTGCCGGTCACGTGGATGGCCCGCGTGCTCGCGGAGAATCCGGCGCGGACGTTCGGTCTCTGGCCTCGCAAGGGCGCGATCCGCCCGGGCGCCGACGCCGACCTGACGATCTGGGACCCGACGGCCGAGTGGACGATTCAGCAGGCACAGCACCTCGGCATCGCCGGCTTCACGCCGTACGAGGGCTGGAAGGTTCGCGGGCGGGCGTGGATGACGCTCGTGCGCGGCCAGGTGATGCTGAATCCGGCGGGCGAGCTCGAGCAGAAGCCCGGCTACGGGCGCTTCCTGCCCCGCCGCGGCCCCACCCCGCCGATCGCCGGCGCCGTCGCCTGACGGGCGCGCCGTGGATTATCTGGATCGGCTCGCGGCCTTCGTCGCCGCGACGCGCTTCGAAGCCCTGCCCGCTCCCACGGTCGCCGCCGCCAAGCTCGTGCTGCTCGACACGCTCGGCGCGATCGTCGCGGGCAGCGCCGAGGCCGAGAACGTCGAGCTGGCGCGGCTGGCGGCCGCGCGCACGGCCCAGGGCACGGCAACGCTCATCGGTCAACGCGCCAAGGCCGACCCGTTCTGGGCGGCGCTGACGAACGCGGCCGCCGGAGTCGCGCTCGAGGTCGACGAGGGCCACCGTCTCGGCGGCGGCCATCCGGCGATCCACGTCGTCCCCGGAGCGCTCGCGGTCGCCGAGGAGCGCGGGCTGGGCGGCCGCCGGCTGCTCGAGAGCCTGGTCGCCGGCTACGAGATCGGCTCGCGGATCGGCGGCGCCACCACGGTGCGGGCGAACGTCCATTCGCACGGGACGTGGGGAACGATCAGCACCGCCGTCGCCGTCGCGAAGCTCGGCGAGGCGCCCGCCGAGCGGATCCGCGCCATCATCAACCTGGCGGCCTCGATGAGCCCGGCCAACACCTGGACTCCCGCGCTCGACGGCGCGACGATCCGCAATCTGTATCCGGGCCGCTCCGCCTTTCAGGGGATGCTCGCCGTCGACCTCCAGCGCTGCGGCTTCACGGGGCTCGACGACGGGCCGTCCGACGTCTACGGCACGCTCCTGGCCGACGCCTTCGACGGAGCGGCCGCGGTCTCGGGGATCGACGCGCTCGCGCGCTCCGATGCGGAGCGCGAGCCCTACCGGATCGAGCAGAACTACTTCAAGCTTCACGCGTGCTGCCGGTTCAATCACTTCGCTCTCGACGCGGTCATGGAGCTGCGCCGGGTCCATCGACTGGAAGCTTCCGCCGTCGGGAAGGTGGAGATCGTCACCATTCCCTTCGCGGTGCGGATGAGCGAGCCCGCGCCGGCGACCTCGCTGGCGGCCCGGTTTTCCATTCCCTGGGCGGTCGCCGCGGCGCTCGTCCTCGGCCGAACCGATCCGTCGGCGTTCGACGAGACGGCGCTCGGCGACGCGCGCATTCGCGACCTCGCGCGGCGGGTGGTGATCACCACCGATCCGGCCATGTCCCCGCGTCGCGTCGACGCCCCCACCGCCCGCGTGCGGGTCATGCTGCGTGATGGGCGAACGCTCGAGGAGACGACGACGGTCGTGCGCGGCGACGCGCTGAGCCCGGTGCCGCGCGACGAGATCACCGCCAAGTTCCTCGCCCTCGCCTCACCGGTCCTCGGCGACGCGCAGGCCCGCAAGGTCGCCGACACCGTGGCCGAGACCGACACCCTCGAGGACATTCGCGCGCTGACCGAGATGCTCCTGCCCTAGACGCCGCGATGAGAGCGTGGGCCGCCGTCTCGGTGATCCTGGCGGTCTGGTGCGCGCCGTCCGCCGCACGCGCCGCGTGCACGCGATCCCACGCGGGCCCGGACGCCCCGACCGCGGTCATCCTGTCCGGCGGCGGCGCCAAGGGCGCCTACGAGGCGGGCGTCGTCGCCGTGCTCGCCGAGCGCCGAGTTCCCCTTCGCATCGCCGCGGGCTCGTCGGCCGGAGCACTGAACGCCGCGATGCTGGTCGCGGGCCGCACCGACCGGCTCGAGGCCATGTGGCGCTCCCTTCGTCGCGATCAGGTTTATTCGATGCGCGCGCCGGTCTTCTTCGCGGGCCTTCTCCCGGGCTGGCTGACGCTCCTGGCGCTAGACGGAACCAGCTCGCTCCTGGACCCGCGGCCGCTTCGCGAGCTGATCTCGGCCTCGCTCGATCTCGAGCTGGTGCGTAGCTCGCCCGTTCGGCTGCTGGTGACCGCCACCGACCTCGTCCGGCGGGAGACGCGCGCGTTCGACAACCAGACGGTGACGGTGGACGTGCTCATGGCGGCGGCGGCCGTCCCCGGCGCCTTTCCCCCGGTCGCCGTCGACGGCGCGGTCCTCGTCGACGGCGGCCTCACGAGCCGCGCGCCGGTGATCGAGGCGCTCGAGGCGGCCCCGGTCGGCCGCGCCCTGGTCGTGGTGAGCTACGCGCCCGGCGAGCCGAACGCGCCGCCGACGACCATACGGCGCGCCCTCGAGGCGGCCGTCGAGACCGCGATGCTCCACCAGATCCGGCGCGACGTCGAGCTGGCGCGCCTCACGCACCCGGGAGTCGACGTGCAGGTGCTCGCGCCGTCCGCGCCTCTGCGCGTGAGGCCGCTGGAATTCGACCCGGATGGATTGGCCCGCATCGTCGACCTCGGTCGCGCCGATGCGAGCGACTGCCTCCGCGCCTGGGGCAACTGACTCCGGACGCGGACAAGCGCGGGATCCCGACGCGCTAGGAGCTGCTCGGCGGCCAGGTGATCTTGAGCGCGTCCAACCGCCGCAGACGGTCCTGACCCAGCGCGTTGTCGTAGACGTCGGCGAGCGCTTCCGGAGTCCAGCCCTCCTGCCGCGTGATGGCGCGGACCTGCGCCGGATGTGACCACAGCGACACCTGGTTGCCGCGAACGTGCAGGATCTGTCCGGTCACGTGGGCCGCTCGATCGCTCGCCAGAAACGCGACGACCGGCGCGATCGCCTCCGGCGGCGCGGCCGCCTGCGCCCGGCGCGTGTCGGGAAGGCGCTCGGTCATGCGCGTCTCGGCCGTCGGCGAGATACAGTTCACGGTCACGCCGTACTTCGCCATCGCCAGGGCCGTCGAGCGCATCAGGCCAACGATGCCTTCCTTGGCCGCCGAGTAGTTGGGCTGGCCGGGGCTCCCCTCGAGCCCGGCGGTGGACGTGAACGTGACGATCCGGCCGTAGCGACGCTCGCGCATGTGACGCGTCGCCGGGCGCATGACCGTGAAGTGGCCCTTGAGGTGGACGGCGATCACGCTGTCCCACTCCTCCTCGCTCATGTTGAAGATCATGCGCTCCTTCAGGATGCCGGCGCAGCAGACGACGATGTGCAGGTCGCCGAAGGTGTTGAGCGCGGCGTCGATGATCCCCTGGCCCCCGGCCATCGTCGCGACGCTGTCGGCGTTCGCGACCGCCCGGCCCCCGTGGGCCTCGATCTCCTTGACGACCGCCAGCGCCCGGGCGCTCGACGGATCGCGCCCGTCGACGGTCACGCCGTAGTCGTTGACCACGACACTGGCGCCCGCAGCCGCCAGGCCCAGCGCCACCCCGCGCCCGATCCCGCTCCCGCCCCCCGTCACGACCGCGACCTTGCCGTCCAGAAGACCCATGACCCTCGCCTCCGCCCCGTTTTGCGCGCCGCAGGTCGTCGCGGGGCTGGGGCCCCGCCGACCGAGGCGCGGCTATTAGTAAGAGTGGTGTGGTGCCGAGAGACTACTCCACGCCGATGAGCTTGGCGAGGCGTTCCCCATCGGCGGCGAGGGCGGCCGAGGCGCCGTCGTAGACGATGCGCCCCTTGTCCATGACCACGGTGCGAGCGGAGAACGCGAGCGCCACGCGGCTGTTCTGCTCGACGAGCACGATCGAGAGCGCGCCCTCGTCGGCGAGCCGCGCGAGCACCGCGGCCAGCGCTTCGACGATCACCGGCGCGAGCCCCTCGGTCGGCTCGTCCATGAGCAGGATTCTTGGGTTGGTCAGGAGCGCCCGCGCGATCGAGAGCATCTGCTGCTCGCCGCCCGAGAGCTGGTTGCCCATGTTCGACAGCCGCGCTCCCAGGTTCGGGAACAGCTCGAACACCCGCTCCTGGGTCCAGTGCCCGGGCCGAGCCCCGATCGTCAGGTTTTCGCGCACGCTGAGCGATGGGAAGATCTC
>Ga0099791_10000722_pt1 | contig 12389 bp, 13 predicted proteins | sample Rivendell_Oct201_7_FD_77318 | JGI IMG/M metagenome (GOLD analysis project Ga0099791, IMG submission 77318) | Vadose zone soil and rhizosphere microbial communities from the Eel River Critical Zone Observatory, Northern California to study diel... | ecosystem: Environmental > Terrestrial > Soil... | reverse complement strand
GGAACTGTTGAAGGCGCGGTCAGCGCCACGGACCCGAGCAGTGGCTACACAGGCCACGCCGCCGCCTGGTTCGGAGTCGAGCAGAACAACCAGAACGCTGTCTTCCTTTTCACCGCGAACTCGGTCGGAACGTTGGGAAATGGAACCCCGCTGACCATCCACCAGGAGGGTCAATTCACGGTCAATGCACAGGGCATACCGGTCGTGACCCGCGTCACCGTCACCTGCGGCTGATAGACAGCCACGGCCTCCCCGCCCGCCGTACGCGGGCGGGGAACAATTCCTGCTCACGAACAGTCGAGGACCAGATCCTCAACGTTCTGCTCGCTGAGGCAGCGGTCTAAAAGGGTTCCGCTACCCTTCTCCAAGACGCGGCCGTAGCTCAATAGCAGAGCAGCTGTTTAGTGTGCGTGCGTGGAGGGCTGCAGCCGAAGGCGGCAGGTGGAGACGAGTATGGACGCAGTCAGCTCAAAGGACGGCACCACGATCGCGTTCGACAAGGAAGGCGAAGGCCCGGCCCTGATTTTCGTGGACGGAGCCTTGAGCACGCGTTCCGGCAAGGCGGATCTCGCCAGTTTTCTGTCACCGCACTTCACCGTCTACCGCTACGACCGCCGAGGCCGAGGGGACAGCGGGGACACGAAGCCCTATGCGGTCGAGCGGGAGATCGAAGACATCGATGCGATGATCGAAAAAGCGGGAGGATCCGCCTCTTTATACGGCCACTCGTCCGGGGGGTGTCTGGCTCTCGACGCAACCGTCAAGCTCGACGGCAAAGTCAAGAAGCTCGCCATGTACGAAGCGCCCTACAACGACGATCCCGCCGTTCAGAAAGCCTGGGGCGAGTACCTCAGGAACCTGAACGAAGCCCTCGCATCCGATCGCCGAGGTGACGCGGTCGCATTGTTCATGGCCCTGGTCGGAATGCCTGCGGCCCAGATTGAAGGGATGCGCCACGCACCGTTCTGGGCCGCGATGGAGGCCATCGCCCCGACCCTCGCCTATGACCATGCGGGCGTCATGGGGGACCAGACGATTCCGACCGAACATGCTGCACGCGTCCATGTGCCGACTCTGGTGATGAGCGGCAGCAACGGTGCTCCGTTCATGTTGGTGACCGCGAAGACTCTGACCAGGGTGATCCCAGGCGCGAAGCTGAGCATCCTGGACGGCCAGGCCCACGACGTTCACGCAGATGTGCTCGCACCTGTCCTGGCGGAATTCTTTGCTTAGGGCAGCCGTGACCAAGGCTCGCTTCGACGGACTGCCGGCGCCCAGCCGTTTGGTGTGGCGAATACCGACGTGCTGGACGCCTCTTGCCGGCTATGCGCCGCCTGACTAGACTCCCTCCTGCACCTCGATCAGCTCATCCGCCACCAACCCGTGGGCTTCACGATGCACAGCGTTGGCGGCTTCCTTGTTTGGGGCCTCGACCAGACAGAAGGCTTTGCCAGAGGCCGCATCGAACCAATACTTGTGATACGTGACTCCGTGCTTCTTCTGAACCTTCACATCTTGTTCGTGCGCACCCTTGATCGCCTCAGCAGTCAGGCCATCGATCTTGTGATGAATATCCATATACAGCGGCATCGCGAACCTCCTCACTAAAAGTCAGATTTGGGGCCGACGGGTCATTGTGAGCAGCGAGCCCCGCAAACCGCTGTCACTGAATTGAGCCTACTACGGCGAAGCGGCGGCGGAATCCGCCGTTTGGTCGAGTTGCCGAGACGTCACGAGATCACGCGCGATTTGCTTGTTCGCGAGGAAGGCGACCACTGTGGGCGCGCTCCTCAGAATTTGCCAGCAGGTTCCGGAATCCACGCCCCGCCATGAATGGGATCCCCAATCGCCAGGTCATGGTCCTGACCACTGGCAGGCCAAGGCGGAGCAAGGGATTTGACATGGTCAGCTGGGTCATGCTGTAGCTGACCCTCGAACCTCCCGGCGCCGCTGCGATCTCATACCGGTGCCTGTAGGTCGCCTCCATCGAATGCCGGGTTCCGCGTGCCTTTGCGGTGGTGACGAACTCAAACCTATTCGGGCGCTCGGCTGCCGTGACCTCCGACCGGTCCTCCCATCGCCGCGGTGACATGGGTATGGTTCCGGTACTGGTGAAGGTGGTGCCGACACTGGCTGGACCAGCAGGTGCTTGGAGCGAAAGGAGACGGAAGTCGCTGGTCTGCTGCTTACCGCCCCAGGTCGTATGCGTTCCGAGATCGGCGAGGAAATCGTAAACGACATCCGGTGGCGCCGAACAAAGCCTACTGAGGTGCATTGAGGATTGTTCCATGCCTAGACGGTAGGTAACAAGGCGGCCCGAGGGTATCCACCGTTCGGTCGATTTTCATAGGTTCGCCGGGTCGGTGAGGTCGTGCTCGAAGGCATACAGCGTCGCGCCCGCCCTCGTGTTGACGCCGATCTTGCCGTAAAGGTTGATCACGTGCGTGTGCACCGTGGTCGGTGAGACATGGAGTTCTCGCGCGATCTCCTTGTTGGCAAGTCCGCGCGTGATCGCCCTCAGCACATCCACCTCACGATCGGTGAGTCCGGCGGGCCACGCCCGCGTTGACCTCAAGGTCGATCGGGGTTGACCAGCCGCCAGGAGAACCGCGTCGACCGCACGGGGATCGAGACGATGCGCCGCGACCTCATGGCGCAACTGACGCAAAGCCTCATCAGGTGCGAGCGCCGGCCGCCACGCACGCGGTTCCTTCATCGATTGATACATCTCGGCGACTGCGAGGATGCGGGCGGTAAGTGGCACGGCTGATGCGGCCAATCCGCGGTGGTAGCCCGAGCCGTCAAGTCGCTCATGATGCAGACCCGCGACGGAAGCAATGGATCGCAAGGGCGCCGCCAGGGTGAGGATGCGCTGGCTGTGGTAGGTGTGGAGCCGAACCCGCTCCCACTCTGAGGGATTCAGCGGCCTGCGCGTGATCCAGATTCGGTTGGGGACGCTGACCATGCCGAGGTCATGGACCTGCCCGGCGCGCCTGACCGTCGCCACCTCGTCCGTATCTAGCCCCGCATTGAGGGCTGCGGCTTCAGCCAGGCGGGCGACTCCCGCCGAGTGCCCTGACGTGAAGGGTGACGCGAGGTCGACGAAATCGGCGAGGGCGCTGCATACGTCGTCCAGGTGGGCCGGACCGACCCGCCGGTGGGGCTCGGGTTCGTTGTACAGGGCCTGATCCCAAACCGAATCGAGCGGCACGTTGCGAAGCAAGTCGTGGCTGTTCTGCAGCCAGAGCCTGGCCAGCTCCGGGTCGAACTCAGTGCCGCTACGGCGGCGCACCACCTCATCAGCTGCGTCGGCCCCGCCCATCTGGTGATAGATCTGAGCCACGTGCACCAGGTGGACAAGGCGAGCGGTCGCCGACAGTCCTTCGCCGCTTGGCAGCAGCGGGAAGACCTGTCCATCCCAGCGCCCATAGGCGTGGCTCAACGATGCGGTGACTCGAGGACTCGCCCCCAGCCTTTGAGAAAGCCGAGCGGCGGCTTCGGCTGTATTGGCCAACGCCTCCGGGAGGTCACGTCCGGCGGTGGCCAACGCGGCCATAGCCGGGGCCCAATTCGCGGGGCCCCACTTCGGCACGAGCTTGGTCATGGCGATGCGCATCAGCTGCGGACGATCCGCGTAGTCCGCTTCGGACATCCATCGGCGCACGTTTACGTCGTCGCCCGCACCAAGCCGGCTCTGTGCTGCGACAGCCCCGGTGCACCCAATGTGGTACAGCAACGCGAGGTAAAAGACGTCCGAGAGGTCAGGCTCGGACCAGCCCGCGAGTCGGGCCAGCTCAACCGCAAGCAACGAATCTCGAAGCGCGCTCTCCGCCGGCACATCGTGTGCGAGGTCAGTGGCCAGCGAAACCGCGGCGAGCAGCTCGGCCAGACGAAGGCCCCGCTCGGTCTTGCCCTCCTGCGCTATCACTAAGCGCCTCCCAGAGTCCTCTCAAGCGCGACGACCTGCCATATGAGGCCTGGCTGGTTAAGCCTGGTCTTGAATCCGCGCTGCTCGACGGCAGCCAAGATTCGCGCCGGCGGATGCAGGAAGACTCGGAACTGCATCCTGATGACGCGGAACACGAGGTTGACAATCGTTAGACCAACCCGGGTCCACCAGCGGTAGTTGGGAAAGCTCATGACCAACATGTCTTTGGCGCGCACGGCCGCCGCGCCGGCCAGCTTGGGCATGTCCGGATAACAGCAGATGACGCGATTCATGACGACGACATCAGCCGATTCCACTGAGGTATCTGCCTCGGTAAAGTCCATCACCCTTCGCTCGACGCGATCACCCAGGCCGGCCTCGAGGATAAGTTCGCTGGCAGCCGACTCGTAGGTGGGTGTCAGCTCAACATTGACCGCACTTCCCATCCCGGCCTTGAGCAGTTCGATCTCGATGGCTCCGATGCCGCCCCCCACTTCCAAGAGGGTCTTGCCCTCAACGCCAGTGTCCTTGATGAAATCAAAGATTCGCTTAGAAGTCCCATCGATTCCCTTGCGCCGGTAGCGCTTCGCCTCTCCGGCCGCATTTTTCTCGCTGAAGATCTGCCGGTAGCCCTTCGGTGTGCAGCAGTCGCTCACGTCGAGCGGCGGGCTCGAATCGAGTAGCCGAGGGTGCCGAACTCCCGAGCGCTCTCTTCTCCGCGAGCCCCTGCGAACGTGTCGAGCGGATTCGCCAGCTCAACGTCGACGAGCCCGGCACCGCCGATCACCGTCTCCCACCCTGCGCACGGCAGGGCGCCGGCGATTCAACCCGTCCAGAGATCGATGTCATGAAGCGCCTCCTCAGGGACCGGACGCTCAAGACAGATGTCCGCCACCGTCATCCGCCCGCCAGGCCTGAGCACCCGGTAGATCTGTCGGTAAACGCCGATCTTGTCTGGGCAGAGGTTGATGACGCCATTTGAGATGACGAGGTCAGCCCAGCCATCCTCGACGGGCAAATCTTCGATCAGGCCCTCGCGAAACTCGACATTGTCCAATCCCAACTTGACCGCCATCGACCTGCTGCGGTTCAGCATCTCTGGAGTCATGTCGACTCCAATCACCTTTCCTTCGCCGCCCACCCATAGCGCCGCCAGGAACGAATCCATACCGGCTCCAGAGCCGAGATCGACAACTCTCTCTCCAGGCTTCGGGCCGCCCCAAAAGAACGGATTGCCTACGCCGGCAAAGGCCTCGCAGGCATATTCGGGAAGCTGGTCGAGCGGCGTGGGTGGATAGCCGAGTCGGATTGCGTGAGCGCGCCCGGTATGGAAGTGATACTCAGCCGAAGGATCCGCAGCGACCTCGCGATATTTCTCACGCACTTCCTTGCGCAGCGCCTCAAGATCGACCACCTGGAGTATTTCGGCCATCGTTTTCTCCTAGTGATTGCCCGCCGGATGATCTGCCTTGACCCCCGAAGTCGAACTGCTGGCTTCGTCCGACTCGACACCATTCCCGGCGTCGGCCCACTCCGGCAGCCCGTCGGTGAGATATCGGGCAGCGTAACCGTGCTCACGGAGGGTGCGAACCGCCTCCGGCGCAAAGGCACAGTACGGACCGCGGCAATAAGCCACGACCTCGCGATCGCGAGGTAACTCCCGCAGCCTCTGCTCCAACTCGGCAAGCGGAATCGAAACCGCGCCGGCCACATGCGCTTGTTGATACTCCTCGGCGGGTCGGACATCGACCACCACCAACGGTTCGCCGGACCTGAGACGGGCCAGAAGTTCATCGCCACTGATCGCTTCGAGGCCTTCCCGTGAGCCAAGGTAGGCCTCGACCAGGCCCTGCACGCCGGGCAACCTTTCAGCCGCCAACGACCGCAAGGCCACCCAGAAACGGAAGACGGCGGGCGACGCCAGGCGGTACCGCACGCGGGTACCCTCTCGAGTCGCGGCCACGAGTCCGGCCTCCTTCAAAACCTGAAGGTGACGGCTGGTGTTGGCGACTGACATGGCGACCTGGCGTGACAGCTCTTCGACGCTCCGCTCGCCGTTGGCCAGCACGTCGACGATCTCTACTCGGCGTCCGCTTGCGGCGGCCTGCGCGACCCGGGCGAACTGATCGAAGAGCTCGATCTTCAACGCTCGATCTGTCATTTGCCTGGAGTATCCCCGCTTCGCGCCTATCTGTCAAGAATTCAATTGATCTCTTGACAATTTGAAAACTAGCCATGACAATGCCGGGCAACGGACTTCAGAAGAGGTGATTGAGATGATCGAGTCGAGGCGCGTTCCGATCGCGGAGTCAGGTGGTGCGGCGACGGCCGAGATCACACCGCCGCGAAGGTTCCTCGAGCTGCTGGCCGCTCGCGACTTCGAGCGTTTGGCTGCCTCGCTGGCGAACGACGCCCACGCTCGGTTCCTACTTCCACACGGCCTGGAGGAGTACGACGGCCGAGACGCCATCGTTGCCCGCATCAGGAGCTGGTTCGGGTCTGCCTCGGTCTTCGACCTCACGGCCTCAACTGAGGACAAGGTCGGAATGCGGGACCGCATCAGCTGGCGGTTCGCTGTCGTGCGTGATGGCTCGCGTCAGTTAATCGAGCAGCTTGTTTACCTGGATCTCGGGCCTCAGGGAATCGAGCGTATCGATCTCCTCTGTTCTGGATTCCAAGCGGAGCCCAGTGTCGCCGCCGGCCCGACGCAGGTCTTCGACGCGGGCGACATGGGCTGCGCCGACGGCCTGGCTCGGGAGTTCCGGCGCCAGCTGGCCAACGTCTCGATAGGCGGGTCGCTGGAGGTCGTCGTCAGCGATCCGGCCGCCAAAGAGGATCTGCCGTCTCTGGCCAGGCTGCTCGGACAGCGGATCACATCAACCGAGGCGCACGACGACGGGCGCCTCACCATCACTGTGGAGAGACAGAAATGAACGAGAAGCTCATCTTCAACTGCACCTGGGGCCGCGAAGAGCCGGAGCGGGCAACGCTGCCCTTCGTCGCCGCCAACATCGCGGCCACGGCGGGACAGGAGGCAGTCGTCCTCTGCACGATCGAAGCGGTTCGCCTGGGGTGCAAAGGCGGAAGCGAGGGCGTCGAGGCGACCGGCCTGCCGAAGCTCCACGATCTCATGACTGAGTTCATCGCCAATCAGGGCAAGGTCTGGCTTTGCGGGGCCTGTGCCAAACCGCGGGGCATCACCCAAGACCAGCTGGCAGACGGCGTGACCATCGTCGGGGCCGCCAAGATCGTGGAAGAGATCGTTGCCGGTGCCAAGTCGGTCGCCTTCGCCTGAAAAGCACACGACACCTCAGCGAGACTCTTGGAGGAACGTGATATGACAACTGACTGCATATCGGTCGACGAACTCCAGGAGCTGCTCACTGCAGGCCGGCCGGTCACTGTTCTCGACGTCCGGTCGCCCTCGGATGTTGATTGGGAGGTTCCCGGGAGCATCCACGTGGACGCGTACGGTGATCTCCAATCCGGTCGGCCCGGACCCTTGGCGGAGTTGAACCTGGCTCTGGGACCCGTCGTCACAGTCTGTGAAGTCGGCCGAACCGCAGCAATCGCTACCGACCTGCTTCGAGCGAGCGGCGTCGAAGCACTGACGCTCGACGGCGGCATGCGCTCTTGGTCGCTCGCCTGGAACACCGCCCAAACAACGATCTCTGGCTGCGAAGTCGTTCAGGTCAGGAGGACAGGAAAGGGATGTCTCTCCTACATCGTGGAATCAGAGTCGGAAGCGGTCGTCATCGACGCGTCGGTCGATCCTGACGTCTACGTCCGGCTGCTCCGCGAGCGCGGATGGCGGCTGGTGGCGGTGGCCGATACCCACATCCACGCTGACCATCTTTCGCGGTCGAGGCTGCTGGCCCACCTTGAGGCTGCCGAGCTCTTCCTGCCAACCCAGGACCGCGCTCAGTATCCCTTCCGACCTGTGGCCGACGGCGACCGGATCGCCTTCGGCTCGACGGCCCTGGTTGCCATGCGTACTCCTGGTCATACGGAGGAGAGCACCACGTACCTGCTCGACACCGCCGCCGCATTAACGGGCGACACATTGTTTCTCAACGGCGTCGGCAGACCTGACCTTGACGGCGGCACACGCCAGGAGCTGGCGTCGCGCGCGCGTCGACTTCATAGGTCGGTCAGCCGTCTTCTCCAGCTGCCCAAGGAGGCTGAGGTGTTTCCCGGCCATGTCTCGGAGCCAACACCATTCGATGGCCGGATGTTGGGGACGACGGTCGGGACAATCCGGGATACATTGGCGCTCGCCAGACTCGATTCTGCCGCATTCGTGCAAACCGTTTTGGCTCGGATCCCTCCAGATCCGCCGAACCACTTACGCATCGTCGAGCTCAACGTACATGGAGAGTTCCCAGGCGATCCCAGCGAGTTGGAGGCAGGTGCCAACCGCTGCGCCATCGCCTGAGGCCAGCCGCCGCATGAAGGCATCGGGGGCGATCCGACTCGGGCTGCGCGCGAACTCGCAACAGTTCGCGCTCTTGGTGGCGATAAACGCCTTCGTAGGCGGGGTGGTGGGAGTCGAGCGGTCGACCCTGGCACCGCTCGCCGAGCATGACTTTCACCTCGCCAGCAGCGCAGCGATCCTTTCCTTTCTGATCAGCTTCGGCCTGGTCAAAGCGGCCAGCAACTTGATCGCCGGCAGGCTCGCCGACCGCTTCGGCCGGCGGACTGTACTGCTCGCAGGTTGGATGCCGGCTTTGCCCGTGCCTCTGCTGATCATCATCGCGCCCTCCTGGGGCTGGGTCGTATTTGCAAACGTGCTCCTCGGCCTCAATCAGGGCATCGTCTGGTCGACCACGGTAAACATGAAGATCGACCTCGTCGGACCCCGCCGGAGAGGGTTCGCACTTGGCCTGAACGAAGCCTCGGGTTACCTGGCCGTATCGGTGGCAGCCGCCGCTGCTGGATTTCTCGCCGCGAATTACGGCATCCGACCCGGTCCCTACTTGCTGGCAGAGGGTCTCGCCCTGGGCGGCCTGCTACTTTCCCTGCTCGCGCGCGACACCTCGCGGCACGTTGAGCTGGAAGCCGCGGGTGCCGTTCGGACACAATTGCTTGGCAAACTCGCAACGGAGGTCAGCTTCCGTGACCGCACGATGTCGAGTGCCTGCCAGGCCGGCCTGGTCAACAATCTCAACGACGGCATGGCCTGGGCGCTCTTGCCGCTTTTCTTCGCGGCCCACGGCCTCGGACTTCGCGAGATCGGGCTCCTTGCGTCGATCTACCCCTTGGTCTGGGGAGCCGGGCAGCTGGGCACCGGCTGGATCAGCGACCACGTCGGTCGCAAGTCCTTGATCGTTGACGGGATGGTTCTCCAGTCGCTCGCGATTGCGGGATTCGTAATCGTGCCCGGTTTCAACTGGTGGATTGCAGAGAGCGTCTTGTTGGGCGCCGGCACCGCCCTGGTCTATCCAACATTGCTCGCGGCTGTAAGCGACGCAGCTCGGACCCCGGATCGAGCCACGTCAGTCGGCATCTACAGGTTCTGGCGCGATAGCGGCTACGCGGCGGGGGCGATCGTGGCCGGCCTCATCGCCGACGCTGCAGGGTTTCCCGCCGCGATCATCACCGTCGCCTGCATTACAGGGTTATCCGGACTCGTCGTCGCCGGCCGGATGACCGAAACGCTGCCACGTGCAGTTCGAAGGGTTCCCTAATCAACTTCAGACCATCAGGGACCACCATCGAAAAGGCTAGGCCACAATTCGACGCGGGCTTCCCCAGAAAGGCCTGCGTTAACCTTCGGATAGGATGCCGGCGTAGCTCAATTGGCAGAGCAGCTGTTTTGTAAACAGCAGGTTATCGGTTCGATTCCGTTCGCCGGCTCCAGCCCACCACCGATGCCGGTGGGTCCGCCATTCGGGCCCATGTGGTCGCATCCCCGGCAGCGGATACAGGCAAACGGGCGAAGATGGTCGTCCCTGCGGAACGCACTTTCCGGATACGCTTGAGTCGTTAGTCCGGTTGCAACGAGGGTGAAAGGTGGGGCGATAGGATGAACGCCGACGAACGGGCTGCGCTCATCAAGCGCTACGAGGAAGGCCACCGAGCGGTCATGGATGCGTTCCGTGGCATTGCAGACGAAGAGCTCGACCGCTCCGCCAGCGGCGAGTGGACGCCGCGCCAGATCGCCCACCACCTGGCCGACAGCGAGATGACCGCAGGAGTCAGGCTCCGCCGCCTCATCGTTGAAGAGAGCCCGGTCATCCAGGGCTACGACGAGGCCGAGTTCGCGATGAAGCTCACGTCCGACCGGCCGATCGCGCCTTCCCTCGAGGTCATGCGCTATGTGCGCGAGTCGTCCGTCCAGATCCTGGACCGCCTGTCGGAATCTGATTGGCAGCGCGCAGGGACGCACAGCGAAAGCGGGCCGTATTCGGTCGAGGATTGGCTCAGGATCTACGCCGCCCACGGGCACGACCACGCCGCGCAGATCAAACGCTCGCGCGGCTCGAAGTAGCGACGGCGATGGCGACGACCCAGGTCCTGATGGAGGCAGCGCTCACCAGGGCCGCCGCGGCCAAGGAGGCCGACCTGGCGGACCTCTTCGAGGAGCTCCGCATCCCGTCTGTCAGCACGCTGCCTGAGCGGCGGCAGGACTGCCTTCGCAACGCCGAGTGGCTGAAGGCGCGACTGGAGCGGATCGGTTTCAAGACCGAGGTCGTCGATGTCATCAAGGACGGCCTGCCGGTGGTGGTCGCCGATTGGAACGGCCGGCCAGGCAAGCCGCACCTCACAATCTACGGCCACTACGACGTGCAGCCACCGGATCCGCTCGACGAATGGCATTCGCCGCCGTTCGAGCCGGAGATCCGCGCCGGGCGCATCTACGCACGAGGCTGCGCCGACAACAAGGGCAACCACATGGCCACGCTCAAGGCGGTTGAGCACCTCGTCGCCGCGGGTGGGCCGCCCATCAACCTCCGATTTCTGTTCGAAGGCGAAGAAGAGATCACGGGCGAATCCCTTCCGCGATACCTGCACGCGAACGGCGCGAAGCTCAAGACCGACGCGGTGCTGGTTTGGGACGGCGGCTTCGATGAGGAAGACAACCCGACGCTGGCGACTGCCCTGCGCGGTCTCCTCTACCTCGAGCTGCACGCGCATGGCCCCGTGGTCGACCTCCATTCCGGGACGATTGGCGGCGTCGCGCCGAACCCGATCAACACGCTGGCCCGCGTCATCGGCGAGCTCAAGGACCGGGACGGGCACATCACGGTGCCCGGCTTCTACGACCAGGTCAAACCGCCCAGCCCGGAAGAGCTCGCGACATGGAAGAGGAAGGAAGAGCGTTACATCGAGGCGATTCTCAAGGCTTCGGGCGCCCGAGCCCTCGAGGGCGAACCTGGATTCCTGGCCTTCGAGCGCACGGGCAGCCGCCCGACTCTGGATGCCAACGGCATCGTCGGTGGGTTCACGGGTGAGGGGAAGAAGACGGTCATTCCGGCACGCGCATCCGCCAAGGTGAGCTTGAGGCTCGTGCCCGACCAGGACCCGGACGCGATCCGCGCGGCCATCGAGAAGCAGATTCAGTCGCTCACCACGCCTGGGGTCGAGATCAAGGTGGATGTGCTTGGAATCGCGCCGCCGGTGACGTGCGCGGTGGACAACCCGGCGGCCAAGGCGCTCCGGGCGGCCTACCTCGATGTCTTCGGCAAGGAGACCGCGCTGATACGCGTGGGCGGCTCGATCCCGGTCACGGTCGACTTCCAGGAAGCGGTGGGGGCGCCGCTGCTCATCAGTGGCATCCCCCAGGCCGACACCGCCGCGCATTCACCCAACGAGCGGCTGGTGGTCGACAACTACCACCGAGGCATCGAGGCCGTGATCCGGTTCATCTGCAAGCTGGGCGAATAGGCCGCAGCCGTAACTCGCGCTGGTATCAGAAATTGCAGGCCCCCACTGGCCTGCCCCTGCCCTGGGGAGGCCCCCCGCAACGGGGCTTCCCCTCTTCCCTGGATGCGACCAAGTCGGCCCGAATGGCTGGATCAACGGCACTGGATGCGACCAGACGGGCGCGAATGGCGGAAAGCCTAGGACGACGCCGGCAGCAGCTCGAACGTCGCCTGCTCCCCGGGGGTGAGCGGCTGGTTCGGTCTGGACGCCTTCACGAATGGGCCGTACTTGCGCTTGTAGAGGCCGGAAACCATGCGGGCCTCGGCCGGATCGGTGACGTGGCGCGGCTTGACCTTGACTTCGGTTTTGCCGACATTCAACACCCCCTCGCCGCGCGCAACCAGGTTTTGGGGCCAGTTTCGGCGGAGACCCTGTCCTGAGCGAACATATAGATGCTTGCCGTCGGTTGTGATCCAGATGGTCACCTGGTGTGGCTGCCCCGACTTGCGGCCGAGGGTGGTGAGCTTGACCTCCCGCTCGCGCTTCGCAGCCTCGAGCAGATCGGCGGCGAAACTCTCCACGCCGTCCACGATAG
>Ga0099791_10000720_pt1 | contig 12398 bp, 12 predicted proteins | sample Rivendell_Oct201_7_FD_77318 | JGI IMG/M metagenome (GOLD analysis project Ga0099791, IMG submission 77318) | Vadose zone soil and rhizosphere microbial communities from the Eel River Critical Zone Observatory, Northern California to study diel... | ecosystem: Environmental > Terrestrial > Soil... | reverse complement strand
TCAGAGGCGCGCCTCGGCCGGCGGGGCCCCAGCCCCGCGACGGCCTGCGGCGCGCACTACTACTTCAGAGGCGCGCCTCGGCCGGCGGGGCCCCAGCCCCGCGACGGCCTGCGGCGCGCGCTACTTGAGCGGAACGATCACGACACCCTTCGGCGCGACGAACGTGAAGGTGCGGTCCGGCAGCCCGCTGTTCACCGCCATCTTCGTGAAGCGCATGGTGACGGTGTTCTCGAACTGGTCGTGGACCACCGCCTTCTTGATCTCCCAGCTCTTCGCATCGAGCGCCAGGATGAGGCGCGCGAGCGTCGGGAGCGGCTGCTTGGGGGTGAGGTCGAGCACCCAGTGGCCGTCGGCGTCCTTGGGCTGGGCCGGATTGAGGAAGCGCACCTGGAACTCGGTGCGCAGCCGGCCGAGCCCGGCCAGAAAGCTCCCGGCCGGCCCGGCGAGGGCCTCGGGCGCGTCCGCCACGTTCGCCTGGTTCAGCGTAGGCGTGTACACCCAGAGCTTCTTGCCGTCGGAGACGATCTCCTGGGGCGTCGGCTCCGTGAACTCCCAGCGGAGCTTGCCGCCCTTCTTGAGATAGACCGTCCCCTTCGCCGGAATCGTCTGGTTGAGGCTCTTGTTGAACGCGGTCTGGGTGAAGTCGGCGCGGAGGTCGGTCATGCGGCCGTAGACGCCTTCGACCTCGCGAAGAACCTCGTCCAGGGACTGCGCCGAGACCGGTCCCGCCGCGACGAGCAGGACCAGCGTCAGCACGGCGACGGCTTTGACCATGGGCTCACTCTACACTAGAGTTCCGCCGTGGCTGCGCACGCGCCCGCGATCCTGGCGCTCGACTTCGACGGTGTCCTCTGCGACGGCATGGCCGAGTACTTCGGCTCGGCGTGGCGTGCCTGGCGCCGGCTTCGACCGTCCGTCGCGTCCGATCCGCCCCCGGGGCTCGCCGATCGCTTCGCGCGGGTGCGCCCGGTCGTGGAGCACGGCTGGGAGATGCCGCTCCTCATCATGGCGCTGCTGTCGGGCGTCTCCGAGGCTGAAATCCTCGAACGCTGGCGTCCGGACGCGCTCCTGGACGAGCTCGGGCGCTCGCGTCGCGAGGTGGCCGCCGCGCTCGACACCGTCCGCGACGAATGGATCGCCGCGGACGAGACGGACTGGCTCGACCAGCACCGCTTCTATCCGGGCACGATCGAACGCCTCCGGCGGCTGGCCGATGGCCCGACGCGCGTCGTCGTCATCACGACCAAGGAGGGTCGCTTCACACGCAAGCTCCTGGCGCGGCACGGTGTCGACCTCGGCGTCGCGAACGTCTATGGCAAGGAAGCGGACCGGCCCAAGCCCGTCATCCTGACGGAGTTGGCCGCGCCGCGCTCGCCGGCCCGCCGGCTCTGGTTCGTCGAGGACCGTCTGAAAACGCTGGAAGCGGTGAAGAGCAGCCCCGGACTCGACGACGTCGATCTCTTTCTCGCCGGCTGGGGCTACAACACGCCCCGTGACCGCGAGGCGGCGCGTCGCGACGATCGGCTCGTGCTGCTCTCGCTCGAGCGGTTTGCGCGGGAGTTCCCGGAGTGGAGGGACGGCTAGGCTGAGCCGCGTCTCTCGAAGCGCGTGTCATCGGCTAGGCGCCCTCTGCGCCACGGCGGACGTGATAGGGTATCCGCCATGGCGACGCCAGCCGGCGGTCCAGCGAGTCAGCGCATCGTGGTCGTTCTCGGCACCGCGACGCCCGGCGGCGGTTTTCCCGTCTATGGCGCGGCCGTCGCCGACACCATCGCGGAAACCGATCCCGGGCTCACGATCGAGCAGCGGAACACCAAGGGCAGCACGGAGAACGTCCCGCTCCTCGAGGCCGGTGCCGTGGACATCGCGCTCGTCCAGGGCGAGGTCGCGCACGAGGCGTTCAACGGGATCGGCCGGCCCCCGTCGAACCTGAAGATCCTCGCCGCGATGTACTCGACGCCGGGGATGTTCGTCGTCCGCGCCGACAGCCCGTACCGGACGATCCACGACCTGCGCGCGAAGCCGGTCGCCTTCGGCGCCAGCGGCTCGGGATTGGTCATCCTGTCCAGGTACGTCCTCGACGGACTCGGGCTCGATCAGGATCGCGACTTCCAGGCGATCTATCTCGACCGCGCCGGCGACGGCCCGGCCATGGTGATCGACGGCCGCGCGGCGGCGCTCTGGGGCGGAGGTCAGGGCTGGCCGGGATTCGGGGCGGTCGCAAAGGGGCCCGCCGGCGCGCGGTTCATCGCCCCGGACGCGAGCGGGATCGCGCGTATCCTGGAAAAGCACGCCTTCTTGAAGCCGCTGACCGTTCCCGCGGGCGCCTATCCGGGGCTCACGGTCCCGCTGCCGTCGGTGGGCTCCTGGAGCTTCATCCTCGCTCGGCCGAACCTTCCCGACGAGGTGGCCTATCGCCTGGCGCGCGCGCTCCATCTGGGCGGAGCCGCGATCGCTCGGCGCCTGCCGCAGGCCGAGGAGACGACCGCCGCGAACACGCTCGCCGCCGCGCCGCGCCCGGACTTCATCCATCCGGGCGTGCTGCGCCATCTTCGCGAGATTCGCGTCGCCCGCTGACTGACGCGACCCGCACGCCGCCCTCGGTCAGGCCGACGGCGTCGGCGCGGCGAAAGGCTCCGGCGCAAGCCGGAGGCCGTTCGCGAAGAACGAGACGGTGTGGTAGAAGCCGACCAGCGCGATCAGCTCGAACATCTGCTCGACGCTGAACGCCGCCGCCAGCTCGCGCCAGAGCCCGTCCGAGATGTTCGCCGTGTCGTGCAGCTCGTCGACGAGTCTGATCAGTAGCCGCTCCTCGGCGCTCCAGACTGGGTCGTCCCCGCTCCCGTGCTGCGTCGCGCGAATCTGCTCGGCGGTCAGGGCGACCCGCTGGGCGAAGAACGCGACGTGCACGCCCCACTCGTAGGCGCAGCCGCAGCGCGCGCAGGTGCGGTCGATGACGATCTCCCGGTGGCGGAGCGAAACCGGCCCGCGGTCGAGCAGGCTGCCGGCGCGGAAGCGCTCGTAGATCCGGGGCACTCGCGCCAGCGTGGTGAAGAGCGTCAGCGGCGGGACGCCGGGCGGCATGATGCGATCGAACACCCCCTGGAGCTCCGCTGGGAAGGGCGGCGCAGCCGGCTCGACGCGGGGTCTATTCGCGGTGGTCATCGAAGGCTCCCTTGGACGAGATCGAATCCGAGCAGCACGAACGAGACGCCGCTGGCGGCGCTGCGGACCGCGTGGAGCCGGCCCCAGCGGACCAGGAGCGCTGCGGCTTCGACCGAGCCGGGGGCGAGTCCCGGCGCCAGCAATCGCTTGTTCGTCGGCAGGATCACCACCAGCGTGAACGGGATCACGGCTCCAAGGAGGATGCCGGCGAGGAGCACAAGAGCGCCGCGCCCCTGAGCCCAGGCCGAGACGGCGCTCAGGCATCCGATGGCTGCAAGCGTGGCCTGCATCGCGGCGGCTCGCCGGTAGCTCGGCCGGAACTGAGCCAGCGCGAGCGGGATTCCGCACTCGATCCGGGCGGGATGCTCCACGGCGCTGATGTAGATGGCCGCGCCCGCGAAGATCCCCGTGCACAGCAGGGCGATGAGCTCGAGCACCATGGTCAGCTGCGGCGCAGTCGCATCACGAGCAGCAGCGGCCAGCCCAGATACTTCTGCGCCCGGGGCGACCGGGCGGCGAGCTCGTCGTCCACGACGTGCTCGCTCATGTGATCGATGTGGAGCCCCGTCCGCGTCGCCGCGAGCACGTAGTCGGAGAGCTGGTGTCGCGCGCCCGCCGGCCGCGTCTTGCGGCCCGTCGCCGGATCGGTGAACTGGGCCTGCGTGCCCTGGAGCCGCATCGCCGGATGGAGGTCGGAGACGAGGACGAAGCCGCCGGCGCGACAGATCCGCGACGTCTCGGCGAAGGCGCTCGCCAGATCGGCGACGTGCTCGAGCACGAGACAGCAGGTGACCCGATCCATCGAGCCCGACGCGAACGGCAATCCCGTCGTCAGATCGTGTTGCACGAAGCGTACGCCGCCCGCTCCGGGCTTCGCCCGCGCCTTCGCCAGCATGCCCGGGGAAAAATCGAGGCCGAAGACCCGCGCACCGGCCGCCGCCATCGCGAGCGCGTGCCGCCCGGTGCCGCAGCCCACGTCGGCCACCGCCAGGCCCCGGACGTCGCCGAGAAGCCGCGTGATCCACGCCGTCTCGAGCGCAATCAGGGGATTGTCCTCGTCGTCGTAGATCTGCGACCAGAGGTCGTACCCTTCGCGCGTCGGCACGTCCAGCGGCTCGCTCACGCTCTGTCGCTCGTCGAGGGATCTAACCACTGTAATTCGCGACGACGCGGCAGACCTTTCCGGTCGAGTCCAGCTCCATGTACTCGCCCGTCTTCGATCCCTTCTGGTTGACGTAGTAGACAACGACGCTGTTGAGCCCCCACATGACGTCCAGAAGATCGAATCGCAGCTGGGGATAGGCTTTGAGCCCGAGCGCGAAATAGGAGCGCAGCGCGTCCCTTCCCGAGACGGCGCCGGACGGATTCCCGAGGAGCCGGACGGCCACGGGCGAGACCAGCACCACGCCCTCGGCGTAGTGAGCCATGATGGCGTCGAGATCGTGGGCGTTCCAAGCCTCGACCCAGTGGCGGGCCAGCTCTCGCACCTGCTTTTCCTCGAGCATGCGCTTCCTCTCCAGCGCTCCGTCGATTCGCGCCCGCCGGCGCGGCGGTCTCCGCAGTATGGGCTCGCCTCCTGACCGGCGCAACGCGTCAGGGCCGCGCCGCCCGAATTTCGGGGCCGGGGAACCCGTGCCGGGCGGTATGGTCTAACTGGATGACGGAGCGGACCGGCGATGACGCTCAGCTGGTGGATCGGCTCCGGCGGGGCGACCCTCGAGCGTTCGAGGAGCTGGTGATCGCCCACCAGCACCGCGTCTTCGGCGTCGCGCTCCGGATGCTCGGCAGCCGGGCCGAGGCTGAGGAGGCGGCCCAGGAGGTGTTTCTGCGGGCGCACCGGGCCATCGCGGACTTCCGCGGCGACGCGAAGCTCTCGACGTGGCTCTACGCGATCGCCTCGCGCCTGTGCCTGAATCGCCTCGCGTCGAGCGAGCGGCGGCTGGCGCGCGAGGGCGAGGAGACGCTGGCGCGGATTCCGTCGAGCCACCCGAGCCCCGCCGACGAGCTCGAGCGGAGCGAGCGCGACGCGGCGCTGCATAGAGCGATCGCCGAGCTCAGCGACGAGCGCCGCATGGTGGTCGTACTGCGCGATCTGGAGGGGCTGTCGTACGAGGAGATCGCCGCCGCGCTGGATCTGGAGCTCGGCACGGTGCGGTCGAGACTGCACCGGGCGCGGCTGGATCTCAAGGAGAAGCTCGAGCGGTTCCTGCCATGACCTGTCACGACGCGCGAGAACAGCTGTCGGCCCTGATCGACGACGCGCTCGGCGCCGAGGAGCGCAGCGCCGTCGAGGCCCATCTGGCCACCTGCGCCGAGTGCCGCCGCGAGCTCCAGCGGCTCCGCGGCACCGTCGCGCTCCTGCGCGCGATCGAGCCGGTGCGCGCGCCGGCGGGCTTCGTCGATCGCGTGCTCGGGGCGGCGCGGCCCGTGCCCTGGCCGCGGCGTCTATTCCGCGCGCTGCTCCTCCCCTGGCCGGTGAAGCTCCCGGTGGAGGCCGCCGCGATCGTGCTGGTCGCCGTCGGCGTCGTCTACGTCTTCCGGACCACGCCGGAGCTCCAGCAGGCGAGTCGCTTCGAGGCCACACCGCCGGTGGCCACCGCGCCGCGCGAGATCGCGCCGGAGCCGCCCTCGCCGGATGTCAACCAGAAGGCGGTGGGGACACCGGAAGCGGCGCGGACACAGGACAAGGACCAGGGGCCGGACCTGCAGGCGCCGGAGAAGCGGGCACCGGAGAAGAAGGTTGCGCCCGCGACCCGGACGTTCACGGAACCCGGGCCGCAGACCAAGGAAGCCGAGCAGCGCGGCGCCAAGCTCGACGACGCCTCACGCGACGTCGCCAAGCGGCAGAAGGACGTCCGTCCGGCGACGCCGGCGGAGCCCCAGGTTGCCGGAAAGCTCGAGGAGTCGCGCGCGCGGTCCTCGGCTGCGCCGACGCCCGAGCCGCGCGCCGACGCGCTGCAAGCCCAGCGGCCGGCCGCCACGCCGCCGGCCGTGATCTCGCTCGTACCGCCGGACGTCTCCGGCCGCCTGGCCGTGACGGACCCAGACGCGGCCCTTCAGAGCCTCGCCCGGCTGATCGCACGACTCGGCGGCGTCGAGGACCGGCGCTTCGTCGGCGACGAGGGGCCGATCATCGAGCTGACGATCGCCCGCGAGGCGTACCCGGAGCTCCTGCGTGAGCTCGCCGGGATCGGTCGCTGGCAGGTCACCCGCGAGGCGCCCGCGCTTCCCGAAAAGGTCCGCATCGTCCTGCGAATCACGGGCTGATTCTCTCGGAGCAGACCCGCCCGGAACTTCTCCCGGCCGCTCCGGTCTAACTCGGTAAGAAGCACATTCCGGAAGACCGGAGGAACCGCCCGATGAACAGACGTCTGATCGCTCTGACTCTGATGCTGATCCTCGCCGCCGGGCAGCCGGCGGCGGCGGCGCCGGTGAGCGTGACACGCGACGACCAGCGCGAGGTCATGGTGACCATCTACAACGGCAACCTCGGCCTCGTGAAGGACCTGCGCGAGGCGCGCCTGCCCGCCGGAGTGAACGAGGTGCAGTTCATGGACGTGGCCGCGGCGATCGATCCGACCACGGTCCATCTCAAGTCGCTCACCGACGCCGGCGGGCTCAAGATCCTCGAGCAGAACTACGAGTACGACTTGCTGACGAGCGAGAAGCTCATGGAGAAATACGTCGGCCGCAGGGTGCGCCTCTACCAGGGCGACGGCACCTTTCACGAGGCCACGCTGCTCTCGACCAACGGGCCGATCTTCGAGATCAACGGCCAGATCCACATGGGCCACTACGGTCGGCTCGTCCTGCCGGCGCTGCCCGAGAACCTCGTGGCCAAGCCCACGCTGGTGTGGCTCCTCCGCAACCAGACGGCCCGGCCGCAGCGGGTGGAGGCCTCGTATCTGACCAGCGGGATCACCTGGAAGGCCGACTACGTCATGGTCCTCAACGCCGCCGACTCGCTCTCCGATCTCACCGGCTGGGTGACCGTCGACAACCGGAGCGGGGCCACCTACGGCAACGCCGCGCTGAAGCTCGTGGCCGGCGACGTCAACCGGGCACCGGAGCCCCGCCGGGACATGCGCGCGCTCGAGATGGCCGCCAAGGCCGTGTCCCCGGCCGTCGCGAGCCGCGACTTCGCGTCGGAAGGATTCTTCGAGTATCACCTCTACACGCTCGACGGCCGCACGACCATCAAGAACAACCAGACCAAGCAGCTCTCGCTCCTGGCGGCGAGCGAAGTGCCGACGACGAAGGAGCTGATCTACTACGGCGCGCAGGAGTACTACCGGAATTCGTACGGCGTGCCGATCTCGAATCAGAAAATCTCCGTCTACCTCGAGATCAAGAACAGCAAGGAGAATCGTCTGGGCCTGCCGCTCCCGAAGGGCAAGATCCGCGTCTACAAGGCCGACCGCTCCGGCAGCCAGCAGTTCATCGGCGAGGACTGGATCGACCACACGCCCAGGGACGAGAAGGTCAAGATCAAGATGGGCAACGCCTTCGACCTGGTCGGCGAGCGCACGCAGAAGGAGTTCAGGAAGCTCGCCTCCGGCCTCTACGAGGTCGAGTGGGAGATCAGCCTCCGGAACCACAAGGACGCGCCCCAGACCGTCACCGTCATCGAGCCCGTGCCGGGCGACTGGCAGGTCCTGGCCTCGAGCCACGCGTACGAGAAGATCGAGGCCCACACGCTGAAGTACCAGATCCCGATCCCGAAGGAGGGCGCGACGAAGGTCGCGTACCGCGTGCGGATCCGGTTCTAGCTGCGGACGGGCGGCGGCGCTACCGGCCGCGCTTGGCGAGGTACTCGGGGCCGACGAGGACTTCGCGAGGCTTGGCGCCGTCGCCCGGACCGATGATCCGGTCCTGCTCCATCATGTCGACGAACCGCGCGGCCTTCGGATAGCCCAGGCGCATCCGCCGCTGCAGGAACGAGATCGAGGCCTGGCGCTGGCCGATCACCAGGTGCACCGCGTCCCAGTAGAGGTCGTCGCGCTCGGCGGCGACGCCCGCGGAAACCTCCTCTTCCGTCGCCAGCACGACTTCTTCGTAGACGGCGGTCCCCTGACGGCGCAGGAAGTCGCAGATAGCCCTCACCTCGTCGTCGCCGACCCACGCGCCGTGCACACGCATCTGCTTGTTCGCCCCGGGGGGGACGAAGATCATATCGCCGCGGCCGAGGAGTTGCTCCGCTCCGTTCCCATCGAGGACTGTCCTCGAGTCCACCTTCGAAGCAACTTGAAACGCGATCCGCGTGGGGAAATTCGCCTTGATCAGCCCGGTGACGACGTCCACCGAGGGCCGCTGGGTCGCCACGATCAGGTGGATGCCGACCGCCCGCGCGATCTGCGCGAGACGGACCAGCGAGGTCTGGACCTCGCCCGCCGACACCACCATGAGGTCGGCCAGCTCGTCCACGACGACGACCCAGTACGGCAGGTGCTCCTCCGGCCCCGCCGCCTTGTTGTAGCTCTCGATCGACCGCACCTGCTTGGTTTGTAGAAGCTTGTAGCGCTCGTCCATCTTGCCGACGATCCAGCGTAGCCGCGCCGCCGCTTCCTTCGAGTCGGTCACCACCGGCGCCAGCAGATGGGGAATTCCGTCGTAGACGCTGAGCTCCAGACGCTTGGGGTCGATCAGGAGGAACCGCACGTCGGCCGGCGTCGTCTTGTAGAGGATCGAACAAATCATCGCGTTGAGCCCGACCGATTTGCCGCTGCCGGTGGCGCCGGCGACCAGCAGATGCGGCATCGCGGTGAGATCCGCGACGACGGGCGTGCCGGTCACGTCCTTGCCGAGGGCCAGCGGCAGGCGCCCCTTCGATTCGGCGAATTCCGCCGATACGAAGATCTCGCGCAGATAGACGGTCGCGGCCTCCAGGTTCGGCACCTCGATGGCGACGGTGCCGCGGCCAGGAATGGGTCCGACGATCCGGACCGAGGCGGACTTCAGCGAGAGCGCCAGGTCGTCGGCGAGGTTCACCACCTGGCTGATCTTCACGCCGGTCGCGGGCTCGAACTCGTACGAGGTGATGATCGGTCCCGGGCTCACCTGGACGATGCGGCCCTCGACCTCGAAGTCCTGGAGCTTTCGGCGGATGGTCTCGGCGTTGTCCTGCAGCTCCTCCCGCGTGCGCTTGAGTTCGGTCGAGGCGGGCACCTTGAGCAGCCCGACCGGCGGTAGCTGGAACGCCGCGGCGCCGCCGCCGCCGAAGTCGAAGGTCTCCTGCCAGGCGAGCCCCTGCTCGGCCAGGCGCCCGCGGGGCCGCGAGGGCTCCACGACCACCGGCGGCGCGAAGACCTCGGGCTCGACCGATGCCCCCGCGGCGGCGACCGGCGCTGGCACGACCGCGCGCCCGTCGCCGCCGGGCGAGCGGCGGCGCTTCAGCTTCGTGAATCGCGCCGACGTCACCCGCAACACCGCCGCATACGAGATTCGCGTCACGCAGAGCACGCCGATCGGCACCGCGGCGACCAGCGCGAGCCACGTGCCGACGTTGCCGAAGCCCGAATGGAGCAGGCCGCTCGTCGCAAACCCGACGAGACCGCCCCCGATGCTGCCGCTCTTGATGCTCGTGGCCTGGGTGAGGAGCCCGGAGGCACTGACGAGCAGCAGGGCCAGTCCGCCGAACGGCGCCCATCCGCGCACCACGAGCGGTCGCAAGAACGCCGAGGCGCCCCAGGCTCCGAGCAGCAGCGGCAAGAGGAGACTCGCGTAGCCGAACGACTGGAAGCTCGCCCAGCCGAGCCAGATACCGACCGGGCCGGTCGGGCCCTGCTGCTCGGCCGGCGTGAGCGAGGGATCGAAGGTCGCGAGCGCGACCAGACCGAAGCCCGCGGCGAGCAGGGCCACGATGCCCTTCACCTCGCTCAGCCAGCGGTCGCTCCCGCGCTTGCGGCGGCGGCGTGGCTTGGGGTCGCTCGAGACCAGGGTGGACATCAGACCTCCAGGATGATCGGCAGCACGACCGGCCGGCGACGAAAGCGCTGATTGGTGAAATGACGCACCGCCGAGCGCACCGTCGCGCCGATCAGCTCGCGATCCGACGGAAGGTCGGGATCGCGCTCGGCGAGCGCGGCGAGGACAACCTTCTTCATCTCCTCGAGGAGCGGCTCGTTCTCCTTGACGTACACGAACCCGCGCGAGGCGATCTCGGGGCCCGCGACGACGGCGCCGTGGCGGTCGACCGCGAGCGACACCGCCACGAGACCGTCCTCGGCGAGCAGCTGGCGGTCGCGCAGCACGACGGCGCCGATGTCGCCGACCGACTTGCCGTCCACCAGCACGCGCGCGGCCGGGAAGCGGCCGGCCACCCGCGCCGCGGTCGGCGAGAACTCCACCCCCATGCCGTCCTCGATCAGGAAGACGCGGTCGGGCGTGATCCCGACGCTCTCGGCGAGCCGCGCGTGGCCGAGCAGGTGGCGGTACTCGCCGTGCACCGGGATGAAGTACCGGGGGCGCGTCAGGTTGAACATCAGCTTCAGGTCTTCCTGGCTCGCGTGACCGGACACGTGGACGAAGGCGTTGTCCTCGTAGAGCACTTCCGCGCCCAGGCGATAGAGCGCGTTCACGACGCGGCTGATCGTCCGCTCGTTGCCGGGGATGACGCGCGCCGAGACGATCACGAGGTCGCCGCGCTCGACCCGCACGTACTTGTGCTCCCCGGCGGCCATGAGCGCCAGGGCGGAGTTGGGCTCGCCCTGGCTCCCGGTCGAGAGAATCACCTGGCGGTGCGCGGGAAGCTCGCCCAGCTCCTCGAGCGGCACGATGACGCCGTCGGGCACGCGCAGGTACCCGAGCTCGGCCGCGATCGTCACGTTCTTCTGCATGCTCATGCCCAGCAGCGCGACCCGCCGGTTCGTGCGCGCCGCGAGCGTGAGCACCTGCTGGATGCGATGGATGTGCGAGGCGAAGGTGGCGAGGATGATCCGGCCGCTCGCCCCGTCGAATCGGGTGCCGAGCGCCTGGCCCACGTCCATCTCGGACGGCGTGTGGCCGGGCCGCTCTACATTGGTGGAATCGGAACAGAGCACCAGCACGCCCCGCTCGCCCAGCTCGGCGAATCGCCGGTAGTCGGGCCGCTCCCCGTCGAGGGGGCTCGGATCGAGCTTGAAGTCGCCCGTGTGCACGATCGTGCCCGCCGGAGTGTCGATCGCGAGGCCGATCCCGTCGGCGATCGAGTGCGTCACGCGAATGGGCTCGATGGAGAACGGGCCGACCTCGATGCGCTGGCGCGGTCGGATGGGCCGCAGGTCCGCCCCTTCGGCGAGCCCGTGCTCGCGAAGCCGCTCCGCGACCAGCGCCAGCGTCAAGGGGGTGCCGTACACCGGCACCTCGGCCTCGCGCAGCAGATACGGCAGGGCGCCGATGTGGTCCTCGTGGCCGTGGGTCAGCACGACCGCGCGGAAGCCCGAGCGCCTGGCGAGCGCGTACGTGAAGTCCGGGATGACGTGATCGATCCCGGGCAGCTCGTCGTCGGGAAACATGAGCCCGCAATCGACCGCAATGAGGTCGTCCCCGGACTCGATCAGCATCATGTTGAGGCCGATCTCGCCGAGGCCACCAAGGGGGATCAGGCGGACAACGGGCTCCACGGAACTCCTTTCCTGACGGCGGGTTGATGGTACCACCCGCATCCAGGTCCGCCGAATTTCGGGGACGGTGGAAGCCGCGGAGTTACTGGCTCGTGCCGGTGAGCTCGATGACCTTGCCGGCGCGGAGCACGTTCATCTTGAACGTGGCGCCGGGCGCCTTGCCGACCAGCATGTTGCGGATCTTCTCGATGTTTTCTTCAGACACAACGGGGATGCCCTCGACCGAGAGGATGATGTCGCCGCCCACGGGAATCTCCCGCCCTCCGACCGTGACGACCCCGTCGCTCCCCTGCAGGCCCATGTTCCACGCCATCGAATCCTGGGCGACCGTCTTGACGAGGAACGCGGCTGGCGCAGGGACGTTGAAGATTGTCGCGAGGCGGCCGGTGAGGAGCATACCCTGGAGGGCACCCCAGAACACCTTGCGGGGGACCAAGAGCGTTCGCGCGCTCTTGCTCGTCACGACAAAGCCCAGGCCCTCGCTACCGCCGGACTTTGAAATGTTCTGGCTGACGATGCCGATGACCTCGCCCGCCATGTTGAACAGGGGGCCACCGGAGTTACCCGTGTTGATCGTGGCCGTGGTCTGAAAGAACTCCGCCAGGGGCATGTCAGGGAAAATAGAGTTGGGCG
>Ga0099791_10000719_pt1 | contig 12409 bp, 12 predicted proteins | sample Rivendell_Oct201_7_FD_77318 | JGI IMG/M metagenome (GOLD analysis project Ga0099791, IMG submission 77318) | Vadose zone soil and rhizosphere microbial communities from the Eel River Critical Zone Observatory, Northern California to study diel... | ecosystem: Environmental > Terrestrial > Soil... | reverse complement strand
TGAGCTCTCGCTCCTGGAGGGGAACGTGGCGGTGGAGACCGGACCGAACGGAGCGCGCACGCCTCGATCGATCGAGGCGCGGATGCTCGGGCTCCCGCCCGCGGATGTCGACTCGCTCCGCGGAGGCGATCCGGCGCGGAACGCGGTCATCCTTCGCGAGGTGCTCTCCGGCGAGCCGGGACCCCGGCGCGACGCGCTGGTGCTGAACGCCGCGGCGGCGCTCTGGATCTCGGGCAAGGCCCCCACCCTGGCGGAGGGGGCGATGCTCGCCACGGAGGAGATCGACTCGCGGCGCGCCCTCTTGGTGCTGGACCGCTTCGTCACGGTGTCCCGGACGCTGGGAGATTCCTGATGGCCGATTTTCTCACCACGATCGCGAGGGAACGGCGTGAGCGCCTGGAGCGCGAGGCGCTCCACGTGCCCACCGCCGACCTCCGGCGCGAGGCGGAAGCGCGCACCGGGGACGGCCGCGCCTTCACGGCCGCGCTGCGACGTCCCTCCGGGGAGTCCCTCCGCGTCATCGCCGAGATCAAGCGCGCCTCGCCCTCGGCGGGATTATTGAAAAAGGAGTTCCATCCCGAAGCGATCGGCAAGGAGTACCAGCGCGTGGGCGCCGCGGCCATCTCCGTCCTCACGGAGCCGCTCCGGTTCCAGGGCTCGGTGGAGCATCTGAGAGCGGTGCGCGAGGCGGTCTCGGTTCCGGTGCTCCTCAAGGACTTCGTGGTGCACGAGCGGCAGATCTACGAGGCGCGCGCGAACGGCGCCGACGCCATGCTCCTCATCGTCTCACTCCTGAGCCCGATCCAACTCCGCGACTACGCCGCCCTGGCGCGCGAGATCGGGCTGGAGCTCCTGATCGAGGTTCACGAGAAACACGAGGTGGAGCGGGCGATCGCGCTGGAAGGGGCGATCGGCGTGAACAACCGGAATCTCCGGACGCTCGAGATGCGCCGCAACCACGCTTCCGCCATCCTGCCCCTCATTCCCGCGGACCGGGTCCGGATCGCGGAGAGCGGCTACAGCGCGCGCGAGGAGATGCGGGAGCTGGATCGCGTGGGCGCCGACGGAGTCCTGATCGGGGAGACGCTCCTCAAGGCCGAGTCGATCGAGGAAGCGTTCGCCTCGCTCTTCGGGACGGTGGTGCCGGCCAAGAAACCGACCGGGAAGAAATCGAGCTGATGCGGACGCGCATCAAGGTGTGCGGCGTCACGACACCCGACGACGCGGCCATGGCCTCGCGGGCGGGCGCCGATTACGTGGGCGTGGTGCTGACCGAGAGCCCGCGCCGTGTCACCACGGAGCGCGCGCGGGAGATCGCCATCGGGCTGCCCGCGGAGACGCTCCTCGTGGCAGTGTTCGCGGACGAGACCCCCGACCAGGTGGCGCGCGGGATCGAGGGCCTTCCCGTCCATGCGGTCCAGGTGTGCGGCTGGGACGGCCCTCCGGCGGGAAGCGCCTACGAAGTCTGGCACGTGCTCCGCGACGGAGCGCCGCCGGATCCCGCCACGCTTCCGATGGTCCCGCTCCGGACGTATCTTCTCGACGCGCACGACTCCCATCGGCCCGGCGGAACCGGAAAGCGCTCCGACTGGGAGTGGGCGCGGAAGGGGGTGAACGCGGGGCTCCGGCTCATCGTGGCCGGAGGGCTCGACCCCGAGAACGTGTCCGAGCTGATTCTCAGCGTGCGTCCCTTCGGTGTGGACGCGTCGAGCGGTCTCGAGTCCGAGCCCGGAAAGAAGGACGCGATCAAGGTGAAGACCTTCATCGAGAGAATCCGCGAAGCCGACCGGGCCCGGCCCAAGCGCTCGTGAAGGCGGCTCCGAGTGCGGCCCCGGGCCGCTTCGGTGAATTCGGCGGCATCTACGTCCCCGAGATCCTCTACACCCCGGTCCTCGAGCTGGCGCGCGCCTACAACGAGGCGCGTCAGGACCCCGCCTTCCAGAAAGCCGTCCACCACGAGCTGACCACCTTCGCGGGCAGGCCGACGCCGCTCACGCGCGCCGTTCGTTTCGGCGAAGCGGTCGGGCTCCGGCGCGTCTATCTCAAGCGCGAGGATCTTCTCCACACGGGAGCGCACAAGATCAACAACGCCCTCGGCCAGGCGCTTCTCGCGCGGCGCATGGGGAAGACCCGCGTCGTCGCGGAGACGGGCGCGGGGCAGCACGGGGTCGCGTCCGCCACCGCCTGCGCGCGGATCGGGCTCCCGTGCCGGGTCTACATGGGCGAGGTGGACATGGAGCGGCAGCGCCCGAACGTGGAGCGGATGAAGCTCCTCGGCGCCGAGGTCGTCCCGGTCGCCTCCGGCAGCCGCACGCTCAAGGACGCGATCAACGAGGCCATGCGCGACTGGTCCGCCTCGGTTCGGACGACCCACTACCTTCTGGGCTCGGTGCTGGGCCCGCATCCCTATCCCACCATGGTCCGCGATTTCCAGTCCGTCATCGGCAGGGAGACACGGGGACAGATCCAGAGGCTCGAGGGCTCTCTGCCCGATCTTCTCGTCGCGTGTGTCGGCGGGGGAAGCAACGCGATCGGGCTCTTCCACGAATTCCTCGAGGACCGCTCCGTCCAGATGGTGGGCGTGGAGGCGGGCGGAGAGGGAATCCGGACCGGACGTCACGCCGCCCGATTCGCCGAGCCGGCGGTGGGAGTCCTCCACGGCACCCGCACCCAGGTGTTGCAAGACTCCGCCGGACAGATCCGCGGCACCCACTCCATCTCGGCGGGCCTGGACTATCCCGCCGTGGGACCGGAGCACGCGGCGCTCCAGGCTTCGGGAAGAGCTCGCTACGAGAGCGCCACCGACGGGGAGGCGCTCCAGGCGTTCGATCTCCTCGCCCGCACCGAGGGGATCCTCCCCGCGCTCGAATCCTCCCACGCGCTCGCCTATCTGGCCCGCGCGGGGCGCGCCCGCGCCCTGCGCCCCGACACCCTGATCGTCGCGAACCTCTCCGGAAGGGGAGACAAGGACCTCGGGGTGGTGCTTGCGGCCAGGCGTGACGCGCCACCTCCGAACGTGTCACACTAGTGGGGGTCGAGCGCCTCGATCGAGCGATCGGGGCGTTTTGGCAATACGGCGCCTCCGGAGAGATCCGCTACATGAACGACTTCTACCATCTGGACCCGCCCGTTCTCGCCGCGCTCGATTCCTCCGGGAGGAGCTGATCGACCCCGCGCGAGTCCGCGTCCTCACGGCCCTCCTCGTCGCCATTCTCACCTTCGGCCTGTTCTCCACGACCCTGAGCCATGGGTTCGTGAACTGGGATGACGACGTCTATGTGTGCGCCAATCCCGCGTTCCACCCGCTGAACGCGGAGGGGGTCGCGCGTCTCGCCTCCGCCTTCTATTACTACGCCTACATTCCGGCCACGATGCTGAGCCATGCGGCGGACGTGGCGGTGTGGGGGATGAACCCGCGCGGCCACCATCTGACGAACGTCCTTCTCCATACCGCGAACGCCGTCTGGGTGTTCTTCCTGGGCCTGGCGCTTCTGGAGGCACGCAGGGGGCTGCGGAAGGGAGGGGACGGACGGCGGGAGGCGGCCGTGACGCTGGGGATGGGAATCGCCGCGGTGCTCTTCGCCGTCCATCCCCTGAGGGCCGAATCGGTCTCCTGGATCTCGGACCGGAAGGACCTTCTCTGCGCCTTCTTCCTCTTGCCAGCGCTTCTCGCGTACCTGCGCTATGCCTCGGCGGGGGAGCGGGGGAGAGCGCGGTCCTGGTACGTTCTGTCCTTCGTTCTCTTCCTGCTCGCGTGCCTCTCCAAGCTCATCGCCGCGATGTTTCCCGTCGTCCTTCTCCTCCTGGATCGGCTCTGGCTGGAGCGGCGCCGCGAAGGCAAGGGCCGCGCGGTCATCCTGCTCGAGAAGGCTCCCTTCCTCCTCGTCTCCCTGGCGCTGATCGTGCTCTCTTCCACGGTGTCTCCCGAGGCGAAGCGGGCCTACTCGGTGTCCCATCTGACCGGACCCGAGACCTGGCTCTTTCCTTTCTATTCGCTCCTCTTCTCGCTCTACAAGACGGTGGCGCCGTTCCACCTCAGCCCCATCTATCCGCGCATCGGCCTGGAATGGATGACCGCGGGTTTCGCGGTCTTCCTTGCGCTCACGGCGTGCCTCGCCCTGGTCGCGAGGCGGGGCGTGCGGGGGCCGCTCCTCGCGTGGGCCATCTATCTCGTCCTGCTCGCGCCGAACGTGGCCGGTCTGTCTTCCGGCATGGAGCCCGTCGCGGACCGCTATTCCTACCTGGCGACGATCGGCCTCTTTCTCCTCTTCGGTGGCGCGATCGCGATGCTATGGGGGCGGGGAAGGGCATGGCAGCGTCCCGCCGTTCTGGCCGGCGCGACCATCCTCGCCATCCTTCTCGCAACCTCGGCCCGGTCGCAGGCGGCTCGCTGGAAATCCTCGATCTCGCTCTGGGAGTCCGTCATCCAGAGCGCACCGGCGAAGCGCGATTACGTGGATGCCTACCTGAACCTGGGCGTGGCCTATTCCGACGCGCGGAGGCCCGCGGAGGCCGTCCGGACCCTGGAACGCGCGGCCGCGGTGGATTCCTCGAACGCCGACGTGCTCTGGAATCTGGCGATGCTGACCTACGCCGGCGGGGACCGGAAGCTGGCGGCGGACCGCTTTCGGGCGGTCCTTCGCGTGAGCCCCCGCCGTTCCGACGCCTGGTACAACTACGCCCTTGTCCTGGACGAACTTGGACGGCACGAGGAGGCGGTCCCGGCCATGATCCGGGCGGCTCGGTTGGGGTCGAAGGACGCGCGGGAGGCACTGGCCGGGGTGGGGCTTACGTGGTAGTACGCGAAGAGCCGCTTGATTTTCGGCTCACGGCTTCTCTAGCCTTAATAGGAACCCGGTCTCGCGCAACGGACTTCCAGGAGGGTGCGCCTCACTTCACTGCCATGTCCGACATGTCCAAAACGCATAGTCCCGACGCCCTGCGCGAATCGGAGGCCCGGTTCCGGTCTGTCTTCGAGTCCGCTACCGACGCGATCGTGCTCGCCGACGGACACGGCACCATCACCTCGTGGAATCGACGCGCGCAGGCGATCTTCGGCTACGAGGAACGCGAAGCCCTTGGCAAGCCGCTCACCATTCTCATGCCGCCCCGCCATCGAATCCGCCACGGGGATGGGCTTGCACGTTACCGTGACGGCTCGAGCGAAGGGCCGGTCATCGGCAGGACGCTCGAGCTCGAGGGAATCAGGAAGGATGGAACGGAATTTCCCATCGAGCTTTCGGTCGCGGTCTGGCAGACCGCCGCGGGGCCACACTTCAGCGGAATCATCCGGGACATCACCCAGCGCAAGCGCGCCGAGGAGGAGCTGATGAGCTCCTACGAGCAGCTGCGCGCCCTGTCCATGCGCCTGGAGACCGTACGAGAGAACGAGCGCGGCTCGGTCGCACACGCGGTCCAGGAGGAGCTGGGACAGGCGCTCTCCGCCCTGCGGATCGACATCGACTGGCTGGGGAAGCGGATCGCCTCGCCCCACGTGAGACCGGACGAGCTGAAGCAGCGTCTCGTCGCCATGTCCGGCCTCGTCGACACCGCGATTGCCCGCGCACGCCGCATCGCGTCGGATCTCCGGCCGGGAGTCCTGGACGAGCTGGGTCTCGTTCCCGCGCTCGAATGGCAGGCGCGGCATTTCCAGGAACGCAACCTGATTCGCTGCCGTGTTGCCGACGAAACTCGAGGGACGACGATCGATCGCGCCACGAGCGCCCACTTGTTCCGGATCACCGAGGAGTGCCTGGCCAACGTGGCCCGCCACTCCGGCGCCCATGTCGTGGACGTATTGCTGCGCCGCGAGAACGGACGGATCGTGCTGGAGGTCAAGGACGACGGATCGGGAATTTCCCAGCGCGTGTTTCAAAGCCCCTCGTCCCTCGGCCTCCTGGGAGTCCGGGAACGGTCGAGGCTGATGGGGGGAGAAGCCAGAATCGAAACCCGACCCTCCGGCGGCGCCAGCGTCATCGTTTCGGTGCCGATCGCCGCCGGCACGACCTCCGCGGGCAAGCCGCGCGCGGAAGAGCACGTGCAGGAACCAGGAGGAAGCGAATGATTCATGCTCTCATTGCCGATGACCACGCGGTCGTACGGCGCGGACTGAAGGAGCTTCTGACCGATTCGGGAAGAATCGCGGTCGATGGGGAAGCAAGCACCGCGCGCGAAACTCTGGAAAAGGTTCGCGAGCGCGACTGGGACATCCTGATCCTGGACATCAATCTGCCCGACCGGAGCGGACTCGACATCCTGCGCGACGTGAAGGACGAGCGTCCGAACATGCCGGTGCTCATCCTGACCGTCTGTTCCGAGGATCAGTTCGCGATCCGCGCCCTGCGCTCCGGGGCTTCCGGCTATCTCACGAAGGAGAGCGCCCCCGGGCAGCTTGTGGACGCCGTTCAGAAGCTGGTGGCTGGAGGACGGTATATCAGCACCGCCGTCGCCGAGCGGCTGGCCCTGCACGTGGGCGGGAACGGGAACCGCCCGCCACAAGAGAGCCTCTCGGACCGCGAGCACCAGGTCTTCCGCATGCTCGCATCGGGGAAGACGGTTTCTCAGATCGCGGTGGATATGAACCTGAGTGTGAAGACCATCAGCACCTACCGCGGACGCGTCCTGGACAAGATGGGGATGCGGACGAACGCGGAGCTGACCTACTACGCGGTCCGGAACCAGCTCGTGGACTGACCACCGCCTTCGGATCCGCAAATTCCCGCAATCGGAGCACGCTCGAGGTCCCGCGGGATGACCGGGTGAAGAATAGGCCCGGGTCTAGACATTCACTGCCCGTCCCACTACCTTCCAGGCAATGATGCCGACCCAGGAGGCGCTCGACTCGAACACGGTCAACGGGACCGCAGTGCTTACGCTCCGCACGGTCGAGGCTCTCGATGAGCACTCCCGCCTGTGGAGCCGCCTAGGTGGGAACCTCGGGACCCCCATGCATCACTTCGCCTGGATTCGTCAGAGCGCGGTCCACCTGGGGGACGATACCCGGCTCCATATTTCGATCCTGGATGGGTCGGGCGCTGCAGGTGTCGCCCCGCTCGTCCTCACCGGGCGCCCCATCCCGACCTTGCGTTTCATCGGCGCGGATTTCCTCTACGAACCAATGGACTTCATCCACGCCGATCGCGGATCACTCGCCCGTCTGGCCGACTTTCTCTGCAACGCCGGATACCCGATCATTTTGCGGCCGATTTTCGCCGATTCCCCGACGGTGGCCGCGCTGCAAGCCGCCTCGCGGCGGCGCGGACTCACGATCTTGAGGCCGCTCTTCAGCACCCCATGGATTCCGCTCGACGCGAGTTGGGAGGATGCCCCGCGGCACCTGGAATCGGGCCGGCGCTCGGATTTGAGGCGCGCGCGCCGGACTGCGGAGCGCATCGGGCCGGTACGATTCGAGATCATCACGCCGGACCCGAGCCGCCTCGATGCGACGCTCGAGGAGGCGTTTCGCGTCGAGTCCTTGGGCTGGAAGGGGAGGACCGCCTCCGCGCTCGAAAAGGACTCGCTCCGGGGGGCGTTTTACAGAAGCTATGCGGCCGCCGCGAGCGCACAGAGCCTGCTGCGCGTCTGCTTCCTGCGCATAGGCGAGCGCGCCGTCGCGATGCAGATCGCCGTGGTATGTGGCGCCCGGTTTTGGCTTCTCAAGATCGGCTACGATGAGGAGTTCGCCCGCTGCTCTCCGGGGAATCTTCTTCTTTCGGAAACGATCGGCAGCGCTGCCCGAAGCGGGTGTCAGTCGTTCGAGTTTCTGGGTTCCATGGAATCTTGGATCCGCGTTTGGACGCACCACGCGCGCCCTTGCCTCGATCTGCGCTTCTACCCGACACGGCCGCGCGGCATGGCGGCTCTCTTTGCCGATCTGCCCAGGCTCGCCTTGCGGGCTTTCAGACCGAAAACCTGGGACCGCGGTTGATCGGCGCTCTCCGTAAAGCCGTGCGCACGGTGACCTCGCCGCTCGAGCGGCGGGCGGCGCGAGCGTACCGGGCTGGTCCGCGTCTCGCAGACGCCCTTGGGGCCTGCCGGCACTTCGCGGCCTTGGGCATAGCCGCGATCCTGGGGTATCAGAACGAAACCACCGAAAGCAGCCGCGTCATCGCCGACGCATATCTCGAATCGATCGGCGCCCTGGCGGGTGCGGGGTTCGACTGCTATCTCTCTGTGAAAGGGCCGCCCCTGCGATTTTCGCAAGAGCTCTTCGGCGAGATCCTGACCCGAGCGCGCGAGGCGGGCGTCCGGCTCCACCTCGATTCGCTCAGCGTGGAAGCGGTCGATCCGACGTTTGCGTTGCTCGACGGTGCTGGGTCCCTGTCACGGCGCGACATCGGCATTACCCTTCCGGGACGATGGAAGCGGAGTCTCTCCGACGCCGATTGGGCGGTCGAGAGGGGCGTCCCCGTGCGTGTGGTCAAGGGGCAGTGGGAGGATCCCGAGGATCCGGGGCGCGACGCAGACCTTGGGTTCCTTCAAGTCGTCGAGCGCCTCGCGGGGCGGGCCATCCACGTGGCGATCGCGTCGCACAACGCGCCTCTCGTCCGCGAAGCGGCCCGGCGCCTGCGCGAGAGGGGCACGGGCTGCGAGCTCGAGCTCCTCTACGGATTCCCGATGCGCGGGGCACTTTCCGTCGCTCGCGAACTCTCGATCCACGCCCGCATGTACGTCTCCTACGGTTACCCGTGGCTTCCGTATTCGGCGGGTGAAATAGGGAAGAACCCGATCTGTGCCTGGTGGCTCGTGCGTGACGCGCTACGGCCCCGCTCAGAGATGCGTTGAGCGGGATCGCGTAGTGGTGACGGATTGGGTAGTATTCGGTTCAACGCGTTGCGCCCGTAGCTCAGCTGGATAGAGCGTCTGCCTCCGGAGCAGAAGGCCAGGGGTTCGAATCCCTTCGGGCGCACCACTTCATAGGCCATGGCAACACCACCAACACGATTCCGCTGGACCGAGCGTAGGATTGCCCGCCTCACCACGCTCCTCGTCGCGGGAGCGGTCGCCGTCCTCGACGTCGTGCTCCTCTTCGTCTATTTCCGTAACGTCGCTCCCTCGCTCCAGGACCTCCCGACCTACCGGATCATGATTCCGGTTGGGATTTTGGCGGTCTTCCTCTTCGCCTTCAGGCGCTTTCTCTCGCAACTCCGCTTGTTCCGGCAAGATCAGTAGCCTCGCAGCGCGCGGCATGGAGGTTGCAGCGTTATGCAGCGCCATGAAACGTTCCGGTGAAATCGTGCGTCCTGCAACGACGGACCTCGCTGAAAACGAACTGTTCTTTGCCACCCTCCAGGAAATTACCAGCCTGATCAACGGGGGCAGGGCGCAGGAAACGATCTTCGAGTCGGTGCTGGACACCGCCCTCCAGATGCTCCACGCCCAGGCCGTGTTCCTCATCACGGTCGAGGGGAGGAAGATCAGAAAGTACGCCCGGCGGATGTCGCACGATGGGCAGCTCCACAACCTCGAGCGCTACGACATCGAGAACCAGAGCGGCATCTCCCGCTGGGTGATGCTGGAGGGGCAGCCGCTCCACGTTCCCGACGTCGAAGCGGATCCGCGGTTCAAGCCGGAGACCGACTCGCTTCCGGGGCTCAGCACCACCGCCTGTCTCGCCGCGCCGCTCAAGGTGCGCGACACCACGCTGGGCGTTCTCGTCGCGGTGAACCCGATGGACGGCACGATCTTCGAAGTGCGCCACCTGCGCGTGCTCTCGCTCCTCGCCAACCACACCGCCATCGCCATCGAGAACGGTAAGCTCTACCGGCGCGCCGAGCAGCTGGCGGTCACGGACGACCTCACGCAGGTCTACAACTACCGCTTCCTCAAAATGGCCCTCCGCCGCGAGGTGAAGCGCGCGGCGCGGTTTGGCCAGAACTTCTCGCTCATGATGCTCGACGTGGACAATCTGAAGTCCTACAACGACCGCCACGGACACCTGCGCGGAAGCGAGGTGCTGAAGCTGGTGGCGCAGTCCCTCGTGCGCGAGGCTCGCGCCATCGACCTCGTCGCGAAGTACGGCGGGGACGAGTTCGTGATCATCCTTCCGCAGACCACCCGCGACGGTGCGTGCGTGCTCGCGGAGCGCGTGAAGGTGGCCGTGGAGGCGCGTGCGTTCCCGCTCGTCGACGCGGGAGCCATCACGGTCAGCGTCGGCGTGGCGACGTTCCCGGAGTCCGGGTCCACCGCGGGAGAGCTGCTCGAGGCGGCGGACATCGCGCTCTACGCCGCGAAGCAGGCCGGCAAGAACCAGGTCTCCACGGCGTGAGCACGGCCCCATGGCCCTCGTAGGAAGCCTCCGCGATCTCAGCCTGCCGGAGCTGCTCGCCATCATCGACAACGGAGAGAAGAGCGGAGTCATCACGATCCGATCGGACGCGGCCACCGCGCAGATCCACGTGGAGGGAGGGCGCATCGTCATGGCCTCCGACACGCTGCGCGACGAGCGCTTCGGCGAGGTGATGCTGAAGCTGGGCAAGATCTCGCAGGAAATCCTGGCCAAGGCGCTCGCGGCCCAGAAGACGAGCGCGAGGGCCCGCCGCCTGGGATCCATCCTCGTCGAGATGGGCGCCATCACGAACAAGGACCAGGACGAGGCCCTTCTGTATCAGACCTGCGAGGCGGTCTACGACCTCTGCACCTGGCAGGTCGGCTACTTCCAGTTCGACCTGGAGGAGACGCCCGACTCGAGCGGGATCTCGATCCAGGTGGATACGCTTCTCGAGGAGGTGGATCGCCGGGCGGTGGCGGGGGCGCGCGCCCGGGCCGAATCCATCCGGCCGGAGCAGCCGATCCTGCGCGGACGCCGCGAGATCACCCCGGACAAGATGGAGCTCCTGCGTCTGACGCGCAGCTTCAAGCTCCACACCGACGAGTTCAAGCCGCTCGAGGACGAGGACGCGTTGGCCCCGGTCGACCAGGCGTTGCGCGAGGTGGAGCCCACGGTGGACCAGATTCTCGACGTCTCCGAGCTCGAGCCCGGGAAACAAGGGGGCGAATCGCTTTGACAGCCGCTCTCCCGAGCGGATAAGGTCCCGCCGTGCTGGCGCTGCTCCACGATCCCATCCTGGCCCTGGTCTCGATCGGGGTGGTCGCGGTGCTTCTCTGGGTCGTGCGCTGGGCACAGCGCGAGCACCCGCTCCCACGCTTCCTCTTCCGCAAGGTCCTCCACGTGCTGATCGGCTTCTTCACCCTCGAGACGACCGCGCTCTTCGACCACCGCGGCTGGGCGATGGTGCCGCCCGCGCTCTTCGTGGCGCTCAATGCCTCGCCGAGGCTCCGCGGGTTCGTGCCCGGCCTGGCGAACGACCCCGAGGAAGCGCGAGGGCTCTGGATGTTTCCGCTGGGTGTCTTGATCGTGGACCTCTTCTTCTGGGACGTGGCCAACCGCGGCGCCGTGCTCGCCGGAATCGCCGCGCTCTCGTTCGGGGATCCCGCGGCGGCGCTGGTGGGGACACGCTGGGGACAGAGGCGCTACACTCGGTGGGCCTATGGACGCACGGTCGAGGGTTCCCTCGCATTCCTGGTCGCGGCCGGAGTCGCGGTCGCGGTCGTGGCGGCGGTCTGTCCTGGAGGTCCCACGCCCGTGCGCGCGGCCGTGGGCTGCGGCGTGATCGGCGCGATCGCGGAGGCGCTCTCTCCCGCCGGGGTGGACAATCTGATGATTCCCATTCTGGTCGCCATCACCTACCAGCTCCTCTCGTGAAACGAGCATGACCTTCCATTCCGGCGCCGCGATGGGAGCTCTATTGGCCGTCTCCGGCGCCGTCCTGGTGTTCCTGACGGGGCAGGGAACTCTGGGCGGAGCCTTCGCCGGGCTCGTGGTGTCGCTCCTCATCGTCGCGGGATTCGGCGTCGCGGGGTTCGTGCCGCTCGCGGTCTTCGTCCTGGGCTCGGGACTCCTCACGCGGATAGGCGCGCGGCGAAAGGAGCGAGCCGGGGCTGCGGAGCCGAATCAGGGACGCCGGGACCAGCGCCACGTCGCGGCCAAGCTGGCGCTCCCCGCGCTCGCGGGAGCGCTGGCGGTGCTCGGCGGCGGATCCACGCCCACGCTCGCGCTCATCCTCACCGCGTCGCTCGCCGCCGCGTTCGCCGACACCGCCGCGACGGAAGCGGGACCGCTCACCGGGGGCCACGCCTACGGCGTGCACGGAACCCGCCTCGTCTCGCTGCCCCATGGTGCCCCGGGAGGGATGAGCCCCGGCGGGTTCGTCGCGGCCGCGGCCGCGGCGATTCTCCTCTCGGCCGGGGCATGGCTGGCCGGGCTCGCCGGCTCTCCCTTCGAAGCGTCGGTCGCGGCGGGCGCCGGATTTATCGCGTGCGTCCTGGAGAGCCTCTTCGCGGCCACGACGCTGGGCACGCGAGTGGGGCATTTCGGCCGGAACGTCCTGCTGACGGTCGCGTCCGCGCT
>Ga0099791_10000716_pt1 | contig 12438 bp, 13 predicted proteins | sample Rivendell_Oct201_7_FD_77318 | JGI IMG/M metagenome (GOLD analysis project Ga0099791, IMG submission 77318) | Vadose zone soil and rhizosphere microbial communities from the Eel River Critical Zone Observatory, Northern California to study diel... | ecosystem: Environmental > Terrestrial > Soil... | reverse complement strand
GCGGTGGCGCTCGGGGTCCGCGATTCCTTCAACCCGCGGGAGAACATCGAGGGAGGCGTCCGTCACCTGCGCTACCTGCTGGACCGCTACCCGGGCAACGTCCCGTTCGCGGTCGCCGCCTACAACGCGGGTGAGGGGGCGGTGGACGCCCATCGCGGCATCCCGCCGTACGCGGAGACCCAGCAGTACGTCCAGCGGGTGCTCCAGACCGGCGCTGCCTGGTCCGGGCGCACCGTGGGCCCGCTCCCGCGGTCGGTATATCGCTACGCCGGGCCCGACGGCTCGGTGACGTACAGCAATCTCCCGCCCGGCAGTCGCCTCACCGTTTCCCGCTAGGTTGTGATGTTCGGGGAGGCGGCGCAGGCCCACGACCCACGCCTGACCTGCCAGCACGACGAGACTTGGCCTTCGCGCGTAAGGCGCGACGAGGGCCGGCTCTATTCGCGGATGGCCGAATCCTCGCCCACTGCGGCGGTCCCCCACGTCAATCTGGCATTCGTCCGGCTGCCGCGGGGTGAAATCGCCTCGGCCAACGAGCACCTGCGCGAGGCCGTCCGGCTCGCGCCGGGTAGCCCGCGGGCCCAGACTGGCCTCGGCCTCACCGAGACCTTGCTCGGCCACCTCGACGTCGGCCTCCGGCACGGGCTTCGGGCGCGCGAGCTGGCCCCGGATAGCGCCGACGTGCTGGCGTCGCTAGGCGCGCTCTATCTGGCCCGTGGTGAGCCGGCGCGGGCAGTGCCCGAGCTGAGCGCATCGCTTCGCGTCAAGCCGAACCAGGTCCATGCGGCGCTGAACCTGGCGCTGGCCTGGCTGGACCAGCCGGAAGCGGCCGAGGCCAGCTCGAGCGCGCGCTGGTGCTCGTGCGGCTTATCAGTCCGGGCCTGCCCCTCGCGGATCGCATTACCGCGGAGGTCGCGGCGGGCCGAGACTCCGCGCGCTCACGCGCCGCCTGAGCGCGATACGTCGCGCGGCTGCAGGCGGGAGGTCACCTGAGCCAGGCGCTCGCCGCCGATCTCGACCACGCGGAGCGGCGGCTCGGCAAGGTGTCCGTGGCGTACCCGGAGCCGATCGTCAGTCCCCCTGGTCGTTGATCATCGGGGGTGACGTCGGGCCGGGAGCAGTGGCCTCTCGCACCAGGCGATCCAGCGCGGCCACCAGGAGCGTCTTCTGCTCGGTCACCGCCTCTATGACCGGGGCCCCGTTCGATCCCCGAGACGCACGAGCCGCCGTTGGCGAGGAACGGCGGGCTGCCGGCAAGGATGTGGTCCCGGTACGGCGTATCGGCGGCGCAACCCGTCGGGCGCATGAGGCCGCAGACCGAGAACACATCGAAGCGGCCAACCCGCCGAAAAGGCATCGACCTCAAAAATCGACTGGGCGACAATGGACCCGCGATGCGGAAGCTCCCCGGCGCCCTTCTCCCGGCCGGCATCTTCCTGGTGACGTGTGCCGTCTTCTGGCCTGCCCTCCAGGGCGACTTCAACTGGGACGACGACATCACCCTGGTGGCGAACCTCAGGTTCCGGGGGTTCCAGGCGAGTCAGATCAGGTGGATGTTCACGAACACGTTGATGGGCCACTACATCCCCTTCACATGGCTGACCTTCGCCCTCGACCACGCCCTCGGCCGGATGGACCCATGGGGATATCACCTCGCTAGTTTGCTGCTTCACGCGGCCAATGCGGTCCTCGTCTACGTGGTCGCCCGGCGGCTGCTGAGCGTTGCGCTCCGGACGGCCGTGGACACCAGGGTGGGAGCGGGCCTGGCCGCGCTGCTCTTCGCGCTTCATCCCCAGCGGGTCGAATCCGTCGCGTGGATCTCCGACCGCGCCACGCTGCTGTGCGGGACGTTCTATCTTCTCGCGGTGCTCTCGTACCTGCGTGGGGTCGGCATGCCGGAGCGCCACGGTATGTGGTGGCGGGCCGCATCCCTCGTGGCCTTCGCGGCGGCGCTCCTGTCCAAAGGCATGGCCATGAGCCTTCCCATCACATTGCTGATCCTCGACGCGTACCCACTTCAGAGGTGGCGGGCGGGTTGGCGTCGCGTGCTCGTGGAGAAGCTACCCTACTGCGCGTTGGCGCTCGCGGGCGCCGTGGTGGCCGCGTGGGCTCGAAGCCAGGGAGCCGAGTTCACCGACTATGGCAGCTACGGGATCGCGGCCCGCATCGGGCTGTTCGCCTACAGCGTCTGCTTTTACCCGTTGAAGCTCGTGTGGCCCGCCGACCTGTCCCCGCTGTACGAAGTGCCCAGCCAGGTGAGCCTCCTGGATCCGCGCTTCCTGCTTCCGCTCGTCGCCCTGCTCGTGGTGACGAGCGTGCTGCTCGCGCTCCGCCGTCACGCCCCCGGGGCCCTGGCGGCCTGGGCGCATTCCGCCGCTTTCGTCGCGCCGGTCAGCGGGGTCCTGCACTCGGGCGTTCAGATGGTCGCGGACCGCTACAGCTATCTTGCCCAGCTCGGGTTCGTCTTGCTGGGGAGCTATGGGCTCGTGCGCCTTCTCGCGCTCTGCCGGACCGGGCAGGTACGGCGCGGCGCGACGATCATGGCGGAGGGTGGGATCGTCTTGGTGATCGGTGCTCTCGCGGTGTCGGCGTGGAGCCAGAGCTACGTGTGGCGCGACCCCGAAACGCTCTGGAGATGGTCGGTGAATCTCGATCCGCTGTGCTCCCGTTGCCACAACAATCTCGGCGTGGCCCTCATGCATCACCGTCGAGACCCGCAGGGCCTGAGCGAGTCGGAGGAGCACCTCCGTCAGGCGGTGGCGCTGAGGCCGACGTACGCCCTAAGTCACCTCAACCTTGGCTCCGTAGCGCTCATCCGCGGGCGCTATGTCGAGGCAGAGGCCGCTTTGCGGAGCTACATGCAGCGGCAGCCGGATGCGCCAGACGGCGCCGAGCGCCTCGCCGTGCTCTATCTCGTCCAGGGACGATCGGATGAGGCGATCCCGCTCTTGCGCCGGGCTCGTGGCATCGCCCGGTCCGACGGGGCTCGGGCCAATCTCGCAACCGCGGTGGAGCTGATCCGTGATGGTGAGACCCTCCGCTTTCTCGGGCAGGCCCTTCTCGATCAGGGCCGGGCCGACGACGCGATTCTTCCGCTGGCGCGCGCGGTGGAACTCTATCCCTCGGCGCCCAGCTTCCGCTTCTGGCTCGCACAGGCGTACCGTGGCGCCGGGCAGGTCGCGCTGGCCGACGGCGAATTCGCGGCTCTACGACGCTTGGATCCGAAGGCGACGACGCCGACCGCGGTCCGCTAGTCAGCTCCCCGCCGATCGCGCGGGTTTTCAGCGGACCGGCGCACAGGACGCGGGGGACCTTCGACGGGCTTGTACGTCACCCCCACCTACGCGGGCAGGGTGATCCGGTGACTCTTCATCGGACCTCGACCACGTGCCCACGAATCCTCCGCGCCACTGCCGGGCGCGGTACCGTGACTTCGGTCCCGCCCTTGGCCCGGAGGCGCCCGGGTAGGCTACGCGGGCCGGTGCCAGACCAGGTCGAGGAAGCGATCGAGGAGCCCCTCCTTCACGAACAACTCGCTGGCCTCTTCGGTGGCGTGCCGATCCATTCCCCAGAGTGCGGCCCGCTTGCCCTGCTCGTGGTTCATCTGGATGAAGACCTGCTGGTCCCGCGTGAAGGCGAGTGGAAGGTCCTCGTAGACCTGGGCGGTGAAGGCGTTGACCGCGGGCCCGCCGATCGCGATGGCGGGGAACATCTCCGCCATCTCCTGGTTGAGCATCCACATGTCGGTCACGACCACCGCACTGCGGTCCGGCGATCCCTGGCAGCGCGAACCGATCGCGCGCTTCAGCTCGTACGCGATCGGACGGTCCTCCTCCTCGGGGAGGATGCCGTAGCCGACCACCAGGAGCACCGTATTGCGGACGTCGAAGTACCGTGACATCAGCGAATCAGACGCGCGAGCTCCCGGAAGTCATCGGAATCGGCCTGCCGCAGCAGCTGGAACAGGACGGTCTCGGTGGTGGTGACGACCGCTCCGGCCTGACGAAGCTGGTCCATGGCGAGGCGCCAGTTCGCCTGAGTCCGCGAGGTGACCGCGTCCGCCACGATGTGAACCCCGTAACCGGCGGCCAGCAGGTCGAGGGCCGACATCAGCACGCACACGTGGGCTTCGATGCCCCCGAGCAGGACTTGGCGGGCACCGCTCGCAGTCAGACGGCTCCGGAACGCCTCGACTCCCCAACACGAGAACGCGACCTTCTCGATCGGCTCGAGCCCGGTCGGCAGGGCCGCCTTCATCTCCGGCAGGGTGTGCCCGAGCCCCTTGGGATACTGCTCGGTCGCCAAGGTCGGCAGCTGAAGGCGCTGGGCCGTCGCGGCGAGGACCTTGAGGTTCCGCATCACTTCCTCGCGATGATCCGAGTCCATCGCAGGGAACAGCCGCTCCTGCACGTCGATCACGATCAGGGCGGTGTGCTCGCGCTCGAGCACCATGGAATGAGACGCTGACGCCGTCGCGGATGGGCTGCCGGGCTGGGTCATCGAATCCTCCGGAGGTGAGGGTCTGAAACCGCCGCCATCCTCTCACATCTGCGGGCGGAGGCAAGCCGTCGGGGTCCTCAGCGGACGCGGTCGAGCGTGCGGTACTGGATGGCCTCGGCGATGTGCTCGGTGGTGATGGCGTCGGCTGAGGCCAGGTCGGCGATGGTGCGGGCCACGCGGAGGAGACGGTCGTGGGCCCGTGCGGAGAGTCCCAGGCGGGTGACGGCCAGGCCGAGCAGGCGCGCGGCGTCGGCCGGGAGCGTGCAGATCCGACGGGTCTGGCGGCCCGACATGCGGGCGTTCGCGTGGATGGCGGTACCCGCGAACCGGGCGACCTGCCGGGCGCGCGCCGCGACGACGCGGGCCCGGATGGCGGCAGACGGCTCGCCCGCGGCGCTGGCGGTGAGCTCGGCGTGGGACAGGGCGGGGATCTCGAGGTGGAGATCGATGCGGTCGAGCAGGGGCCGGGAGAGGCGACCCAGATAGCGCACGCGCTCCGGCGGCGAGCAGGCGCAGCTCGGGAGTGACGGACAGCCGCGGCGGCAGGGATTGGCGGCCGCGACGAGCTGGAAGCGGGCCGGGAAGGCCACGGTGCCCGCGGCCCGCGAGACGACGACGCGCGCGTCCTCGAGCGGCTGCCGGAGTGCTTCGAGAACCCGGGTGGAGAACTCCGGCAACTCGTCGAGGAAGAGGACGCCGTGGTGCGCCAGGCTGATCTCGCCGGGATGGGGGACGCCCCCGCCTCCGATGAGGCCGGCCTCAGAGGCCGTATGGTGCGGGCTGCGAAACGGCCGCACCCCGAGCAGGCCTTGACCGGGCGACAGCAGGCCGGCGACGCTCCACACGGTGGACGCCTCGATCGCTTCCTCCAGCGAGAGCGGCGGCAGGATGGAGGCGACCCGGCGGGCCAGCATCGTCTTGCCGGTGCCGGGCGGCCCGATCATCAAGACATTGTGGGCGCCGGCCGCGGCGATCTCCAGGCCGCGCTTGGCGTGCGCGTGCCCGCGCACGTCCGCGAAATCGAGCCCGTCGCGGTCCGGGGCGGCCGGAGCGCCGGAGTCGTCGTCCGGACGCGCGGGGGCGATCTCACGCTCACCGTTGAGGTACTCGACCGCGTCGTGCAGTGTGGCGATGGCGATGACCTCGATGCCCGCGACCACACTGGCCTCGGCCGCGTTGGCCGCCGGTACGAGCAGCGGCGCGAAGCCCTCTCGGCGCGCGTGCAGCGCGATCGGGAGCACGCCGCGCACCGGCCGTACGCTACCGTCGAGCGACAGCTCGCCCATCACGAGCGCGCGATCGAGCCGGGCCGGCTTCACGATGCCGGTGGCGCAGAGGATGCCGACCGCCATCGGCAGGTCGAAGGCCGCGCCCTCCTTGCGGAGCTCGGCCGGGGCGAGATTTACCGTGATCCGGTCGATCGGGAACTCGAGGCCCACGTTGCGGATCGCGGCGCGGACGCGGTCGCGGCTCTCCCGCACGGTGGAATCCGGAAGCCCCACCGTGGTGAATGACGGCAATCCCGCGGTCACGTCCACCTCGACGAAGACGGTGGCCGCCTCGATTCCGGAGAGCGTCGCGGAGCGCACGCGCGCGAGCACGGGCCCAGTGTGGGAATATCGATCCCATCCGTCAATGTCTCGAAACGGATACCGCTCGGCTAGTCGACCTTGTTCCGAACGGCCGGGATGCTCTTGAGGTAGCGCGCGATCGCGCGTAGATCCTCCGGTGTCATGTCCTTGTAGCCGGCGAGGGTGCCCTGGATGTTACCGCCCATCAGCCCGCCGGCCACGTCGCCGTCGGGGCGGTTGCCAGTCCCGAGGTAGGTGACGATCTGCTCCTCGGTCCAGTTTCCGATGCCGGTGCCCCGGTCGGGAGTGATGTTGGGCGCCGCCTCTCCTTCCGGGCCGGTCCTCTTCGAGTTCCCGCCGAGGAAGCGCGAGCTGTCCACCGCCATCGTCATGGCCGAGCGCGGAGTATGGCACTCGCCACAATGGCCGACGGCCCGCACCAGATACTCACCGCGAAGAAGACCCGCCACGGGCGCCGCCGCCGGCGGTGTCTCCCGGGCGGCGAAGGTGGCGAGCCAGACCGGCAGGAAGACACTCTCGAACATCGGGACGACGATCTTCTTCGGGGTGTTGGTTCGATGCACCGGCGGGACGGTGCGGAGGAACGCCACGAGGGCGTGGAGGTCCTCCTCGGCCATGCCGTTGAACGAGGTGAACGGGTGCACCGGCAAGAGCCGCTCGCCGGCGGGCCGTCGGCCAAGCCGGATGGCGGTGATGATCTGCTCGTCCGTCCAGGCCCCGATCCCGGTTTCTCGGTCCGGTGTGATGTTGGCCGAGTAGACCGTCCCGAAGGGGCCCGCGAACTTCTTGCCGCCCGCGTTCGGCGGTCCCTTGAGCTCGGTGTGGCAGCCGCAGCCGGCGGCGGCGCCGAAGAGATACTTACCCCGTGCGACGTCGGCCGGTCCGGCGGCCCCGGAAGCGGCGGCAGACGAGGCCACGAGGCAGATCGCGAGGACGAAGCGCCACATGTCACCGGTGCTAACGCAAGGCCGCGCCGGTGGTTCCCTCGGGGCGCACCTCCCGTGTTCCAACCGATACGCCCAGGCGGCCCTCTCTGCTAGACTCGGGGTATGCGGACGCTACGCATCCTCGTGGTCGACGATCAGGAGCACATGCGTGAGTTGCTGGTGGAGGCCCTCTCGGCGGACGGGCACACCGTGGATCCGGCCGAGAACGGGACGGCTGCGATCCAGCTCTTCGAGGCGCAGGCCTACGACCTGGTGGTGAGCGACCTGCAGATGCCGCAGATGGACGGGCCCAAGCTCTACGAGGAGATCTGCAAGCGCTGGCCGGCGGCGCCGCCGGGGTTCGTTTTCATCACCGGCGAGGACGAAGCGCCGGGCTACCGGCAATTCCTCAAGGACTCCAAGCTGCCGGTGGTCGCCAAGCCGTTCAAGCTCAAGGAGTTCCGCCAGCTGCTGGGGACGTTGTTCCCGCCCGCGTAGGCGGCCCGTTTCACCGGGCGAGCAGTCGCTCGGCCGTCGCCCAGTAGTCGCGCGCCACCCGCCCCGCCTCGTCGCGTTCCCGGGTCACCAGCCGCCGCTCCGCCTCGTCCCGCGCCGCCGCCAGCCGGCTTCCCGTCGCGCGCTCCTGCTCCCACGCGGCCGCGGCGGCCACGAGGGCCTCGGCAGCCCGCAGGGACGGGTCGGCCAGCGTGCGAGCGGCCTCGCTCTCGAGAACCACGGTGTGGCGGCGCCTCAGCCCGTCGATCTCGGCCTTGAGACCGGCCGCGCCCACGCCGGCCTCCGGCGGGGTCCGCTTCCACTGCGCGGAGAGCGCACGGCTCCGCTCCTGGAGCCGCGCCAGGTCCTGTCGGAGCCGCGCGGCGCCGTGCTCGCGCGCCTGCCGGAGCGAGTCGCCGTAGGCGGCCGGATCGGCCACCGCCACCTCGAGGGAGGCGTGCAGGGCCTCGCGCTCGCCTGCGAAGCGATCCAGACAGTCGAGCCCGATCTGCTGGCTCTGGAATAGCTCGGCGCCGGTGCGCGCGTTCACCGCCGCCTGCGTCTCGAGGGCTTCCGCCTTGCGCGCCAGATCCTTCCAGCGCTGGGCGTCCGCGGCGGCGCCCTCGCTGGCGGCCTGGCGGGCGCGATCCCGCAGATCCTTGAGGTCGGTGGCCAGCGATGCGGTCCACACCGGCTGGGTCGCCCCGGCCAAGCAGTGCTGCTCCCGCGCCGCGTTGTCGGCCAGGCGTGCGCGCAGGCGCGCGATCTCCGGAGCCAAGTCCGCCATGTTCTCACCGCGCGCGGGCGCGGCGGGAGCGAGCGCGAGCACGACGGCGAGCGTGAGCAGGGGGCGAAGACCGGCGCGCGCGCGCATCACGAGTCGCCTAGCGTTTCCAGCACACGATGGTGATCGTGCCCGGGTGGCCGTGATCGCAGCGGCTCCAGCCTTCCTTCTCATCGGCGGCGGTCTGGGTCGCCTCGTGGGTAGACGCCGCGCAGCCGGAGAGCAGGAGCGAGGCTCCCAGCGTGATCACCGTGGCCAGCCTCAGCAGGCCCGACGGTCCCAGTCGCTCCAGCATGTCCGCCGCCTCCTCGCTTGGGTCTGCCTGCAACCGCGATCAGTGGAAGAGCAAGGAGGAGGCCAGCAAAATATGCCTGTACTATTGAGTAGTTGCGGATCGATACGCTCGGCGGCGCACTCCCAATTTTGTCAAGCCGGCCTCGGTTTCTGCTACTCTTCGCGAGCGCGCACGAGTAGCGCGCGCAATCCCTTCGCGGAGACGCCTCGAGTGACCGATCGATTCGATCCCGTGGTCCGCATCGAAGTGATACGCGACGATCCGAGCCTCGCGCTCCCCGCCTATGCGCGCGAGGGTGACGCGGGCCTCGACCTCGCGGCGGCGACGGCGGTGACGCTGCCACCCTCCGGCCGCCAGCTCGTGCCGACCGGGCTGCGCATGGCGATCCCCGACGGCTACGCGGGGCTGGTGCTGCCGCGATCGGGGCTGGCGCTTCGCGCCGGCGTGACCGTGCTGAACGCGCCCGGCCTCATCGACTCGGGGTATCGCGGCGAGATCGGGGTGCTGCTCGTCAACCACGGGACCGAGGCGGTGACCATCGGCCGCGGCGAGCGCATCGCGCAGCTCGTGATCCAGCCGGTGGCGCGGGCGAGCCTGGTGGAGGTGCGGGAGCTGGGAGAGAGCCGACGCGGAACGGGCGGCTTCGGCTCGACCGGCGTCTGAGGGGCGCGGGATCCCTACTGGTTCAGCCGTCGCTTCCAGAAGCCCAGGAGCCCCTGGGGCATGAAGATCACCATGGCGGTGAAGGCGATGCCGAGCGGGATCAGATAGTACTCGGTCCAGAATCGGGAGAGGCCCTCGCGCAGCAGCAAGAAGAACGCGGCGCCCACCAGCGGGCCCACGAGGGTGCCCATCCCACCCATGACGTTGAAGATCACCACCTCGCCCGACACCGTGAAGAACACGAAGTCGGGTGCCGCGAAGCGGTGCTGGATCGCGTAGAGCACGCCGGCGAGCCCGGCGAACAGGCCCGAGAGCATCACGGCCACGATCTTGTAGCGCTCCACGTGATAGCCGATGGCGCGGGTCCGCGGCTCGTTTTCCCGGATGGACTGGAGCACCATGCCGAACGGCGACTGGGTGATGCGACGGAGGAGTAGGTAGGAGATCGCCACGACCGCGAGGATGAACCAGTGGAGGCTCACCGTCGAGAAGCGCACGCTCCAGAGCCCGGGGATGGTGAACGGCGGCTGGCTGAAGTACAGGCCATTCTCCCCGCCGGTGAGGTCGGTCCACGTGAAGATGACCACGTAGAAGATCTGCGAGAAGACGAGCGTCGTGATGGCGAAGTAGATGTCGCGCAGGCGGGTCGAGAAGTAGGCCACGAAGATCGCGATCACCGCCGCGGTCGCGAGCCCCACGAACATCGCGGCCCAGAGATTGGGAGAGCGCAGCACCAGCAGCGCGGCGGCCGCGCCGTAGAGCCCCAGCCCGAAGAAGGCGGAGTGCCCGAAGGACACCATGCCGGTATAGCCGATGAGGATGTCCGAGGACATGGCGAGCAGTCCCCAGATGAGGATCTCGGTGAGGAACTTCCGCCAGAACTCGGGAAGCCCGAGCGGGACGAGTGCGAGGGCGGCCGCCACCGCCAGGAACACGATCCAGAACCTGCGGTTCGTCGGGGAGGCCATGGGCGTCACTTCGGCGTGGGTACGAACAGGCCCGTCGGCCGGAAGAGCAGGGTGAGGATCAAGGCGACGAACGAGACGATGACGGCCTGGGAGGGGCTCACGACCAGCGAGGCGTACGCCTCCAGCAGGCTGATGAAGAGGGCCGCGAGGATCGATCCGCCCAGGTTGCCCATCCCGCCCACGACCACCACGATGAAGGCGCGCAGGGTGAAGTCGAAGCCCATGGTCTGGGTCACCGCGGCCAGGGGTGCGAACAGCACACCGGAGGCGGCCGCCATGGCGGAGCCGATCGCGAACACGCCGGTGTGGACCAGTGGCACCGGGATGCCCATCGCAGAGGCCATCACCCGGTCCTGGGTGGTGGCGCGGATCCAGATTCCGTACTTGCCGTACTTCAGGAAGAGATAGAGCGCGCCGATGATGGCGCCGGCCATCACCGCGGCGCCCAGGCGATACCAGGGGTACTGCAGGTAGAACAGCTCGAACCGGCCGGGGATGGGCTGCGGGATGTTCTGGGCCGTCGGGCCGAACTGCCAGAGGGCGTACTTCTGGAGCACCAGCGAGATGCCGAAGGTCGCGATGATGGTGGTCAGAGGATCGCGTCCGATCAGGGGACGGAGCGTGGTGATCTGGAGCAGCGCCCCGAAGACCGCGAGGGCCAGCGACGCCACCAGCAGCCCCAGCCAGAAGTTCCCGGTGTGGGCCACCGTGACCGCCCCGGTGAACCCGCCGAGCATCACGAGGTCGCCGTGGGCGAAGTTGACCACGTCCATGATGCCGAAGATCAGGGTCAGGCCCGAGGCGACGAGCGCGAGCACCATCCCGTTGACGAGCCCGTTGACCGTCTGCACGAGGATCTGCTCGAACACCGCTCACACTCCCATGTACTGGTGGATGACCGCCGGATCGGCCTTGAGATCGGCCGAGGGCCCGTGATGACGCATGAGGCCCTTCTCCATGATGTAGCAGCGGCTGGAGGCGCCGAGGGTCAGCCCGACGTCCTGCTCCACGAGGAGGATCGCGACGCCGTCCCGGTGCAGCCGGGCGATGATGTCGCGGATCTGCGAGACCATGCGCGGCATGAGCCCTTCGGTCGGCTCGTCGAGCAGGATGATCTTGGGCTCGAGCATCATCGCGCGGGCGATCGCGAGCATCTGCTGCTCGCCGCCTGACAGCGTGCCCCCGAGCTGACGCTTCCGCTCCCCGAGCACCGGAAAGCTCTCGTAGACCTTGTCGAGCAGCTCCTTGCGCCGCCCCTCGGTGAGGCCGCCCCGGTCGAGGCCGGTCCGGAGGTTCTCCATCACGGTGAGGAGCTTGAAGATGCGCCGGTCTTCCGGAACGTAGGCGATGCCGAGGTGCGCGACCTTGTGCGACGCCATGCCGGTGATGTCGCGGCCCTCGAACGTGATCCGCCCCTGGGAGGGCCGCACGAGGCCCATGATGCTCTTCAGCGTGGTGGACTTGCCCACCCCGTTGCGCCCGAGGAGCCCGACGACCTCGCCGGGCTGCACCTCCAGGGAGATGCCGTGGAGGATGTGGCTTTTCGCGTAGTGGGTGTGGACGTCGGTCAGCGTGAGCATCAGCCCTTCAGGTAGACTTCCTGCACGCGCGGGTTCGACTGGATCTCGTCGGGCGTCCCCTCGGCCAGCACCTCGCCGTAGTGGAGCACGGTGATCCGGTGGGCCAGGTTCATCACCACCTCCATGTCGTGCTCGACGACGAGGATGGTGAGGTTCCGGGCGATGCGCCGCACCAGCTCGACGGTGGCGTGGGTCTCGGTCACGCTCATGCCCGCGGTCGGCTCGTCGAGGCACAGGAGCTGGGGATCGGTGGCCAGCGCGATGGCGATCTCGAGATTGCGCTGCTCGCCGTGGGAGAGGTTGGCGGCCAGCTCGGCCTCCTTCTCGAGGAGGCCCACCGCCTCGAGGACCGACCGGGCCCGCTCGAGGAGATCGCGGTAGCTCCGGTGATGGCGCAGGAGGCTCCAGCCGTGGTGGCGGGACTGGGCCGCGATGCGTGCGTTCTCCAGCACCGTCGCGCCGGGCAGGATATTGGTGATCTGGTACGAGCGCGCGAGTCCCTTGTGGGAGATCCGGTGCGGGGGCAGCCCCGCCACGTCCTCGCCGTTCAGGAAGATGCGCCCACTCGTCGGGCTCAGCACGCCGGTCACGCAGTTGAAGAAGGTGCTCTTGCCGGCCCCGTTGGGGCCGATGAT
>Ga0099791_10000713_pt1 | contig 12449 bp, 10 predicted proteins | sample Rivendell_Oct201_7_FD_77318 | JGI IMG/M metagenome (GOLD analysis project Ga0099791, IMG submission 77318) | Vadose zone soil and rhizosphere microbial communities from the Eel River Critical Zone Observatory, Northern California to study diel... | ecosystem: Environmental > Terrestrial > Soil... | reverse complement strand
GGCCTGGGCCTGGGCCTCGCGCCGCGCGAACGGCGCAAACATGGTAAACGCCCGCTCGAACATTTCCATGTTCCGCCGCACCTGGTCTTCCAGCGGAGCGAACGGACCAGCGCCGAAGGCTTGGCTCATGTGCTGGCGAAACTTCTCCTGCTCGCGGACGAGCGATTGGATCGAAACTTCGAGATAACGCGGCACCAGCATCTGCATGCTGTCGCCGTAGAAACGAATGAGCTGGCGCAGAAACGTGACCGGCAAAAGGTTCTGGCCAGCCTTGTTCTCCTGCTCGAAGATGATCTGCGTGAGGACGGACCGCGTGATATCCTCGCTCGACTTGGCGTCGTAGACGACGAAATCCTCGCCATTCTTGACCATGCCGGCGAGGTCCTCCAGCGTCACGTAAGTGCTGGTTCCGGTGTTGTAGAGCCGCCGATTGGCGTACTTCTTAATGACGATCGGCTCTTCGGGTTTGGCCATGGGCTTCAGTGCTCAACGATGGTGGGGACGATCTGCGTAAGGACGGAACGGGTGATATTTTCGCTCGACTTGGCGTCGTAGACGCCGAAATACTCACCCTGCCGGACCATGCCGGCGAGGTGTTCCAGCGTCACGTAAGTGCTGGTCCCGGTATTGTAGAGTCGCCGATTGGGATATTTTTTTATGACAATCGGCTCTTCGGGTTTGGGCATGGCCTTCAACGCTCTACGATGATGGGGTGATACGAAGCTGTGACGTCGTCGTGGGTATGGGCGTCGATGACGACGAATTTCTCGCCGTTTTTCGCCATCGTTATGAGAGCGCCGCGGGTCAGATAGGTGCTCGTCGCAGGACGATAGAGGCGTTGCCCTGCATATCCTTTAACAAGCGCTGGCTGTCCGGGTTGGTCCATGGCGTTGGGTTTGATCCCGGTGACGGGTCGGTAGCGTTTTTTGCATCCACGTCGAAAATATGACGTTTCATGACAATGGGCTACTACTTTGTGGGCAGCCGCGACATATCTCCCGACGGCAGCCTGCTATCCTCCCGCCTGAACCGGGGACGCCGGCCCCGGCCGGATGATGATATGCTCCGCCAATTGACAGCGCGAGGAGACGGCGGCATTGACCACGGCGAACTCTGCCGATCGACCTGCGATCCCCGGCAGTCACGCACCCATCGCGCTTGGAACACCCACGTCGGCCAGCCAACCGCTGCCACCCACGAGCGCCGGAAAATCAATCGAACAGGAGACTTGTAATGAAAGATGACATTGTCGTCGTTGGGGCGGCCCGAACGGCGGTCGGCGCATTCAATGGCGCGTTCGCCAACTTGCCGGCGCACGAGCTCGGCAAGGTCGCGATCAAAGCCGCCCTGGAACGCGCCGGTATCGAAACGCCCCGGGTATCCGAGGTAATCATGGGCCAAATCCTGACGGCCGGTGAGGGGCAGAACCCGGCCCGGCAGGCGTCGATCGCGGCCGGCATCCCGGTCGAAAGCCCGGCGTGGGCCGTCAACCAGCTGTGCGGCTCGGGTCTGCGCGCGGTCGCCCTCGGCTACCAGGCCCTCCTCAACGGGGATTCGGACATCGTGGTGGCCGGCGGCCAGGAGTCGATGAGCATGGCGCCGCACTGCGCCTATCTGCGTGGCGGCGTCAAAATGGGCAATTTCGAAATGGTCGACACCATGATCAAGGATGGTCTGTGGGACGCCTTCAACGGCTACCACATGGGCAACACCGCCGAAAACGTCGCCCGGCAGTGGCAGATCACCCGTCAGCAGCAGGATGAATTCGCGGTGGGCTCGCAGAACAAGGCCGAAGCGGCCCAGAAGGCCGGGCGGTTCAAGGACGAGATCGCGCCCGTCACCGTCAAGGCGCGCAAGGGCGACATCGTCGTCGACGCCGACGAATTTCCCAAGCATGGCACCACGCTCGACGGCATCAGTAAGTTGCGCCCCGCCTTCGCCAAGGACGGCACCGTCACGGCCGCCAATGCCTCCGGCATCAACGACGGCGCCGCCGCGGTGGTGCTGATGAAGGCGAGCGAGGCCGCCAACGAGAACCGCAAGGTGCTGGCCCGCATCGTGTCCTGGGCCCACGCCGGCGTCGATCCCGCCATCATGGGCACGGGGCCGATCCCGGCGTCTCGCGCGGCCCTCAAGAAAGCAGGCTGGTCGATCGGCGACCTCGATCTCATCGAAGCGAACGAGGCTTTCGCCGCCCAGGCCTGCGCCGTCAACAAGGACCTCGGCTGGGACACCGGCAAGGTCAATGTCAACGGCGGCGCGATCGCGCTCGGGCATCCGATCGGTGCGTCCGGCGCCCGCGTGCTGGTCACGCTGTTGCACGAAATGGCGAAGCGCAACGCCAAGAAAGGCCTCGCTACGCTATGCATCGGCGGAGGCATGGGGATTGCGATGTGCGTGGAGCGCTAATATAAGGATGATATCGTCTTTTCAATCACTTCTTAAGGCAATTTCCTTCCAGCTAGACCGTAAGTAGACTGTCGCTCTAGCTCTGCGTTGTGATCGGTAGTTAAATACCTACCGGCGCTATGCTTATGTCCAGATTGCAAGGTTCAGCTACGGTGCCATGATTGTAGCAAGAGCGTGCTAGTGGATGCAGACGCATTCATAGAAACACTACAGAAATTAATAGAGGCACTAGAGCAGCACATGAAGATCAATCGTGAGTACCATATTAATATTCCTGATAACGTTGATCCAACGTATACATTCAGGTGTGATGATTGTGCCCGCAGTCACGATGAGTGGCATGGTTTTCGCTAATACACTGGAATTTTCAGGTGATATGTTCGAGTGTATGAACTCGAACTAGAGGGAATGTAGAGATATGAAGATATCTGAGCTAATAGTAGCTCTAGAGCGATACGACCAATCTGCGGATGTAGTGATTGCATCGACACCTTATGGAGGGTACTTTAATTTTATAGTCAGGGAACAGAAAGGATTAGCAGTCACAGAGAGGGCACCTAGTGGTGCAGTAACCCTAGAGGTAGCAGACGAGATAAGTCAGTATCGGTTAGCTCTTTGACGTTCCAGGGTCTATTGTTTTGGTCGCTCTCGTTGAATGCGCGCTCGTTCTGATAATAGAAAGGGATGCTGGGAATCCATCTCTTTTGGGTTTAGACAATCAACAGAATACGTCGATATTTTCTCCCTGCGCGGCAGGGAATTTTTCCGCCCGTGCGGGGAATTCATCGGCCGAAGCAGCGAATTGCTGATTCTGACGAGTTCGGCCGCCCGCGCCACGGCCGGTCCCGAGTGATCCGCGTTTAACCCGGTACGCGGCACGATTGATCTCATCTCCTTTTCTTGCGACGCTCCACCCCCACCCTACCCTCCCCGCGTGCGGGGGAGGGTAGGGTGGGGGTGGAGGAGGGCGTCATGAACCGCACACTGCGGATGTCGCGGGTGGCACTGTGCGCGGCTGCGGTGCTGTGGTCCACTGCGGCGCCGGCCCAGGATGCGGCCGCCATCTTCAAAGACAAAACGGTCGACATCTATACCGGCTATTCGGTCGGAGGCGGCTACGACCTCTACACGCGGCTCTTGGCCCGTCACATCGGCAAATATCTGCCCGGCAACCCGACCGTGGTGCCGAAGAACATGGAAGGCGCGGCCAGCATCCGTTTCGCCAACTGGCTCTACTACGTCGCCCCCAAGGACGGCACGGCGTTCGGCACCATCGGCCGCGGCACCGCGATCGATCCTCTGCTGGGACAGCCGGGCGCCCAGTTTGACGGTACGAAATTCAACTGGATCGGCAGCGCCAATGACGAGGTCAGCGTGTGCGTTGCCTGGCACACCGTCGGCATCACCACCTTCGACGATATGCTGCATCGGGAGCTGCTGATCGGCGGCACCGGGCCGGGCGATGACACCATCCAGTTTCCCAAGGTGCTGGCGGGCGTGCTCGGCGCCAAGCTGAAGATCATAGCCGGCTATCCGGGCGGCAACGACGCCGTGCTGGCGATGGAACGCGGCGAATTGCAGGGCCGCTGCGGCTGGTCCTATTCGAGCATAAAGGCAGCCCACGCGGACTGGCTGGCGCAGAAGAAGGTCGCGATCCTGGTGCAGTTCGCGCTCGCCAAGCACCCCGAGCTTGCCGACGTGCCGCTGGTCATCGACCTCGCCAAGACCGAGGACGAGCGCAAGCTCTTAAGGTTCGTGTTCGCCCGCCAGGTGATGGGCCGGCCCTATCTGGCGCCGCCCGGCGTGCCGCCCGCGACCGTCGCGGCACTGCGCCGCGCCTTCATGGCAACGATGGCCGACAAGGACTTTCTCGCCAATGCAGATCGCTCGAAGCTGGAGATCACGCCGGTGTCGGGCGAGCGCATTCAGGCACTGGTGGCGGAACTCTACCGGACGCCGCCGGAATTGACGAAGCGGCTGGCGGACATGTTGAGGTGAGCTCGCAGATGCGATTGTCCGCGGCGGATAGCCTCGGCCGAGATTGCCCGCAGCGCACCGATCAAGCGGCCAGAGGCTCGTTGGCGCGACAGCTTATGACCCGCAGGAGAAGTTCAGGCGCAAGATCATTCGGTCTCAAGGGACCCCTGTATGAACATGGTATCGTGGTCACCATATAGACTAACAGTGGAGCCGCTTATCGCCACCGGCCAGCAATCAAACCGCGGGTGAAATTGGTCCCAGCCACGGCAGAGTTTGGCACCATCGACCCACCACTTGCCCGAGTAAGCTTGCTTGCGCGCGGTGCCTTTTTGCAGCGACGCCGTGCCGTCAGAATTGAAACGCATGAAGTATGGTCCGTCCGGCGCCGCATCAGCGTAATGCAGCGCCTTCCCTGACAGAGAGGCTTTCCTCAAGCGTGCACTCCTTTGCTGATACCCCCCTCCTTAGCGCAGCAATTTGCAATTGAGTAGGGAGTTCTGCTTCTGGCCCATCGCGTCGTTTGTTGTGGTGCAGCATGTGCAGCAAAAATTAAACACTTCGGCCGTCCTGCGATCGAAGCTCGAAATCACGCGGGTGGCGGGCACCGTATCCAGGAACTCGTGGCGCGGGAGCCTACCGGACGCCGCCGGAATTGACGAAGCGGCTGGCGGAGATGTTGAAGTAGCAAGCCGAGCCGGCTGGGCGGCGAGCTTGCGCTCGCCGCCTGCGATGGTCAGGGTGGATGACTAAAATCTGCGCTTAGTCCCGATCACCATCGTGATCACGAACATGGTGATAGTGATAGTGATAGTGTGGCGGCATACGTCCGATGCATGCTGGCACCGGATTTGGTGCCGACGAGGTCTCATCCGGCAACGGTGCCGGGACCCCGGCGGCCAAGCCCGCCTGCAACAGCCGTGTCACGATGTCCTGGGTATCGTCGCAGATCATCAAGCGGCGTCTTACCAACCGATCGACGGCCTCGACGACCTTGTGGCGATACTGCGTGTACGAATGATAGCGCTCTTCGACCGAAGGACGCGGATCGCCGGCGGCTACGCGCCCGGCTTTCGTCGCCTTGAACGGGATGTACTGGCCGGAAGACTCGCATCCATCATTTGCCCAGACGCCCGATCGCAGCCCCCAACCCGTGTAGGTCGCGAGCGGCACCGTCAATTCCGGCAGCCGGATGCCGGCAATGTCGTTGCCGTCGCTGTCGGTCTTCGGCACGTAGCTCGGATAGATCGGGCCGTTCGCCGGATTGTCCTCATAGGGCGGAGTGATGACCGGCGGGTTTACGGTTGGAATGAAGGTCCTATAGAAATCCGGCCCATAGTTGAACCGGTAACGGGTCGTTTTCAAACCCGTGTAGGTGACGCCGGGGATGCTTGGGAACCCGACGCGAGACTGCGGCAATGGTGGCACCAGCGTGCCGTCCCTGAGTCTGGGAACCTGGGAATCCGGCGGGCTGATGCCGCGCGTCGACCACTCGTCGAGAGCGATCCACAGCGCACGTTGGACCGGGGCTGAGTCGAGCGGGTTGAGGAACTGCTGGCACAAACCTTTCGACGTGGGATCGCCCGCACCGCCATGCTGCTTGCTCGACAAGAGGTACAGTCGCGTGAGCGGATGATCCGGCAGGTCAAATCGTCCGGTCGGATCAGTGCTCATCAGCGAGCCGGCCTTCACCCAGTACTCGTTGGCCGAATAGAACTCCACCGCCAGCGGACAAGTATGGGTGTGTTCGCATCGCTTGTAGCGCCAGTCGCTGGTGTTGGAGATCGGATCGAAGGTCGGCACGTTCGCAAACGGATACAGGCCTTCAAGATAGAGCTGGTCTTGACGATTGCGTTCGGTGCGCTTGGTCTGTGACCATCGGTAGTTCATGTTGAGGCCGTCGCCGGCCCCAATCCATTGCATCATGCCGTCGAAAACCTTCCGGTGGTGCTCGTCCTCATTGAAACCCAGATGGGTGAAGTCGTTGAGCGTGCGGGCCGGTTGCGACGACGTTTCCGTGTAGATGCGTTCGACGTCGCCAGCGAGCGGGTTCGGCGTGCCGGAATCGTCTTTAGCCGCGTGACGCAGGAACGAATTGAAGTCGCGGATCGCCGCCAGCCCCAGCCCATTCACCGTCGGGTTCTTCGCGACGTAGGAGAATTCGTAGATATCGTTGGCGACGAAATTCCCCGTCGTCAACTTGATCGCGGTGTTGGTTGCGTCGGTGTACGCCCAGCCGCTGGTCGGGACGACCTGCGGCGTGTCGTCGAGATGGACGCGATGAGTCAATACCGCATTCGGCGCACCTTGGCTCCCCGACGCCGCAGGATAAGCCAGCGTGAACGTGGCCGCGCCGGTCACGATGTATTCATAGCCCGGGCCCGTGAGGGTCGAGTTTCCGGGCCCGAATGCGACCGGCAACGATGCCGTCGCGGTCAAACCCGTTAGCGGGCCGAGATTGTTTTCCCAGCCGCTCCACACCGTCGTGTAGCCGCGTGACCAAAGGAAAGAATCCGCCAGGACTGCGGGATCGGTGAGCGCAGCCGGATCGCTGGTGCCGCTCGGCGTATTGTTCAGCGTTTGGTACGTCTTGTTTCCGCGATTGGGCGGTTCATACATCATCTTGTGATTGCCGTGGTGGAGGTCCAGCGGCTTCAGGATGTAGAAATTGTGCTGATAGACAACATTGCCGTTGGCGTTTCTCGGCGCCAGCTGGATATCGGTGATCACCGCATTTTGCGGGCTTGACGGATTAACCTCGCCCGTCGCGACCCCGGTGATGAACTCATACTGACCGACAATGGGAAACGAGTAGCCGCCGAAAGCTGTGCCTCGGGTCAGAATTGTGATTTGGGTGATGCGCGCCTGCGCGACGGATGCTGCGGCCAGCGCGCTGGTTGCCAGAAGGCCGGCGCCGCAGAGTCGCAACAGTTTGCGCTTGGTTCGTTCTGGGGCGCGCACAAGCGGCGTGCCTCGTGCTGTGTCGATCACGATTCAGTTCCTCCCTCAGTTTTGTTGGTGCCCATCGTTTGCCCTTGCCGTGTCGGCAAAGTCGTGAACGACGCATGCAGCGTTTCTTCCAGATAGGCTCCAGAGCAATTGTGAAGCTTAACAGGCAGGGCCTGCTGCGAGAAGCCCAAACGCCCCAAGGATGCCTTCCTTCCACACGGTCACGCTGTTCTGAGATGGCTATCTGGCGCCGCCCATCGCGCCATCCGCAACCGTCGCGGCGCTCCTGCGCGCCTTCATGGCGACGATGGCCAACAAGGAATTTCTCACCGACGCCGAGCGCTCGAAGCGGGTGATCACGCAACTCAGATAGAAGTCTTAATGGCGTGGTTCGCCGTGGTGTGCAATTTCGATGGCATTCCGAGGTTAGGCCGATGCCCCACCCCTGCTGTTGCCTGCGGCTGAGCGCAAGGCCGGCATTGCCGCAGAGCACCATTTTTAGCTGCGGGAGGCTCGTTGGTGCGACAGATTATGACCCGAGAGCCGTCATTCTGAGCGCATTCAATGACCTGTGAAGTTGCGCTAGATTTTGGTTACCCTCTAAACGTGAAGTACGTCACTTACTCCAGCAAAATCCACTGGGTCGTGGTCCTTTTCCTCCTCGGATCAGGTCACGATTTGATTGCATGGGCGTCCCGAGTTCATCAGGCTGCTCGGTGGTGCCGCGCGTCGCATGGCCGGCTCATGGATACGCGCAGCGGCCGGCCGTTCCGGTGGTGGGATATTTTCACGCTGGGTCGCCCGGAGGGAGAGCCTCGTTCATGGCGGCATTGCGCAATGACACGCAGGCCAGTTGCGATAGCGCTTCGGTTTGTTGATGCCTTGTTTATACTGTTGATTATGCCGCACTCGGCCCCGCACGTCGCGTCCAGGATCGTCCTCGTAGCCGCAGCCTTCGTGGCCTTCGCAGCTGCGATCACGAGCCAGCCCCCGAAAGGGCTCAGCGACTTCGATCAGTCGTTCTATCTGACCATCGCCTACGACATCGACCGCTACGGCGTCTTCAGCAATGGCATGTTCGACAATACCGACAGCACGCGCGAGGCGCCGCCACCAGGCATGTTCTTCGTTCCGGGCTACCCGTTGCTCGTGGTGGCGGCGATGAAGATGGATTCCCGCTTTGCCAAGGCGGTGGAGTGCAGCGTCGAGGCCAATCACAACAGAAGAAATGTGGCTGAGTGCGAAGTCTATGCAACGCCGATTAACATCACTCACGCGTTCCTGCTTGCGCTCGGCGTGCTTGCCGTCGCGCTGTCGGGAGAGCTGATCTTCGGCAGCGCCCGCGTGTTCTGGATTGCCGGCGTACTTGCGACCGGGGGTCTTTCCGCTAAGGCGGACCTCTTCTCCTACATTATGACCGAAAGCATGACGGTCTCGTTGTATTCGATCTTCGCGCTGTTTGCAGTGCTCGCTTGGAAATCGTCGCGTATAGGGTATTTCGCACTTGCTGGTATATTCCTGGGCTTGCTGTGCCTGACGCGTCCCTCCTTCGTGATCTTGATACCCATCTTGTTGTTACTCATCGCGTTGAACGGCCGGTGGCTCGCAAACAAGTCCATGCGGTCGGCATGGAGCCACCTCCTGGCATTCGCGGCCGCATGCCTCATCGTTGTCGGACCGTGGACCGCTCGAAACCATTTTTCGGTGGGGAAGTGGGGACTGACGGAGGAATATGGCTCCGCGACGCTCGTCGAACGGCTCGCCTACAACGACATGACCGCCTGGGAATTCATGCTTGCCTTTCCCTATTGCATGCCCGGAATAGGCGACATCGCCTTCGATCAGGTTGATGGCAATGACTCGATGCATCGGTTCCTCTACCGCACGCATGACAGTTTCTTTCAAGTCGGGCGCGAACGTCGCGACACGCTGGTGAACCAGTATGGCCGTCTTGATCCGCTGATCGCCGGCATCGTGCTCGACGAAATGCGCACGAACTGGTGGCGACACCTGCTGGTGAGCATTCCTCTCGGCTGGTGCGGGATGTGGGCCTGGGGGCTGTGGAGTCTTGTTCTGGTTCCGCTGTTTGGATGGGCGTTCGTGCGGGCTGCCCGGCAGGCGCGGCCGATGTTACTGCTGTACGCGGTGCCCGCAGTCGCGATGCTTGGCTTGCACGCTGTGGTAGTAAACCCCTACTCCCGCTACAACCTGATCCTGATCGGTCCGTTTTCGGTCGGAGCGGCCTGGATCATTTCGACGTCGCCGCGGAACGGGCGTTTGCGATTGCGAGCTCTCGCACCAGGACCGTGATGACTTCCATCTGAGCCCGCAGCTTGAGATGCAGGTTCAAGAGGACGATCAGGCTGATCACGACCCAAAGGTAGAGAATGAGGTCCACGCCGCGACCGATCCCCACGAATTCCGCGAGGCGTGTCGCGTGTGCTGGAATCCACACAAAATAGAGCCCAGTAAGCGCCAATAGCATCGACAGAAGTCCGATAGCAGGCGCGCGCCGGTACTCGATCCGTGCATAGAGAGCGATGCCGAGCAACAGCGCGCTGAGGATGAATTGCGCAATCATCGGTGCAGCCTCCGGGCCAACAGGTCGACAAGGATCGACAGCGCGTCGCCGAGCTTCTGTCCCTTGGCGAGCGAATAAGCGCTGTACTCGATCGTCACCGGCACCTCGACGTATTTCAGCTCGCTGGCGGCGATCTGATAGAGGAATTCCGAGGCGTGCGCCATCCGGTTCTGCCGCAGCCGGATCGCGCTCGCGCCCCGTCGCGTCATCGCCCGCAAACCATTGTGGGTGTCGGTCAGGGAGAGACCGCTGGTGATGCGCGTGAACCACGTCGCCGCCTTGAGAAGGCGTCGCCGCACCGGCGGCAGATCGGTGGCCCCGCCGAGAAAACGACTCCCGAGCGCATAATCTACACTGTGCCGCGCCAGCGCGTCGACCAAGCCGGCAATGTCGGTCGCGCGATGCTGTCCGTCGGCGTCAAAGGTGACGATGACGTCGGCGCCCTTGCGCAGAGCAAATTCAATTCCGGTTTGCAGCGCCGCGCCCTGTCCGAGATTTACCGGATGCCGGACCACGACGGCGCCCACGCGTTCAGCGACCTCCGCGGTGGCGTCGGACGAACCGTCGTCGACGAGCACGGCCGAAAATCCGCAATGCCGCACATCGGCGATGACGCGCTCAATCACGCGCGCCTCATTGTAGGCAGCGATCACGACCCAGACATACTCGTCCGGCATGGGGGGCTCATCCGGCGACAAACAAGAGGCCGCAGAAGATCAAAACAATACCGATAACAAGTCTCGCCGAGATCGGCTCCGCGAAAACGACCGCACCAAGCAACGGCGTCACCGCGAAGGCCAGCGCGACGAAGACATAGGCCCGTGATAACGGCGTGAAATTTAATATCCAGACCCATAGCACGGCCAGTGCGGCATAAAGCAACACGGCCGCCGCGAAGAACCCATTGAGCATCATGGCGGACAGCCGCTCGGCCAGGGGGCCGTCGGCTGGGCCTCTGAGCGCCGCCATTTTGAACAAAAGTTGGCCGCCGGCCATGCCGCCCGCGTAGGCGATCAGAAGCGCGATTTGGGCGAACGATAAATGAGCATTCATCGTGGCAATTCCTTGTCAGTCAATTCGGACACATCGCTGCGCGGGCTTCTGGAACGGCAAAAACGTGTCACCCGCTCTTGCGCAACACAATGCGCATGGCATCAAACAAGTTGACCGGAAGCCCCACGCCGCTCGTCTTCGATGTGCCGGCGGTGCGCATACCGAGCATACGCCTGATCTGGAAAGCGATGAGGGAGATCGGTACGATCTTCCAAGGATGATCGCATGACTCTATGGTGAGCCCGAGCGGACGCGATATCCGCCGAATGCTCTCGCGAGTGAAGTACCAGAGATGCTGCGGTGGGGTCATGAGCCGCCAGCGTGCGCCGAATAGATTTGCGTAGAGCGAGGCGAAGTCGCCGGTCGTGATCACAATGAGGCCGCCCGGCGTGAGATGGCGCGCGCAGAGCGCGAGCGTCTCGTGCGGAGTTGGCAGATGCTCGACGACGTCGAGGAGCGCAATGACATCCATCATCCCGAGTTGCGCAAGATTGCCCTCGTTAGCGACGCCCGTTAACACGGGCAGTCCGCGCTGCCGGCAATAGGCCGCGGCGTCTTCCGCGATCTCGATACCGGTCACGTCGAAGAAGCACCGCGCTTCCTGCAGGAAAAAACCATAGGCACAGCCGACATCAAGGAGCCGCCCGCTGGCGCGGTACTTGCGGATGAAGTCGACGGTGTTGGCGAATTCTCGCCGCAGCACCAGTTCGGCGCCGCGATAGTTCGCGTAGCCGTCCGCACGCCCGCCGGAGAAATAATCGCCGGTATAGTAGGCGCCGGGATCGAAATCGCTCGCCTGCGCGCGACCGAGGCCGCACTCGGCGCACTGCAGGATTGCGCACCCGTTCTTGGAATAGAGGAAGCGCTGCGCCGTGGCCTGGCTGCACGCGGGGCAATGAAGTTGCATTGGGCTCGCTTGCGCCGAAACCATCGCGCACGTCAGCAGCAGGAATGGAACATCGATCAACGGTCCTTCCTACCGAAGGCGCGGTTGCGAAGCAAATGCCGATTGCGCTGCCACCCGGCCCGCAAGTCGCCGCAAGCTCAACGAGCGGAACGTGACGCTCGGGGCTGCTATGGGATCGGTGTCAGCCCCAGAGCATTTCCCGGGTTCTCCTTGAACAGCGGGTATCCCCCGTCGGGGGTTACGAGATCGCCCGGTCAAGCCGGGCGATGACAGCACAGAGGTAGGTCTCCTCGGTGGTCGCAAGCGCCACCCCACGACGGCTGCGCCGGCCGCTCGCTTTCGCCTTATTCCGCGACCGCCTCGGAGGCGGGCTTGTCCTTGTCGAAAATCCTCATCTCGATGTAGCGCGCCGGCTTGTCGGTGAGATTCTGCTGGCGGTGGATGGTGCCGCGCGGCACGTAGTTGCTGTCGCCGGCCTTGAGCACATGCGGCGGCTGCCCCTTGATGGTGAAGGTGACCTCGCCCTCCTGGACCGCGGTCCACTGCTCGCCGGGATGGCGGTGGAACTGGTTG
>Ga0099791_10000711_pt1 | contig 12473 bp, 10 predicted proteins | sample Rivendell_Oct201_7_FD_77318 | JGI IMG/M metagenome (GOLD analysis project Ga0099791, IMG submission 77318) | Vadose zone soil and rhizosphere microbial communities from the Eel River Critical Zone Observatory, Northern California to study diel... | ecosystem: Environmental > Terrestrial > Soil... | reverse complement strand
GGTCCACGGGGCGACGCCCCTCTTCTTTCTCGACTACATCGCCATGGGCACGCTCGATCCCAAGCGCGTGGAGGAGGTCGTGACCGGCCTCGCGCGCGGGTGCCGCGAGGTGGGCTGCGCCTTGATCGGCGGCGAGACCGCGGAGATGCCGGGGATCTACGCGAACGACGACTACGACCTCGCGGGCGCGATCGTGGGGCTGGCGGAGGAGTCACAGTGGATCGATGGGTCCGCGATCGCGCCGGGGGACGTTCTGCTCGGGCTTCCGTCGACGGGGCTTCACACGAACGGCTACTCGCTCGCGCGCAAGATCCTCTTCGAGACGCTGCGCATGCAGGTGAACGACCGGCTGCCCTGGGGCGCCGGGGTCGGACAGGAGCTCTTGCAGACGCATCGCTACTACGGCCCCGCGGTCGCGGTGGCCCGCGGCGCGGGATCGGTGCGCGGCATGGCGCACATCACGGGAGGCGGCATCACCGGGAATCTGGCTCGCGTGCTCCCCGCGGGCGTCTCGGCGGACGTCGCGCTCGAGAGCTGGCCCGTGCCGGACCTCTTCCGCTTCCTTTGCGAAGCCGGGAAGGTGAGCGAGGCGGAGGCGCACGAGGTCTGGAACATGGGCATCGGCATGATTCTCGTCGTGAAGCGCGAGGATGCCGCGAAGGTGGAGTGCGCGCTCGCGGACGCCGGCCACGCGGCCCATCGCATCGGCTCGATCCAGCCGGGATCGCGCGAGGTGAAGCTCACCGCTTAAGAGGAAAGGGCGGGGACGTGGGGTGGGACATCGCAACCTGTCCCGAGCCGGCCGAGCGCCACACGCTCGAGGATCTGGCGCGGGATGGATTTGGTCCGTGTGCCGAGTCGATGGGCATCGTCGGCTGGAGCGACGGGGTCCAGGTTCTGGGCGAGCGGATTCGCGCGCTCGCGCGTAGCCATGCCACGGTTCTGATCCTGGGCGAGACCGGCACCGGGAAGGAGCTGGTCGCCCGGGCCCTCCACGCGCTCTCGCCGCGATCCGGCGGCCCCTTCGTTCCGCACAACTTCGGCGCGATCGCGGACACGCTGGTCGAGAGCGAGCTCTTCGGACACACGCGAGGCTCCTTTACCGGCGCGCATCAAGACAGGATCGGTCTCTTCGAGGCCGCGCATCAGGGGACCCTGTTCCTGGACGAGATCGGCGATGCCAGCCCCTCCGTACAGAGCCGTCTCCTGCGCGTGATCCAGGAAGGGGAGCTGCGGCGCGTGGGGGACTCCCGCTCGAGGCGGGTGGACGTCCGGATTCTCGCCGCGACCCATCGCGATCTGGGCGGGGAAGTCGCGGCTGGCCGATTTCGCGCGGACCTCTTCTATCGGCTGCACGTCCTCACGCTGCCGGTGCCGCCGCTCCGCGAGCGCCTCGAGGACATCCCGCACCTCGCCGCCGCGTTCCTCCTGCGTCTCTCCCGCCGGGACCGGATCGCCGTTTTGGGCGTGCGCGCGGACGCATGGGCCGCCCTCAGCGAGCACTCCTGGCCGGGGAACGTTCGGGAGCTGATGGGCGTGCTCGAGCGCTCGTGCCACGCGCTCGACCAGGACGGGTGGGTCTCGCGACGCTCGCTGGGAGAGAGCTTCGGGAACGGGGGCACGTCGATTCTTCGCGACCGCGCGGCCGATCTGAAGGGAAGAACGCGGGCCTATGAAGCCGAGCTCATCCGGAGCGCGCTCGAGTCGCACAAGGGCAACAAGGCGGACGCCGCGCGCGCGCTGGGGCTGACGCGTCAAGGATTGTGGAAGAAGATGAGGCGATTGAGATCCTTCGATCCCGATTCGCCTTGATTTCGTCTCGTCAGTTTCTATACTCGCGCGACCGTCCACGACCATCCCCCACGTTCGACCGGGAGCGCCCACGTTGACAGTAGGAGTGACCCGCCTCGGACTCATCGGGGTCGGAGCCATCGCGCAGGTCAATCACCTTCCCGCCCTGGCGCGCATGAAAGACGTCGAGATCTTCGGAGTCTGTGACGACGATCCGGAGAAGGCGCGCGTCGTGGCGGAGCGCTTCCGGGTCCCGCACGCGGTCTCGGACTACGAGCGCCTGCTCCGGCTCGAGGAGCTGGATGCGGTGATCATCTCGACGCCGAACCATCTCCACTGCCCCATGACGCTCGCCGCGCTCGATTACGGAAAGCACGTGCTCTGCGAGAAGCCGCCGGCCCGGAACGCGGCCGAGGCGCAGATGATGGCGGACGCGGCGAAGCGCTCAGGAAAGACGCTCATGTACGCCATGAACAACCGCTTCCGCGCCGAAGCGCAGGTGCTGCGCAAGTTCATCGAGCGGAAGGAGCTGGGCGATCTCTTCTACGCCAAGACGGGCTGGCTCCGCTACCGGACCGAGCGGGGCGGGCCCGAGTGGTACACGAACAAGCGGAGCGCCGGAGGAGGCGTCTTGATGGATCTCGGAGTCCAGATGCTCGACCTCTCGATGTGGCTCCTCGGAAATCCCCAGGTGTCCTCCGTCACGGCGACCAAGTACGTGCGGGATCCGCGGCAGGACGTGGAGGACACGCTGGCCGCCATGATTCTCCTGGATTCCGGGGCCTCGCTCACACTGGAGGTGAGCTGGGCGCTGCTTCTAGAGAAGAATTTCTCCTATCTGAATCTCTACGGCACGGAGGGAGCGGCGCTCCTGCACCCGTTCCGGATCCACAAGGAGATGGGGGGCCGGCTGAAAGACGTGACGCCCTCCCTCGACTCGGTGCGCAACCTCTACAAGCAATCCTACGAGCTGGAGCTGGAGCATTTTCTCCGGTGTATCACGCAGGGGGAGAAGCCCCAGGCTTCTCCCGAGGAGGGTTTACAGGTAATGAAGATCATCGACGCCATCTACCAATCCGCCGAGGCCCGCCGCGAGGTCCGTCTCCATTAATCGTTTTCGCGGGCCGCTGTCAGCGGCCGCGTCGGGCATTCTCCTCAGCCTCGCGTTTCCCAGCGCCGGCCTCATGCCGCTCGTCTTCGTCGCGCTCGTCCCGCTGCTCGTCTGGATGCAGATGCACAGCCAGGGCCCGCACCGGACCCAGGCGCTCGCCGGTGAGCCGCGCGGGGCCTTCTGGATTCCCTGGATCACGGGAATCGTGTTCAACGCGATCCTCTTCGAGTGGCTGGTGCGCCTTCCGGCCCGCGCGATGACCTTTCCATGGATCATCTTCCCGGGGCTCCTGGCCCTCGCGCTGTATCTCGGATTCTTCGTGGCCCTGTTCGGATGGCTGACGCGCTTCATCCGGCGCCGCGTCGGCTGGTCGCCGCTCGTGGTGGCCCCGGCGGTCTGGGGCGCCACCGAGTGGCTCAAGTCCTCGGGTCCGCTGGGGTGCACCTGGGGAAACCTGAGCTACGCGCTCGCCGGGCATCCCGCGTGGATCCAGGGCGCCTCGCTCGTCGGAGCGCCGGGGCTCAGCGTCTGGATCGTGTGCGTGAACGCGCTCCTCGCCGGCGCGGTCACGGTGCGGAACTGGCCCGGGCGCGTCACGCTCGTGGTGCTCGCCTTCGTGCTGGTCGCCGCTCCCGTCAAGTGGGGGGAGGACCGGATCCGGACCTACACCTCCGGTCCGACCATCCGCGTCGCGATGGTGCAACCCAACATCGGGAGCGACGAGAAGTGGGACACCCTGCACCAAGAAAGAAGCATCGGGACGCTGGCGCGCCTCACGTCGGAGGCGGTGGCCGGCGAGCCCAAGCCCCGCATCGTCCTCTGGCCGGAGACGGCGCTTCCGTTCTACGTCAGGCTCGAGGCCCAGAAGCTCGACCGCATTCTCGAGTACGTGAAAGCGTGGGATGTGCCCGTTCTCCTGGGATATCCGGACGCGACCCTCAGCCTGAGCGGCGGCGTGATCACCCACAACGCGGCCGGGCTCATGCTCCCTTCGAAGACCATCGCGGCCCAGTACGAGAAGATCCACCTCGTGCCCTTCGGGGAGCGGATTCCGTTCCAGGGAATCCTGCCGTTTCTCGGGAAGCTGGACCTGGGCCAGGCCGAGTGGACTCCCGGCACGAAGTCCGTCGTGTTCCCGTTCCAGGACGCTCCCTTCGGCGTCCTGATCTGCTTCGAGTCGATCTTCCCGGGGCTCTCCCGTGACTACGCCATCGACGGCGCGCGCTGGCTCGTCAACATCACGAACGACGAATGGTTCGGTCCGACCGCCGCGCCCCGCCAGCACGCCGACATGGCGATCTTGCGCTGCGTCGAGGAGGAGGTCGGCATGGCGCGCTGCGCCAACACGGGGATCTCGATGTTCATCGACCCGCTCGGCCGCGAATCCAAATCCAGCCCGCTCTTCAAGGAGGCGGTCATCGTGGGGGACGTCGTCCTGGGCGGCAGGCCGACCTTGTTCCGGCTCTGGGGAGACTGGATCACGGGCCTCTGTTTGGGGCTCGTCCTCGTGCTGACGCTCCTCGGCTGGTACCGCCCCCTCCGCCGCGACCGCTGACAGGACCACGCTTCGCGCTGCGCTCTTGCTTCCCGCGGATTTGACGCGGCGCGCGACTCCGTGTAGAGTGACACCTCAGGCGGATCGGTGAAGGCCGATCCCGCCTCCGAAGGCACGGAGGAATCGCACCCAGTGCCCGGCTCGCCGGAACCAGACGAAGTGAATCCAGAGTCTGGCAACACCCGCGCGCTCCATCCGCTCGCGTGGCTCGTTTCGCTCGCCCTCGCGGGCGCGGGCTTGGCGATGGCGCGATCCTGGATCCTGCTCGCGCTCGCGGCAACCCTCCTCGGTATCCTGGCGCTCCGCGCCGAGGGAAAATCCCCTCGCGCGGAAGCACCGCTCCTGGCTCTGGCGCTGATCGTCTTCCTCGCGCACGTTCTCTTCGCCGGGAAGAACTTCCGCGCTGCCCTGGCGCCCTCCGCCGCGATCGCGTGGCGGCTTCTGGCGCTCCTCTATCTCCTCCGATGGGCCGCCCGATCGGCGCTCGGTCCCATCGCGCGCTGGCTCATGGCCAAGAAACCGCCTTCCCGTCCTCGAATCCTCCTCGTCCTCGTGGAGAGCGCGCGCCTCACGGCGGGGCTCCTGCCCCTCGCGCTGCGTGAGGCCGAGCAGCACGTGCAGGCGCTTCGCGGGCGCGGCATCCGCCCCGGACGCGGTCTCCAGGGGATCGCGCGATATCTCCTCGCCTGGTTCCTGCCGTTCCTGGGAACGATGCTCCGGATCGGAGACGCCTACGCCGACGCGCTCACCGCTCGGGGCTATCAATTGGGCCACGCGCGGAGGGCAGGGCTCCCGCTCCACTGGGGAATCCGGGAATGGGCGGCGGTCGTGGGCAGCGCCACCGGGGCGGCGTGGTTCCTGCGTGTCCTCTGAGGCGCGCACCCTCACGGTGCGGCTCGGGATCGAATTCGACGGCAGCGACTTCCACGGCTGGCAGGTTCAGCTTCGGGACCGGACCGTTCAGGGGGAGATCGAGCGGGCGATGCGGGAAGTGACGGGGACGAACGTTCGAATTGCGGGAGCAGGCCGAACCGATGCGGGGTGTCACGCATCAGGGCAGATCGCGAGCGCAACTCTGGAAACGCGGCTCACGCCCGAGCGGCTCCGGATGGCCCTGAACGCCCATCTTCCACGGGACGTGCGGATCGTGGAGGCGGCCGAGGCCGAGCCCGACTTCCACGCCAGGTTCCGGGCCATGCGCCGCGCGTACCGCTACCTGATCGTGTCGCGGCCCACCGCGCTCCTGCGAAACCACGCGTGGGCGCGCCCGATCCGCGCGGATCTGGAGGCGCTCCGCCGCGCCTCGCGGCCTCTTCAGGGCTCCCACGACTTCCTCAGCTTCTCGAAACAGGGCGGGGACGATGAGGACACGCGCTGCAGCGTGACGGAGCTCCGGTGGTCGCGGCGCGGGATCGTCACGCGGTTCGACATCGTGGCCGATCGCTTCCTGTACACTATGGTGCGCCGCGTCGTATCGACGGTTCTTCGCGCCGCGGAAGAGGGCGGAGGGGCGAAGGCCATCCGCGCGGCGCTTCATGCTCGCGATCGGAGAAGTGCGGCGCCTCCAGCGCCCGCTCATGGTCTGTATCTCACGCGGGTCCGCTATCCCCGGCTGGGATGGCTTCCCAAGGAGACTCTGGATGTCGCAGGTTGAAGACCCCGCTTCGATGCTGAAGCGTCATGACCCGCAGTGGAAGAGCACCTGGATCTGGGCCGTCGTGTGCGGATTCCTCCTTCTGGGAGCGATCGTGCTCGGCGCTTCCGCGATCGCCGGAAGGAGCGGAGGCAAGGGCGCGCGCGGCATCCAGGCGGCGGCAACCCTGGCCGAGCCCCGGGCGGCAGCCGCGGACGAGGCGCCGCGGCCCGATCCCACCGCCACGCGCCGGACCGCGATCGTGGAAGCGGCGCATCGCGTCGGGCCGTCCGTCGTCACGATCAGCGTCGTGCAGACGCGCATGGTCCAGTCCACGCCCTTTGGAAGCGAGTTCTTCGAGCCCTTCTTCCGGGACATGATCCCCTCCTACCGGTACCGCGAGCAGATCCCGGGCATGGGCTCGGGCTTCATCATCTCTCCCAAGGGCTACGTGCTCACGAACGAGCACGTGGTGAACGGGGCCGAGAAGATCACGGTCATCCTGGCCGACGGCCGGTCCTTCACGGGCAAGGTGCTGGGCGCGCATCCGCAGTACGACGTCGCGATCGTGAAGATCGAAGGGGACAACCTCCCGGTCGCTCCGCTCGGCACCTCGGCCGACCTCATGGTCGGGGAGTGGGCGATTGCGATCGGCAATCCCTTCGGGTTCCTGCTCAACGACACGCAGCCCACCGTCACCGCGGGAGTGATCAGCGCGACCGCGCGCGACATCAAGGCGGGCTCCACCAGCGGCGGGATCTACAAGAACATGCTCCAGACCGACGCCGCCATCAATCCCGGGAACTCGGGCGGGCCGCTGGTGAACGCGCTGGGCGAGGTCATCGGCGTGAACACCTTCATCTTCACGAAGAGCGGCGGCTCGGAGGGGATTGGATTCGCGATCCCGATCGACGCGGCGAAACGCGTCGTGGACGAGATCATCAAATATGGAAGGGTCCGCAATATCTGGATCGGCGTCGGCACCTGGGACATCACCCCCTACCTCGCCGAGCGGATCGGCACCAAGGACCGGAAGGGGCTCTACATCTCCTCCGTGGAGAAGGGAAGCCCCGCGGACAAGGCGGGCGCGCGCGTCGGAGACATCATCCGCAAGGTGAGCGGGACCGCGATCAGTGACGTGAACGAAGCGTATCGGGCGATCTTCGGGGCGAACGTGGGCGACACGATCACCCTCACGGTCGAGCGCGATGGAAAGCTGGTGAATCTCCGCCTCACCCTGGAGGAGCTGAAGGAGTGAGACCGTGATCCCGCGCTACAGCCGTCCGGAGATGGCGGCCCTCTTCGAGGATGCCGCCCGCTACCGCACCTGGCTCGAGGTGGAGCTGGCGGTCGCCGCCGCGATGGAGCGGACGGGCGAGGTGCCGGCCGGGGTGGCCGGTCGCGTCCGCTCGCGCGCCAAGGTGGACCCGAAGCACGTGGACGAGCTGGAGTCGACGCTTCGCCACGACGTGATCGCGTTCCTGACCGCGCTCGGAGAGTCCATCGGGGAGGACGCGCGCCATCTCCACAAAGGGATGACCTCCTCGGATCTGGTGGACACGGCGCTGGCCCTCACGCTGACCCGCGCCTGCGACCTGCTCCTTGCCGAGACGAAGCGCCTCCGCGACACGGCGCGCGTGCTGGCCCTGCGCCACAAGGAAACGATCATGGTGGGGCGCACGCACGGCGTGCACGCGGAGCCGATCACGTTTGGGTTGAAAGTACTGGTCTGGTACGAGGAGCTGGGCCGCGCGCTCGAGCGCTTGAAGCGGGCGCGGGAAGCCGTTGCGGTCGGAAAGCTCTCGGGCGCCGTGGGCACGCACGCGCACCTGAGCCCCGAGCTCGAGGAGGAGGTCCTGCGGTCGCTGGGCCTCACGCCGGAGCCCGCGGCGACGCAGGTGGTGCAGCGGGACCGCCACGCGGAGCTGATGCAGGCGATCGCGCTCCTCGGCGCCTCGCTCGAGAAGATCGCGGTCCAGATCCGGCTCTTGCAACAGACCGAAATCCTCGAATTGGAGGAGCCCTTCCGCGAAGGTCAGAAGGGCTCCTCGGCGATGCCTCACAAGCGGAATCCGGTGAACTGCGAGCGGATCTGCGGGCTGGCGCGCCTGCTGCGCGCCAACGCGATGGTCTCGCTCGAGAACGTGGCGCTCTGGCACGAGCGGGACATCAGCCACTCCAGCGCCGAGCGCGTCATCCTTCCCGATTCCTTCCTCGCGTGCGACTTCATGACGGCGCAGCTGCGCGAGGTGCTGGAGATGCTCCACATCTACCCGGAGCGCATGCGCGCGAATCTGGATCGAACGCGCGGTCTCATCTACTCGCAGCGCGTCCTCCTGGCGCTCGTGCAGGCGGGAATGTCGCGCGAGGACGCCTACGCCGTGGTCCAGCGTCACTCGATGGCGGCCTGGAAGGACGGGCCCGACCTCGCCTCGAGGCTCTCGGCGGAAGCCGAAGTCACAACGCTCCTGGGCAAGGAGAAGCTCCTTGCCTGCTTCGATCCGGCGCACTTCACCCGTCACGTGAACCGAATCTTCGAGCGCGTTTTGGGAGAGCCTGTTGCAGCAGCTCGATAATGCCCCCGTCCTGCCCCTCTCCGGGGCCGACGATCGAACGCTGGCCGAAATCCTGAGTCAGGAAGGGTTCCGGCTCACGCCCGGGGAAGCGCGCCGCATGCTGGAGCTCCTGGGGCGCGACCCCACGCGCGTCGAGGCCACCATCTTCGACACGATGTGGAGCGAGCACTGCTCCTACAAGAGCAGCCGGTGGGTGCTGAAGGCGCACCTTCCCGTCGACAGCCCGCGGGTCATCCTGGGCCCCGGCGAGGACGCCGGGGTGGTCCGGCTGGGCACACACCAGGGAATCGAGTACGCGCTGGTCATCGCGCACGAAAGCCACAATCATCCGTCGCAGGTCGTGCCCACCGAGGGCGCCGCGACCGGGATCGGCGGCATCGTGCGCGACGTGGCCTGCATGGGGGCCGAGGTGATCGGCGTGCTGGATGCGCTTCGGTTCGGGGATCCGGACGGGCCGCGCGCGGCGCCGGTGCGCGAGATCGTGCGCGGCGTCGTGGACGGAATCTGGCAATACGGAGACGCGCTCGGCGTTCCCAATCTCGGCGGCGACGTCTTCTTCTCGCCGCGGTTCGACGAGAACTGTCTCGTGAACGTGGTCTCGCTGGGGCTCGTGCGCGCGGACCGCGTGGTCCGGAGCCGCGTCCCGGACGCGGCGTCGCGCGAGCCCTACGTGCTCCTCCTGATCGGAAAGCCCACCGACGAGACCGGATTCGGCGGCGCCTCGTTCGCCTCCGCGGTGCTCGAGGAGAACGCCGAAGGGCAGCGCGGCCACGTCCAGGTGCCCGATCCCTTCCTGAAGCGCGTGCTCCTCGAGGCGAACCGCGCGGTGCTCGAGTGGCTGTACCAGGAGAAGGTGGCGTTCGGCTTCAAGGATCTCGGCGCGGGCGGGATCGCCTGCGCCTCCTCCGAGCTGGCCGCCGCGGGCGGGTTCGGCATGGACGTGGATCTCGACCGGGTGCCCGCCTCGCGCGAGGATCTTCCTCCCGAGGTGCTCGCGTGCTCCGAGACCCAGGAGCGGTTCGCGATGGTGGTCCCGGAGCGCGTGGCGGAGCGCGTGCTCGATCTCTACAACAAGACCTACGCGCTCCCCGAGGTGTACCACGGCGCGCGCGCGGCGGTCGTGGGGCGCGTGCGCTCCGACAAGCATTACCGGATTCTCAAGGGGGGGCACCCGGTCGGCGACGCCCTCGTGGACGTGATCACGGCGGGGATCGAGCATCGCCGCGCGGAACGCCCGCGCGCGTTGGCACCCCCTCCGGATCCGCTCCCGCCGGTGCAGGACCAGGAAGCGTTCTTCACGAAGATGGTGGAGCGGCCCAATCTGGCCTCGCGCGAGCCCATCTTCCGCTACTTCGACACCGAGGTGCAGGGAAGGATGGTGATCCGCGCCGGGGAGGCGGATGCCGCGGTGCTCGCGCCGGTGCCGGGATCGAAGCTGGGCGCGGCGATCACCGTGGACGGAAATCCCTGGTGGGTCGCGGCCGATCCCTACTGGGGAACCGCGCACGTGGTGGCGGAGTCACTGCGGAATCTCGTCGCGGTCGGATCGGAGCCCGTCGCGCTCACCGACTGTCTCAACTTCGGGAATCCCGAGGACCCCGAGGTCTTCGCGGACTTCGTGCGGAGCGTGCGCGGGCTGGGGGATGCCGCGAGGGCGCTCGGACGCGACGGACCCTCCGGGCCCCCGGTCGCGATCGTCTCGGGGAACGTCTCCTTCTACAACGAGTCCCACTCCGGCCGCTCCATCGAGCCCTCTCCGATCATCGCGGGCCTCGGCGTCTTCGACGACGTGAGCGTCGCCACGACGAGCGGGATCAAGCGCGCCGGGAGCGTTCTGGTGCTGAGCGGTCCGCGCCAGGACCGGCTCGGCGCCTCGCAGCTCCGGCACGCGCTCACCGGCAAGACGGACGGCTCCCTGCCGGAGCTCGATTTCGATCGGGAGCGGAGACGCATCTACGCCACGCTCGAGGCGGTGCGGAGCGGCTGCGTGCTCGCGGCGCACGATCTGGCCGAGGGAGGGCTCGCGATCGCGGCCCTCGAGATGGCGCTGGGCGGCTTCGAGGCGCAGGGTCTCGGACTGCAGATCCCGATCTCCGGCCTGGGAAACACGAGTTCCGAGTCGCGCCTCTACTCGGAGGCGCCCGGATTTCTCTTCGAGGTGGCGAAGGAGCAGTTGCCGCAATTTCTCCGCATCTTCGAGCAGTGGGGAGTGGAGGCGACGATGACCGGGCGAACCCTGGCCGCCCCCCGGTTCCGGATCCTGGATGGAGGACACACGCTGGTGGACCTGGACCTCGAGAGCTTGCAGCGCCTGCACCGGGACGCGCTCAAGCCGATCGCGGAGTGACGATGGCGCGCGTGGCGGTCGTGCAGATTCCGGGAGTCAATTGCGAGTACGAGACGGCGCGCGCCCTCGAGGCCGTGGGGCTCACCGCCCGGATCGTGCGGTGGAACGAGCCCGCATCGGTGTGGAGCGAGTTCGACGCGTTCGTGATCCCGGGCGGGTTCGCGTTCCAAGACAGGATCCGCGCCGGCGCCATCGCGGCGAAGCTGCCCGCCGTGGACCGGATCGCCGCGGAAGCGGAGCGGGGAAAGCCCGTGCTCGGGATCTGCAACGGCGCCCAGGTTCTGGTGGAGGCGGGGCTGGTGCCGGGGTTCCATCCCGGGAAGGTGGAGATGGCCCTGGCGCCCAACCGTGCGCCCAGGCGCGAAGGGTACCTCTGCCGCTGGTCCTGGCTCGCCGCGAATCCGGGGCCGGGGAGCGAGTGGTACGCCAACGTGAGGCCGGGACAGGTGATCCCCATGCCGATCGCGCACGGGGAGGGCCGCTTCCTTACGGCGGACCCCGAGGTGCTGGAGCGCATCGAAAGTGAGAGGCTGGTTCTCTACCGCTTCGTCAGTCCGGAAGGGGGACCGGCGAGCGGCTATCCCCACGATCCGAACGGAGCCATGCTGCAGGCCGCTGGAATCACCAATCGCGCCGGCAACATCCTGGCCTTCATGCCCCACCCGGAGCGCGCCAGCTGGCTTTGGCAGGTGCCGCTCGAGCTGAAGAACGTGTGGGGGGAGTCGCGGCGGGCCGCGGTGGGCAACTGGGAGGCCCTGGAAGGTCCCGGTCCGGGGAGAATCGTCTTCGAGTCGCTGGCATCGAAGCTTCTTTCCCGCCCGGCAGAAAAGGCGCGCCCGTGAGCGCGGTGCTCCTGGTCGGGCTCAAGATCACCGATCTCAGCGCCTGGACCGCGCTCGAGACCGGGCGGCGGCTTCTCGATCCGGGCCACACGCTGGCGCGGATCGCGAGGGAGCAGCTGCTGACCTTCGAGCCCGAGCCGGGCGGCAAGGCGGAGACCTTCGAACGCGCGCTGGGAGAAGCGGTGCGGCAGTCCAATTTCTTCGTGAACCCGAACAAGGAGCGCCACCGCTTTCTCACGTCGGCCGAGCGAGGCGAGTCCTGGGCGCCGCCCGACGGCGCCTGGGGGATCCTGAGCCGGGTGCGCGAGGACACGCGGGACGACGGATTGAAGGCGCGCCTCCTTCGCGAGCATCCGATGCCGGGGCTGGGAGCGATCCGCAGGGCGAAGGTCTGGTGGATCTGGTCGCGCGGGTCGGACGGCACGCCGGCCACGAGCTATTTCCGGGCGACGCTGGGCGAGCTCCAGGACCAGAAGCACGGACTCCTGGTGAACCCGCACGCCGAGACCGCGATGCTGCTGCATGGCGCGACTCCATGGAGCCGCGTCGAGCGATTCCTGATCGAACCCGCGCCCGCGTTTCGGGCAGCCGCGTGAGGGAGAGCCCATGAACGAGAGC
>Ga0099791_10000710_pt1 | contig 12478 bp, 11 predicted proteins | sample Rivendell_Oct201_7_FD_77318 | JGI IMG/M metagenome (GOLD analysis project Ga0099791, IMG submission 77318) | Vadose zone soil and rhizosphere microbial communities from the Eel River Critical Zone Observatory, Northern California to study diel... | ecosystem: Environmental > Terrestrial > Soil... | reverse complement strand
GTGGTTGGTCAGCCACCCGGTCAATGCGACAACCCGAAACAATATCCGCCGGAACCTGAGCGTCTTTTTTACCTTCGCAGTCGATAACGTCTGGATTGAAAACAATCCTATTCGCAAGGTCAAGCCGGCCAATACCAAGCGGCTCAGAGCGGCGAACAAAGTTTGCATTTACACTCCCGAACAGGCTGCAGCCATTCTTCTGCACGCTGACCATGATCTTCTCCCATTCTTTGCGATCGGGATGTTTGCCGGTTTACGCACCTCCGAGATTGAGCGTTTAGATTGGCACCATATCCTTTGGGATCAGCGGCTTATCGACGTCGAGGGAGGCAATTCCAAAACCGGGAAGGAACGCTTTGTGCCGATGACCGACAACCTCGTTGCGTGGTTGGCTCCCTATCGCAACTCACATGGAGAGGTCGCACCTCATCGCGATGAGGACCGGCGCAAGACAGTTCGTGACCGCGCAGGAATCCCGTCAAAGGGCATGTCAAACGCTATGCGCCACAGTTACTGCTCCTATCATTTCAACCTGCATGACAATGCGCCGGAGACATCCAAGAACGCAGGTCACATGACTCCAACGCAGCTTTTCAGCAACTACCATCACCGCGTCAAGAAGCCTGCCTGCGAGCGCTACTTTTCGATTCGCCCGCAGGACGCTCAGAACATCCTCAAGGTCGCCTGAACCATTTCACCATCCGCCCCAGAACACTTTAAAAATGCGAGTAACAATTGATACTGGCGAAAAGAAATCGATGGCAGACGGTCCCGGAGGGATGTTTGCCTGCCTGATAACCGCAACATTTTGGCGACGGAATCTGGAATGAATGGTTATGACTGACGAGGAATACTGCCGCAAACTGCATGAAATCATGCCCTTTGCTGAAGGCATGACTCCTGAAGAGATGATGGAATCTCAAGCCCGGCTGATGATCGCACAACAACAGGCTTATCAAGCCAACAAAGGTCTCTTTGATCGGCTATGGGCTGAGGCTCTCCAGAATGATCCGCTTGCGGTCAAGCGTGCGCAATTACAGTTGCGCGGAAGCTGGGAGCATCGTTTTAAGAACTGGTGTGCTATTGCCGGCCCATAGACTGACGCCTAGATTCTCTCTCCCCATTGACCGACTTGTGAGGTTCTGGCACACTCCCATTGCCATGGCCAAAGGCCGGAACGGGACTTCTCTCGCTCCCCTGGCGCCGAACGTTAAGACAAAATTCGATCACGTTCAGTGCCAGGTCGATACCCTTGCCGCTCATTTTCCACCGGTTCACGAGCAGATCATTACTCTTCTCGCCAACGGGCACAGTCCGTTCAAGGTCAGCAAATGGACCGGGATCGAGGTCGACGTCGTGCGCCGGATCCGCGACCTGCATCCAGAGACGCTCGAGCGGCTTAAAGCCAACCTGGCCGCCAACCTCGCGGAAGCCGCGCAGTCTTTGAGCGAACGCCTAATTGAGAACGCGCACCGGCTGCGTCCGGAGAACATCGCTAAAGCGCTGGCGATCGCCGTCGACAAGCACCAGCTCTTAAGCGGTGGCGTTACGGCGCGCACTGAGCATCGCAGAGTGCCGACTCCCGAAGAGCTCCAGGCGATGTTCGAGGCTCTGCCGAAAGCCAACGTAACCGTGATCGAAGACGCTCAACCCAAGGAGGAACTCACCAATGGCGACCTGCGACACCCTGGAAGTTGACTTAAGCCGGGTCGATCTGGACATCACGCTCGAGCAATACCCCTGTATCGACGTCGAGATCCTCTCACCCGATATTGTTATTGAAGCTGTCACGGTCGCCAACCAGGGTCCGCCGGGGCCTACAGGTCCAACTGGACCGACAGGGCCGATAGGGCCAGTGGGTCCGATAGGGCCGATAGGACCAATCGGTTCGCAAGGAGTGCAAGGTGCACCAGGAGTGCAAGGTGACATAGGTCCGCAGGGTCCAGTGGGTCCGCAAGGCGCTACAGGATCACAGGGACCAACGGGCGCAACCGGTTCGCAGGGTGCGCAAGGTGCGCAAGGAGTCCAGGGTCCGGCCGCAACAATTGCTGTCGGCACCACGGCAACTGGTGCGCCAGGAAGCGCTGCTAGCGTGACGAACTCCGGGAGTTCATCGGCTGCAATTTTCAATTTCAGCGTTCCTCAAGGGCCTCAAGGGGCCACCGGCCCGCAGGGCCCAGCCGGCGCGGGCACCGGTGACATGCTCCGAAGCGTGTATGACACGAATGCCGATAATGTCGTTGATCAGGCTGCCGCTGCGCCTTGGGGTGGAATTACGGGCAAACCGGCGACCTTCCCGCCAAGCTCTCACGGCTCGACTCATCTCGTCGCCGGCAGTGATCCGATCGCGATTGCGACCGCGACTCTGGCTGGGTTGTGCCCTGCAGTCGACAACACAACAATTCAGATTGTCGCCGCTAAATTGTCAACCGTCGCCTTAGCATGGACCGCAATCACCGGTAAGCCGGCGACATTTCCTCCCGATGCGACTGCGGAGCTTGTCGCCAGAAAAGGAGCGGCAAACGGATACCCGTCGCTGGATGCTTCCACTTTGGTGCCAATTGCCCAACTCCCAGCGCCCGCCAGCGGTGACGCTACCTCCACTCAATTGGTCAAAGGCAGTGACAGTCGCTTGACCAATGCCCGCACACCGACGGCGCACGCCGCAACTCACGTCACTGGCGGCAGTGATATCATCTCCTTAGCAAGTGCCTCAACGGCCGGCTTACTCAAACAAGTCAGCGGGCTCACGACCGATTTTGTTGACGGCAGCAACGCATGCCAGAATTTGGTCACGGCGATTCAGCCAACGATTTGGAGTGCGCGCCTGCGCAGCTTTAACGCGCTCAGCACTTGCAATTGCACGTTCGAGGTTGACCAGCGCAATGCTGGAGCACAACAAGCAAATGCTACTAGCGGCGTATTTATTTGCGATCGTTGGTTTCTTGGAAAGACCGGGACGATGGCGGTAACAGTAGGGCAGCAGACTCCAGTAGCTGGGAGCGAGATCGTGTTGCCGGGAACCAATTTCATGATCACGCGCAATTTTTTGACCGTGAAATTGACGACGCAACAGGCGAGTTTAGGTGCTACTGACCAATTGACGATCAACACCGTATTGGAAGGGTCTCGTCTGCGGGAGCTTTTCAAGGACGTTCATTCATTGTCGATTCTTTGCCGCAGTTCAGTAGCCAATCTAAAATTTGGAATTTCATTACGCGATCCTCCGACGATTACAAAGTCATTGACCAAATTGTGTGCCCTAGGAACTGCAGGTACCTGGACCTTGATCACGTTGCCGAATATTCCAGTCTGGCCAGCAGGCAACTTTGGTCTTGCGCCTGGAATTGAGGGTTATCGGCTGGCGATTACTTTAGCGGCCGGCTCGAGTGTCACGGCAGTGGCAAATGACACGTGGCAGGCTGCCCCTACCGTTGTCGGAGCCCTTGGTCAGGACAACTTCGCAAATCAAGCCCTCAATAGCAGTTTCGACCTTGCATTCCTACAACACGAAAGTGGGACAGTTTGCACCACCCCGATTGATTTACCCTTTGAGGATAATCTACAGGCTTGTCGCGCTTGCTTCCAAAAGACCTATGATTACGCGATGGCAGTTGGAACGGTGACCGCACTAGGGGTAAGGTCATTTATTTCACCCGCTGCTGGGCTTAATGCTTTTGGTCCAGCTTCTTTTCATCGGCCGATGGCTAAAATTCCAACTATGATTTTATACAACCATGCCACCGGTGCGGCTAATTCTGTGCGCGAAGCGGCACTAGATCACGGGAGTGCAGTAGCTGGTAACATCGGCACGACTGGCTTTGGAAATATTGGTTTTGCGACCAACACAGCTGCAGGAGTTGCTATAGTTTACGGTCATTACAGCGCAGACACAGGGTGGTAAAACTTTATGAGCGCATACACGGACAATTATCATCTTCGATACGGAATTCCATCGGTTCAGCAACAGACCGAGGTGGGCGTAATTCATGCCACAAGCGATATCCAGAACGAGAATGCTGCGACGCCCGATCACGTCAACCGGCTAGCGTGGGCAAACTGGGCAAATAAAAACTCCAGCGTGGCTTTTGAGCCTTTCCGGTGGCCTGTTGCCCTGAATTCAACCATCCAAGCTAGCGTGGCGGCTGATCCCAGTGGAGCGAGCGTTGCGGATAACGATGTTCAGTTTGTGGTCAATGCCACACTCCCGCAAGTGATCGCCGATTTCGTGGCGCATCCGCCACCGGGGGCTTAGTTGCCGGGTTTAAGGTCTGGGGATCTGGACCGGCGGAATCTGGGGCTGTCCACCGTGGGTCTTCTGATACTTCTTACGCCAGACAACGACTTTCCACCACCACCACATAAGCCTAGAATCGCGGTGAGACCGGTTGGGTGACGGTCAAGGTTCCCTGTACAAGTGGGGTCACGACACCGCTGGCAGACACCATCCGGATCTGCATTGCGTAGGCGATTGTCTGCATGTTCTGCGTAGTCGCGGCCGGCACGATCAGCCAGGTGATCCCTTGCGTCGGCGTATTGGTTTCCTGCCAATCGACGATCACCGTGGTGGGATCGGTATCGGTATAAGTTGGATCCACCTTGGCCGTGAACTGGAAGGTGGCACCCGTGACGTCGACCGGGCTGACGACCGGAGGAGTCTTGGTTTTATCGGTGACCGTAAGCGTGAGCTTGGTCGAGAGCGTTGCGCCACGCTGGACGGTAAGCGCTGCGCCCTGAACGCAAGCGCAAGGATCGGGGGGAGGAGTGGTCGTCGTTTGCTGCGTCTGCCATTGCTGATAGGGAACTGGGAAAGGGAGCCTGGCGATCGGCAAAGGCGGGACCGGCGGAGTCTCGAGCGTCGTGCTCATGCGCTCTCACTCTTATCGCGAAGCGCTTCTTCTTTCAAGAAGCTTTGGAGCGCGAACCCATGATGAAGCGTCGGTGTGCGTTTGCGCGTGATCCAGAAAGACACGAGCTGTTTTGACACACCCAGCTTACGTGCCAGGAACGCTCGGCGCCCATACTTGGCACGTGCCCAGGCTTGGAGATCGCGGATCAGTTTCTCTTCCGGATTCATTAAAGTACTGCGGTTGCATACCGTAAACATATAGTGTACACTAAAGCAAGCTTATGAAGCAAAAACCAGTTGGCAACCGTAAATTTTCCCTTGTTATCCTGACCGTTGCCGCAATTGCACTGAGTGCCCCCATGACTGCCGTCGCCAATGATGGTTCTGGCAGCGTCATTATTGACGGTCAATCATTCAATTATTTGCGGGACGGACAATTCTTGAACGTCGATGGACAGACCTACGTCATCTCGCAGATTGGAACGACGGTATCGATCACCACGATTGGGGGTCCTCGCAGCGGTTCTGCCAGTATCGTTCCAAATCTTACACCAGAGCAAGCTGCCGCGTATCTCAACTCAACCGCAGAAGGACGAGCGGCATCGGCCAAGTTCGATCGAGATCTCAAAGCATCGGAAGCCAAGTTTAACGCGGACCTCAAAGCATCAGAAGCCAAATGGAACGCGGAACTCAAAGCGTTGGATGCCCCACAAACCAAATTCCATAAATGAACACTATTTCAAAACAACCACCGTCCACCCGCCAATTCTTTCTTGTTACCGTAGCTCTGAGCGTTGTCTCCTTTATTCCGCTCATCGGTTGGCTTAGCGCATTCTTTCTGGTCTGTTGGCTGATAGCGTGGATCTTGCTCGATACCCGCGGATTCTTGAGCATCACGTGGCGCACTATTCTGTGCGCAGTGCTGCTTTGCGCAACCTGGGTTCTGCTGGTCTATCTCCCCGGTCCAGGCACATATGATGAGAAAACACAATTTGTGACTGCAGGTGCTATTGGCTTTTCGCTCTCGGCTTTCGGTCTTGTGCGCTCGATCCTGAAGGCTCGCAAGGCTACTTCTTAGGCAGATAGTTCATGTTCATGCGCCGATACTGTTCCTCGCTTACGAACGGGCGCATAGTGCCGGTAGCCGTGATCTGGTTCGAGCGATCGATCCGGTAGCTTTTAATGATGGGACGCACTGATGTCGGCAATGATCCAACCAGCGGATTTGAATTCTCTTGGAGCTGGGTGCCGAAATTTGCCAGGGAATTAATCGCATCACGCTTCTGGATTCCGATTGCAGTTGCGCCGGGATCTCCCTTGGAGTGATTAGTGAAATAGGTGTGGGCGTCTTGCGTGAACTCGTCCGGTGACTGCCAAAGATCCTTGAACGGCGCTCGGTTACGGGCTTTCAAGTAGTTATTGGTCAACTGCCCGAAGTCCACACTCTTAATGTTGACGTTATTGTCCCCAGTGATCTCGATTCCGTAAGGCACGGCAATCTTCTCAGTGCCTTCAAAACCGCGGTAGGTTTTTCCCGCGGTCAACGCCTTGTGATAGAAGAGCCGCATTTCCATGCCTGGGCTGGCTGCGTCGGCAAGCGTTCGGCTTAAGAGCCGCAAGGAAGCAATCTGATGTGGATTGTACTGATTGATCCCTTCCAGCGAATCGATAACGTTATCCGGCAGATATCGCATGAAGACGTTGTTGCCGTCACGTCGGTAGCCGATAGCCATCCGTTGATCTTCCGGAAGCGAGTCCAGTCCACTGTGTAAAGCTTTGGCAAAATCTGCGTTGTACTCTTCGACTTGCTTCGGTGTGCGATAAAGTGGCAGCCCGGTATTCTTGTCACGCATGGCTGTACCATCCGGCTTGCGCATGATCTCGGATGAATTCGTCAGCCACGTCTCAGTCGTATTTGGGTTCTGGAGATCTCGCTTTGTGAACCTTGTAGTTGGAACCTCCTCCGAATTGATTTTTCCATCGCGCCAGCCGCTCTGGTAGTAGCTCTTGGTGAGTTGGTTTAACGCAGGGTTTTTCTGCAAGTCGGTGAAGAGTCCGGTGCCGGTAACCTGCGGTCCACCGGGGGAACCAACAACGCTACCTTGATCATTGAAGGTGAAGCCCATCTTGGCCATGGCGGTCTTCAATGCGTTCTTCGACAACAAACCTGGACGAAAGGCGCTGTTGGAATCCAGGATTCCGCCACCGGAAAGCAAATAATCAACGCCGTGCTCAGCGTGGATTTCCCTGGCAATATCAAGGTCGGTCAAGTGAGAGACGGGCACTCCGCTTTGACTGAGCGCATTGGTGTACTGGTTTTTGAGGTTCGCGAAGTCCTGGTTGGGGATATAGCGACCGGTTGCCGGATCGGTCCCGATCGGATTGCCAGCCGCATCCAGTGCCGTGTATTGCCCGGTTATTCCGCGTTGTGGATTGCCTAGAAGTGAATCGTAGAGATTGGGCAACATCCCGCCATTTGCCGTCGCATGAGTCAGCTCGTGGGCCAGGATGCCGCGGATCGCCGAGTCCGGGTTCGCCGTGTTGACCTGGATATGGCTGTTCCCAGCGTTATCGACAAAGTGCATGCCCCGAGGACCGTTGGGGGCATTCGAATAATCAACCACCAAACCGGGGAAATGCTGCGCGTTCTGTGCGAGCATCAGTTGATTAGTCGGACTGAGCGCCTGAAAGGAAGTCTGGTCCTTCGGTGAGAGCGTATCTCGGTAACGTTTCCAGTCGCCGCGGGCCTGCAACAGATATTGGTTCGGATTCTGGAATTTCATCCATTGCCCGAACCCTCCACCGGCCATGCCCTGGAGACCTCCGAAAGCCGCACCGCTCACAGCTCCGGGAATGCCGCCGGCAACGCCTCCCACTGCCGCACCCGCCGCTGCGCCGGCCGCGCCTCCCTTTGCTACTGCAGTGGCAGTCTGGACGAGCGGGGAATCAAGAGCAGCAAAGAGAAATTTTGGCATGTCCTTTGTCTGCTGCGCAACGCGAGTCCAATAGGGGATCGTCGCCTGGCCGTACCGCAGTTCTTTGCCGGTGGCTTGCAAAAACGCCCCAAAGCTATCAGCCACATCAGGTAAGTGTTCCAGAGCGGTTTCGACAACACCACCAAGCGGTCCGAGATGATGTAGTGCGACTCCAAAAAGCGCTTTATTCGCCGCTTCAGTAAAGATGCTTTTCACGATCGGGTTTCCACCGGACAATTTGCCACCTAGCCATTCGGGAAAATCGCTTACTTTCTGAGCTAATTCGCCAGCCTGTTCAAGCATTTGGCCGCCACCCTGCAGCATGCTCGACGCTATTCCAGCTACTGTATCCGGATCTCCGGCAATCTTATTAAGCCTGGTAAGATGCTGATTTAAGATTGCGCTTTTGTCCTCGAGGTCTTGCGCAGCGGTTCTCGCTGCCGGCGCAAACTTCGCCTGCAGATTGCGTGTCTCGACGTATCCAATGTTCGCCGAACTCAGTTCCGGGTTTTTGGGCAAGATCTGAGTAGTAGCAAGAACGTCTTTGGTCGCGAGGGATCCGGCTACGTCTTCGGCAGCCTGTAATCCCTTCTCGAAGAATATCGGCTTGAGGGCATCTACTGCCATAGCGCCTTCACCCAACCCTACGTAATTAAGCGGATTGAGAACCGTCGAGTAGCCTTGTACGGCTGCTTCGTTCGGTGCCGCTTGCTGGATTTTTTGTCCGACATCCGTATAGGCACCCACGGTCGTGTACGCTGCGGCAGAGAAATCCTGAAGCGTTTTCCCCAAATGAGCAATGTTCTGCTGTGCTGCAGCCGTTTGTTGCGCAGCCTGGGCGTACTGACGATCGATTTCTTCCTGGCTTTTCGCATCGTGAACGAACAGGTTGGCAACCGGGTGCGTGAGCTGGATTGCGCCGTTGTAAAGGTTGGTAACGAAGTCCCAGGTGTCGCTTACGGTTGTCCCGAGTCCTTGCGACATCGTGGCTTGTTCAGCCGCAAATCGTTTGGTCAGATCCTCATATCCCTGGCCCATGGTTTGCCCAGTGGCTTTGCGAAATGCGAGTTCAGCCGCATCCTTGGATCCCTGTGCCGTGTTGACGATCGATTGGCCGATGTTATTGACCGTAGCTCCGAGAGAGGGACCGATATTGGCTACCGCCTGACTCAATTGATCTGCAGCGCTCTGCTGCTGCATTGGTTTCCAGACCAGCCCATAGAAACTCTCGAAGTTTTCTGGTTTTTTAAGGAACTCCGGATCCTTGGCAATCGCTACCGCAAGCCGGTCATAAACCGGTATTTGCTCTGGATCGCCACCGTTCTGAACATAGGCGTTGTAATTGTTGACGTCGCGGGGAGTTGCGACCCGCATGCCGAAAGATAATGGCAACTTTTGGACTTCTTGGTTGCTCGTCTCCAGAGCTGGGATAGTCGGTCCTCCTGCACCGATCTTTGAGATTGTCCCACTGCCAAGGTCACCAATCTGACCGGAAGGATCATAAATATCAACCCGGCCGCGGAGCGATTTATCGGTGCGATCATGAAACGTAACCTTGCGCTGCGTTCCGTCCTTGCCGGTGAACATGAACAGGTCATTCGGCTGAGCGCCAAGATTCTGCTCCATGTCAGGGGAAAGCGCAATCGATAGCCCACTGGATAGCTTGTTGTCCCAGGCGCCAATGCCCTGCGCGGATTTAGGATCGTACCCGGACTCACCTGGCTTCTCGTATCCGTAATGCGTTGCCCTGACTTGAAAGATCGGGGCCTTGCTTAGATCTTCGCTTTGCGGTTGCTGAGTCTGTTGCGCCGATTGCTGCTGGGTGGTTTGAGCTTGCTGCGATTGAGGAAGCAACGTGCTCAAATCCTGCAGCGATATATTGCTTGAGGCACCGGTCGTCGCTTGCCCGGTAACAGGTAAAAGCTGATCTAAAATATCCTGACCGTTTGCCATGGCTATCTGGAAAGAAGCGAACTCAGGTCTTGCCAGGCTGGGTTGCCGGAAGATTGAGTCTGGGCCAATTGCCGCGGCGGAGGCGATAGGTTTTGTATTACATATTGATTAAAATCTCCCCAAGGATAGTTCACTGGATCCTGTTTGCGTTCAGGCGCTATCTGGGAGTGCGCATAAATCTGGTCCTGGCCAAGGTTATATTTGGCTCTTAGAGAGGCTACCAGAGCAGCGGATGCCTGTACCTGCGCTTTTGGCCAATCCTGTTTTCCGTCGATGTGCTCTTGCTCAATCCCTAGTGTGGCTGAATTGCCGTACCTTGAATTGTCGATCGTTTCACCGGCATGCCATGCCGTGTCCTGATCATTGACGAACTGATAAATGCGCCCGTCCCTGGTCACATAGTAATGTGCTGACACTTGATGTTGCGGGTCATTACCACGAAGAGTTCGCACGTCGCTTTTTTCAGTGCCATCGCTTGAATGTAAAACAATTCCCTGGATTTGATTTTTGCCTCTTCCTTGCCTGAATCCTTGCTCAGCAGGCATAGAGATGATACCCGGCATTTGACCAGATTGCGTCGTCTGCTGCGTCTGATCTTTTTTAACCTCTGGCAATAACGAGCTCAGATCCTTGAACGTTATCGGTGCCGATTGTGTGGATGCATCACTGGACTGGCCCGTGAGTGGAATCAGAGCGGCAATATTTGGGTCAAGTTGTAAAGGATCATCAGGCATTTTACTGATTGCCTACGAACTCTTGCGAAGTGGTGTCCCACGGTCTGGATTGCTGAAAGGCTTGTTGCGGCCAATTCTCGGGCAAGAGGGTTCCTAACCAGTTAATTGTTTTTCCTAGTCCACTACCTAGTTCGCCAGTTGATGTCAGTCCTCCGCCAATCACTGAGCCAGCGGTTTTCAATGCTCCGCCCGCAGCGGCTCCAACCGCTTGCGCCGCTTGGCCACCGTAATCTGGCTTAGAAGGTGGCGCAGCTGTGTAGCCTGGAGGAGTTGTATAGGCACCTGCTTGTCCCTGCGGTTGTTGGACGGGTTGATTCTGAACTTGAACACCGGCATTGGCACCAGTAGTCGCGTTAGCAATCGCGGCATTCGCCTGGTACGAGCTACCGGATTGGACAAGCGGCTGATTCGAGATCAACGGATTGTACTTTTGCACATCAGGGGAATTGAAATCCGAACCATAATGGGCAATTGCTCTATCAATCGCAGTTGTATCCATTCTGCCTAATCGATTATTGCGCATGTTGTACAGGTTCTCCATGATCTTCTGCTTGAGTTGAAAAGTGCCTTGATTGCCAGTTAATTCATCGTCCTGAATGCGGGGCATCGTCGTGTGTTGAGCCAACTCAATCATTGCTTCCTTTGTGGGGGATGCTCCTGTTTCACCCATTACTCCACGACCGATAGGCACAAGTGCAGCATCTTTAGCCCGTGCAAAGGCAAGCGCTTCCGGCGATGTAGCATCGGCAAACACCTGCAAGTGACCGCCTAAAGATTTGATTTGACCACCGACACCCATATGCGGCTTTTCCATCATCTTATTGAAGTAAGCACCCAGATTATGGACCGAATCGTAAGCACCTGTTATCGCGTCAAGTTTCGCTAGATCACCTTCTGGCAATGCAACGATTTCCCCCGAGCCTCCTGCCTTCTGTATTTCAGCGGCTTGAGCCACTGCGCCCGGACCTTGCTCCCATTGCTTTTGCTGTTGCTGCGCTGCGGTCTTGGTCGCCTCTTCTGCCGCAAGGGTGCCGGTCTTAATCGCAGCTTGCCGTTTCACGATTTCGGTCTGCGCTTGTTGTTGTTGCTCCGCAATGTGCTGATGGAACTCTTGAGCTTTGGCTAAAGCGTCTTTTTCGATCGCTTTAATGTCATCAGGAGTCGGCAATAACCCTTGAGCGTGCTGCAACTCAAGCGCTCTTTGGCCTGTTAACCCGGCATATGTAATCGGATCATGTTTTGTAACATCAGGTTGCACGTCAGGCACCGTGACAAGATCGGCGCGAGGCGCGACATCATCTTGAACTTGAAGCTCCCCAACCGTTGCACCGCTTAGATCTGTAGCCATAAAGATTTTATTGCATTGGTCGGAACGTTCTCCCATCAGACATTACATAGCCCCGTTGTCCTCTGAGAGTCGCTGTCTTTGAGCCCGGTGGAATTGGATCTTTCCCTGCTAAGGGTGTCCCTATTATTACACCGGCTGCCAGCGGATTTGTGATATCCGGACTTCCCAAGGGGGTTGGCTGACCTGGTACACCGGCGAGTTTTTCGGCTGGACTGACAGGTTGAGCTTTTTGCACCTGTGGCGCAATTGGAACCTGCCGGTTTTGTGGCGGATTGATTGGCACTGTTCCCGGTTTCACTCCAACAGCAGCAGCATTGCCTTCTTTTATCGCTTGAATCGTATCCAGGAGTTTTGCGTGCTCGGTTGCGATATCGGCAGTGCTCTTTCCCATCTGCAACCCTTGTGCCCGTCTGGCAGCCTGGTCCGCTATCCATTGGCCGGCATACAGTCCAACCATTTGCTGTTTAGCACCCAAGCTTTTTCCCATCACGGCTTCATACTCTTCAGGCGAGAGTATCCCGGTTTGGTGCAAAGCCGCCAGAGTATCGTTGGCATCGACGTTTTTTGTAGCGATATCTGCGACGCTGCCGATCGCCTCTGATAGCGATTTGCCGGCTTG
>Ga0099791_10000709_pt1 | contig 12482 bp, 21 predicted proteins | sample Rivendell_Oct201_7_FD_77318 | JGI IMG/M metagenome (GOLD analysis project Ga0099791, IMG submission 77318) | Vadose zone soil and rhizosphere microbial communities from the Eel River Critical Zone Observatory, Northern California to study diel... | ecosystem: Environmental > Terrestrial > Soil... | reverse complement strand
GATGATGAGGCAATGGCAGCAGCCAATAAAATCTCACAGTTCGTCAATGTGCATGGAGAGACAGATGCCAAAATACCAGATTGATGAGAATCTTCTAAATCAGTTGAACAATAGCTACACCTATCATTCTCCCAAAGATGACCAGCCTGGGAGATACGTAGAGATTCGTGATAAGGCTAAAGAGTTAGCTATCACTATCTGTCAGTGTGCTCCTACTAGCCGTGAGCGTAGTATTGCACTAACCGATTTAGAGAAGGTAGTTACGATGGCTAACAAGGCCATTGCTTGCAATGAGTGACAGCGATTGGATTAAGAGGGCATTCTTCAGCATATCTCCACTGTGGAGTGATAAAACAATTGATGTATCAAATTTAAAGAATAACATGAAAAGCCTGTTTCAGAATCAGAAAGGCTCAGACATGAAGACAGGTCGAATCAAGAAACGAATGGATAAAGGCTTCGGATTTATCGAAGCTAATGGTGATGAATATTTCTTCCATACTTCTCAGTGTATTACTAAATTTGATAGCCTTGCAGCTGGTGATAAGGTTAAGTTCAATACTGAAGATTCTCCTAAAGGTCCTAGAGCTGTTGACGTAGAGAAAATATGACTGCTGAACTACAAGCTAAGATGCTAGAACATATTGATATTATTAGACGAGGTATGAATGACTTGTATAGGCAATCTCATATAGGAGTATTGAGAATGGATTCTCATGCTGGTGGTGAAGGATTTAAGAGATTAGTAGAATTAGAAAGATTGATTAGGGAGTTCAAAACACCATGACATGTGAGTTTTGTGGCAAATCTCAAATGGATGTATCTACATTCGAAATAGCAGGAATTAAATACAATGCTTGCACAGCTTGCTGTAGAGAAGTAGATGATTTATCTAGATTTTTTGCAGAGAATCTTAGAAAGGCTATAGAAGAAATGATGAAGTTTCCTGGAGGAATCAAGAATGACAAAGACAGAACTACTCAAGGAACTTGATAATATCTGTGGAAAAGTAGATCAAATTATTGGAGATTTTAATACTGTTCTAAGAGAATTAAGGGATGTATTCACTCTTATTGAGAATCTTCCTCAAGATGAGGATGAGATAGAGGATTCAAAAAGTGAGATACAAGAAGATTCTAATTAGTGGAATGATGCTTGTTCGCATATTTACGACAGGGATAGAGAGAACAGTTAAATGTATCAGAGGATTGCCTGATGGAACTAAATTTTGTTATTCTATTCCAGACACTAACTATGGGATATGGTTAGTAGTAGAACATGCTTCATTTGAAGAGCTAAAAGATGGTGACTTAATACCTGAGTTTCCCCATCCAGAGATGGAAGCTGTCCTGGCTATCCCATTAGGAGGAGACTGATGGACATCAGTGACTTTCAGAAAGTGAATGCAAAGCGAGCCGTTAGGTGGCATAATAGTGGTGAGACTAAATGGAATCTATTGGAATGGGCTGGAGCTATGTGTGGAGAAGCTGGTGAAGCGGCCAACTATGCTAAGAAGATTAAACGAATAGATACGAATCTTCCTAATAGAGAAGCTGGATTATTGATTTCAGATTTAGAGGCTCTCAAGCATAAGCTAGCACGAGAAGTTGCTGATAGTATAATTTATGGTCTTATCATCCTAAGCGAACTCGAATTGGATGCTTCAGATATTATCGCTGATACATTCGATAATAAATCAGAAGAGTATGGATTTCCTGAATTTGCCCCACGAGAAGTAAGGCAATTCGGAATTGATTGGGGACGTCATGAAGAAAGCAAAGGCTGAACTGACACGCAGTAAGTGGGAAGCAACACTTCGTAATATTAGAGCTATGAAGAAGGTCATTGCTAGTCTAAGCAAAAGACTCCGGAAATTGGAGAAACAGTAATGCCTGACTTTCCTGATGGTCTTCCTGAAGACGATAAATTGAACATTACTGAAGACTATGATGAAGATGCTGAAGTTGATGATGTAGAAGATGATGACGATGATTATTATGAGGACGGTGATATACATGATTACGATTAAGTATGTTGAGATTTGAGCAATCTAGATTACTTTTCTATAGAGATCTAGAGAGATGTCCACATAACATGTCCTCTACTCATGCAATAGAGTGGTTTCGTAAGGATGATCAAAGGTTATTGCTATTAGCTCTAGAAAGATATGTGATGATATTCGATTATCTCTGGAAGACCAACCAATACTTGAAGGGATAATCATGAGTAGAAGCCCTCAGCCAATCAAGCCTCTTACATGGAGAGAGCGCCTACACATTAGAATTAGCTATTGGATATTCAAGCAATTCCAAGTTAAGCAAGGACCGATGATGTTTCATATTAGAGGTGAATGGTGGTTTGTAGATCACTATGGTAATATCTGGATTATCCGATATAAAGCACAATATGACTATCCATTTGACATCGTTCTATTTCATAGGCCATGACTATGGATAGCAAATGTAACCGTTGTGATAATAAGCCAATATTCTATGTTCTATTAGAGGATGATGAGAATCCAGCTAAATCTCATACAGAACAGCTATGTGAGGATTGTCAGATTAAAGCTAAACATGTAGTGATAGAAGTATGGACAGAAAAGGAATGGGATGAATAGAGTAGAAGAGCTAGTTCAATACTTCAATAATACTTATGGCCTAGAAAAAGAATGGCCTAAACAATTTGAGGTTAGTGCAGAGTTATATGGCAAAGTATGTCAAGCTGTGCTTAACAAAGCTAAAGAAGATATTCAATTATTCTTCCAATGGGAAGATTTAGATTCTATGATTTGTGTTCAGATAGGACCTAACAATGGCATCATGTTCAAAAATGTAGAACTGAGGATAAAAGAATAATGTCATTTAATTATCGTCTTATCAAAAATGAAATAGATAATTCAATAGGAATCTATGAGGTTTATTATGATGATAATGGGGCTGTTAAAGCTCACATCGCAAATCCTATTATAATAGGAAACAATTTTGAAGACTTGATGAGAGAAATGATTAATATCAAAGACGCTTTTAATAAGCCTATTTTAAGCATGAATATATTAAGAGAGATCAGGGAGGACACTACAAGTGATTGAAGAAACTCTCTGCCCTGAATGCAATGCTAAGATGGTGCCACGTAAGAATAGTGAAGGACGTTCTTTCTGGGGATGTTCTAACTTTCCCAACTGTAGAGGAACTAGAGATAATGAAGGAAAATCTCTAGCAGACAGATGGTATGAGAAAAATCCAGAGTTGGAACGGGACGACGTGGATAAACGTATTAATTCAGGATTTACCTTTAGGAAGACACGTAATTAAGATTTCAGAAGAACTAGATATTCCTACGATATTAAGATTCAAGAATATTCCAATTCATGCTTGTAGTAAGGCACCACTAATTCCACAATTAACAATAATGGATCTTAGGATTATCAATGAGCTTAATGTTTGTCCATTCTGCCAGGAGGAGCTTCATGGATTACCAGGACGAAAAGCAAGCAAATCAGAGACAGAGACATGGGAGCAAAACTTTCTACCAACTTTTGGAGGAGATGGCGAAGACTCATGATACGAAGAGTCATGACTATGCTAGTAATGATAATCCTTCAGGGAATTATCACTTCGCTGGTAAGCTTGCACTGCTATTTGCTCACAGCGAGCAAGATGCTGGATTCATTGGCCGTCTGGGTGAGAAGTTCTATCGTTTGGCCAATTTGGAAGCTAGCCAAAAGATTGCAAAGGATGAGAGCATCGAAGATACTGAAAGAGATATAGCTACTATCACAGCCTTGTGGATGTCTGATAGGAGAGATAGACGAGCTAAGAGTAAAGCTGCTATGGACAAAGTATCAAATCAATTAAAGCAAGGAACCTGGATAGGATTCGAACCATTAACAGAATCATCTCAGCCAGCATCAGCACTAGCGGGAGCATCAGCACCAGCAGAATCTCTTAGTGAACAACATTCTATTGGGAAAATTATAGAGTTAATGTCTTATATATCATTAAAGGGTAGGAAAGATCTTGTCGACTACCTTCAAAGATACATAAGAGAATATGAAGCTACGCAGAATTCTAGGCGGAGCTTCTGAAGGACCAAAAAATGATCGAAGTTCCAGATGACATCCTACAGCAGATAATCGCATATTGCCAAGAAAATGATATTGCTATGGCAACTGTTGGAGTTAAGAATGATAATCTAACATTAATCATTATGGCTCGTAGAACTCTATCACCAGACCAAGCCAGTATCATAGCTGCTCATATGCTATTATCTGGTGTAATATCTGGTGGCTTCACTGAGGATAACCTTCAACGCTCTGAAGAAGAGGAAAAGAAGGCTGCGAAAGCAATACTTAATTAGCTCTTATAACATACGCATTCAAGCTATTGTCAACATAAGCCGTCCATAGCGCATACTCTCCGAGTGGACATAGGTTAGCTTTAACTCTATATTCATATTGGTCACTCTGGCTGTTGTTAGCTGTTATAAATCGTTCACCACCATCTAGATTAACTAAGTATATTCCTTCTGGTCTAGAGACTAGGCATTTCTGGCTTCTTTGGTTTCCAGGTTTAGCATTAGTGAATGAGACATAACCCATATTCCATACTGTGCCAGCATCTATTAATGTTCTGCTATGTTGTAGATCTTTAAAGTCCCATAACACTAAAGCTCCTGGTTCAGGATAATAGTCATCTTCTCCTAAGAGGCATTCAAAGCCACAGTCTGAATGCCCAGCCGCTCCGGTCTGGTTATGTAAGGTTTGAACTTCTCCCGTCATTAGGTTGATAATATCATTATCATTATCGTATTTAGTTACTAGCCACTTACCAGACTTATCAATCTGGCATTCATCAGGATCTCCATTAAGTGGAAACTCTTTCTGGATGTCATTTCTAAGAACTGCCCATCCGATAAACTCATAGTTGTTACTCTGTAGCGTGGCAGAGTGAACTTGTTCATCGTAGCTACTATGTATCTGCCACAGCTTATGTCCTGGTGATTCCCAGATAACCTTCCTATCTCCAGTAAAGACATTAACAGCTATTAGTATCCCATCTAATGGGACGTAAAGAATGTCATGTCTAGTTGCAGAGAAATAAATATCTTCACCAGTATGATTTATACCAAGAGATTTAATATCGATAACGGCTAGATCACTCTTCCGAATTGTTAAGACATGTAATTGATCATAGATGCTTAGTGCTGCTAGAAAACTGTCTCTACCAGCATGGTAATTGATATTCCTCCAATAGGCCATACCGGCTGGATTACAGCCATTTAATATTTTAGTCGGCCTGTCTGTCAAACCCAAAATAGGAATAGGACTGATAGTGGGAGGGCTAGGGTTTGGTGGAGGCTCTGGTTTAGGAGTAGGATTAGAAACATGAGGCTTTCCATGAGATGCTTCATAAGACCATCTATCCCATACTGGTGTCATATTATCTCTTCTATAAACTACAAAGTTACCATCTCCCTGATCAGCACATACATAAGCACCATCAGACGATTCTAGTTCTGCCACCCATCCACCAATACAGGAATGAGAACCAAAGTGATCAATGACATTGAAACTTCCCCCTCCACTTCTAATGCTAACGAATCTCCTGGCCTTGAGTTGGTAGTAACCGTCTTTGTAAGCCAGGACCAATTGCTGGAATACTCCTTAATCCTTCACGACCCAGACTGGTTAAATCTCCACCAGCAATTCCAGTTACTATTGACAAAGCTTGATCAATCGCAGGTCCGAATAAAGCCGAATAACCAGCGTTTTTACCACCTAATGCGCCCTGTAGCATATCTGCAATCAACCCCAAACCCCACGACTGGAGTATATCTGCTGTTAATCTATTCGCTGCAAGACCTAAATCGCTTTCTTCAGAGTTTATTCCAGACATTCTTTCCACAAACTTATGACGCCCCGCTAATTCAAAAGCTATTGCATCTAACATTCCTTCGGGTTCAGGGGCACCGCGAATTACACCATAAACTAGTGATTTCAAGTCTCCAGTTAACTCGCCAAGCAGAGGGCTTGCAACTAAGAATAATGGAATATTCCTACCAGGATTGGATAGAATAGCATCTTTAACAGATTTAGTTCCTTGAAAACTAAACCGCTTGAATATCAGTGGGATATGTAGCAGAGGCTCATTAACCCAAGCTGGTGGTAGCTTCATACCAGATTCAAGCTGTTGTGCTAGTTCTACAAATCTTTGTGTGCCAAACTTGAGTTGTTCAGGAGTTAGCCGCTCTTGAGATAAGACTTGACTCACATCATCTTGCAATAGAAGATCGCCGAGTCTTCTAATGCTCATCTTATCTCCAGCTTTAGCAGCTTTGAATAGAGATTGTGCAGTTCCATGACCAGTTCCGGTGGCTATAGTTCTAGCGAAATCTTCAGACCATTTGACCATATCTCCAACAATAGGAACTTTCTTCTTACCAGCCTCACTTAGAATTCCAACAGGAATTTCACCAACAGAAGCAGTTCCATAATCTTTAGCTAAAGCCTTCAATGTAGGGCTTCCTGTGATAGTCTTTAAGACAGACGAAGCAAATGCTGGAAGGTCTCCATGAAGCATAGTAGGTAGTTGGTTATTCAAGTTGGAGATAGGAAACATGCCTAGCTTACTAAATATCTGTGATTTCGTAGCAATCCTATTCACTGCCTTAACAGCTTGGTAGAATTCGTTGTTCTTATCCATACCACCACGTAGATGTGTTCTAACTAACTCACTAGCACGAGCAGGATCAGGTGCTCTCTCAATCAGGTTGCTAATAACAGTTCCTTTACGTCCAATGTCACCAGGTCCAAGTATCTTGGCACGAGAGATAATATCAGCCATATCAGCCATATGATCAGTCATAGAATTAAGGTCTTTACGCCATTCAAATGTGCCAAACATACGGCTATGCTGAGGTGAGTTAAACCACTCACTTTCATTCTGGAATTGTCTAGCTAGCCGTTCGGCCTGGCTTCTAGAGAGCTTAGGATTATTATTCATTAACTCGTCAATGAACGAAGCACGAGCTACAGGATTAACAGGTCGGTGAGGCCAATACTGAGCTACTGGTTTGAATGGGACTAATTCTCCTTTTGGAGTTTTCATCCTAACACCGGCTTGTTCTGCTAGCTGTCCCATCAAATCAGTTATCTTTCTACTTTCAGCTACGGCAGAGGCTACATTAGGATTCATAGGAGTAGCACTTCCATCCATAGATAAAACATAATTCTCAATCTCAGGACCTTTTAATCTCTTGGTAATATCAACAAATGGTCCTGCAAACTTATTAAATAGCTCTCTCTTAGAGTATTCTACCTCACTCAATACCTTTCTAATCTCTGTTCCAATCGGTCCCATTCTCTCCATTTGCTTCTCACCAGACACAAATAGGGCATCAGCAAGACGTCTAAATATACTTTTGTTCTGTTGGATAATAGGAGCTACTTGAGCACTAGCACCAGGAATAGCTGGCTCTACATTTCTAGTTACAAAGTTACCAACCTTATCTTCATATGGAGTTCCAGCAACCCTCTCAGATTCTTGAACATGGGGAGCCGTTCGAGTCTTAGGAGGAGCACTAGGGAGAATAGATTCACCTTCTTCTATTGCTCTAGTTCCTCCCATCATATTTACTTCAGGTGCTACAGGAGGAGTCTCTAGAGCTCTTGGTGATTCAAATGTTATTGGCTCATCTGGTATGACTTGACGAGCAAAGTCTTCTCCAGCCGTAGTTCTAATTACACTCTGCATGGTTCTAGGTCTAACAGCTTCAGGAACTATATTAAGAGGATAGCCTAATGGTCCCCTAGAAACTGATTCAAATCCTAGACGAGTATCTCCAGCTTGAACTGGAGTGTCCATTAACGGCTGGTCTGGAACATCCATTCTTTGCAGTCCAGCTTGTTCGTGCTCTCCAAAGAATAGGTTGGCTAATCTCTCTCGTTCTCGCATCTCACCTAAATCAGTTGAGTGAGGTGCAGCACCAGGAGATGGAAATCCAACTGGTCCTTCTGGTCCTATTTGATTCCCAGTTAATCTAGCTTCTTCTTGTGGAAATCCTCTAACTAACCCTTCTCTCTGAACACCACCCTCACCAGCAATATATCTCTCAGTTTCTAATCCAGGACCTCTACCTTCCGGCAGCATAAGTCTTGGCTTGGGTGTAGGAGGAAGAACTTCTGGTGGAACTCTGCCTTTAAATAATCCAGGAAATAGAATGCCTTCAGGTGTGGATAAAGTCTCAGCAATGAATCTAGCTGGCTCAAGAGCTAGAGAGCCAAGTCTAGCAAGGTGTGGTTTGCTTCCTTCAGATATAGGCAATCCAGCAATGGCATCTACTAACCGCTGTCTAGCTTTATCGAATATCTCTGGTATACCACCAATCATATTTACATCAGGACGTTTAGTAATATCTACTGGCTTCTCAGCCTCCCATTGTGTAGTTGCACCTTTAGTGACCCATTTACCCTTAGATTTCTGAATAGAAGGTTCTTCTTCATCAGGAATGAAACCATCAGGAACAAATCCAGGTGGAGTATTATCCTGTTCGTCAGGTTCAAAACCATCTGGAACAAATCCTGGAGGAGACTGAGCCATTACCGTCTCACCCTACTCATCATATCAGCTACGTCAAGACCTTCTCCACCAATAGGTAATGATCGTCTAGTAGCATCTCCTATATATTGTCCAACTTGTCTAGCTCCAGACCCAGCTCCTCTAAGAGCTCTAGATATTTCTTCTCCACCAACAGGAACAAATTCAGGCCCCAACTTTTCATATATCTCGGCCATATTAGCAGAGTTATCAATAAGATGCTCCATAGGAGCTGTGGCTGGTTCTAGCTTACCTAGACTACTAAGACCACGTAAACCACTTAAACTACGAAGACCTCCTCCAAGTCTACCAATTGCTGGACCAGCCAACATACCAGCAATAGATGCAGGTGAAGTCATACCTGACAAGACATCACCGGCACCTTCTGTAGCACCAGCTAGAAATCCTCTTAATCTACCTCCTTCACCAGCAGGAGGATCTATATAGTCAGCCATACTACTAGCAACTCTACTAGGACCTTTCCAGAGTGGATCAAATAGCCAGTTAGGCATTAGAATAATCTCCTCTGCCAAGGGAGAGTCCACATATTACCACCAGGAGAACTTCCTTGTCCATATCCTCCAGGACTAGCAGGAGGAGCCATACTTTCAGCACCAGGTTGTGGAGCAATAAACTTATTAATCACAGCACCAGATGGCATCATAGGAGAATACTGAGGCTGTTGAATACCAGGCTGAGGATTTGGTCTAATTTGTGGCATCCTAGGAGGTCTAATCCCTGTTCTTGTAGATAATCCATTATCTATACCAACAGGATTAGGAGAGTTAATCATTGAAGACTGACCAGGATTTAGGTCAGATGGCATACCAGGATTTAATCCAGGTGCTGCAGGTCTCTGGAATTGACTAGTCTGTTTACCAAATCTACCAAATAATCCACCGAGATTAGTAGGATTCAGAAATGACATTGCCATTGTATGTCTCCTCTCTACTCTTTCTTCCAGCCAGGATACTTACTCAAGTCAGTCCCAATTGGAACTGCTCCACTTTCTCCATTGGGACCAACAATTCTAAATGTTCCAGGCTTAGCTACTTTAGCAGCAGGCTTAGGAAGAACAGCACCAGGCTTAGCAGAAAGAGAACCTTCTCCAAAGATAGATTGGTAAATCTGATTATATTCTTCCTCTGAAGGGCCAGAGAAAATACCTGGTCGAGTGATGTCAACTCTTCCCTTATCGATCTTAATCCACTTATTCCATTTAGAATTACTATTCTTAATCCTCTGTGCTTTATTAACAACTCCTTTACCCTGCTCTCCTTCAGATTTAGGAGGAACAGCCTTTGGTCTTTCACTAGGTGCACCACCAGGCTCTTCTTTTGGTTTCTTAACAGTTAAAGGAGTTACTTCTTGAGTATCAAGATTAACAGCCACTCTAATCTGACTGCCTGGATTATTAGGATCTTCAATAACTCTCTCTACAATTCTATCTCTTTTATTACTTTCTCTTGCCTTAACAGCAGCACCGGCCGTCTGAGCTCTCAATCCTTCTTTTTCTTCAAAAGATAGATAGTTACCATCAACAGGGACAGTAGACCCATCTCTTTTGACAATAAAAGCATTACCAGAATCATCAACCTTAAACTGACCACCATTAGCTACCAGTCTAGCAATCTTTATTCTTTCATCAGATTGTTTTATCCTCTTCTCTCCTTGAGAGAGCCGCTCATCTCCTATTCTTATTCTTTCATCTCCTTGAGCAATACGTTCATCTCCCTGTCGTATTCTTTCTCCTCCTTGCTCTTCAAGAACTTTATCCCTATTAGTCATACGCTGTATACGCTTCTCACCAAGCTCCCCAGATAATATCTGATTAGCTACCATTCTAAGATTAGCATTATTCTGTCTTTCAATATTAGAAGCCTGTGCTAGTGGGCTAATCTTATTCTTCCAATCTTCTAGTTGCCTCTCATAAGGTGCATACAATACTCTCTCTGCATTCTCAGGATGTTGCCCGACAGCAGCCATTCCAGCAAATATCTTACGAAGTAAGCCTGGTTTGTTTCTTTCAGGCATTTCATCTAGAGCAGCAGTGTATCTTTCACTCATGCCAGTCTCAGGCTGATATAGCTCTCTCATACGAGCAGCAGAATCAAACTTATCTACGTTATCAGAAGTATCTCCTGTAACACTACCAGTCCTATTAGTCTGTCCAAATAGATTCTCACCAGTTCCATATCTTTTATCAGAGTTAGTGCCACGTAAAGCCGGCAAAACAGACTGAGAAGGATCTGGATTAAATGGAGGAGTTCCTCCGTAGTTCTCCCCACCTCCAAATATATTCTTATTACGTAAAAACTTTAGAAGATTATCTCCGAATACATCATCCAATGCCATTAGCCTAACATCCCAAGACTTCCAATTCTACCAGCAACATCAGCAGTCTTACCAACATTACCCAAAATACTCTGATAACCAGTAGGTAGACCAGCCTGAGCAAGCTGAGCTTGGATTTTAGCATTAGCACCTTGTTGCTGTAGCTGTTGGGCACCAAGCCAGTTTTGACCTGCTCCAAGCACTTGATTACCAAATACTTGAGCTTGACCTGGAGTAGCACTATAAAGACTGGACATACCAGTTAGACCAGTTAAACGACTTCCAAGATTAGCCTGCTGAGCGGCTAGATTAGTTCCCTGATTAGCTAGTCTTGATTGCATAGTGGCACCTTGATTAGCAAGTTGTGACTGCTGGCCAAATCCAGTATCAGTCTGTGCAGTAGATGCTAAGCCTCCTAATCCAGCTAGCCGTCCAGACTGAATCATTCTTGCCACATCAGCATTAACACTCTGCGTGGCATCTGATAATTGTTGTGGTAGTTCTCTTTGTGCTTTACTAGCAGCAGCAATATAGTTGGATGCTCCACCTTCTCCACCTAATCCCCTAGCTCTATCCATCTCCCTCATAGTATTGCCATAAGCGGCTCTAATTGGGCTAATCCCTCGTTCTCTTATATCTCTAATAGCTCCTTCGTCGAAGCCTCCAGTCCTAGCAAATTCACCATATCCACTTAAAGCTCCACCCATTTCTGGAGTTCGATTATAGCTAACTGAAGATGGATCAATTCTCTCACCTGTAATGTTAGCTTTAGGATCATCCATAAATCCACGATAACGACCCATAATATCGCCATAATCGGCAAATGCGTTGGCTGCTCCTGTATCAGCCCTATTGAACATACTTTGGGCTGTAGGAACCACCATACCTTCACGCAGATTATTTAGATGATTCTGAGATAAATCAGTCTGGTAATCTATATTAGTTTGCTGCTTCTCTCTATCGCCGCTATGCTTATCAAGAATAAGAAGATTGCTTGAACTCCACTGTATCATTTGACGTCCCTCACTTTTATCTCCAAGTCTTGTCCTCTAGGCATGAAACCAACTTCTTGCATTTGATTTGCCCAGGTGGGGTCATCAGTGATGGCATGGAGCCACTCAAACTTGAACTGACTAGCAACGTAATTAGATATCTTAAGCACTTCTTTCAAGGCTATAACACGTCCTTTAACTGAGCAATTCTTATCTGTAATTAGTGAAACTTCAGCAATATTTCTCACTCCACCTGCTGTGATTATCTTTCCATTATCGCTTAGAATAGTAAAATTACATAAGTATCCACTTAGAAAATCTGGGAATTTCACAGGACCATAACTATCCTTAGCGTAAAATTTGTCAAAAATACGCTTAGTTTCTTCTACGTCTTCAGGTCTATAAGATCTAACTTCCATCACTAAACATTAAGAAATGTGTGATTACCTATCTCTATGGGACTGCCTTTTGGAGTCCTAGCCCAAGTTGGTTTACTAACTGAGTGATATAGGGCAGTAGCCATATAATGATCTTTTCCTTTAGTATTATCAGCTAATTTATT
>Ga0099791_10000707_pt1 | contig 12500 bp, 7 predicted proteins | sample Rivendell_Oct201_7_FD_77318 | JGI IMG/M metagenome (GOLD analysis project Ga0099791, IMG submission 77318) | Vadose zone soil and rhizosphere microbial communities from the Eel River Critical Zone Observatory, Northern California to study diel... | ecosystem: Environmental > Terrestrial > Soil >... | reverse complement strand
TTCGGAATGACCGTGGCGTGTGGGGGATGGCGCTCACTACCCACTACTCACTACCCACTCTCTTTCGCCCCTTGCTACCATGAACTTCATGAGACTCCGAACGCTTTGCATTGCGCTGCTTTTCTTGCTTCCCGCTGCTACGTTGTTTCCGGCGGCCGCGGGCGCGCAGACGGCCGACGAGATCCTTGCCAAGGTGCTGGCCGCGCGCGGCGGGCTCGACAAACTGCGCGCCATCACTTCCGAGCGCGTGTCCGGGCAAATCTCTTTCGGCGACGTCACTGGTCCGTTTGTGGTGGAGCTGAAACGCCCGCTCAAAATGCACATGCAGCTCACGATTCAAAATCAGACCATGGTGCGCGTCTACGACGGAAAACAGGGCTGGGCCAACAATCCCTTCGCCGGCAAAGTGGATCCCGAAGCGATGAGCGGAGACGAACTGAAAAATATCACCGAGGAGTCCGACTTCGACGGCCCGCTGCTGGATTACAAGAGCAAAGGCAACCAGATCGAGCTGGTGGGCAAAGACAAGGTCGACGACAAAGACGTCTGGCGCCTGAAGCTGACCACCAAAAACGGCGACGCGCGCTTTTACCTCTTCGACGCCAATTCTTTTTTGCTGCTCAAGTGGGAGGGCAAGCGCAAATACCAAGACCAGGAACTTCCTGTGGAATCTCACTTCAGCGACTATCGTGAAGTTGGCGGAGTGAAATTCGCTTTTGCCATCGATTCCGGCAGCACGCCAACGGAGCTGACGCAAAAAATCCGAATCGAGAAAATCGAGTTGAACCCCGACCTGAGCGACGCCGAATTCGTCAAGCCGCCCACGCCGCCGCAGCCAAGCGCGCCCGCAGCAACTCCGGCGCCGCCGCCCGCCTGATCGCCGTTCACCACAGAGAGCACAGAGGGCACAGAGAAGCTCAGGGAAACTTGCTGCAGCTAAGCCACGCGGGAAGCGTGCAGCGAGAGAAAGGTCATGTGGACCGTTTGGCACGGAAGATCATGCAAGTGATGTCGTCCGATTGCCGCGTCGCTCCCACGAAGGCGTCGACGCGCGTCATCAGAAATTGCAGCGAGTCTTGCGCGCTAACTTCCGGCAGCTCGCGAATCGCGCCTAGCCACCGCGCGTCGCCAAATTCCTGGCCGCTTTCGTCGAACGCTTCGACGACGCCGTCGGTGAAAAAAATCAGCGCGTCGCCCGGCCGCAAATCTTTCGCGGAAGTTTCGTACTCGGCCGCGGACTGGATTCCCAGCGGCACGCCGCCAATGTCGAGCTTTTCCATGTCGCCATTCGCCCGCCGCAGGATCGGCGCATTGTGTCCGGCGTTCACGTAGCTGAGCCGCCGCGCCGCCGGTTCGTACTCGGCAGGAACCGCGGTGGTGAAGCGCCGGCCGTCGAGACTGTGCGCGCACGCGTAGCGATTCAGGCGCATCACCAAATCCGCGAGCGACGCGCCTTCGCCGGCGATGGTGCGCAGGCTGGCTTGCAATGTGGCCATCAGGAGCGCGGCGGGAATGCTTTTGCCGGCGACGTCGGCGATCACCAGCGTCAGTTTGCCGCCGTCCGCGGCGCCGGCGGTGGCGAAAAACGCGTCGTAATAATCGCCGGCCACGGAATTTTGCGGACGCGACGCGAAGGCCATTTCCGCTCCGGGAACCTGCGGAGGAGACGAGGGCACAAGCCAGGTTTGAATTTCGCGCGCGATTTCCAGATCGCGCTTCATGGTGACTTTGTCGGCCAGCTCCAGGGAGAGAAGAAGTAGTAGAGCAACGGCGGCGAGAGATTCAAATTTGAAGTCCTGTTTGCTGCCGCTGGACAAAACCAGCATCACAAGCGCGGCAAGCAACAACACGCGACGCGCAGGCGTGAGCTTAAGGAGCAACGCCCAGAAAAATTGCTTGGCAACATGGAAAGGGCGGCGCCAGCGCGGAAGCTTTTTGATTTCGTCCCAATCGACGTCGCTGCCGTAGAAGCCGTAGCTGGCGCGCGCGTCCGCCGCGAATTGGCTCCACAGGTCGTCGATCTGGCGGCCTTCGCTGACGCGCTGCCAGAAATTGCGCAACCGCGTGCTGAAATGCTCGCGCGTGCGAGCCGACGGTACCGAAGACGCAGCAGGTGGCGTGCTCATCAGGAGAGAGTATAAGTCATTCTTTTTTGCCGTGCTCGTCGCTTGGTTCGGAATCATCGGAGTGCAGCGAGCCGCCGAATTGCACGGAGCCGAAGCCGAAGCGATCGCGCAGGAGGTCGGTGGCGCGCGTCAACTTTTCGAGTTTGGCGCGGCGTTCCGCGGAGAGGAGATCGAGTTGCTCCGCGCCATGCGCCAAGCCGCTCAGGCTTACGCCCAGGAGGCGGATTTTGCGGCGATGGTCACGATGCTGGCGAAAAAGATTCTGGAAGACAGCGAAGATGTCGGCGTCAAGTTGCGTTGGCTCGCCGAGCGTTTTCGCGCGCGTGTAGGTATCGAAGCCGGCGTAACGGATGGTGAGAGTGAGGGTGCGCGTGGCGAGGCCTGCTTCACGCAGGCGCTTGCAGGCTTTTTGCGAGAGATGGCTGAGCATGGCGGTGAGTGCAACGGTGTCCTCGGTGTCTTCGCCGAAAGTGTGATTGTGCGAAATGGATTTAGGCTCCGCATCGATTATGAATTCGTAGGAATCTCCGCCGCGCGCTTTGCGGTATAGCGCGGTGCCCCACTGCCCGAAAACTTTTTCAAGTTTTTCCAGCGGCTGCGCCGCCAGTTGTTCCACTGTTTCGATGCTGAGCGCGCGCAATGCGCGTTCGGTCACTTCGCCGATGCCGGGAATTTTGCGGACGGATAACGGCGCAAGAAAGCGTGTTTCGCTGCCCGGAGCAACCCACAGCAGGCCGCGCGGCTTGGCTTGGTCGGAAGCGACCTTGGCGACGAGCCGCGTAGTTGCAAGACCGCCGGAGCAGGGAAGTCCCGTGGTGCGCGTGATGGCGCGAAGAAGTTTGTCGGTGGCGGCGAGCGGCGGGCCGTGCAGTCGCTCTGTGCCGGACAGATCGAGATACGCCTCGTCGATCGAAACCATTTCGACGATGGGAGAAAATTTCGCGAGTATGGCGGCGACGCGATCGCTCCACTCCGAATATTTCGCGTGATGACCGTCGAGATAGACAGCGTGCGGACACAGGCGTCCGGCAGTGCGCAGAGGCATGGCAGAATGCACGCCAAACTTGCGCGCTTCGTAGCTGGCGGCGGTGACCACGCCGCGCTGATTGGGTTGCCCGCCGACGATTACAGGTTTGCCGCGCAATTCCGGACGCTCGAGCAATTCCACGGAGACGAAAAACGCGTCCATGTCGACGTGGAGGATCGAAGCGACGCCCGGCAGCATCTGCTCATCGACAGGACCGTGAATAGCGCGGAAGCGAGCCAGTTCCGGCATGCCCCTAGCCTACGCTTTTCACTTTTTGTTCGCCAGAGATTCGGCAAGGTTAAAAGCGTTCGGCGGCGAGGACGCGGGGGATGCCGGCGAGGTCGTTGGTTACGCCGACGTTGGTCCAGTTTGCTGCGTCGAGGAGGGGCTGCACGGCGGGCAGGGAATTGTGGCCTAGCTCGAGGACGAGGAGTGCGCCGGGCTTCAGATGCGTTGCAGATTGGGCGATTAAGTTGGCGTAGAGTTCGTAGCCTTCTTCGCCGCCGAAGAGGGCGGAGGCGGGTTCGTGGTCGCGGACTTCGCGGGGGAGAGAGGAGGCTTCACGGCGGCCGATGTAGGGAGGGTTGCTGGCGATGAGGTCGAAGGGACGTAACTCGTGACCCCTGACTGGTGACTCGTGAAAAACGGGTGGTGCGCTGTTTGGCATCGTGCCAAGAAGGGGCGCAGCGTGCTGCGCCCCTACGGGGAATGCCAGCAGATTGCATTCGATGAATTGGATGCGGTCGGCTACCGCGTGGCGCTGGGCATTGCGCAGGGCTACTGCTAAGGCTGCCGGGGAAAGGTCAGTGGCGAGGAAATTTGCGGCGGGGAGTTCTTTGGCGAGGGCGATAGCGATGCAGCCGGAGCCGGTGCCGATGTCGGCGATTTGCAGACCGGCGCCGGCGGATTTTTGGGGGCGGCCGGCGCGAAGTTCGCGGAGTGCCAGGCGATCGAGGGCGACTTCGATGAGGTGCTCGGTTTCGGGGCGGGGGATCAGGACGTCGGGTGTGACCTCGAATTCCAGGCCCCAGAATTCCTGCTTGCCGGTGAGATGCTGCGTGGGCTCGCCTGCGGCGCGGCGCACGACGAGTTCGAAAAAGCGATGGGCATCGGCGTCGGTGATGATTTCTTCGGGATGCGCGTAGAGCCAGGTGCGATTGCGGCCGAGGACATGGAGGAGAAGCAACTCGGCGGCGAGCGTGAAAGAAGGGACGTCTGCTTCGCGGAGTTGGGCGATACCGTTTTTCAGAGCTGCGCGGACGTTTAACATTTGCGAGTCAAGCAAAGAAAATCTAACGCAGAGACGCGGAGAACGCAGAGGCTTGCAGAGAAAAGACGTACGTTCTCATGCTTGGGCTAGCTCTTGTTCTAGGCGCTCGGCTTCGTAGTGGGAGACGAGGGCGTCGACCATGGGGGCGAGTTTGCCGTCCATGACTTCTGTTAGTTGGTGCAGGGTCAGGCCGATGCGGTGATCGGTGACGCGATTTTGCGGGTAGTTGTAGGTGCGGATTTTTTCGGAGCGGTCGCCGGATTTGATCTGGCCGCGGCGCTCGGCGGCCAGGGCGGATTGCTGCTTTTCCATTTCTTGTTCGTAGAGGCGTGCGCGGAGAACGCGCATGGCTTTGGCGCGATTTTTGATCTGGGATTTTTCATCTTGCTGGGAGACGACCAGGCCGCTGGGAATGTGCGTGATGCGCACGGCGGAGTAGGTGGTGTTCACGGACTGACCGCCGGGACCGGAGGAACAAAAGGTGTCGATGCGAAGATCTTTAGCTTCGATTTTGATGTCGATGTCGTCGGCTTCCGGGAGCACGGCTACGGTTGCGGCGGAGGTGTGAATGCGGCCTTGCTGCTCAGTGGCGGGAACACGCTGCACGCGATGCACGCCGCTTTCGTATTTCAGTTTGGAATAAACGTTGTTTCCCTGAATAGCCGCGACGATTTCCTTCACGCCGCCCATTGAGGATGGTGAGCTTTCGAGGACTTCGACTTTCCAGCCTTGCGTTTCGGCGTAGCGCGAATACACGCGATAGAGGTCGCCAGCAAAGATGCCGGCTTCGTCGCCGCCGGTGCCCGCACGGATTTCCAGGATGACGCTTTTCTCGTCGTTGGGATCCTTGGGCAAAAGGAGAAGTTTCAGCTCGCGCTCGACGGTTTCCTTGCGAGCGGCGAGCTGCTTTTCCTCGTCGTGGGCGAGCTGCTTCATTTCCTGGTCGTCGGCTTCGAGAAACATCTGGTGCGCGCCAGCGAGGTCTTTTTCGATTTGCTTGTACTCGCGGTGCTTGGCGACGATTTCGGCGAGCTCGGCGTGCTGCTTGGCGACTTTTTGAAAGCGCGAAGAGTCCGAGACTAGTTCCTGGGTGGAGAGTTGATTGGTCAGGTCGTCGTAGCGGGCGCCGAGTTGGTCGAGTTTTTCAGAGAGCGTGAGAACGGCCATTGCGATTCCTCGTAGCTTTCACGTAGCTTTCAGTTATCCGTGGACAGTTTTCAGTAAGAAAGAAGGAATAGAAAACGAGCATTGTTTCTAATTTCCAGAGGTGTGCGTGCTTCCAGAGCGGAAGCGAAAGGTGAGGCAGCTAATAGAAGGCGGAAAACATCGTTATGCTCTGTATGTAGAATAACGCGGAACGCCGGTTCCAATCAATTGGATGCGGTTAATGGGTCATCAGTTTCCGGTTAGCGCGTCCTTTTATAATGCGTTTATCAGGCGCCGGGTTTGGCACTGCATGCGGTTAGTCCCTTGATAGCCATTCCAAAGGGAGAAAAACATCAGGAGTTGACGAATCGAATCGCGCCGCGCAATCCGTCTCTAAACTTCGCCCTCTGGAACCGCACCGCCTTCGTGCTTTCTACTGCTTACTCGGCGCTGGTCTTCCTCCCGTCATCCGCTTCCATTCAGGCTACTGGAAGGTGTACCATGGGCATCCCTAGTATGAGGATTTTTCCATGTACGAAACCACACCTCGCAAGCACTCCCAATTGCCCCTTTTGTAGCAGCAACGCAGTCTACCGATCGAGAAAAAGAGGCTTCAAAGACTGGTTTCTTCACTATGCGCTATATCGAAGCCCTTATCGCTGCGAGGCCTGCGATCAGCGGTTCCACAGCTCTCGTCTCAACCTTCATCGCAGGAGAGAACTGCACCAGCACCCGGTCTGACTCTTTAGACCGCCCATAACCCGATCAACGGCTCTTCCAGCGTCTCGTATGCTCGCGGGCCGATTGTTATCCAATCTGGATGATCATTGTTCGAGTAGAGTGACATTATGGCTTATGGCTAACAGCAAATGCCAATAATATAGCCAAACCCAAGAGGGTCAGCCCAAAAGCAATGAAAATAAAAACGCGTCGCCGCCCGCCACGCCTCCCCGATACCAAAACTTCATCTTCGGGCGAAACGAAACTCACGAATGCCTTCTTGTAGGACCTCCAAAGCAGGAAATAGGGGAGCCCCGCAACGAGAAAATATACCCCCAAAGAAATGCACGTAGCTCCAAATAAATGCGCCTCTGGCCTCCGCAATGCTGCACGGTAGATCCCCCTCGACCACTCCGATGCCAGGGAATAACCCAGTAAGAGGATAGAAAAGTGAGCAAAATAAAACATTTTTAGAAAGGATCTTATTTTTAGCTCTTCAGGCTCGGACCTTACAACATAGCCACGAGCGCGGCGATCCCCGTAAAAAACGACCACACGGCCAGCTTTTTCATCTCGAAAGCGCGCGCCCACAATAGAATCGAGAAGAGCCATCAGCATTCTCCTTGGGTGAGTTCCCCGGGTCTTGGTTACCTCCATGTTGCCACTTCGAAAAAATGGCTCGCCAGGGAAAAGATGTCCATGTGTCCTTCTCGCCGCTAACGCCCGCACGCGTTATCGGACATGTGGTTTTGGGGCGATCCCACTTCTCCGGTTACCGCGTTAACCAGTACTTATCTTTCGAAAGCTTTTTTATCAGCTTGTTTTGTATCGTCTGTAGCTGGAGTGAGCGCAATGCAGACTCAGATTTACCAATAGCTGCGGAAGTTCCCTCCTCATGTTTGGTTAATCAGGCATGCGGGTTACTTCCGGGTGCGCGTCACTCGGGCACATTCAAATAGGAAGGCCAAATCTGGCGTGAAAATTATTGTTCGCGGAGCAGGGTTGCCGGGTCGGCGTGCAGGATGCGTCTCACGGGACCGGCGACGGAAAGTGATCCGGTGAGCACCGTAGTAAATACAACGGCGGCAAGCACAAATGGATCTTGCGCCGAGGCTTGGTAGACGATGACTGAGAGTAGTCGGCTCGCCGCCACGCCCAGCACAATGCCAACCACAGAGCCGCTCGCGAGCAGGATCAGCATGCGACCGAGCGCTGCCGAGAGAATCTGCTTCGCCTGTGCACCGAGCGCGACACGAATACTCAGCTCACGCAGCCGCTTGCTGACCGTGTAGGAGGCGAGGCCGAAGGTGCCGGCGATCGAGAGCAGGAGTCCAAAAGCGCCAAAGAGGCCGAGGGCGACGGTAGCCACCTGGATTGGAAAGAAACTCAGTGCAAGCTGGCTGTACCAGGGGCCCGATTCCTGAATAGCAACGCCGGGGTCAAGATCGCGGACCACTTCGCGAATGCTGGCGACCATATCGGCCGTGTCGCGCTGGGTCCGGACGATGAGCGAGGTCCTTGTGTCCCCATGCTGGGAGATGGGGAAGAACGCTGCGGCTTCCGGATCTTCACTGAGGGTAAAGTGTTTTCCATCGGCCATGATGCCCACGATCTGGATCGAGACGCCGGAGCTGTTCTTGAAATAGCGTCCCACGGCGTGCTCGGAGTGGAAGAGCCCCCGGGCGAACTCCTGATTCACAATGGCAACCGCCGGGGTCTTGGTGGTGTCGGTAAAGCTTACATCGCGTCCCGCGAGCAGTGGTGTTCCAGAGGCGGTCAGATATCCAGGTGAGACATCATAGAAGTAGGCATAAAATGCTTTATTTGAGGGTCGAAAATCGGTGCTTTGCTGAGAGAAAATATCCATGGCAGCTTGCTCGAAAGATAGAGGCGTGGTGTTCGCGTAGCCTGCTGCTGCCACTCCGGGGATCTGCGAGACCCTTTCCAGTATCTGGCGCTGGAAATGATCGGCGTCATCGCTCGTATAGCCAGCCCGGGCCAGATCGAATTGCGTACGCACAGCATTCTTCGGATTGAAACCCAGGTCCATGGTCAGTGCTCTGCCTAAGCCACGCAGCGAGACAAAAGCGGCCGTGACGGTGACGCAGCAAAGCGCGATTTGTGCCGCCAGCAGGACATCGCGCAGGGCCCAGCGGCGGCCTGCGGAGGATTGGCTTCCGCCGCTCTTAATCGCCTCATTTGGATCGGTCTTGAATATCTGCCGCAATGGCATCAGCCCGAACACGACGCCGGCGAGAACAGAGATAAGGAACGCCACCAGGATCAACGACGGCTGCGGCAGCACTTGGAACTTTATAGGGAATCTGGTGGGCGGATGCCAGCCAGCCAGGCCAGTAATGGCCATCCAGGCGAGGCCACATGCGCACGCACCCCCGAAGGTTGAAATCACAATGGCCTCGACCAGGAGCTGGCGGAGGATGCGCCAGCGGCCCGCTCCAATGGCCATGCGGATGGCAACCTCGCGAGCGCGGTCTGCGGTGCGAGCTGCGAACAGGCTGCCGAGGTTGGCGCAGGCGGCGAGCAGCACAATGCCGGCCAGCACCGTCACCGCAGCCAGAAATCCGCGCGCCGGCCCGCCCATCCAGTCACCGATCAGACCCGGACGAGCCAGCTTCAATGCCAAACCCTCTTCCTCCTTCGGATACTGCCCGGCAATGCGGGCAGCAATCGTATTCAATTCAGCCTGCACCTGGAGCATGGTGACCCTATCCCTGATGCGCACGACCGAAAAAACATTCTTATGGCTCCGCGACTCAAGCCAGTCGACGCCGTCCAGCGATGCTTCATTGGCCATCGGAACGAAAATGTCAGGCTGGAAAATTCTTTCGGTGCCGAAGAAGCCTTCCGGCGTAACCCCGACGATCATGTACGGATGCTTGTCAATGCGGACCAGCGTTCCCACAATGTTGGGATCCGCGGCAAAATCACTCTTCCATGCGGGCCAGGAAATCACCGCAGCCTCGGAGGCTCCGGGATGATCGTCGTCGGCGCGCTCCAGCAGACGCCCGAGGAACGGCTTGATACCGACGACCTCGAAATACTGTCCGCTCACTTCGTTTCCCCAGACGTGCCGGGTGACGCCGTTGGCTTCCAAGCCAAATTCCTGGATCTCTATACCGGCCACGGCAGAAAACACCGTATTGTTCTCGCGCACATCGCGCATCTCCGGATACGAAAGGAAGGGGGCGCCGTTTTTGGGCTGAAGCGTCATCACCCGGTCTGCATGAGGCACATCAAGCTGCCGCAGAACTAATGCCTGCAGGACGCCGAAAACGATGACATTGGCGGCGATGCCGAGGGCCAGGATTAGGACCGCGGTAAGCGCAAAGCCGGGAGAACGGCGCATCTGGCGCAGGCCGAATCGCAGGTCCTGCAGCAGGGAATCGAGAAACGCGCCCGTCCGCGAATCGCGTACTTGCTCCTTGACTTGCTCGACTCCGCCAAGTTCGATCCGCGCGGCGCGTTGCGCTTCGTGCGGCGGCATGCCCGCGCGAATGTTTTCCCCTATCAGCATCTCGAGGTGGGAATGAACCTCCTGGTCGAGGTCTACCTCCACACGACGAGATAAAAAGAGATTTCGCAAGAAACTGCGAGTTTTCACAAGGAGCGGCATGATAGACACCTCAACAATCGAACGACCAGAAACCAAGATCTATTCGTAACGCAGCGCAACCATTGGGTCTACCTTGGTGGCCCGCCGTGCCGGAATGAAACAAGCCAGCAGCGCTGCGCCAACGAGGAGCAGTGTCACCCCGCCGAAAGTGAGTGGATCGGTGGCAGTCACGCCAAAGAGCAGCGACTCCACAGTACGCGTCAGGGCCAGGGAGCCGGCAATCCCAATCGCCACGCCGATGAAAATAGTGCGCAATCCCTGGCTCATGACCATCCTCAGAACGTCGCCGGAGCCCGCGCCGAGAGCGACACGCACGCCAATTTCGCGCGTGCGGCGGCTGACCGAATAGGCCATCACGCCAAACACCCCTGCCGTTGCGAGCAGCAGCGCGGTGATTCCGAAGAATCCGATGAGAATGACGTTGAATCTCCGCGAGCCCAGCGAAGCGGAATACACTTGCGAAAACGTCCGAAACCTGGCCGGAATCTCCGGGTTGAGGTCCTGCAGGATTCCTCGCGCGGCGGATGTGACCAATAGCGTGTCGGCATCACTCAACATCGTTAAGGTGATCGCCGCGCGAGGCCGCTGGAACAAATTCACGTAAACGGTCGGGCGCGGCGGCGCATCCAGGCCATATTCGTGAATGTCGCCCACGATCCCAACGATGGTCAGCAATCGCATGTCGCCATCCATATTCCCAAACTCGATGGTATGGCCGATGGGGTCCTGATTTGGCCAACGGTCGCGCGCAAGCGATTCGCTGATGACGGCAACATGCGGAGAATCGGGACCGTCGTGCTGGTCAAAGATGCGGCCGCGAATCAGCGGAATTCCGAGAACCTGGAAGTATCCCTCCGTAGCGACGCAGAAATCCGCAATGCCAACGCGTTCTTTTTGCTGGAACATGGCAGCAAGATCATCCGCGATGGTCTTGGGGACCTCATTCTGCGACGGCAGAAGGAACATTCCGTTGGGAAGCCCGCCCTCAACCAGGGGCAGGCCGCTCGCGGCGCCAACTCTGCGCACGCCCGGGATTTGTTTGAGGCGGTCAATCAGGTTGGAGAAAAAGATTGCCTGACTTGCCTTTGCTTTGGGGTTGTCCCACCCTTCCCATGGAAGCGAGACATCCATGGCGATAATCTTGTCCACGCGGAACCCGGGATTCACTTCAAGCACCTTCATCAAGCTGCGCCCGAGCAGTCCCGCTCCGACCACAAGAATCAATGTGATGGCGATCTGTGCCGCCACGATTACCCGGCCAACCCGCTGGCTGCCTTGCGAACCTGCTTGTCCGCGCCCGCCTTCTCCGAGGCCCTTGCGCACGTCCCCGGAAGTCGCGCGTGCAGCGGTGAACGCTCCGAGGCCGACGGCGACCGCTGTGGAAAGCAGAAACGCGAACACCAGTACTGGAATATTGATCGACACGCTGTCCAGCCGTGGGAGATTTTGGGGCGCCAGCGCAACTAATCCCGTCACTCCCCAGAGCGCTCCCAGCACGCCGAGGCCGCCGCCGACCAGCGAAAGCAGGAAAGCTTCGGTAAGGAATTGACGGATCAGCCGTCCGCGCGCCGCACCGAGCGCGCTCCGAATGGCCAGTTCGCGCTCTCTCGCCGTTGCTTGGGCAAGGAGCAAATTCGCGACGTTGGCGCAGGCCACCAACAGTAGAAATCCCACCGCCCCGAGAAGGACGAGCAGCGCCGGGCGGGCTTTGCCGGTGATCGAGTCCTGTAGCGGGACGACAACTCCATCCTTAAGGAGAAAATCGCTTTGCTCGCTTGAGGTATCGTGAATGCGGCGAGCAATCGCGCTGATATCCTGATTGGCTTGCTCGACGGTCACACCGTCGCGGAGTCGCGCGACCGCGTAATAGTTATGTGACGTCCTGCTTGGATTTTCGCCGTCCAGGTCGGCCGGCAGCCACAGATCCACGTCTGCCGGGAAAGGAAATGCGGCCGGGAGCACGCCGATAACGGAGTAGAGCGCGCCATCAATTTTTAGGTGCGACTGGGAAAGGTCCGGCGACGATCCGAGGTACTGCCTCCAGTATCCATAGCTGACAAGAACGGTGCGGGCGGCCCCTTTTTTCGCGTCGCTGGCAGTGAAATCCCGACCGAGCATCGGCTGAATTTCGAAAACCTTGAGGAAATCAGGCGAGACGCCCGCGACCATATTGCGGGTCGGCTGAGAAGGACCTGAAACGGACACGACGTCCTGGTTGTACTTCGCAATCGCCTGGAAGCTGCGGTTTTGATCGCGAAAGTCGTCGAAGTTCGGGTCCGCAAGATGTACCCAATGGCCTTCCAAGCTGACCTCGAAGACGGCCATGATGCGGTTCGCATCGGTGTACGGCAGCGCCCGCAGCAACACGCCGTATACCACGCTGAAAATCGCCGTGGCCGCCCCGATGGCCAGCGCGAGCGTAAAAATCATCACCGCGGTGGCGCCGGGGTTCTTCCGGAGTTGGCGGAGACCGTAGCGGCAATCGGTGACCACGGAGTGCAGCCAGTTGCCAAGTCCTTTTTCGCGAACCTGTTCTTTCACCTGTTCGATGCCCCCCAACTCCATTCGCGCGGCGCG
>Ga0099791_10000705_pt1 | contig 12504 bp, 10 predicted proteins | sample Rivendell_Oct201_7_FD_77318 | JGI IMG/M metagenome (GOLD analysis project Ga0099791, IMG submission 77318) | Vadose zone soil and rhizosphere microbial communities from the Eel River Critical Zone Observatory, Northern California to study diel... | ecosystem: Environmental > Terrestrial > Soil... | reverse complement strand
CGTTTGAGTTTTCTGGCGAGGCGGAGATGGAAGCCGGGAAAATCGGTGAGGATGGCGAAGGCGGGCTGGCGGCGCTCGGCTTCGGCGACGAGGCGGCGCATGGCGCGGATCAGCGACGGAAGGTGGCTGAGGATTTCCGTGATGCCGACGACGGAGACTTCGGAGTAATCGGTGATGATGTCGACGCCGGCGGCGCGCATTTGCGGGCCACCCATGCCGAAAATTTCGAGCTCAGCGCGCTGCTTTAGCGCAGCGGCGAGGCGCGCGGCGTACATGTCTCCGCTGGCTTCACCGGCGGAGAGGAGAAGAGAGGTCATGATACCGAACCCTGCAAGACGCCAAAATCTTGCCCAGAAGGGGCGCAGCAGTGCTGCGCCCCTTCTGGGGCGGCAAATACTTGAGCGACGCTAGTTGGCATGCGGAGGGAGCGCTCAGTCGCTGGCGGGAAGAGGAAAAGGTAGCGGCGAGCCGGGCCGGGCAGCGCCAGAATCTTCGGGTAGGTGCAACTCCTGCTCTTTGTACTGGAGCTGGTAGAGGCGATAGTAGATGCCGCGCTGGGCGAGGAGCTCCTGGTGCGCGCCTTGCTCGCGTAGGCGGCCTTTGTGGAAGACGAGGATGCGGTCGGCGTGCTGAATGGTGCTCAGGCGATGCGCGATGACGAGCGCGGTGCGGCCGCTGAGGAGGCGGTCGAGGGCATCGCGGATTTGCAGCTCGGTCTTGGTGTCCACGCTGGAGGTGGCTTCATCAAGGATGAGGAAGCGCGGATTGTGCGCGAGGGCGCGGGCGAAATTGATGAGCTGGCGCTGGCCGACGGAGAGCGTGGAGCCGCGCTCGTTGACGCTGGCGGCGACGCCTTCGGGGAGGGATTCGATGAAATCGGCAAGGCCGATTTCGCAAATGGCGTTCTCGACGGTGTCGCGGTCGATGTTGGGAGTGCCGAGGCGCACGTTGGATTCGATGGTGCCGGTGAAGAGGAAGGGGTCCTGAAGAACGATGCCGAACAGGCGGCGCAGGTCCTGGAGATTGATTTTGCGGATGTCGATGCCGTCGAGCAGGATTTGGCCGCGCTGAATGTCATAGAAGCGAAGAAGGAGAGAGATGAGCGTGGTTTTGCCGGCGCCAGTGTGGCCGACGATGGCGAGGGTTTGGCCGGGCTCGACGCGGAAAGAGACGTCGCGGAGAACCCAATCATCTTCGCGGGGATTAGGGATGGGGCGATAGCTGAACCAAACATTGCGGAATTCGATTTCGCCGCGGGGATTTTCTAGGCGAACGGCGTCGGGCGGCGAAGAAACGTTGGCGGGCTCGTCGAGGAGCTTGAAAATGCGCTCGGAGGCGGCCATGGCGGACTGCAGGATGTTGAATTTTTCGCTGAGGTCCTGGATGGGGCGGAAGAAGCGAGTGGCATACATGGTGAAGGCGGTCAGCTTGCCGAGGGTGAGCGTGGAGGCGAGCACGCGATTGCCGCCAGCCCAATAGATTAAGGCGATGGCGAAGACGCTCAAGATTTCAACGGCGGGGTAGAACAGGGCGTAAGAGAGGATGGCGTCGCGCCAGGCGATCATGTTGTCGTGATTGCGCTTGGCGAATTCAGCGCGGGCTTTTTGCTCGCGGTTGAAGATCTGCACGATGCTCATGCCAGAAATGTATTCCTGGAGGAAGGCGTTGATCTTGGCGATGGCCGTGCGAATGTGGCGATTGGCGTCGCGCACGTAGTGGCGGAAGACGAAGGTGACGATTAGGATGAAGGGAAGAACGGAGAGCGCGTCGAGAGCGAGGCGCGGGTCCATCCAGAAAAGCAAACCGGCCATGACCGCGAGGAGGAAGAAATCGTTGATCATGGTGACCACGCCGGCGGCAAAGAGGTCGTTGAGGGCGTCGACGTCGGTGGTCACGCGCGTTACCAGGCGGCCGACGGGGTTGCGGTCAAAGTAGCTCATCGGCAGGCGCTGCAGGTGCGCGAAAATTCCGGTGCGCATGTCGTACATGGTCTGCTGGCCGACGCGCTGCATAATGCGGATCTGAACGTACTGGGCGACGAAATCGAAGATCAGAACGAGCAGGTATAGGACGCTGAGTACGATTACGCTGCGCCAAGCGCTGGCCTCAGGCAAATTGCCTCTCAGCGCTGGGGAGAAATAACGGTCGATGGCGACTTGAAAAATTCGCGGCGGGGCTAGTTCGAGCGGCGTAACCACGGCGACCAGGGCCATGGCTAGGACGACACGCCAGCGGTACGGATGCAGGTATTGCATCAGGCGGCGCATCAAGCGCGCGTCGTACGCTTTGCCTAAGGCTTCTTCTTCGTGCACGTTGCTCATGCGCGTTCTAACTCTTCTTCCAGCAATTGCTTCTCGTAGAGATCTGCGTAATAACCGCCGCGAGCGAGGAGTTCGTCGTGCGTGCCGCGCTCGATGATACGGCCGTCGCGCAGGACGACGATCTGGTCCGCGTCCCGCACGGTGGAGGTGCGGTGCGAAATCAAAATGGTGGTGCGGCCGTGCATGATGCCGCGCAGACGCGTGAGGATGCGCTCCTCAGTTTGCGTGTCGACGCTGGAGAGGGAATCGTCGAGGATGAGGATGCGCGGGTCGCGGATGACGGCGCGAGCGATGGCGGTGCGTTGTTTCTGTCCGCCGGAAAGCGTGATGCCGCGCTCGCCGACAACGGTTTCGTATTTATGGGAAAAGCCTTCGACGTCGGAATCGAAGCTCGCGATCTCCGCGGCCTGGCGGACCTGGTTGAGATCGTAATTGGGGAGGCCAAAGGCGATGTTGCCGCCGACGGTTTCGCTGAAGAGGTACGTGTCTTGCGGGACGTAGCCGATGGAGCGGCGCAAGGTGTCGAGCGGCCATTCGCGAATGGGCCGGCCGTCAATCAGGACTTCACCCTCGGGAGCTTCCCAGAGGCGCGCGATCAGGGCGGCGAGCGTGGTTTTGCCGCTACCCGTGGGGCCGACGATGGCGAGCGTAGAGCCCGCAGGAATTTTCAAGTTGATGTCCCGGAGGACGGCATGTGTATCGTTGCCGTTGGATTTGGCGAAGCCGGCGCCATTCCCGGAGATAGTAGTGGGATATGTGAAATTCAAGTTGCGGAATTCGACTTCGCCGGCGACTGCGGCGTTGGCGGGAACCTTCGCGAAGCGGTCGTCGATTTGCGGCTGTGCGTGGAGAATGTAATTCAGGCGGCCCATGGAGGCCGCGCCGCGCTGGAAAATGTTGGTGACCCAACCGAGGGCAATCATGGGCCAAACGAGAATGCCGAGGAAGGTATAGAAAGCGATCAGGGCGCCGAGAGAAATCTGGCCGCGGAGAAGTTGATGGCCGCCTTGCCAGAGTACGATGAGGAAGGAAAAGCCGATGAGCGCCTGGAGCGATGGCATGAACATGCTCCAGGTGCGGATGAGCTTGATGTTGCGAGCCACGTATTCGCGATTGGGCTCGTCGAAGCCGCGGATTTCGGCTTCTTCCTGGGCGTAGGCACGGATGACGCGGACGCCGGAAAGATTTTCCTGGACTTTCGCGGAGAGGGTGGCGAGCGAGGCTTGAATCATTTCGTAGAGATCGTGAATAACTTTGCCAAAGTGGCGTACGGCCACGAAAACTACAGGGACGGGGAGCAGCACCCATAAAGTCAGGGACGGAGAAAGGCGCGCCATGACCGCGATGGCGATGATCATGGTGACCAGCGTTTGCCCGGTGTACATGATGCCGGGGCCGAGGACCATGCGTACGTTGTTGAGGTCGTTGGTGGCGCGGGACATCAGTTCGCCAGTGCGATTGCGGACGTAAAACTCCGGCTCCATGAGCAACAGGCGGCCGAGCAGGTCGGCGCGGAGGTCGAATTCAATGTCGCGGGAGACGCCGATGAGAACCCAGCGCGTGGTGAAGGACAGCGCGCCTTTGAGCAGGACGCAGATAATCAGGATGAGACAGTAGATGCCTAGAGCGTGACGGCTGTGCGGGGCGTAGAAGGGAATATCGCGGTTGAGCCAACCGCCGGCAAGCGCTTGCGCATGGGTGTTGGTTTCAAAGGGGCGAGGGCTGCCAGCGAGGATGTCGGTCATGACGCCGGTGGCGAGCGGGATGATGTTGCCGACAATGCTGGTCAGCACGAGAGCGAGCAGGCCGAGCGCGATAGCAGGGCGGTAGCGAGCGAGATAGGGCACGAACCCAAGCAGGTTTCTCGCGGCGGAGGTACGCGCCTGCGGTTGCTGCGATTTTTGCGCGGCGGTCGCGTGCTGTCCGGTTTTGGTGCCGTTGCTCATCGCAAATTCGATCGCGCGGTGCTCAGCGACGGAGCCTCATTCAGAAAATGCTCGTATGAGCGGTCGAGGGACTGGTAGCGCTTGGTCGCAGGGTTCCAGCGGATGCCGATGGGAAGCGTGTGCGTGTCCACCGCGCCCTTCAGCGGCGTGAAGTACAGCGCCAGGCCCTTTTCGGGATCCTGCTCGTAAGCCAAGCGCCAGCCGGTCACGCCTCCGATGGGAGTGCCGGGCAGATAGCCTTTCCCATTCTTCAGGTGTTCGTCGCAGCGCAGGATTTCCATCCACTGACCGTTATCGTTTTCCGCGAGCACCGCGCGAGTGACAATCGTGCCGGGCAGACTATTTTTCGGCGATTTGGGGACAATGTTGGCAGCGAGAAATTCCTGCTTGCCGTTTTTGGCCAGTTCGCCGAAAAGCAGCACGGTCGTCTCTTTTCCGAGTAGTGAATCCGCCGCGGACTGAATGTCCTCGGGAACGGACGGCGCGGCCGGCTTTGCTTCCGCGGCGGGCTTTTCCGGTGTCGCGTCACCGCAGCCGGCGAGGAAGCACGCAGCCAGTATGCCCAGCGCTGCGTTCCGGCAAGTGCGGCGAACGGCCCCCCGATTCTCACTGATTTGATTCCCCGTCCCTGAAGGTAAGGACGGCATGGCTGCGGACTCGTTAGCAGGCGTCAGGAAACAGCCGCTTTCCGTGAGATTTTCCATTGTAGAAGCTTCGCTACTCCTTTTTGTCCGTCGCGAGGTGAAGGCGTAATGCCACAATTTTAGCCGTTGCGTGTCCTCCACGGAAGAAATCATCGGCTCAGGTTGCTTTTATGATGAGGTGACGTTCCGGCGCCCGCCGAGGCCCAAGATTAACGCCGGGCGAGGATGGCGTCCAGCCGGGCCTCGAAATTTTCTTCCCCCTCGGAGGATAACTCGCTGCGCTCGACGGGAAGCGCAGCCTCAATGGCCTCCACCCAGTTGAACAATTGTTGGATGTTTTCGCGGGTCTTGGCGTGATATTCCTTCAAGTTGCCGCTGGCGGACATCCACTGGCGAAACGTGTGCTCGAGGGGATGGTCGGAGGACCCGAATGGGTTAGAAGCTGCGGCGGGAGCGAGAATGCCACCGTGCCCAGTGAAGAAATGCTCGAATCCTAGGTCGGCGGCGAAATGGCCGGCGGTGGCGGCTACTCCATCGTCGTACAGCAGGCCGTGACAGATCAGCGCGAGCGGCTGCGGTTCGCGGCGCCACTTTAGAGTTTCCAAATCAAAGAACCACAGGTCCCAGTTGGCGCCGACGAAGTAAGCCGTGTCCGGGTTCATGTGTTGCGCGGCGAGTGCGGCTACTTCCGGAGGGCCGTAACTTTGATCGCGGAGGTCCCACTCGGCAACCGGGATTTCCGTGGGATCGACGGCCTGAATGCGCAATTCGGTAAAAGCGCTCTGCGAAGTGGAGAGTGACGCAGTGGTGAGGAAGCGGGCAAACTCCGGGATCATCGTCGTTTCGGAGAAGTCGCGCGTCCAGATGCGCAGATACGCTCGGTTGGCCATTTTTGCTTATTTAATTATACCGGTACGCCCAAAAAGAGGCGAATTCCGCGGTGGTTCAAGCTGAAAGCGGTTCAGTGCGGGAGCGGCGCCGCGGTGCCCAGATTGGAGGCGATCTGGGCCAGGCGTTCGCGCAGGGAGTCGCCTATTTCAGAGAAAACCCTGGTGCAGGTGTCGCGGAGTTTTTCTTCGGCGGTGGCGGCGATGCCCGAGACCACTTCGCGGGACTGGTGGTCGAGCGAGGCTACCGTGGCGAGCATCCATTGATTGGAGACATTTTCGAGGCGGCCGCGGAACCTTTCGGCGGCTTGTTCGCCAACGCGCGCGTACATGCCGCGTATCTCCGCTTGCTGAGCCTCGGTCATCGATTTCCAGGCCTCGAGCAGGGGGCCGAAACCGGCCTGCACTTTCCTGTTCGCTTCAGCGACACCGGCTTCAAAAGTGCCGCTCATGGCGGTTTGAAAGCGGCGGAGAAAGCTCTCCTGCTCGCCGGTGAGTTTCTGAGTCAAATCCGCGTGCGCTGCTTCCATGCGGGCTTTGGATTCGCTCACCGACTTTTGCGCTTCCGCTTCAAGGCCGCTGAGCTCCTGGCGCGCCTGGCGCTGAATTTCGTCGATGAAGGCGGCGGAGGTGGTTTCTGCGGCTTCACTGAAGAGCGCGCGGGCGCGCTCGAAAGCGTCGCGGACGACTTCCTCCATCTGGTTTTGCGTGTGGCCGACGAAATTGCGGCTGGCAGTATCGAGCTCGCCGGCAAACATCGCGGAGATTTCGCCGGCGCGTTCGCGCAGGCGCGCTTCGGCCTGCTCTCCGGCGCGTTCCGCAAAATGCTGAATTTGTGTTTGCGCTTTTTTCTCGTACCACTCCGCGGATTTCAGTAAGTCATCGACGACCTGATGCTTGGTGGTTTCCGCTTTGCCTTCGAGGTCGGCGAGACTGCGCGCGGTAACAGAATCTGCGGATTCGTGCAGTAACTGCTCGACTCCGCCCAAATTGCCGCGGAAGCTCGCCAGTGCTTCCGCGAATGCTTCGTCCGCCGTCACGCGAATTCGCTCCTGTTGCAGGGATGTGGCGGCATCGAGCATCGAACGCCCTCCCGCGAGGCGCTGAATGCCCTGTTCCACCTGCAGGAGGTGTGGCTGCACGAGCGATTCGACTTGCTGGCTGAATTGCGCGGCCGCTTGCCGGCTGGATTCCGCAAAGGTGGCGTGGATCCGCGCGCTGAGTTCGTCAAAGAGCGATTCGGAACGGCGATGCAGCTCGTTGCGGTGCAGGCTCAAGATGTCGTCCAACTGCGACTGAAAACCAGCGAGCGCGTGCTCCTGTGTGGTTTCCACGCGCTCCGGGAAAACCTCGAGCCGGCCCAAGACCTCGCTGGCGCGCACCAGCGTTGCTTCGATGCGTCCGGCATGAGCTTGCGTGAGATCCTTTAGCGCAGCGAGACGCAAGTTTGATTCGGAAGCGACGAGCGCAGCGGATTCACGGAATCCGGCTTGCAAGCGTTCGGCCTCTTGCTGAAATTGCTGCAGCACGCTGTTCGCGTGGTCGTTCAGCGATTCCGCGGCTTGGACTTGCGTGGCCGCGACGGCGTTGTCGACAGCAATCTGCACGCGACCCAAAGCGGATTCCAACTCGCCGGCAAGATCGTTTTGCCAGGTCTGTTGGGCGATGGACAAGAGCGCGGAAGCTTGCTCTTGAACGTGGTTAGCCTGGGCGCGCAGGGATTCCGCCAGCGCCGAGGCGCTTGATTCGTGCTGGTGCGCGGTTTCTTCGGCCTCGCGCTCGGCTGATGCCGCGAAGCTGGCGATACGTGCTTCCACGGCGGCGGCGTGCTCGCGGAGCCGCTTCAACAACTCTTCCGCCTGGGCGCAAGCCGAGCCGAGCGTTTGCAGCGCAGCGCCTGTTTGTTCGGCATACGCATTGCCCTGCGCCAGCGCTTCCTGCGAAAGCTGCGCGGTCAAGTCGCGGGTGAGCTCTTCGAGCTGCGGCGCCAGCCTTCGCGGCAAATCGCGCTGCAATGCTTCGGCCGCGGCGTCCTGCGCCAAGTGATAGAGACCGGCGGATTCGTCGCGGATTTTCTCCAGCGCCGTGGCCACTTCGCGCGAAAGCATCTCGCAGTCGGCCGCCATTTTGTGGTCCCACTGCTCGGCGGAAATGCGATGTTCGGTGGAAACGGCTTGCGCGGCAGCTTCCCGTGCGGCGGCATGAATTTGTTGCCGCGCATCCGCCAGCAAACGTGCGACCTGGCGAGCGAGCTGCATGGAGGCGTCGGTCGTGCTGGCAATGGCGGGGAAGGCACGCAGCCGTTCCGAGCGATCCTCCGAGGCAGCGCCGGCGTCGGACAGCGGCAGGTCAAAATCCGCCTCCGCTGCTTGAGAAGGCGATTCGTGATGTTGTTCGCCAGCTTCCGCGGAATGCTGCGAATGCTCCTGCAAATCCGCAACGCCGGGCGCGCCAACGTCCGCCTGCGCGGCGTCCGGAAAGGCGAACCAGTCGTCGGGCGGAAAGGCAATGCCCCAGGCGTTTCCGGGAAGCTCTAGCTCCAGGGCGACCTGAAAGAGTTGCCGCACGGTGCGCGGGCGCTGAATCCACGCGACCCGTCCGCGAACGGTGCGCGGCGGCTGTCCGGCCTCCGGGTGTGGCACCTCGAGCGTGACCCACATATTCTTCAAGACGTAGTGCTTCGATTGGTAGCGACACCCGTGGCAATTGATGATCAGAGTCGAAGTGTGCTCGCTGAATTGGCGACCGAGTGCGTCCACACCCGCAACGGTCAGGGGAACGGCCTGAACAATGCGCGTGCTGCGGCGCTTGCGCAACTCCACGGTTGCGCTGGCTAGGCCGGTTTCAGACACAGCTTCTCCGATATCTTCGGTAAATTCCCGGCCAAGCTCGTCCATGAATGCAGGCCATCCATAAATTGTAAAAACGTATAAAATCGACAACTGCGATTACTTCGTCTGGGTATTTTCCGACGCAGGGGCGCGGTGCTCTCCGGTCAAGAACATCCACGCTTCCTTAGCCACCCAGATGGGTCCGACCAACAAATAAACCGGCCCCTGGAAAAACGCCGGATGATTGCCTTCGATCCGGTGACCCAGGAACAAGAACGCCCAGCCGCCCACGAACAAAGCTCCGCCCCAGATCCACTTCGCGAAAAGGAACAGAATTAGTCCGGCAAAGATTAGGGGGATGCCGATGCCATGCAGCAATTTGTTCCAGCCGGAAGAGTGTTCATGATCGTACTGCGCCATGTAGTGCGCCAGACCCAGAGCGCACCTCCTTGCGGGGGACAGCGGCCGCGGAAAGCTCACTTTATACCGAATCGCGGGAAATGGCTAGGGCGGCGGCTACAAGTCGCGGCGGCCTTCCATGGCTTTTAGCATCGTGACCTCGTCGGCGTACTCGAGGTCCGCGCCGACAGGTATGCCCACGCCGATGCGCGTGACGCGCACGCCGAGCGGCTTTAGCAGCTTGGACATGTACACGGCGGTGGCTTCGCCTTCGGCCGTGGGGTTGGTGGCGATGATGATCTCCTCCACCGTTCCGCCTTTAAGGCGCTCAACCAGTGTTTTTATCTTGAGCTGCTCGGGGCCGCGCCCTTGCAAGGGCGATAGTGAGCCGCCCAAGACGTGGTACATGCCGCTGTACATCCGCGTCTTCTCGATGGCCATGATGTTATGCGCTTCCTCAACCACGCAGATAGTCGCGCGACTGCGCGTCGCGCTGGTGCAGTACAGGCAGGGATCGGCATCGGTAATGTTGTGGCACACGGAGCATTCGCGGGTTTTTTCTTTCGCGTCGCGAATGGCGTCGGCGAGCGCGAGGGCATCTTCTGGCGCGGCGCGCAGCAGAAAGAAAGCGAGGCGCTGCGCGGTTTTTTGGCCAATGCCGGGCAGGTGCTTCAGTTCGTCAATCAGGCGTTCGACGGGAGCGGCAAAATCAGGCATGCATGATGTGTAGCACAGGGAAACGGGTAGCGCAAACGCAGGCGCGTTCGTTTATTTTTGAGTGCGCATGTGCGGAGGGCGAAAACCTAAAGCGCAAGAAATTAGAAGGGCGAGCGCCTTGTGCTTGCGCACCTGAAGCTCACCCTTCTTGGTGATCGCATCGCTACCGCGATACGAACTTATTGATTCGCGGGCTTGGTCGCGGCCCGCGCTTCGACTGCGTCGCCGCGTGGCGTCATCGAGACGACGATGTATTCGCGCTCCTTGCCGTCGGACTCCGGGACGCGCAGGAGCATCTTGTCTTTGCGGATGCGGAACTCCGCCGTTTCACCGACCGGTAAAAGCGTCGGATGCTTGTCGTCTTTTGGCCGGATGCGATAGATCAGCCGGTCGGACTTGAGAATGTATTCCTGGCATAACACTTCTTGTGTGTTTTTGTGCTGGCCATCGGTACCGAGAATTTCGCCGGTCAGTGTCTTGCCGTCTTTTTCGGCATAGCCGCAATGCGTGGAATCCATTTGCAGCAGCACGCCGCGCTCGTATGCGGGCTTGTCTTTGGCCGGAGCGGGTGCAACGTTCTGAAGGCTCGCTGCGATCGCCAGAAGCATGCCTGCAGTTCGTGTTTTCATCGCTGGGTCCTTTCCTTATCATTAATCTTGGCTCTAAGTTCTCCGGCTATTGCTTTGGGCTCTGCGTCGTCGCTTGCGCTTCCGATACGAGCAGAAGCTGCGTGCCACTGTCGAGATGCACGTTCCTGCTGGTTGAGGTGATCAGCGAACCTTGCGTGCTGTTGGAAGCCACTGCGTTCAGGTTGAGCCCTTCGAGTCCGAAAACGCCCTGGCTGTTGGAGGTAAGCTGGCCAGCCGTGTTCAATCCGCCGACCGCGCCACGCGCCGCACCGGCCGCGTTCACCGTCGAGTTGACCGCGCCGTTAGCGACTCCACCGGCGTTTGCTGCGGTGTTGGTCGCCGCGCCGGTTGCTGCACCCGCGGTGGAACGCACGCCACCGAGCGCTCCGCCACCACTGGCGCGCGCTGAGCCCACCGCTCCGCCGCCACCGGACAATTCATCGCCGCCGACAGAACTCGCTGCGGCGGTCTGCGCTGCGGCGAGCGCGCGAATCGTGACATTCAGCGGAATTTCCTCGCCATTTTTCAGCATCGCTTTATCAAACACAATGCCCAGCGCGGATTCTTTCTCTTCCTTGCTGCGCTGCTTGCATTCCGTTACATGCCCGACCAGCTTCGAGCCCTTTGGTATCACCACCTTGCCTTCGGACTTCGTTGCTTCTGTCGTTTTTGCGGTAACCTGATCGCCAGGCTTGTTTTTCTTGGCGTCCACCGGTTGCGAAAGCGTGGCGTTCATGGCCGTGCCGCTGGAAAGCGCCGCGGAACTTTGCCCAGCTTTTGCCGAAGTTGCAGTTGAGGTGTTGCTGGAAGCTTTCGCGCCGGATTTATCCGCTTGCACCGACGTGCTGCCGCTCGCGGAGGAACTCGCTTGCGCGCCCCCTTGAGCGTACAACGTGGAACCGGGCACTACGAGCATGCCCGCCAGAATGACCACGGATGTAGCCTTCATAATGGACCTCCTCCCAATCAATGCGGCTTTGCCGCAGCAATGGATCAGCTGGGATTCTTCCATTTTCCGCTATGCGGAGTCTTGCAGAGGCACGCTGTTTCCAATAAGGCATGAGCCCCGGCCGGAAACTATGGGAGAGCCTGTCGAGCTTCTCCCCGCGCCTCAACACATAAGGGGAGCCAGTAGATCAAAAAATATAGGGGTTGAGAGCGGCGATGAATGCGTGGGAAAGAGCGTAAACGCGGCTAAACAGGGCTAAAACAAGCCGGGAATCTTAATGTTCCCGAGGCCGGGAATTCCCCCGGAGAGATTTTTCATTTGATTGGCCAGTTCTTCGTCGACGCGCCGCGATGCTTCGTTCACGGCTGCGCGCACCAGATCCTGCAACATTTCTTGATCCTTGCCGGCAAACACTTCCGGCTCGATGCGCACATCCACAATTTGCTTTTGCCCGTTCATTTTGACCGAGACCATGCCGCCGCCGGCGGAAGCCTCCACCGTCACGGAATTCACCTGCCGCTGCAAGTCTTCCTGCACTTGCCGGAGCCGTGAAAGCATCTGCTGGATAGCGTTGACTTCCATCAGGTTTCCTCTGGACGATGTTTTACTTCGGCGATTTTTCCTCCGAAGCGTTGCAGCATCGACTTCACCATTGGATCGCGTTCAAACTGAGCGCGCAACTCTTGCGTGGCCGGCCCGGTGCGCGATGCCGAAGCGGCCGCTGCTGCAACTGCTTCGAGTTTAGCACAGACTCGCACCGCGCGACCGAGGACCTTGCCCGAAGCGATACGGACCTTCTCGAGCGGCTCGCGGCCTTCCAGCATTTGCGCGAAGGAGCGCTTGTCCGGGGGGAAATAAATTCGCAGTTCGGCGCCGTCCAGCTCCCAACGCGTGGCTTGTTCGATCAGCTCGCCCAGGAATTTTTGCTGCGCCTGCATCGCTTGCTTGATCTCGGCGACTTGTGCCTCGCTGATGCCGCTTATTTGCGCCGCCACTGGAGCCGCTATTGCTGGCTCGGGGCTTTCCGGTGGTTGCTGCGGAGCCACGGCTTCACGCTGCGGTGCGGGTGCGAGTTCTTCCGTGCCGCCTGACACAGACGCAATGCGTTCTCTCGCCGGAATGTTGGGAACGACGGCAAATGCAGTGGCTGGTGTGGCTGCCTCGCGCCGCGGCACCGTCGG
>Ga0099791_10000703_pt1 | contig 12513 bp, 6 predicted proteins | sample Rivendell_Oct201_7_FD_77318 | JGI IMG/M metagenome (GOLD analysis project Ga0099791, IMG submission 77318) | Vadose zone soil and rhizosphere microbial communities from the Eel River Critical Zone Observatory, Northern California to study diel... | ecosystem: Environmental > Terrestrial > Soil >... | reverse complement strand
GTCAATAGCGCCCCCGTCACCAGGGCTGCCGAGGTCGCTCGACGCCTGGACCGCGCCGGGCTTTGGACCCAGGTACATTACCAACTTTCCCGTGGTGGTGAGGAATTCGAAACCCCGCTTCTCACCGCCCCTGCCGAAAAGCCTCTTGCGACTGAGAACTACCTGCGAATCGTGGGGCTGCTCTATCTTTTCATCGGCTTGTTCATCTTCATTCGCCGCTGGAACGCTCCTCGCGCCGTGCATTTTTACGTCTTTTGCCTGGTTTCCTTCGTTCTCTGGTCCTTCCATTTCAGCGGAAAACTGGATGCGTTTGACTGGGAAGTTTACTGGTCGGAGATTGTGGCGCGGCTGCTTGCGCCTGCTTTGCTTCTGCACTTTGCATTGGTATTTCGTCGCACCGAAACGGCCCGGCGCTCAACCTTGAAACTGGTGGCTGTTTACTCCCTGCCTTTCGTTCTGCTTCTTATCCACTTGAATACCGCCCTTAAGGAGAACGGCTTCAAGCCGTGGCTTGCTTCATACATATTGCTCACCAAAATCGAATTCGGTTTTCTAGCCTTCGGCTTCCTGGCGGCAGGACTGGTTTTCTACCGCAGCTTCCGCGAAGCTCCTTCCGGCGTCCTTCGCCAGCAATTGAAATGGCTCACTGGCGGAACTCTTGCGGGCACGCTGCCCGTTTCGATTCTCTATATTCTTCCTTTGGTGCTGGGCGCGTCCTTGCGCCCGTGGATGCAGTTGTCTGTATTAAGCCTGGTGCTGATCCCGCTGTGCTTCGGTTATGCGGTCATCCGCTATCGCTTGATGGACGTGGACATTATCTTCAAGCGCGGCTTGGCCTATACAGCGGCAACCGCTGGCGTGGCCGCTGTTTACTTTGCATTGGTCGCGCTGGTCGCGCTGGTTTTCCATACGCCCACGAACGGCCCCGCCGGCGGCATGATCGCCATTGTCATAGCCGCGTTTTTGTTCCAGCCGTTCCGCGAGTGGATCCAAGCGCGCCTGGACCGCTTCTTCTACCGCGACCGCCTCGATTACCGTCGCACGCTCATCGAATTTGGACGCACGCTCACGAACGAAGTGCGTTTCGACCCCATGCTGGGTTCGGTCATGGACCGGATTTCTCAAACGTTGCTGGTCGACCGTCTCGCAATTTTCGTCGAGAACGCCATGCAGCCCGGGCAGATGCGCATTGCCCGCTCCATGGGTGTGCGGCTTTCCGAATCCTTGGATCTTAGTTTCCTCGAGCCGGCCCGGCCCGAGTTTGCCCGCGGGGCACTCTTTTTTGAGTCGCCCCGTGCGGCAAGAGACTTCAGCGACTCCGTTCGCCGCACGCTTGAGCAGCTGGACCTCAATTATTTTGTTCCTTGCCGTATCCGCGAGCACACCGTGGCGGTGCTCGGCCTCGGCAAGACCGTTGATGGGGATTTTCTGTCGAGCGACGACGTCGAACTGGTCGAGACGATTGCCGGCTATGTTGCTGTCGCTCTGGACAACGCGCAGCTCTACAGCTCGCTCGAACAAAAAGCGCTCGAAATCGCACGCCTCAAGGATTTCAGCGAAAACATCGTCGAATCCTTGAACGTCGGCGTACTTTCCGTCGATCTTGACGGCATCGTTGAATCCTGGAACACGCGCCTGGAGCAACTTTTCGGAGTGGCGCGCCAGGAAGCGGTCGGTCGCCAGCTCAGCTCCCTGTTGCCGGAGGAATTGGCGCGCGAAATTGCCGCCCGGGGCGACCAGGAACAGATTACTGGCATCTATAAGCAAAGACTCCATCACCAGGGCAAATTGCTTACTTTGAACGTCTCTATCACTCCTCTGGTCAGCAAATCGAATGAGCGCATCGGGCGTCTTTTGCTCTTCGACGATGTGACCCAGCGGGAGCGCATGGAAGAGCAGATGTCGCAGACAGAAAAATTGACCTCGCTTGGACTTCTCGCGGCCGGTGTCGCGCACGAAGTAAACACGCCCCTTGCGGTGATTTCGAACTATATTCAGATGCTGGCGAAGCAGATGCCGGAAGGCGACCCCCGCCAGTCCATCATTGAAAAAATCGTTAAGCAGACCTTCCGCGCCAGCGAAATCGTCAACAATCTGCTCAATTTTTCGCGCACCGGCGCCGCGGAAGCCGCGGACATTGATGTAAACCGCGTGGTGGAAGAGACGTTGTCTCTTGTAGCCCACCCTCTGAAAGCCTCGCACATTCAAGTGGTGAAGCAACTCGGCGAACCGCTGCCGGCCGTCCGCGGATCGGCCAACAAGCTGCAGCAGGTCTTTTTGAACCTTTTCCTGAACGCGCGTGATGCCATGCCCACTGGAGGAATGCTCGAAGTTCGCACTGCCGCGCACAATGGCAGCGTCGAAATCGAAGTGGCGGATACCGGCGGCGGCATTGCCCGCGAACACATTCATCGCATCTTTGATCCGTTCTTCACCACCAAAGCCAGTGGCCGCGGGACCGGTCTCGGTCTCTCCGTGAGTTACGGCATCATCAAGGAACATGCCGGAAAGATTGATGTGCGTTCGACGCCCGGCAAAGGCACCTCCTTCCACGTTGAGTTTCCAGCGGTCAAGAAAGCGGTCCATGTCTAAGGGTTCCATCCTGGTTGTTGACGACGAATCAGAAATCCGCGAGGGCCTCGAACTCCTGCTGAGAGGTGAAGGCTACGGAGTCTCCAGCGCGGAAACGGGCGAATCTGGCCTTGAGAAGCTGGAACAGCATCCTTACGATCTCCTCCTCCTGGATGTCAGCCTGCCGGACCGCAACGGCCTCGACATGCTCAAGGAGATTCACCGTCGCGACCCACAGCTTTCCGTTGTCCTGATCACTGCCTACGGTTCAATCGAAATGGCGCGCGCCGCGTTCAAGAATGGTGCGATGGACTACATCACCAAGCCGTGGTCCAACGATGAATTGCTGGCCCAAGTGGCGCAGGCCGTGGAATCGCGCCGGCTGCGCGACGAAAACGTCCAGCTTAAGCGCGCTTTGAAGCAGCGCTTCAATTTCCCGAACATCGTCGGCAAGAGCGACAAAATGCAGGTGCTTCTCAACCTCGTCACGCAGGTCGCGCCTTCGCGCTCCACAATTCTGATCAGCGGCGAAAGCGGTACTGGTAAGGAACTCATCGCCAAGGCGATTCACTCGGCTTCCACCCGCGCGGACAAAGCTTTCGTGCCCGTAAACACAGGATCGATTCCCGTTGATCTGCTGGAGTCCCAGCTCTTCGGCCATGTGAAAGGCGCCTTCACCAGCGCGGTTGCTTCCAAGAAGGGTCTCTTCGAAGTCGCGGATCAAGGCACCATTTTCTTCGATGAAATCGCCACTATCGGGCCGGAAACGCAGGCCAAGCTTCTGCGCGTGATTCAGGAGCGTGAATTCATGCGCCTCGGCGGCACGGAGCAGCTCAAAGTCGACGTGCGCATCGTGGCCGCTTCCAACGTCGAACTGCTTACTCTGGTGCGCGAAGGCCGCTTCCGTGAGGATTTGTACCACCGCCTGAACGTCATCCACTTGCAGATTCCGCCTCTGCGCGACCGCCGTGAAGACGTGCCGCTTTTGCTGGCTCATTTCCTTGAGCGCTACTGCCACGAAAACTCTAAGCCGCTGCGCCAATTCACGCCGGCGGCGATGAAGCTGATGATGGATTACGACTGGCCTGGCAACGTGCGCGAACTGGAAAACGTGGTTGAGCGCGCCGTCGTTCTCTCCACGCAGGAGCGCGTTGACGCGGACCTCCTCCCCGAGAGCATTCGCAGCAAGGAAATCGTCCGCGGCGTGCGGCTTCAGCTCTCTGAATTTTTGCCGCCGCTTCCCGGTGAGCCCGGTTCGCGGGCCTCCGCCGATAATCCACAGCCTTCCTTGTTCCAGATCATGGACGAGATCGAGCGCCGCATCATCGTTGACATGCTGGAGCGTACCGGGTGGAACCAGACCGAAGCCGCTGAGCGTTTTCTCATTCCACTTTCAACGCTCAATCAGAAAATCAAGCGGCTCGGAATTGATGTTCGCCGCCGTAGCCGCGGCGATGACATGTTATCCGCGTCGAGTGGAAAATAGCTGAAGGCAGCTCGCCTCGATTTCTTTTCCAGCATCTCCCGCGAAAAAGTCTGTCCCATCGTCTACACTAACCTACATCGCCATGGCCGAGCCGATGTCCTCTTCGCCTATTTCCGGCAGTGCTTCATTTAGCAGCGAGTGGTCCGCGCTGCTCGAGTGTGCTTCTCCTGCACACGATCTTCAGAAGCTCGCAAGCTTGCTAAGGTCCACGGATGGGAATCGCTTGCTCGTCCTCGCCGAGGAACACGGTGTGATCGGCCAACTGGCGGGATGTCTGCACAAGCTCCATGAGAATTCCGTCTCTCCGGGAATCAGGCAGGCTCTCGCGGATCGCCAGCGCGCACAGATTTTTTTTAGTTTGAGGCTGACAGCCGAGCTGTTTGGGCTATTAGAGCTGTTCAGTTCGCAGGGTATTGAGGCCCTGGTGGTAAAGGGACCTGTTCTCGCGGTGCAGGCCTATGGCGACCCTGCGATGCGCAGCTATGGCGACCTGGACATGCTCGTTCGGCAGCGTAACATTCGCCGGGCCACGGAACTGATGAGCGCTGCAGGTTACGTGCCGGCAGTCTCGCTCAGCGCCATTGACGCCGGCAGGATTCCCGGCCAATATCTTTTCTCCAAGCCGGATTCTAAACTCATCGTCGAGCTGCACAACGACTGCACGCTGCGCTATTTTCCCCGCCGCCTTCCTCTTGAGGAATTTTTCGCGCGGCAAATCCGCGTGCGCGTCGATGGTCACGACGTCTCCGCCCTCTCTGTGGAAGACGAACTTGTGCTGATTTGCATTCACGGGGCAAAACACTTCTGGGAGCGATTAATGTGGATTGCCGACGTTGCCGCTTTGATCTCCCGCCAAACGGCTATCAATTGGGAGCGCGTCGCAGATTCTGCGAAAGCAGTGGGAGCGGAACGTATGCTGCACACCGGGCTGCGGCTTGCTTCAGACTTGCTGAAAGCGCAATTGCCCGGCAAAGTGCAAGCAGCGGTGCAAGCCGATATGGCAGCAACTCGTCTCGCGGCACAAACTCGCAAGTGGCTCCCCGCCGCGGGCTTCAGTCCTCCCGGTCTCTTCGAACGAGCCTTTTTTCGCATGCGCATGCGCGGTAATTTAATTTCGGGTTCGGCATATCTTTTGCGCCTCGCCCTTTCTTCGACAGAAGAAGACTGGCAGAGTGATGCGCAGGGCAACCGTCACCCAATTCTCGAGGTTTTACGCCGGCCTATTCGCCTGGCCCGGAAATATAGCCGCGCTGGAAGATCATAAGATTCCCGGGTCATTAATCCGTGAATCGTCATAGATTGTGCAAACAGTTCGCTATGAAACAAGACGGCACGCTGAACTTCAACACGCCGTCCTATTCAGGTGAGAAGGTCCCGGCTACTTAATTTACAGTCAGAACCACTGGAGCCGTCTTGCTCACGCCACCGGATGACGCGGTGATCGTTAGATTGGTTGTTGTAACCTTCCTGGATCCGTTGCAACCAGTAAGAGCCAGCAGGATGGCGATCGCGGTCACCATTCTCAGCCGTGTGCGCAGCCGGCGAGTAATGAAGAGGCAGAACAACACGGATAGAGCTAGCAGCAGTGGTACGATTTGCCGGATCGACATCGGTGGCATCGGCATGCTCGGAGGCACCAACGTCAAACCAGTCGTCGAGACCGTCACCACTGATGTCACCGGGGTGACTCCATCGGCCGGCGTCACGGGAGTCGTCGGCAGGCACGTTACCGGCATTACTGCGCCAGTGCACGTAAGCGCCACTGCCTGGTTGAAGCCGCCCAGCGGCGTGATAGTTACATTGAAGTTGGCCGTCTTCCCCCTTTGCACGGTAAAAGTTGCCGGCGCGGTTAGAGTGAAATCCCAACCGGTTCCCGTCAATGGGACGGTTTGTGTGCCTGTCCCGGCGTTGTCGGTAACCGTCAGTGATCCCGTGCGCGCCCCCAGCGCCTTCGGCGCAAACGTCACGCTAGTGACGCAGTTTGCCCCCGATGCCAAGGTTGCCGGGTTAATCGGGCACGCAGTACCGCCGGTGCTCGTTTCGGCAAAATCGCCAGAAGCAGCGATCGAGTTGATGGTCAACGCTCCGGTCCCGGTATTTGTGAGCGTCACCATCTTCGCCGCGCTGGTGGTCGTCAGTAACTGGCCGCCGAAGCTCAGGCTCGTGGGCGCAAGCCCCACGCCAGGTGCTGTGGCCGATCCTGTTCCGCTCAGGTTTACGATCTGTGGACTCGAAGAATCGCTATCCGTGAAAGTGAGTGTGCCCGTTCGCGAGGCCGCCGCCCCGGGCTTGAACGTCACCGCCACCGTGCATTGAGCGCCCGCCGCCACGCTGGGACTGCACGAGTCCGTCGCCACCGCAAAATCGGTATTGGCTGCTGGCGACACTCCAGCCGTGGCAATGGTCGTGAACGTCACCGCCACATTCGTATTGTTCGTCAGCGTAAATATCTGCGGAGTACTCGTGGCTCCAACCGGCTGGGCTCCGAAATCGAACGGCGAAGGTGTCACAACTACCGTGGGTATTAGCGTCAGTTTAGCTACAAACGCGGCCGAAACGTCCCCGCTCGGCAGGCTTGTCTGGAACGCTCCGGGATTCGGGAACACCGGCAAATTCGTCGAAAACGTAGTTCCCGAAACATAGGCATCATTCGACGCATCAATGGCGATCCCGTTCAATCCATCGAGCCCAGCTGTACTTCCGCTGCCGCCGAAGAAAGTGGAGTAGACCAGGTCCGCCGATCCATTGCCCCCGGGGTTCAGTTTTGATAGGAAACCCTCACCCCCTGCACCTGTAGCAAAAACCGGCTGAAAGGCGCCTGGAACGATGGGAAAGGCGCCGGAATTGGTGCCGCCCACGATATAGTTGTTGCCTGCCCCATCGACCTTAATGCCAAAGCCGATGGTGCCCCCGGACCCCAGATACGTGGAATAGATCAGGGAGGCCGTTCCAATCTTTCCCGCATCGATCAAGCTAACGAACGCCGACCCTGCAGCCGAGCCCGTGGTCTGATAGGCTACCCCTCCTGTAGGCGCGACAATGGGATACGTTAGCGAGTCCGTTGACCCTGTGACCGAAGCGACATTGTTTGGCCCAAGCGCGATAGCGCTGCCGAACTCACGGGTCTCTCCACCCAAATAGGTAGAGTAGACCAATTGTGGATTTGCCCCCGATGTCGTATCAATTCGGGACACGAAGGTGGTTCCATTCGCAACCGCGGCTGGAGGTGCCAGAATCGTTTGAAATCCGTTCGTGGTCGTCGGGAAATCGTTGGAAGTCGTTGTTCCCATAAGGTACGCGTTACTCGAGGAGTCCACCGCAACTCCCAGTGCTTCCTCGGCGAAACCCAAACCAGAAGTAGAGGCAAATGCGCCGCTTCCTCCGAGATACGTGGAGTACACCAAGGAAGCAGCTCCCGTCGCTTGCGTGGTATCAATTCTCGTCAAGAAAGCATTTCCGGCAGTGCTATTCAAAGTGTTCTGGAAGGCGCCTGCCGTAACCGGGAAATTGCCCGGGGCAGTCCCTGGGGAGGATAGCGTCTCGCCCACGATGTACGCGTTTCCGTTTGCGTCAACAGCAATGCCATTTCCGAAATCTCCACTTGTTCCACCAATGTAGGAGGAATAGACAAGCTGGTTTGCCTGGCTCGTGGTGGGGTCCAGTTTGGTCAAGAAACTTGATCCCGAAGGGTTGCTCGTTAGCGGGCCGGGCTTCAGGGCGTTACCGGAGGTCGACGTCGGGAAATCCGTCGAAAATGTCATCCCTGTCACATAAATTTTCCCCGTCCCGTCCACGGCGATCCCGAATCCGAAATCACCGAGATCCCCCGTCCCTGCCAGATACGTGGAGTAGAGTTCCTGAGTTCCTGTCGGATTGAGTTCCGTCACAAATACAGCCCCGTTCGCGTTGGTGGTCAGCGGGCCCGGATGAAAGCTCCCCGTCGTCGTAGGAAAATTCACCGAAAACGTTGCACCCGTAACGAACGCATCCCCCTTCGAGTCAATGGCGATCCCTCCTCCAAAATCCCCCGCGACGCTTCCCCCAAGGTACGTCGAATAATTCAGCACCGGATCGATGATCAGGGGCTCGCTGCGGTCGTATTTTCCAACAACAAAACGGATCCGTTGCTTCCTGCTCAGGGAATAACGAGCCGCGATCTCCTGCCGCACTCCTCTCACGGTCTGATACACCACGGGCTTTTGAAACGTCACTGTCCCCTCCGGAACGTGCAGGACCAAATCGCCGCCGGCTCCGATTTGTATTTTTTCTGCTCCCTGCAAAGCCAACTGGATTGCTCCCGGATCCCCTCCCGGAGCCACTACAAAGTCATATTCCAGATGACGCTGATTCCCGTAAAAAATAAGATCCACTCCAGGATAGATCCCGGTGTATTTCACTTGCGAATACGAAGGCACGTCGGTCCGCCAGTTTCGCGGATCGCTTCCCACGAAATAGTTCACCCTTTTGTGCAGGGGGTCTGCGCCCGCGATCCGCGATGAGGGATTCGCCCCTTCGAGGTTCATCTGCAGGACCGTCATGGTTCCAGCCCGGCGCGCTTCGCGCAAGGCGCGGAGATAAGTCGCGCGGTGGTTTGCGGAGAGGTTATGCGCCATCGAATGATGCAGCGTCAATACCGCACCCTGAGAGGTCAAGAACAGCCCATATCCAGCACCGTGGGACATGAATCGAACATTCCTAGCAGTTTGTCCCACATTCTCATCAAAACTCAATGAAACTTTGCCGTACGCTTCCATTAGCTTGGTATCCCGCTCTAAAGTTAAAGTCTTGTTCGCGGATGTCTTGGCGATTCGCCTGTTTCCCTGACGTTTCTCAATCGATTGCTCCCCTCTACCGTGAAATCCCGCAAAGAGCAGGAGAACGCTTCCAAGCAAAGCTGCGGCCGCCGGCCCCAAGACCTTTTTCCAAGAACTCCATTGCCTCATGATGACGATCCTCCTTGAGTCTTTGCGTCTTTCTATTTCCATTTCCACAAGAAATTCTTGTCTGGACATGCTCCCGCCCTCGCCGTCAGTCCCCTGAGTTCCAATTTGGAGCGAGGCGGCACTCTTCTAAACGAATCTTCGTGGCAAGTTTTTGGAGGGAGAGAGGACATTCTCACACCGATGATTTCATCCAGCAATTTCGCAGGGCGAATCCCAAATCGAGAAACGCAATTGTAGCGTATTGAGAGTCAATTTACTAAGAATAGCTTTCGGACAAGAATATTCGCTGTTTCAGGGGAGCAGCGGTCGGTCCAGCGAATCAAAATCCTCTTGGATCACCTGACAAAGCTGTGCCAGCCGGGCAGGGTCAGGATGAGGTTGTACTCGGCGCACGGGAACTGAAGTCACCAGCCGGCCTAGAACTTCAAATTCGCGCGCACGCATGCCGCGGTCGAGAATCTTGTTGGCATAGGTTTCCGCGACCAGGGACAGTAAGGCGCTTTGCGGGCGCACGCCTTCCACACGCGGATTGCCATCGGCACAACGTTCCCCAAGCAGATAAATTGCTCCAAGTCGAAGAAGACGGTTCTCAAACCGGGTTCCTTGATCTCCCAGTGCCAGCCTGCGCTTCTCCCATTCCGGAATGAAACGTGGCAACGCTTCGCTGGATCCAAATAGGGCGTTCACTGAGTCGGGCCAGAGAGAAAGATGCGGATAAGCGGGCCTCACCCGGAATGCCCCTTCCTGTTCTACCAAGGCCACGACATCATCGGAAATCACTCCGTGTCCTTGCCGGGCGAAAGCCGCGGCCGTCGTGGATTTTCCTGAGCCCGCCGTTCCGACAAACGCCACGCAAGAGTTATCGAACGCTACCGCGCTCGCATGCAGACAGGTGACTCCGCGTAAGCGCAGCAAGTATCCCAATACCGGCCCTAATAGATAGGAACAGGTGTCTTCCAACGACGACGTCTCGGGCCAATCCGCCCAAAGGACCTCACGTTTTCGATCAAGCCAGAATTGGGGCCCTCCCGTGTAGTCAACGCGCAGGAAGGCACCTGCTGCAACGTCCCATACTCTTAGAATCGGTTCTCCAGATGGGAGGGAATAGGAGCTTCTATAGATTTGTTTTTCATCCTCGGGCAAAAGCCTCGTGGTTCGGTAGGGCGAGGCTCCAAGAAGAACTTCGATGTCGGTATGATTCGTGAGGGAATCGGCAGGCACTACTCCATGCAGGGGCACATTGGAGTGGAGCAATAACCCGAAGACAGAATATCTAAAGCCCAATGTGGAAGTGCAATCCAAAATCGCTTCCGAACAGCTTCTCGTGTTTGTTTCTGTACTTCCTGATTCCTGTTGATGGCTTGCCGCTTCCTTAAATTTCGCGACGCGGACAATGATTGCGCGTGCCGGGCTTGACTAAAAGGCCGTCTTTTTATGTCCCGGCTGTACTCCACCGTCCTGTTTGCCGTGATTGCCCACCCTCTGCGTGAGTTCCCGCACTGTCCCGTAAACGGTCAACGTGGGTTTCGAATATGGTTTTTTCGTCTCCCGTATAGCGGGCTTACCCATTCTTCCCCTCCGCATGCATGTTATATCGAATTCTTCGCGCCGACTGCAACCAAATGTTAAGACAGTAGGGCCGCAGACTGTTGCTTAATTGTTCGGGATTCATCTTACCATGCGGCGGTATCAGGGCCGAGCGATCGATATACTTATCTATATCTTTGCTCCAATGCATTTGCTTAAGCCGCTCGATGCCGGTTCGCCGGAATTGCTCGGAGAGTGTGTCGCTTTGCACCGGTGTCTTCGGCCGCATGCGAACCGTTTCGGGCAGGCGTCCGGTCATCGCCTCGCGCAGCAGCATCTTCTGGAAAAACCACGGAAACGGCGGAAGCGCGAGCAGAAAATTCACGATCCTCCAGTCAAGAAAGGGGTAGCGAGTTTCCACTGGGAAACGCGTCACCCCTGCGTTTTCTTGTTCAAACATGTGCGTCCACTGGGGCAGGGAAAGCGAGGCGTGCGCTCTCGGGTGGATGGGATGCTCAAGCGGGAGATTGGGATGCATGCCCCATTCCTTCCACCGCTCCTTTAGCTTCATGTCCTTGGCGAAGTCGCGCGATATCCATTCTGGGAACGCCGGCATTCCCGGTTCTTTGCCGAACAATCTCAGGAAACGCGCACGAATCCCGCGCCATGGAAAGGGCCGAACCCAAATATAATTTGCCAACTCCGTCAAAAGGCGCCGCCACTCTCCCCTTCGCCGCAAGTCACCCGCATACGGCCACATCTGAAAATCCATGAGGTTGTCGCTGCCCTCCCCAGATAATAGAACACGGCAATCAGCCGAAATACTGCGGCAGGATTCAAGAAATCCGCCAAGTAGCGGATTGTCGAGCGGTTCAGGCAAACTCAATTCTGGATCGTCCCAGCCCTCAAATAGTTCCACCCGATCCAAAGCCTGGAACTGGATGGGAATTTCCAGAAACTTTCCAACTCCTCGAGCGTAGCGACCTTCCTCGTCAGGAATCAAACTTTCGAAAACAGATGTGTACCCGCGAATTTCCGTCTTTTGACCGCACTTTCCCGACACTTCCTTTGTCACCGCGGCCACCGAGGACGAGTCTAGCCCCCCGCTCAAGAGGATCCCGACTCGGTCCGTGCGGAGGCGATCTTCCACAGCGGCTTGCAGCAGCGACTGAAAATTCTCGACATACTCTTCGGGCTTCGAGTACCGAATCCGCCCGTCTGTCGGCGGCGCCCAATAGCGTTTAATGTTTATTCCTTCTGGCGAGATACTTAGGGAATGCGCGGGAGGCAAGCGCTGAATGTCGCGAAAGCTCGTGGTGGCAGTATTGTAATTCAGCCCAAACAGCAGAAAATCCCCGATCGCCGCATCATTTAGTTCGCCCGATACGTCCGGGTGCATTCGCATGCAATTCAGCGTATTGCTGAATACAAAAAGACCCTGGCGTTGAGTGTAATAAAACGGCTTGATACCGAAATGATCGCGGGCGCAAAACAGTTGGTTGTTGCGGGTATCCCAGACACCGAAAGAAAAATCGCCTCGCAGGTGTTCCACGCACGGCGTGCCCCACATCGCATAAGCATGCAGAATGAGTTCAGAGTCAGGAGCGTTTGGCCGGACCGCGCGGCCGGAGCGCTGCAACTCCGCGGTCAATTCCGCCCGGTTGTCCAGCCGCGCGTCTGCAGTAATCCAAAACCGCCCTTCGAGATTCGATGGTTGTCGTTCGCCCAGCGATTCGCGCGTAGTCCGCAGCATCGCGTGACCCAGCCCGATCGAACGATCCATCCAGCAATCGCGGGAATCTGGGCCACGGTAAGACAGAAAATCTACGAGAGACTGCAAGAGCGTCCGCTCTATCGGCGCACCGCTGCGGTGGTAGATGCCGACGATGCCGCTCAATCAGCTTGCCTTTCTATCCGAGTAGCTGGCGCTTGGCATGGTGAAATTGACATGGTGAAAAGCGATGGCGACGGCCGTCATCTTCGTCC
>Ga0099791_10000702_pt1 | contig 12514 bp, 11 predicted proteins | sample Rivendell_Oct201_7_FD_77318 | JGI IMG/M metagenome (GOLD analysis project Ga0099791, IMG submission 77318) | Vadose zone soil and rhizosphere microbial communities from the Eel River Critical Zone Observatory, Northern California to study diel... | ecosystem: Environmental > Terrestrial > Soil... | reverse complement strand
TCTTGAATCCGATTCGCGCCGTCATGTGAATCCATAATCAGCGATTCAACCTTTTCGTCAAATGCTCTAGCCACGTCGGGCAGCGCTATCTGCGGAGTGCGTGCGCGAAGTTCTTCGCAGGCGTTGTAGAAAGCTTCGATGAACAAGGGCGCGTTGTCTGAAACCCGCCGCATCAGGTCTCGCAAATCGCTCTCGGCCCAGCTTGCGCTGCTACTGGAATGGTAGGGCGCGCCGGCCGCACCGGCAAAATGCCTTTTGAAATGCTCAAGAAGGCTCTGTCTGTCGCCCTGCGCAACGATCTTGCGGATCAGTTCTTCGAAACCAGACACCACCCCGCCCGCGATCGGGCCGGGCGTATCAAACCTCCACGCGCCGTCGAAGTGAAGCATCGATGATCAGCCAGCCATAACTTGCCGCGCCCGCCCGGCACATGCTGCGTCGAGGTCGATGCACGAATTGGGGTACTTCTGGGACACCGCGCGCCACCTTTAATGCTAAATGGTGTAATTACTAGCGCGCCCGAAGAGATTCGAACTCCTGACCCCCAGATTTTGCAGGTTCGGAACCAGCGCGCGGGAGCCGCCGCGGTCTGTAGATTTGTATGGGCCGGTCTCATTGCGAACGTCATCAAGACCAGCGGCCCAAGGGCCGCGCACAAAGGCCGGACATATGGGCCCACCGCTCCCGTATGAGGTCAGCAAAGGAAAAAAAGTGTCCTTGACCACGGGGTCGTTCCACATATGGGAATCCCCAGCGAGTCACGATCTCGGAGGATTGGCATAAGAGGGCGCAACTCCGTTCGCCGGTACCGATTCGAGATGGCAGGCTGCGCTATGGCCTTGCGATATCTGCCTAAGGGGCGGCCTCACGGTCTCGCAGATCGCGCCTACCTTGTAAGGGCACCTCGCTTGATACCGACAACCTGAAATTTGCTCATCCTCCGCCTCGATAGAACCGAATAAGCGAAGTCGCCCGCTGCGGCTTTCATTCTCCGAGTCGACGACCGACAAAGAGGACAGCAAAGCTTTGGTATAGGGATGGCGCGGCCTCCGCAGTATCTCGGCCGTGACGCCGATTTCACAGAGACCACCCTTATACATCACAGCGATACGGTCGGATATCTGCGCGACCACCGCGAGATCGTGTGAAATGAACAGGTAAGCAAGGTTGAACTCGTCGCGCAGGTCGGCCATCAAATTGACGATCACCGCTTGTACCGATACGTCGAGGGCGGAAACCGGCTCGTCGCAGACGATGAATTTCGGTTCGGTCGCAAGAGCCCGAGCGATGGCGACCCGCTGTTTTTCTCCGCCGCTCAACTGATGAGGGTAGCGCGTCTGATAACTCCGCGGCAGCCGGACCATATCGAGCAATGCCTCCATCCGCCGGCGACGGTCCGCGGTGGGCACCAGGTTGAATAGTGCCAAAGGCCTTTCGATCGCCTCGCCCACCGAAAGACGGGGATTTAACGAGGAGTCGGCATTCTGAAAGACGATCTGTGCGCTGCGCCTGAAATGCCGCAGTGCTTTTTCAGGCTGATGCAGGATGGGGACCCCGTCGAATTCGACACTCCCCGCGCTAGCGCGCAACAGGCGGAGGACCACCCGACCGAGTGTTGATTTGCCGCAGCCGCTTTCGCCGACCAGGCCGAGCACTTCGCCTGGCGAAATGGATAGCGAAATGCCGTCTACGGCATTGACCGATTTCGGCCGATAGCTCAGCGCCGGACCCTGCCCCGAAAAATCAACCCGAATAGCATCCAGCCCGTGACTCGTACGGTAGGTCTTCCGCAGATCGACGACATTAACCAAAGCATCACTACGGCTGAAACGCGGCGTTGCCGCGGCACCTTTCGCTACGACTGGCCAGTCGCCTACATCCGCAGCCTTCCAACATCGCACGCGACGCTGACTTGCGATATCCAGCAGAGCCTGCCCTTCGGTCTTGCAGCGCGCCTCTGCATAGGGGCAGCGCGACTCAAAGAAGCATCCTTGCGGTGGCTGAGCGACATTCGCCATCTGGCCTGGAATGGATGGCAACCGGCTAGCGCGCCCTGACACGACCACGCGCGGCAGAGAGGCCAACAGACCTTTGGTATAGGGATGTTTCGGGCGCACCAGCACTTCGCCGGCTAGGCCCTGCTCCACCGCCTGACTTGCATAAAGCACGACTAGATCGTCGCACACTTCACGCACCACGCCGAGACTATGGCTGATGAAGAGCAGGCTGACATCCTTGTGCCGGCGCAGATCGGCAAGCAAAGCCAGGATTTGTGCTTCGACGGTGACATCCAACGCAGTGGTCGGCTCGTCGAGAATCAGCAAAGGCGGTTCGCAGGCCAACGCAGCGGCTAGGAGAGAGCGTTGTCGCATCCCGCCGCTTAACTGGTGCGGATAGGCGGCGGCGACATCGCGCACGCGAGGCACGCTCATGTCGGCCAGTAAGTGGCAGGCGCGGTCCAGTGCCGCCTTGGGCGAAAGTCCAAGATGGTGAATTAACGGCTCTGCGATGTGGCGGCCTATGGTCATTGCCGGATTGAGCGCCGTAAACGGATCCTGAAAGACGGTACCAATCCTTCGCCCTAGCAATTTTCGCCTCTGTTTGGAGTTGAGCCGGCAGAGATCGACGCCCTCGAACAAAATCTCTCCGCTGATTGCGGCGTCGCCATGGAGCAGATCGAGAATCGCGCCGGCAATCGTGCTCTTGCCTGAACCCGATTCGCCAACCAAGCCGATGGCGCGCCCCGGAGCCAATTCGAAAGAAACGTCGCGGACCGCCGTTACCGCGGCCCCATTCGTCGCGTAGCGGACCGTAAGATTACGAACCTCCAAAAGCGGCTTCATCTTCTGCTGTGGAATTTTGGATCAAGGTGCTCGCGCAATCCGTCGCCGAGAAGGCTGACCGCGATCACCGTGAGGCTCATAGCGAGCCCTGGTGTAATCGCCATCCACGGGGCTACATCGACGAAATCACGCGAGGTACTGATCATCAGGCCCCAATCGGCTGCGGGTGGCTGCACGCCGAAACCGAGAAAGCTCAGCACCGCGCCTAGCAATATGGCGAACGCCACGCGCAGGCTGCCTTCCACCACGATGGCAGGCCAAACGTTGGGAAGAATTTCGCGCAGTAGAATATACGCCGCGCGTTCACCGCGTGCGCGCGCGGCGACGATGAATTCTTCCGTCATCACATCAAGGGTCACGCTTCTGGTGACGCGAGCGACCGGGGGGGCAAACAGGATTCCTATGACAAGAGCGGTCTTCACCAAGCCCGGCGGCGTGATCGCCAGGATCAGCATCACGAACAGCAGCGACGGAAACGACATCACCACATCCAGTGCGCGCATCAGCAACTCGTCGACAAGCCCTCGATAGTATCCTGCCACCAACCCGATCGGGACGCCGAGGAGAAGAGCGATCGAGGTTGCCGCGAACCCAAGAAACAAGGAAAGCCGCGAGCCGAACAGGGTACGGCTGAGCACATCGCGACCATATTCGTCGGTGCCCGCCCAGTAGGCCAGACTAGGACCGGTCAGTCGGTCGCGGACATGAAGCTGGTCGAAGGGATAAGGCGCCAGCCAGTTCGCCATCACGGCGGCGAGGATCATAGTAATAAGAATGGTACCGCCGAGAATGACGGCACCCGGAAGACGCCGCCGGTGGGCGACCGAAGGCGCGGCGCCATTTTCAATCGACGGCGCGGCCATATCGAATTCTCGGGTTGAAGACCCCGTAGAGCAGATCGGCAGCAAGATTGGCAAGGCAATAGACCGCGGTAATCACCAAGACCGCCGCCTGCATCAAAGGCAGGTCATGACGCGACAGCGAATAGACCAGCAGGCGGCCGACTCCGGGATAGGCGAAAATCGTCTCGACTGCCACGATGCCGCCGATGAGGAAGCCGAAATCCTGCGCCAGCACCGTGATGGTCGGCAACATGGCGTTGCGCAAAGCATGGCGAAAGATGACGACCCCCTCGGGCATGCCGCGCGCACGAGCCGCCCTTACATAATTGCTGTCGAGCGCTTCCAGCATGCTCGAGCGCGTCAGACGCGAAACATGGGCCTGCAATCCAATCGTCAACGTAACGACCGGCAGGGCCAAGTGCGCCAAGAAAGCACCGATTCCGTCTGCGGGTGCGCTATATCCCGAAGTCGGGAACCATTGGAAATAGGAGCCGAACACCAGGATGAGGATCAGGCCCCAGAAGAATTCCGGGACCGAGAGGCCAACATAGGTGAGAGCGGAGGCAATGTAATCGAAGGGTCGCTTATAGTTGACGGCCGCAGCGACACCCAGCGCGATCCCGACAACTGAAACCATGATCATGGCGGCGACCGCTATGATCGCCGACTTGGCGAGAGCCGCCCACAGAATCGGTGCGATCGGCTGATCGAGAATGAGCGACCGGCCGAAATCGCCGTGCAGCAGGCCGCTGGCCCACTCGCCGTATTGGACTAGGAGCGGACGGTTCAGCCCCAGCTTCTCTTCCAGCGCCGCCTGGGTCTCCGGAGTCGCATAGTCGCCCAGGATCACTTGCGCGGTGTTTTCCGGTAGCGCGTGTGTGGACAGGAACACAAGCCCGGACATGATCGCCATAATGGCGACGATGTAAGCGAGGCGTTTCAGGACATAGACCGTCATGGCGTCATATGCTCAGGCGTTTTGCACGCGCCAGGGCGTGGAAGCAAATATATCAGTCCCTCTGCTGCGGTCGTGGGTGATTCGGGCGCCACGACCTTCTCCGTCCCGCATATCGCCGACATGCGGGGATTTCGCCATCGATCAGTTCGACAAGGTGACATTCTTGAGGTTCAGGACTCCGATCGGCGAAGCGGTGAAGCCCTGGACCTTGTTGCTGACTCCCTCCGCGTGATTGGAGACGAATACGACAACCCCGGGCCCGTCCGTCGAGGCGATCTCCTGGAAGCGCGTGTACAGGCGCTTCTGCTCATTGGCGTCGGACGTCTGGCGCGCAGCGTCCAGTATCTGATCGATCTCGGGATTCTTGTAATGCCAGTTCGATGCGTTCCAGGACCCAGTGCTGTGATACCACTCATAGAGCATGGTATCGGGCGTCGTGCGCGCCGAGAAATTGTTGATGGTCATCTGCCGTGGCGCCGCGCGGAACTGATCCTCGGGCACCGAATGGATTTCGATGGTTACGTTCGCGAGCTTTGCTGTGTCGCGTAACGCGACACCCATACGCTCAAGAAGCGTCTGTTGGGCCGGCATCCAGAGCGCGAGCGTCAGTCCTTTCGAAAAACCGGCCTCCGCCAACAATTTCTTCGCCCCCTCCGGGTCCGCCTTTTGAATCGGGATTGCCTTGTCGTAGAAGGGATGGAAGGGCGGAAGCGGCGTGTTGGTCGGCGTGCCATGACCGAACAGGGCCACATCTGTCACCGTCGGCTTGTCCACCAGCTTGAAGATCGCTTGGCGCACCTTCGGGTCTTCGAACGGCGGAATCTGTTCGTTCATTCCGAACATCATCCAAGTGCCGGTCGGCACTTCACTTACCTTCGCGACCTTGCTGTTCGCCAGCTTGTCCATATATTCCGGCGGCAAACCCCAGACGATGTCGAGTTCACCTCGTTCAAGCGCCGCGACCGCGGTGCTGAAATCGGGGATGATCCGGAATTCGATCCTGTCGATCTTGGGGAGACCCGGTTCGAAATAGTCGGGATTCTTCGTCAGAATCATCGAGCCGTTCGGATCATAGCTCACGAATTTGTAGGGACCGCTGCCGATAGGCTTGGTGGTAATCGTATCTAAGCCGTCGCGCGGAAGAATCGCGGCCTGGAAGCTCGCGGTGATGGCGGGCCAGGCGGAATAGGGGATCGAGAGCGTGAAGCGGACCGTGTATTTGTCGAGCGCCTCAATCTTTGCGGCGATCTTGATGCTGGCGAGGATCAACGACCCGTTGGCGGGATCGGCGATTCGCTTGTAGACGTCGATCACATCCTGCGCCTCGACCTCGCGGCCATTGTGAAATTTGACGCCCTTGCGCAGATGGAACGTCCAGACTTTCTGGTCGGGGCTCGATTCCCAGCTTTCCGCTAGATCCGGTATGACGTTGAGCTTGTCGTCGAAATAGGTGAGTCGGCTATAGACCAGAAGGGAGTAGTTATATTCGATAGCTCCCAGGCTGTATTTGGCCGGATCAAGGCTGCGTACTGGCGTATTAGCCGAGACACGCAGAACCGTTTCAGCCGCGGCCGGCGACAAGGTGAAGCCAAGAGCGATAACCGGAGCCAGTATCGCCGATCGCCAATGAAGCACCCGACCCCTCAGCCAATTTTTCATGACTTCCTCCTAGGAACTGCGCAAGCACCAGAAGCAGGGTAGTTTTCACTTCCCCTCGCCCACAACCGCCAGCGTGCGTCCCATCGTCTTCCGTTGATGTCGCTCCTCGAATATGTACCCGAGGAAATTTAGCAATATCTGCGCCGCGAGAAATGCGGTGATGCCCGATGGATCGTAGGGCGGTGAAACTTCGACAAGATCGATGCCGACGATGTCGCCCCGCGTCACCAGCCCCTGCAGAATTTCCATCACCTCGTAATAGAGGAAGCCGCCATGACTGGGCGTTCCCGTGCCCGGCGCAATCGACGGATCGAAGCCGTCGATGTCGATCGTGACGTAATAGCGCTTGCCGGCCGGGATCCGTTCAAGCACCCCGGCACTACCCAGACGTCTTGCCTGCCTGACGGAAATGATCGTCGAATTCCTGGAGATAGCGTCCTCATAGCCTTCGCGCGCGGTCGATGAAACGTTGCGAATTCCGATTTGCGTCAGGCCGGTCACGTAATCCCGCTCGGCAGCGCGGCGCATGGGATTGCCGTGCCCTTCGCGGACACCGTGGCGGACGTCGACAAAATCCATGTGAGCGTCGATCTGCACGATATGGATCGGCCCGTCGTGCTCGAAGGCCCGCACGCACGGGATGTTCACTGCGTGATCGCCGCCCAGGATGACAGGCAAGGCACCGCTCTTCAGTATCTTGCGAACAGCAAATTCGGCGTTGACGTGGCTGGCCGCGGTATCGGTGTGGATAACGTCGGAATCGCCGATATCGGCGATCCTTACTTTCTCGCGCGGAAGATAGACGACGCCGTCCTCATGGTCGTAGGCACCGGAATGACCAAAGGAAAATAGCGTCGAGGCCTCTCGGATCGCGCGCGGACCGAAGCGCGCGCCCGAGCGATACTGCGTGCCCATGTCATAGGGAATGCCGAGGATCGCGACATCGGCGTCGATATTGTCCCAGTCCGTGCAGATTGGTCGCTTGGCGAAGGTGCAAAAGCCAACGAACGGCAGGTCAAGTCGGCCTTGCTCATAACCGTGACCCACACCCGCCTCCTTACCTCATGGTTGCGTTTGGATCGATAGTCTCGATATGACGATGCAAGTCTACACTTTTTTCCATCGGTCAAACGAGGATCGTGTCTCGCGCCGGTCCTGTCCGCGATCCGCGTCGCGCCTGCGATTGAATCGGCCATTGAGGGGAAGCTTATGAAATATAAGGTCTTTGTGGGACAGCCGATTGCCGAGGTAGCGCTTGAGATTCTGCGTCGGGAGGCGGAGGTGACGGTCTATCCCTACCTCGACCGTCAGATCACGGAAGACGAGTTGATCGCGAACGCGAAGCGCAATGATTGGCTCTTCCTGGCAAGCGACAATCTGGTCCCTGCTGCCGTCGTCAGCGCCAACCCCGCACTGCAAGGCATCGCCACGGTTTCGAGGATCGGGCTTCATATCGACCTCGCCGCCGCCACCGCACGCAAAATACCGGTGGTGACGGCGGATCCCGCCGATATCACGCGTGATGGGATCAGTCCCGCGGTCCGCGGGGGCGTCAGTCTCGCGACCGCCGACCTCACGATGGCGATGCTGGTGAGCTTGGCCTATCGGCTGGTCGACGCCGACCGCTATACGCGTGCCGGACATTTCAAGCAGGAACAGACCTTGGCGCTGATGGGCGTCGGGTGCCCCGGCAAGACCGTCGGGTTGATCGGGCTCGGCAAGGTGGCACAGTATATGGTCCTGCGCCTGCGCGCCTTCGAGATGAAGATACTTTATACCAAGCGCACTAGACTGTCGGCGGAGCAGGAGCGGGAACAAGGGCTTGAATGGGCCCCTAGCCTTGACGAGCTGCTCGGGCGCAGCGACTTCGTCTGCGTCGAATGCGACTACAATCCGGCTACGCACAAGCTGATCGGCGCCCGTGAACTGGGGCTCATGAAGCCAACGGCCTATTTCATCAATACCGCGCGCGGCCGCATCGTGGATGAGACCGCACTCGTCCGCGCCTTGCAGACTGGCACCATCGCCGGCGCGGCGCTCGACGTCTTCTGGAATGAGCCTCCGGCGACCTACAACCCCTTCGTTCCCGAGGAACTGCGCAAGCTCGAGAACGTCATCCTAGCTCCCCACAATGGCGGCGCGACCTGGGAGGTACGCGGGGCGCGCGTCGCCTCGGTCGCGCGCGGCATCGTAACAACAATGAAGGGCGGTCGCGCCCCGGGCCTCCTGAACCCGGAAATCTATTCCTGAACGCCGGTCAGAACATGCGTGCAAATCGTAGAGCGGCGCGCCAGTTAAACAATTACAAATATTGGGTCTTCGTGAAGTCGTGTGGGTGGATTTTAGCCAAAAACGCGGGTGAGGTGTCAGAGCATCGGCAGCATGCAGGTGAGTATTTTGAGCCGAAGGTACTCTTCGTCGCGCAGGCCGTACGCGCGTCGTTGGATGACGCGGATTTTGTTGTTGAGCCCTTCGACGAAGCCCAGCGAGACTTTGTTCTCCGGTTTGCAGTAGGCGGCGATTCCATCCCAATGGCGATCAATCATGTCGGCGAACTTCTCGTAGGGCTTCAATCTTTGCCACTTGAGCGAGGCGCGCCAGTTCTCGAAAAAAACGCCGCGCCCAGCCTTCGTGCTCGTAGCTCCAGAGTTGGCCAAAGGACTCCTTGAGCAGATAGGCGGTGTTGAGACGCTTGTTGGCTCGCAGCAAAGTCCTCAATGTCTGCCGGCCCTCCAAGGTGAGGTTCTCCTTGCGCGACAACAGCGTGTATTTCTGGCCCTTGATGAAGCGGCGTTGCTTCCCCGCCAGACGCGCATACTCGCTCTTTCGCACCTGATCGAGGGCTTCGCCCAAGTGGCGAATGACGTGGAACTTGTCGAACAGGATCGCGGCCTGCGGGGCGTAGGCGTTGGCGGCGTTGCGAAACGGCTTCCACATGTCCATCACGGCAAGCCGGATGCGCCCACGCTTCACGAAACACTCAACGGCACCGATTGGGGCACCGTTTCGACTGGTGCCAATGTGTGCGTGCATCATCCGAATTCATCAAACTACCAGTCCCGGTTTGCGGGCCACGAAGGAACGCTCACCGTGGTTCGTTCTCGTTCGACGAATGGTCTCGGGCATCAGCGACCGCAGCAGGAGCACAGCGGCGAGGGCCACTGCCGAGATGCCTAGAAATCCTGCGGCCCAGGCTCCCGGCGACCAGGCTTGAAAGTGTGGTGCTGAGCGAAGCGCCGACGCCGGACATCGTTCCGACGAAGCCCTGCGCCAGATTGAACCGGCCGGTCCCCTTTGTGAGGTCGGCGACGATCAGCGCCGTGAGCACGCCGAGGATCGTCCCGCTGACGCCGTCGAGTACCTGAGCGGCAACGAGAATCATTGGATCTGTGGTCCAACGGGACTACTGCAAGTTGGCGAGTGAGAAATTTCGGCCGGGAATGATGCGGCGCCACAACACATTCATCAATGGACGGTCACGATCATCTATGACGAACAAAATTCAAATTAGATCGCCGCCCAGGGGAGGATGTTTCGTCCGTCTGCATTTCGCGGGGCATTAAAGAATTGACGATCGGGGATCATCCTTGGGTCCGCGGGCCCGGCACAAGAGGGATTCCGAACAGTCCTGGAACAGCGCCTTCCTGATTAGCGCATGGACGCCCCAATTGCCGTCCGCCACCTGCGTGATACCGAAATCCACGGCTGCGGACATCAACGAGATCGCTTCGTCCTCCGACAATCCCTGCGCGGTCATCAGGAAGCGGCGCGCCTTGCGGAAGGCGTCGCGCATTGCAAGGTCAAGCGAACTCTTCTTGTAGATATCGCTCTGGGCTGCCTCACCCAGCTCTGTCAGGTAGTTGGAATAGCTGAAGCCGTGGACGACCCAGGCATCCGGCGTTTCAATCAGTGGATAGGTCACGTCGGCCAGTATCGACGATGCCAAGTCCTGCCTCTTGTGCAGGACGAGGCGGAATACGCCCGTGAGGGAGCATTCGATCGCTGTGCCAGAGACCTCTCCATCGCCTTGGGACAGATGCGGATCGCCGACTGAAAACAGAGCACCGGGCACGTTCACAGGCAGATAGAGGCGAGTACCCTTTCCGGCCCGCCAGTTATCGATGTTACCGCCGAAATAGCCGGGCGGCACGGAATCGATCAGACCCGGCTCCCGAGGCGCAACCGCCATAACGCCGAAATGCTGACGCACGGGAATGCGGACATTGGCGAGCACGCCATATGTCGGTTGAATCGCTCCACGGTCGACCGGAACGCCGGGATAGTCCATGAGATGATGAACCACACCGAATGGATCCCTCTGAGGCACCCAGGGGTAGCTGTATATGGCCTTCGCCGACGACCAGTCATCGGCGCCTTCGATTTCGAAGATCGTGATCACCTCCCGTGGCCGCGGGCCGGAGGCGAGTTCACCATATTGTAGGCCCCACCACGTCGCAGCGTTGCTGCCGAAGGCCTTATCGCGATATGCGGGGTTGGCGCTGAGGCGCGGGTTAATGTCTACGATTTGCAACTCGAGCAGATCGCCTGGCCGGGCCCCACGCATCGCAATCGGCCCCGTGCAAATATGCACCCCGAAACCCTCGCCGGCGCCTCGCCCGCACACCGTAGCGTCCATCGGCCCGGCGCCACGGCGGTCGACAGCCTTGCGCTCGGGCGTCCAGTGGAATACCGCCTCGGCATCAGAATCGCCTCGGACCATCCGATCGTAGTCGTCGCAAGCGTGCTGCGACAACGTCTCGATCGTCACCAGATCGCCGCTCTCGATTTCGAGCACTGGCGGAATATCGCGGCTGAAGTAGCCCCAGTGGACAGTTGTCTCCGTCGCCCGCAGGTGGTGGTGGCGCGGTCGAGCGGACGCCCGCCCGCAAAGGCGATCTTCCTCCCGTATCGTCGCGGCAGAGGCGGGATCCTGATGTAGGCCGGACGGTGTTATGGCCACCGGCTCCTCGATGAGAGCCTTCCTCCATCTCAACAGGCTCGGGGCTTCGGGCCAACCCCGGTTGGCATATTGCAGCATCCGATCCGCCATTTCGGCCGTAGCGGCGCGGCGGAAGTTGCGCGGCGAAACGCCATAAGCATCATGGAACGCCCGGCTGAAATGCGCCGCGTCGTTGAATCCCCACCGAAAGCAGATATCCGAAATGGATAAGTGGGAATGGACCGGATCCGTCAGATCCTCACGGGCGCGCTCGAGCCGTCGCGCGCGCAGAAAGTGCAAGAAGCTTTCGCCGCTGCGCTCGAAGAGCTTCTGCACGTACCGCACCGAGGTACGCTCAGCCGCAGCAACATCGGCAATCGTCAACGCAGGGTCACCAAGGCGTTGCTCGATCGCCCCGCGAAGCCGGTGCAGCGTCCGCGCCGTGCCCTGGCGCAGGGTGCTGCCGGACTGGCTGTCAGGTGTGGTGTCCGCTGTCCCCGTGAGCATCTGCGCCAGCAACTCAAGCAGAGTTGACTCCAGCGGCCGGGCCATTTCCTCCTGCATATCCTCCAGTGTCTCGGACAACGTCCTCAAGAATCCGGACAGCACGCGCGTTCCGACTGCCTTCGGCGGTAGCCGCACATCGCGCGGCGAGAAGGAATCGAGCATCCGTGTTCTGAGTGCTGTCTCAGGGAGAGCGAGGACAAGCAGCTGGGAATTTGTGTGAATCACAAGAGGGGTGAACTCTGTGGCGCCTCCGAAGACCACATCATTCGGCGCGAGCTTGGAGCGCTGGTCGCCGCGGGCGAGGTGCATGTCACCCTCAAGCGACAACGCCAACCAGCGCGTCATCGATTCCTGCGGTGACATCGTTAGGATGATCTGCGGCGGCGCCGCTCGATCAGTCGGCGGACGAGATCGACCCCCAACTGTTGAGGTATCCCGCGTCATCGGAGAGTCCGGTTTGTGGCCCGACCCGGATACGCCGGCCGCCGGCCAGCGGGTCCTGTTACTGAGGTGCTCCTACCGTGCCGGTCACGAAGGGCGGCGGCCCTTTTTGACCCTTTCCGGACCATTGACGCTCGTGGGATATGTGAATAGTTGCCTAACACGTTTGGGTTTAATTTGGGCGTGAAACAAGTCAAGCATCGTTCAATTGAAGTGTGCTAGGATTTATCGAACGCACGGGAACGATCCCCGTGACGTGGAATCAGATGACAATTTGGATGACCAGTCGGCGGCGTGCAGGCGGGACGCTCGTCGATACTCCATA
>Ga0099791_10000700_pt1 | contig 12532 bp, 11 predicted proteins | sample Rivendell_Oct201_7_FD_77318 | JGI IMG/M metagenome (GOLD analysis project Ga0099791, IMG submission 77318) | Vadose zone soil and rhizosphere microbial communities from the Eel River Critical Zone Observatory, Northern California to study diel... | ecosystem: Environmental > Terrestrial > Soil... | reverse complement strand
GTCGGTCAGTTCGGCCACGTTCCTCGCGTGCTGGATGTCCGTTGCAGTCAAGCCGGCCTTGCTTCAAGTCGACAGGCCCACCGAGCCCGCCGTGGACATCCTCGCCCTTCCGGATGCGCTCGGCGCGATCTTTGGCACGCGCGAGGCTATCCGCTGCTTTGGCCGCATCGGCTTCACCGGTCGCGATGGCTCCTTGCGCCTTAGCAACGAGCGCCCTGTGGTCGGCGACCTTCGATTGGTTCATGTCCTGCATGACCGACCAAAACCGCTCGTCGGCTTCGGCGTTCTCCAATTGCAAGGCGCGCTGCTCGTCGAGCGTGACCATGGGGATCCGAGCGTGAATGTCGCCGCGGACCTTGCCTTGCATTGCCGGATCGATGCGGTTCGAGAGCCTGCCGAGGCGCTCGTTGACCCGCTGCCAGAAGACAATGCGGCCGGCGACGGATAGGGGCATCTCGATCGAGCCGAGACTGGCTATGTGCTCGTGGCGCACCCGGCCGTCGAGGCGCCTGGTCTCAACGACGCTGATCTGAAGCCGATTTGGTGACCCACGGAAGCGTACGAACATCTGTAGTGGCATCCTTTCGTGATCGTGTTGCGCGGTAGGCTCAGGGCGCCACTACGGCTTGGCGCGTGAGCTCGCCGGTCACCCGCCGGAATCAGACTCAACCCGGATCGAGACGACCTCGCCATGCAGCCACCGATGCTCCGCCTCGCGGGCTAAGCACTCGATGGCGAGATCCCGCGCGATCTCGAAAGCCTTGGCCCTGGTCGGTGCCTGCTTGCGCTCAGGTGTCGCGCTTGCAGACCGATACGCGGTGCCACGCGGCCCCAACCCAGCCCCATACATGCGCCCCTCTTCGCACCTGACCTCCCAGGCAATAATCGGGTGGCAGACGAAGCAAGCCTCATCGGGGCTGTAATCGGGGCAGAAGTCGGCCACGAACCAACCAGGCGCGGCCGGTACGATCGTGGTGGTGGTGCGGATGTCGTCGGTGTTCATCTCGTCTCCTTCATGATGCCCGCTGTCGGCCGGCGCGGTGGCACGACGGTGATCTGTGTGTCTATGTCTATGTCCCCGGTCCGTAAGACGCGGTGCGTAAGCCTGGTTGAGCGGGGATGATCTGGCGCCTGGTTGACCAGGAACGGCGGCATTTCCCGCATTGGTTCGACCGCAGCGTGGTGTGTACGTCTGGCAGCGAAGGGAAGGTCATGATCGGCGCCCAACATCAGCCATATCGCGGCCCTCGACTGTGGGGATGAGCCCGATGACCTCGCGTCCAGCGGCAGCCCGACATCGGCACCGTCTCCCCGGACAGGCCGTGCGTTGCTGCCATCGCGACATGACCACCGTCCTCCCCAGTGTTAGAAGCCTGCACCCCATGGGAAGCTACCAGGAGGACGCCGTTTATTTGCTCGCCGCAATTTAAGAAGTGCCCATTTTTACGGTGTTGCCAGGTGCTGTCCCCGGAAGTCGGACGGCTTGTCGCGATGTCGCGATGCCTTATTCCCGGAAGTCGGACGGTTTTTTGTCGCGATGCGTCCCTGGAAGTCGGACGCGATTTTGTCGCGATGAAAGCCGTGCCGTGTACCTGGAAGTCGGACGGTTTTTTGTCGCGATGAACGGGGCTCATTTTAGCGGCTCCATGAGGAAGGTTTTCTGACCGTTTTTGGTTTTGCCTTCGGTCAGGATGATCATCTCGCCGAGTTTCGAGGGAGGCTTCACTAACCGCAGCACCGTCCGGTGAATTGCCTCTTTGGTCAGGCCCGCGAAGGCACGGCTCTTTCTGACGCCGTCCACAACCTCGGCCGTGCTCCGCAGTCCATTGCTGTGTTGCAGGAAGGCGAGGATTGCGCTGGACCGATCATCGAGGTCCTCGACCGCCTTCTGGGCTTCTGCCAGTTTGGTCCGCTGCTCTTTATGGGCGGCAGCATTTCGGGACTTTTTGAATTCCTTCAGGTGCGCCTGGATCCACGCCTCAGTGGCGTTGAACGGCCGGATCGTCGAAGGATGCTTGGCGCGGCGCCGGCCAAGCGGCTCGATGCCCATCCGTTTGTATTCCTCGAAGGTAAATGCAAGTTCTCGCCCGATTAGCCGCTTGTCGTCGCTGTCGATCTTGGCGAGCACATCATCGACCGCTTCATAGGATGCGTGAGGCCCAAACCGCAGACGGAAAAGCGCCATGACTTCAGAGCGACGCACCTCTTGCTCGTGGGGATTCCGGCCCTGCCGTTTGTCAGATGATCTGGCCGCAAGGTCTTCAAGCGGCTTCTTCATGCCGGCGTCGAGGCCGCTCTTGATCGTGCGCATCACCGAATCGATGCCGTCGTCCCGGATCAGCCCGTTGGCCTCACAGGCGGCGGTGAACGCGTCGATAACTTGTTGCCGCGTAATCGAGCCGGGCGCCACCATACGACCGGACCGATAGGATAGAGCATTTAAGCGATTGTTGCGGTTGCCGGGCCCTGTGGCGGCGAGCTCGGCCGCATTAAGCTCAAGCGCGACCGCCGCTCGCTTTGCTTGGCGCGACTTTAGGGACGATGCAGGCCTTGGTGCGGCATCGGGCTTCTTCGGTACCTTTTCCTTGGGGTCCCGCGGTTTGAAGGGCACGACGTTATCGGATGGTTGGACCTTCGTCGGCCTCGTCTGGATGATGGCGGCGAGCCAGTCCGGCAGCGTAGGGATAGTGCCGGCCCGGAATGCTTCGATGAGCGATGAGCCGTCAGCCGCAACCCATTCGCCGAATACCGTGCTGATGCTGCCGCACGCAATAACGAATCCGCCCGCTCCGCGAACGTCGATTCCCTTGGGAAGCGCTCCGGTAGCATTGCCGAGCGGTATGCCCGGCGGCTGTCGGAACGTGTGATGGAAGCCGTTGCGTGGCGTCCGGATGATGGGATGATTTTCAAATGGTTCGTTTTCGGATTCGAGCCGGGCGAGCGCGTCGACGCCATCGTGTTCTGGATCATGGCGGTCTGCGTCGATTACAATCAAACCGGACTTGGCGAGGTCGATACCGACGATCGAGTCAGGCCACGTCTGAAACCAGAGACGAATAGTCTCCGGGTCGGTTGTTGATATGTCGCGCCACTTCCCGCGCGGCTTCTTATGCTGGTCACAGAGGAAGACCGCAAAGCCCGCACCCGCGTGCTTTAGCGCGGCCGATAGGTTTTGCGATGTGGTGGGCGCGTCGGCGTCGTTGTGCACCCCAGGCTGATTGAGATCGGCAGCCGGCTCGACAGGCTTTGAAGCTGGCCGCGCAGCGAGGCGGGCTCGGTCGGCCTTCATCCCCTCAATGATGAACTTGCGCTTTGCCGCGAGCACCTCTGGCACGATTGCGGGTACTATGCGGATTGGCTTCGGCTGCTTGGCGTACCGTTTAATAATGCTGGATATTGGCCGCATGGTCCTGTCGCCAAGAACGGTCTCGAATTGCTGTTCGGATATCCGAGCGAAGGCCTGCAGGTCCTGACTTTTTTTACGATCGATAAAAATTCGCGGAGGCCGCCCCGGCGCGTCGAGTACGACGAGGCCCGTCGGCACACCAAACTTGGTGTCCTTCGGGCGTATGAGCCGGAGCGCCGCTTTTTCCGTGTCGATCAGCCATTGTCCGCGTAGGCGCTCGATGCCCAATGCGATCTCCCAATATCTGCGCTGGCTCTCGATGTTTTTTCCTCGCTTGTAACGAAGTTCGTAAACCTGTGCGTTAGTGAGAATCTGATGCGCCCAGACGAAAACACGCTCGATCTCGGAGATATCGCGAGCCTCGATCGCAGCGCGCATCGCATGGCGCAACTCGTCTAACTGCGACTCCGACGGCGGCTTGTGATCGTCAGACGGTAAGTCAGCCGTCTTCACGGTCTTCGACGTCATGACGGCCCCCTTGGCTGAAGGACGCGCTTGCGCTTCAGGCCGTCGCCGGAACTTTTCCTGGACGTCGCTTTACCCAGGTGCCGCTTGTAGAAGTCCATCTGCTCCAAGTACGCGCGCTTGGAATCAAATAGCGGCGCAACGCTCGCGTCCTCCTCGGGCTTCGGCCACTCCACGGCGTCGAGCACGGGCCTGGCGGCGGTCTCAAGCTCGTCGCGGATTTCCTTTTGGATCTCTCCAACGCGGTCTTTCACGCGCAACATCTCTGCTTCGTATCGCGCATTGATCGCATCAATGCCGCGGTTGATCTCGGCAATGCCTTCCTCTCCAACCCTGCCGACATCGGCGTTGATCGCTTCCGCTTCTGCTCGTACTTCTCTCAAAATCTCATTGAGGGGAACGAGGCGGTCCCCGAACATCTCTTCAATCTCTTCGTCGATCTCGTCGGCACTTTCCCGAACATCAGCGAGCCGATCGTTGATGGATTCGACGGGCTCACTGGTGATCTCTGCGATACGCGCGTTAAGCTCGGCCAGTTGCCCGGTGACGTAGTTCTCAACCTCGGCGTTGCGCTGATCCACCAGCTCCTGCGGCTTGGCGATGAGTTCGTCCAGCTCTTCCCGGTACGGGGAGATGATGCCTTCAGTGGTGCGGTTCAGCTCGTCCTTCAACTGATCGTGCGCCTCCTCCATCCGGTCCGGGAAGGTCGGGTCACTGTACCGGTTGACCTCGCGGAGCAATATCTGGCTCAGTACGCCGGGATGAAGGGCTTCGAGCGCATCAAGCTCGGTCGCCCCCTCACCGTAGCGCTCCTCGAAGGCGTTCTTGCCCTTGACGGTTTCTTTGATCGGAGTCCGCGGAAGCTGGTAGTCGACGCACTGCTTGTGCGTCATGGCCACAGGAATCAGCTTGATGTCGAGATCGAGGTTTTCCCTGCGAAGCAGCATTTCGATAACGCGCGCCACCGCAAGGGGCATCCTCCGTCCAGAAGGGTCAAAGTCGGAGATGTACAAAATGCGGACCGGTCGCCCCGACCGCTTGGCGCGCTCTATAAGTTTCCAACTTCCCGTCAGCGACTGGAACCCGGGACCGGTGATGACGTTCAGCCGGCGCGCGCGGGCGATCTCCAGCAGGATGTTGTTCATCGTGGTCTTTTCGCACCACAATTCCAGGTGAAACCACGGCGGCGTCATGTCTGGCGGGAAAGAGTCGACCTGGGGGATGAGACTCTCTTCGTCGTCGAATCCCACCTCCATCTCCGGCACCTCCGGAGATTCGACTTCATCCGGCATGTCGAGCTGCTCGGGCGGGCTGGTGAGCCCCAACACTTCCAGCTGCTCTATCGGATTGTCTCCGGTGAACAGGCTTGGCGTCGGCTCGTCGATCGTGTCCAGCGGTTCGACGTCGATCTCTGGCTCCGCACCGTCGGTGACCTCCAACACCGCGTCGGGCTTGTCGATGTCGGCATAATTGGGCAGGTGCTCCACCGGCACGTCGTTGCGCTGGTCGTCAATTCTGCTGATGGGAACGAGGTCGAGCAGGCGGGCGTCACGCGACGCGTCGATCAGCTCGTTGTAGCAGTCCTCCGTGTTCTCTTGACGTTCCCCTCTCTATTCGGGCGATCCTTCAATGAAATCAAAACGTAGTGAATCCCCCTTGTGTGCATGTTCGGACGGCTTGCGCAATGCTCTTGCCACAGCTTGGCAAACCACTCCGCTTTCCTGCGCCTGTGCGGGCGGATGAAGAACGGGTCGTTCTTGTCGGCCATCGCCACCAGCGTACAAACTGGCCGCGAGCACGAGGAGAACTCGATGAGACGCTCATAGTTGATGGGGCCGTCTGCGAACGGGTCAGGCTTGGCGTCCATCATGGCGCACCGCCGTTCCGTCGCGCGGCTGCTGCGGCCTTGAGGTCGGCGAGGCCAAGCCGACGAGGTGCTGGACTGTCCGGCGCCGATGTCTTTGGCGGCGCCTTCGGCATGGCCTGCTTGGCTACGCGCCTGCGCTCGGCCTTCTCGATGCGCGCAGCCTCAGCCTGGGCTAACACCTGCGCTTCCATCTGGGCGACGGCCGCGGCCGCGTGCTCCGCCTGATCGGGCTGAACCTCACCGGCGGGCCAGCCATCGAGGTCGACACGCATCCCGCCGGCAGCAACGGCTCTCTGATATCCGAGGCGACCGACGTAGAGGCCGAGCACGCGCCTACATTCGTTCGGCGTCAGCAGACCGGTCGCGATGAGATCAGCCTTGATGCCGACCTTCAGTGGCCGGTGCGTTTCCCACTTGTCGGCGACAAAGCATGCGGGGAAGAGCTCGGCCAATGCGACGATGTGCTGCCTCGCCGCATCAACGCGTGCACGGCGGGTGTTTTGTATTTCAGCTTGCGATGCTGGGGTTGCTTGGCTTATATCGAGGGTGTCTTCGCAATTGACATTCCTCGACACCGGGCCGGCGATGGTGAGATCGCCGGTGCCCGCGCCATTTCCATGGCGCATTACCCCGCAGCGGAATCGGTGGTGGCGTGCCCGGCCGACGTGGCGGCGACCGTCGCCGGCGGGGCGGTGATATCGGCTTCATGCTGCTGGTCGACCGGGCGCGACGCCGGCGCCGGCGAAAAGTTAGCGACCGGCAGATTCGCCAAATCGAGCAAAAGCGAAAGGACGTTCCACTTTATCGAGGCGCCGTCTTTCACCGCCACGACGCGGCCTTCGGCTGCTGCTGTGTAGAGCGAGCTACGGCTAAGACCTCGAATCTCCGTCGCCGTTTCGGTGTCAACATCAGGGGGGTACCGATCGAGCACGCGCTGATATTGAGGGTGGAGATCTTCGATTTTCTTGATCTTCCTCTCACCGACCGGAACGTGAGGGACCTTCAAATTCGGACGGTACGTGAGCTTGCGACGCTGTCTGGGCACGGTGCAACATCCTCTCGTTTGCGATTAAGTACGCGAGGATGTTGAGATACGTGCGCCCGAGGAGGCGCACCACGGGGGCAGGTTTTTGCTTCCTCTTTTGTCTGCCCCCCCCACAAGTTATTCGCGAGGCTTTTGCCGGAGGTGACCCCCACGCTTGTACTTCATCGCGCGCGAAATACTCGTTCGCTTGTAAAAGTTACCCTCGTCGTTCAGGATCACGGCCTCCATCAACACGCTCTCGGCAAAACGTACATAAGGAGAGTTTGGCTTCGTGCCCGGCTTGTCCCTGAAGTGCTTGGAGAATGCTCTGGGCAAATAACCGCCGACAAGCCAGTAAACGGACCCCCAGCCCTCATAGCGCTTTGCCCTTGGCAGCAACCCTGCCCTTGACGCTACGGACCACTCCTGGAACTCCTCATCTTCCAGAGCGTCGATCGGAGCCCTGCATTCGCGTGCCACATCATCCACGTTGCCGATCATGGAGTCGCAATCTGATCCCCTGATATGTTGCCGTAGCTCCTCCGATTTCAGCACGGCAATAAGTTGCTGCGCTAACTTGTCCGCTTCCCTCAGCGCCGCAAATTGATCTTTTCCCCGCCTGGATCGAGCTTCTTCAGCTTTGTCATAATGCCAAAGGCAGAGCAGGAGATCATTCTGTAATGCGTCACGATCAAGGTCAGAGGGAATGCGCTTGGGATTGAGAACGGCCAAAATTCGACCGATGTTGAGGGCTTGCCTTGATGTTACAAATTCGATGGTTTCCACATATTCGATGCCGGGCGGTACGGGCTGTATATTGTACCGGGCGTAGATGTTGGCGATTTTCTGGAGATATTCGTTGCGGAAGGGCTGATCATTGACCCACGCCCAGAACGCGTCAAAGTTCTCGATCTTCTCCTTCCGGCTTGTGTCTTGAACCCACAGTTTGAAGATCTCATAGACAGCCCCATAGATTCCATCCCTGAACAACATCGGATGGTGATCGCTCGTTGCCAGTTCGAAGGTCTTGGATGATGTCGGCAACTCTGGCGGTACGATGCCATTGAATTTTAACACCGCTCGCCGCCTAATCCGTATGTCGCTGCCCTCAATATCATCCGGCTTCTCCCAGTACCGAGGCCGCATCAATTCCTTTGGGGTGGACGACGCATATTCAGGTGGCATCTCCTCCCTCGGGGCGGGCCGCCGGTACTCGGGCGGCATCCACTCCGGCTCGGGCGGCATCATCTCCTCGATCGGCGGCATCCATTCAGGCGGCAGCTTGTTGCTGTTATCCATAGGCAGGTTCTCACAATCACGATGCAATAATTGTACCCGCGTTCGTATGTGTGTGGACATAAAAAAAATGACTGCGAGCGGGAACGGTGTGGATGACAATCTCTTGCCCGGCGCTTCTCGCCACGTGGGACACCCCTTGGCCCTCACATTCGGCGCCCGGCCTGGATGCGGCTCGCGCCGGCTACCGTCAGACCATGGATATTGGACATCTGTTAGACAGGGGTCAGGCCCAAAGCATTTGTTGCGCTCGATCAATGTCGGTCATAGGACGCACAAGCATCAGACTGAAAACGACTTTTCAAAGTTTTAAGGTTGGGGTCATGAGAATTTGCCTTATCGGTAAGTATCCACCCATCCAGGGCGGCGTCAGCATGCGCACCTATTGGACCGCCCACGCGCTTGCGGCACGCGGGCAAGAGGTCCACGTCGTTACCAACGCCAAGGAGGTGCGGCCGCCGTTCCGGATGCATATGCGAGAAGAGGACTGGCAGCGTTGCGAAGCGCGCTATGGCAAAGGCTCCGTGACGGTGCACTGGACCGATCCGGTCGACAGATCACAGACCTATATCCCGATGGCGAGCCCATTCGTCTCGAAGCTCGCGGGGATCGCGGTGCGGCTGCATGCGGAGCACCCGTTTGACGTGATCCATTCATTCTATCTGGAGCCTTATGGAGTAGCGGGACATATGGCGTCGCAAATGACCGGTGTCCCCCATGTCACCCGAACGGCCGGAAGCGATGCCGGCCACCTGTGGCGCCATCCGCAGCTTGAAGCACTCTACGATCATCTTTTGCGCTCCGCTGCCGGCGTGATCACCGGCCAGGCTGTTGCGGCCCGCGCCATTGAGCGCGGCGTCGACGCCGATCGTATTGCGTTTGCGGGCGGCGTCATCGTGCCGGAGAATGTTTTTACCCCCATCGGGCCGTCTCTCGATCTTGCGGCACTTCGCGCCGAAGTCGCCCGCGACCCTGATCTCAGCGCGTTGCTGTGGGGTGAATTTGCCGGCGACCGGCCATATTTCGGGGTGTACGGCAAACTCGGCGAATCCAAAGGGTCCTTTGCGCTTCTCGCCGCCATGCAGCGGTTGAAGAGTGCCGGACTGGATGTCGGGCTTGTCGCCCTTGCGCATGGTCCACCCGCCGTGGAGGAGCGCTTCCGCGCGCAAGCGCGGGATTTCGGGCTGGTCGATCGCATCCTCCAGCTTCCGTTCCTTCCCCATTGGCGGGTGCCGGAGTTCATCCGCGGATGTCTCGCCATATGCTGCCTGGAACAGGATTTCCCGATCGGGTTCCGCACGCCCATCATCCTGCGCGAGGTGCTGCTGTGCGGAACCTGTCTCGTCGCCGCAACGGAGGTGATCCGGAAGCTTCCGGGCTATAGCAATTTACCGAACGGGTTCGGCTGTGTCGCGATCGAAGACGTGAACGACGTCGACACCTTAAGCGAGCGCCTCGCCGCCATCGTGGCGGATCCGGTGCCGGCCCTGCAGGTCGGCGCGCGCGGGCGTGAATTTGCATGCGCGCTGCAGCGCGCTGAATCGTTTCCGCAAGGGCTTGAGCGCGCGCTCGAAGCCGCCGCGGCAGGCCGCCCTATGAGGCCGGACGGGCCGCCGCCCGCACACGCCGCCACCGCACAAGAAGAAGCCGGGAGCCGCTTTCGGCTTTGTCAACTCGCGGCGGGCGTGATCGAACGCACGGACCGGGAGGCTGGGACCGCCTGGAAGCCGGTTGCACCGACGGAAGTCCCTGACCTGCCGTGGGCGCGTGAGCTGTTGGCTGCCATCAAGCAGCGAATAGCCGACGGCCACCAGCGCTTCCTTGGGCTGGTCCCGGCCGTTGAGGCAGAGATCGCGGTCGCGGCGGCGGAGTGCGACGTGGATGCGACCGGCACCGGGGAGCCGGGCGATCCGTTGTTTCGACTGCGCATCGGGCGATGGGGAATGACGACGGACGATCTCGCCGATTTGATTTGTGCTCGCGACCCGTGCCTGCGGGTGCTGGCATTCGACTTCGATGTCGCGGCGCTCACGGCGGTTCGCGCCGCCGATGATCTGGCCAAGCCTCCGGCATCTCGTCGAAGCTACATCGTGGCTTTCGGGCGCTCCGCCGGCCCGGATGGCGAGCGGCGCGATCCGCTGGTCATCGACGCCGCGGCGGCGCGAATTCTGGATCTGAGCGACGCAACACGCAGTGCGTCGGAGATCGTCACGGAATTGAACCGGGAAGGCCAGTTGTTGGGAGGCGGCGTCGGGCTCAAGCGGATCGAAAGCCTGTTCGCGCACGGCTTGATATCATTGCGGGACAAGCGGCTCAATGCGGTTCGTCACGACCGTCCGGCCGTTGTTGAATTAGGCTTCGCGGCGAAATAATCGCTTGGATTGTTGCGGGCAGGTGCAGCAAGCCTTCCGCTCCCCAGCAAGCGGGGGAGAGTATAGCGGCGGCCGTGGAATGGCGGCCGACGGCCTCAGCCGCCGTCCTGGCGTCGCGGTCCAAGTCGGCCATTCAGCGTAGGTCGCGCCCGTGCTAACCTGCCGATGACGAGTTGGGCGCCATGAGTTTTGCGCCTATTGCTGAGTTCTAAGTTTTTGCGAGTGCGATGTTTAATTGCGGGGAGGGGGAAGCGGGGACGTAGCATGAGACGACGCGATTTTATGACCTTGGTTGGGGGCAGCTTGGCGTGGCCGTTCAACGCCCTTGCGCAAGGGCCTGATACGCCGGTGATTGGATTTCTCAACAGCGCCTCGCGAAAGCCATTTGCAGCGCTCGTTGCTGCCTTTCACAAAGGTTTGAACGAGCAGCGTTTCTGGGACGGTCGGAACGTCAAGGTCGAGGAGAGCTGGGCGGAAGGCGATGAAGATCGGCTGACGTCGCTGGCGAGAGATCTCGTTCAAAGAAAGGTGAACGTGATCGCCGCTACCGGAGGTATCAGGTCCGCGCAGGCCGCGCGCGATGCAACCCCAGTGATCCCGGTGCTCTTCATTTCAGGCGTCAACCCAGTCGAGCTTGGTCTTGTATCAAGCTTCAATCGGCCTGGCCACAATCTCACCGGCGTCAATCTCGATACCACGCACTTGATCTCAAAACGTCTCGAAATGTTGCACGAGTTCGTACCGGCCGACACGAAAGTCGCCGTGCTGGCGAGCCCCGGACGCTTCTCCCCAGAAGCTGAGGCAAAATTCTATAAAGAAAAAAGAATGGTTGCCATCCCGGTCAATCCCAACGGGGAGCTGGAGGATGCCTTCAAGGCAGCCGTCGAACAGGATGCTCGCGCCTTGCTCGTCGCTGCCGATCCGTTCTATTTCAACAGGCGTGATCGTATCGCTGCGCTTGCGGCGCAATATAAGATCCCGGCGCTTTACCCGGGACGGGAATATGCTGTGGCCGGCGGTCTTTTGAGCTATGGCCCAAGCATCTCGGATGCATATCGACAGATCGGCGTTTATGCTGGCCGCATCCTCCATGGGGCGCGGCCGCAGGACCTCCCGGTTGTATCGCCGCAGAAATGGGAATTGGTGATTAATCGCAAGACCGCAAATGCGCTCCACCTGGCGCTCCCGCCCTGGCTGATCGCGCGCGCCGACGAAACTATCGATTGATGCTTGAATCTCTGTGTTCGCTCCACCGGCGAGAGGTTGGGCGCCTTCCCACTATTCTTGCCGTCGACAACAGTATCGCGTTCCGAACACAGAAAAGGTGGGACGACACATCAGAAAAGGTGGGACGACACATCAGAAAAGGTGGGACGAAAATAGTTGGATCATTTTGATGATCTACCGTTGATTGCTGCGCTTTCTGTTTTCATTTCCACTGAAAAAGCTTTCCGCTTGCTTGAATCCGACTACACTGCGGCCGGCAATAAATGCCGCGTAAAACGCAAGGGGGAGGAACGCATGGGTGCGCGAAGCCGCATAGTTTTACTAATTGCATCGTTGTCGCTCGCGGTGGCGGCGGTGATCGCTCCAGCTCTGGCGCGCGACGATGACGATGACCGCTGCGCCGGCGCCCGTGACCTGACATTGATCAATGGAAAGATTCATACACTCGACGCCCGCAACTCGATTGTGTCGTCGGTGACGATCCGGAACGGCAAGTTCGCCGCGGTCGGCCACGACGGGCGATTCGGTGAGGGGCGCTGCATGCGCACGATCAATCTGCGCGGACATACCGCCGTGCCGGGGCTGGTCGACAACCACAATCATTTTCCGTCGCTTCATCACCTCATCTGACTGCCTAAGTACTTGATTCAAAAGGAAAGGCGCCACGTTCGGGCGCCTTTCTCATCTCGTATCCACACGCAGCGTGGACGACCTAATTTCAATGACTTACAATGAGCGCCGGCGCCTCCGTGCAGCAAGGAATGCAGCATGGTCCGTTCGGATTCTGATCTTCCGAATGTACTTGACCAATGGTTGCCTCAAAGGAGAACAGCGGTGGTTTCGGACTCATTCAGTGCAACGTTGGGCGTCCTCCT
>Ga0099791_10000699_pt1 | contig 12534 bp, 12 predicted proteins | sample Rivendell_Oct201_7_FD_77318 | JGI IMG/M metagenome (GOLD analysis project Ga0099791, IMG submission 77318) | Vadose zone soil and rhizosphere microbial communities from the Eel River Critical Zone Observatory, Northern California to study diel... | ecosystem: Environmental > Terrestrial > Soil... | reverse complement strand
CGGGTGGCAATCCGGTCGTAGCGACCCGATGGCTGGCCGTGATCCCCATCGCCGCGACCCTTGCGGGATGCGGCGAACGTGCATCCGGGAAACGAACCGTCGTCTTCTGGCAATTCTCCCCCCTCACCGCCATCCAGCCCGTGCTGGACAAATTCCACCACGAGCGCCCCGACATCCAGGTGAAGGTGGAGCAGCTCACGTGGCAGAGCGGCCGTGAGAAGATCGTGGCCGCGGTCGCGGCCGGGCGCCCGCCCGACCTCTGCGAGATCGGCTCGACCTTCCTCCCGGGCCTCGTGGCCGATAGCACCCTGATCGACCTCACGGACAGCATCCCCGATCTGAGGCCCGTGCTCCGCGGATGGTCCGTCGCCGAGTACCGCGGACGCGCCTACGCGATCCCCTGGATGCTGGGAACCCGCGCGATGTACATGAACACGGATCTGATGCATGGCGTCGGCCTCCCTCCCGAGGAGCCGACCACGACCTGGGCCGACTTCGCGCGAGCCGTGGAGCGCATCGACGCCGCCGGCCCCGAGCTCAAGGGCTTCGGCATGAATTCGGGAGAGCGCGAGGTGCTCTTCAAGAAGTTCATGCCCTTTGCGTGGGGGAACGGGGGCGACATCCTGGACAGCACGCTCACCCACAGCGTCGTCCACAGCCCGCAGAACGTGGAGGCGCTCCGCTTCTATCTCAGCCTGAAACCCTTCTCGCTGCTGGACCGTCAGGAGATGCTGGATGAGGCGTTCACGCGCGGGCGGCTCGGCTTCACGATCTCGGGAACTTGGATGCTGCGGAAGCTTCCCGAATCGGCGCCGCAGCTCCACTTCGACGTGATCTTGATGCCTCGCCCCGCGAAGAATCGGGGGAAGCCGGCGTCCTTCGCGGGCGCCGAGGCGCTCGGGATCTTCCGCGGCTCGAAGGAGAAATCCTTGGCGCTCACGCTCGCTCGCTTCCTCGTGCGCGAGGAGAACGCGATGCCGCTCTATGTCGCGACCGGCAACGCGTTCCCCGCCGCTGTCACGGCGGAGCAGGACACCTACTTCGTATCCCATCCGCGCGACAAGGTCTTCGTCCAGCAGCTGGAAACCGCCGTCGCTCCGCCGGTCCACCCCCGATGGGTGGAGATCGAGGAAATCCTGAACGCGGAGCTGGAGGAGGCGATCTACGGCAAGAAGTCCGCGGACGAGGCGCTCCGTTCCGCGGACCAGCGAATCGAGGCCCTGCTCCATACGAGCCGATGAGGGGCCGGGGCCTCTGGGGGCTTCTTCCCTGGTCCGCGTTCTTCGCCGTGTTCGGCCTGATCCCGCTCCTCGCGGCCCTGGTCCTCAGCTTCTATTCCATGAATCCGCTCCGCCCCGACCTCACGCACTGGGTGGGCGGAGCGAACTACGCGCGCGCGCTGGGCTCGCCCGCCTTCTGGCATGCGCTCCGGACCACCGCGATCTTCGTCGTCGGGACCCTTCCGGTCACGCTCGTGCTTGCCTACCTCGTGGCGGCGCTCCTCGCCCGCCTCAAGAGAGGGGAAGCCTTCTTTCGCGCAGCGATCTTCTTTCCCGCGACGCTCTCCATGGTCGTGATCTCGCTCGTGTTCAAGTCGCTCTACGCGGAGCAGGGGCTGCTGAACGGCTGGCTCCAATCGCTAGCACTCGGGCCCGTACACTGGCTGCAAGACCCCCGGCTGGCGCTCCCCTCGATCATGGCGATGGACGTGTGGGCGAGCGTCGGCTACTACGCGATCCTGATCCTCGCCGGGCGGAAGACCCTCCCCGTGGAGCAGCTGGAGGCGGCGCGGCTGGAAGGAATGCGCGCGCTCACGATCGAGCGCCGGATTGTCCTCCCGCACGTGATGCCGGTGCTCCTCTTCGTCGTGCTGCTCAACACGGTCCGATCCTTCCAGATCTTCATCGAGGTCTTCGTGCTCACGCGGGGGGGCCCCTTGGAGAGCACGCTCACCCTCGTCTATCACCTCTACGAGCGCGCGTTCTATCACTTCGAGATGGGGTACGCCTGCGCGATCGCATATCTCCTTCTCTTGCTCGTAGGGTCGATCCTCCTTGTCCAGAGGCGGCTGAAGGTGGCTGCATGAGCCGCGCGGCCGTGGCGCTCTCCTTCGTCGCCCTCATCTCGATCGCGCCGCTCCTCTACATGGCGAGGGTCTCCCTCGGCGTGGGGAACGCGCTCCCCATCGCTCCCTCGGACTGGTGGAGCGGTGGATTCACCCTGGAGCATTACCGTTCGCTCGGCGCCTCGGGGGGCATGGGCCGGTTCGCGCTGAATTCACTCCTCGTGACCGGAATCGCGGTGCCGCTTCAGATCTTGTTGAGCGCGGCGGCGGGACACGCGCTCGCGCGCGGCCGCTTCGCCGGGAAGGGGATCTATCTCGGGCTCGCCACCGCCTTCCTGATCCTCCCCAGGCAGGTGACCCTGGTTCCCTTGTATCTCCTCTTTTCCAAGCTCGGGCTCCTCGACACCTACGCGGGGCTCATCCTCCCGCATCTCGCGGATCCCTTCGGCGTGCTCTTCATGGCGCACTACTATCAGACCCTCTCTCCAGAGCTGGAGGAAGCGGCGCGCACGGATGGATGGAGCCCGGCCGCGATCTTCTGGAGAATCGTTCTGCCCCTGTCCGGGCCGGGTCTCGCGGTCGTGGGCGTGAACGGCTTTCTCATCACCTGGAACGCGTTCCTCCACCCCCTCGTGCTCACGACGTCGGAATCGATGCGAACTCTTCCCGTGGGCCTGGCGCTCTTCGCGCAATCGGAGCACAGCGTGGACTGGGGCGCCCTGCTCGCAGGCTCCACGATCGCCACCGCGCCCGTGATGATCGCGTTCGCCCTCTTCCAGCGGCAGATCGTGGAAGGTCTCCTGCAGGGGAGCGGAAGATGAGCCGGAGCGACGTGGTGGGCTATGCCTGCGCGGTGGGGATCATGAGCGGCACCTCCGCCGACGGCGCCGACGCGGCCCTCGTGACGGTGGAGCGCGGACTCCCTCCCAGGCGGACCAAGCTCATCGCGTGGGAGCATCGAGACTACGCTCCCGCCTTCCGGGATCGTGTGCTCGCGGCCCAGGAAGGAACGCTGCCCATGCGGGATCTGCTGGCGCTGCACGTGGAAGTGGGGCAATACGCGGCGCTCACCGCGCTGGATGTGCTCAACGCTCCCGAATCGCGCGGATTCCGCCCCGAGGTCGCGGGCATGCACGGGCAGACGATCCTTCATGATCCCCAGGGGAAGCGATCGGGCGTCGCGCTCTCGATCCAGATCGGAGAGCCTACGGCCGTGGCTCGCGCGCTGGGCTGCAGCGTCGTCTCCAATTTCCGGATGGCGGACGTGCTCGAGGGGGGCGAGGGCGCGCCGCTCGTCCCCAGGTTCGATTTCCATCAGTTCGTCTCCGACGCGAGCGACCGCGTCCTCCTGAACCTGGGCGGGATCGCGAACATCACGCGGCTCAAGCCCAACGCCCGGGTCGAGGAGATCGTGGCCTTCGACTGCGGCTCGGGGAACATGCTGCTCGACGCGATCATGGGCTCGCTGGGCCCCGAAGGGTCCCGCTACGACGACCAGGGTCAGGAAGCCGCCCGGGGCCGTCCGGACGACGAGGCCGTGAAGGAGTTCCTTGCGGATCCCTTCATCGCCCGGAGGCCGCCCAAGAGCGCGGGACGCGAGGAGTTTGGCGCCGCGTACCTCCAGCGCTTTCTCTCGCGGACGGCCGGGCTCTCGCTGGCGGATCGCCTCAGAACGGCGGTCGAGATCACGGCGGGCGCCGTGGCCAAGGGCGTGGCCCTTTCCGGGAGCCGGAAGCCGGATGAGATCCTGGTCTCCGGAGGGGGTGCCCGGAATCTGACCCTGCTCCGGGCGATCGGGGCCAAGCTCCCGGGCTCGAAAGTGCGCACGACCGACGAGCTGGGAGTTCCTGTCTCCGCGAAGGAGGCGATGGCCTTCGCGTTTCTCGCCTTCGAGTCGATCTCCGGCCGGCCGGGGAACGTGCCCAGCGCCACAGGCGCCCGGAAGGAGGTCGTGCTTGGCTCGATCACGCCCGCGCCCTATGCGAGGTAGTCGAGCCCGGCTTGCCCTGGCGTGCGTTCTGGTGGCGGCCGTGGCGGGCTGTACCGGATTGCGCGGCCCGGAGCCGCCCAAGCCCGGTCCCGCGGGCGCGCCGGGGACCCCGAAGCCTCCGGCCACCCGTCCCGCACCCGCGCGGGGCTATGGCTCTCCCCGTTCGATCCGGATCGGCCTCGCCGTCGCCTCGCCGCGGCTCAAGATCGCCGGCTCCACGCCCTGGACGCTCCGGTCCCTGGGGGGGACACCCATCGTCACGGGGACCGCGGGCGACCGGATCACGGTTCTCGCCCAGGCACCCGGAGCATTTGCCGTGTTCCGGGAGGGTGTGGCCTCGCCGGTCTGGTCGGGCGGGCCAGGAGACACCCTGGAGTTGATCCCGGAAGGGAACGGGTACTCGGGCTGGAGCGGAAACTGGTACCGGGGGACGTTCCGGATCCACGCCAGCAGTCCGGAAGGGCTGACGCTCGTGAACGAGGTCGGGTTCGAGGACTATCTCCGCAGCGTCCTTCCCAACGAGATCGGGGCTCCGCCCGAGACCGACTTCGCGGCCGTCCAGGCCCAGGCGGTCGCGGCGCGCTCCTATACCATCGCCTACCTCGGCCGGCGGGCCGATCTCGGATTCGACCTCTACGCCTCCGTGGAAGATCAGGTCTATGCGGGAAAGACGCGGGAGAATCCGCAGAGCGACCGCGCCGTGCAGTCCACGCGCGGGGAGGTGCTGACCTCCGACGGCGCCCCGATCCGCGCCCTCTATTCCTCCGCGTGCGGCGGCAGGACCGCCAACGTCGAAGACGTGTGGCCCTGGGACTGGACGGCCTATCTGCGGAGCGTTCGAGACGATGCCGGTCCGGGGAGCAGCGCCTACTGCACCCTTTCCTCGAACTTCCGCTGGCGTGAGGAATGGGATGCGGACGCGTTTCTGGCGGCCTTGCGCCAGTACGGCCCCGCCGAGAATCCGGCAGCCGCGCGGCTCACCGGAGACCTCCTCGACGTCCGCGTGGACAAGCGATCCCGGTGCGGGCGCGTGTCCGACCTCGCGGTGAGCACGACCGGCGGGGAGGTGATCTTCCACGGAGACCGCACCCGGTGGGTGCTCCGGCGTCCGGGCACGGCCGCAATCTTGAGGAGCAGCTTCTTCAAGATCGGGGTCATCCGGGACGAGGACGGCCGCGCAACCAAGGTCGTGGCGAGCGGGGGAGGGAACGGCCACGGCATCGGCATGTGCCAATGGGGCGCCATGGGCATGGCCCGGGCCGGTATGGACTACCGCGAGATCCTGCACCACTATTACAAGTCGACGCGCCTGGAGCGGATTTGATAGACTGCCGCTTCTGCGCTCGAAAAAACGCGGTGGGGTCGTAGTTCAGCTGGTTAGAACGCCTGCCTGTCACGCAGGAGGTCGCGGGTTCGAGTCCCGTCGGCCCCGCCATTGTCTCGAAGCGCAAGCGCCGCGTCTCCCCGACCGGATGATTCCAAGGCAGGTCGCGTAGGTAGGCTTGCCGACTCGCTATTCCTACCCCGAAATCGGTTTTCGTCCGATACCGAAGACCTACCGACCCTCCTATCGTCTCCAAAGGGGAGCGGAGGCCTGCTTCCCCCGCAAACGGTGACAACCCTGCTTCCGACGCAAATTCGGCGGACATCGCGACGTCGGAGTTGTTGCTGGGCGAGCCGGTAAGCGTTCTCTTCCGGTAATCCATCTCTGGGGTTGTCCGACCACGGGCGGGGTCACACATGGCCCCGCCCTTCCATTTCCGCAGTCCAGAGCAGCTTACGGGACTGCCCCCCAAACTCTCGAGGTCGCTATCTCACCGCGTTCCTGAATTTCCCGGCCCCAGGCAACTCTCGGGTTCGATTCCCTATTGCTCCGCGCGGGAGAGCGGACCATGCTTTTTCCGTTGACGGGAATCGGGGCTCTCCTTAATTTCCCGTCCGCGGTTTTCCCGGGGTTGACGGTTCACGCCCTTGACCACTTAGCTCGTGAGGATCGTCCAAATGAAACGCAAAGGCTCCAGCCCGGAGCGCGAAATCCAGAGCGGACGTCACCGCTCGGAGGAGGAGTGGGTAGAGGATCCGGTCGCCCGCAGCTACGACGAAGAGGAGGAGGACGACCCCTTCGACAAGGAAGATGAAGAGGAGGAGCTCGAGGAAGAAGAAGACGACGACCTCGATGATGACGACGACGATCTCGAAGACGAGGAGGAAGAGGAAGAAGAGGAAGTAGACGAAGACATCTAGCCGTTCCCCTCTCCAAGCTCCCGAACCTCTTCTGTTCCTGGGCCTGAGCCCGGCTGAATGTCCTCTCAGCCGGGCTCGTGTCGTGTTCGTGCCGGCGCCGTTCGATCAAACGACGAGCTACATGCCGGGGACCCGGTTCGGGCCGCGCGCCATCCTCGAGGCCTCGCGGCAGGTGGAGTTCTACGACGAGGAGCTGGATCTGGAGCCCTTCCGGATCGGAATCGCTACCCTGGGCGAGATCCAGGTGGATCCGCTGGACTGTGAGAAGGGACTGGACCGGCTGGAGGCCGTCATCACCACGCTCGCCGATTCCGGCGCGGTGCCCTTCACGCTGGGCGGCGAGCATTCCCTCACCATCGCTCCCGTTCGCGCCCTCCGCGCGCGCTACCCGGACCTTTCGGTGCTCCAGCTGGACGCGCACCTCGACCTGCGCGCGGAGTACCAGGGCACGAAGCTGAGCCACGCGAGCGTCATGCGCCGCGTGCGCGAGCTGGGGGTGTCCACCGTGCCGGTCGGGATCCGGAGCGTCTCGCGCGAAGAGGCCGATTACGTGCACGCGGAGAAGGCGCCGGTGTTCCTGGCCCGCGAAATCCGGGAGCACGGGCTTCCCGTGGAGCAGATTCTGGAGACCCTGGGAAACCCGGTCTACATCACGATCGACCTCGATGCCTTCGATCCCGCCTACGTCCCGGGAGTGGGAACCCCCGAGCCCGGAGGTCTCACCTGGGAAGAGGGGCTCCGGCTCCTGCGCGCCGTGTGCGTGCGGAGGCAGGTGGTGGGCTGCGATCTGGTCGAGCTTTGTCCCATCCAGGGCCAGCACGTCTCCGACTTCTTCGCGGCGAAGCTCTGCAACAAGCTGCTCGGTTACCTCGGATTTTCGCTCCGAGAAGAGGATCAGGCGAAGCGCCAGAGGGTCACATCGCTGAGGCGCTGACAGCGGCCATCCGCCTCGCGAAGAACCAGGATCGGCGGCTGCGCTCCGGGCATCCCTGGGTCTTCAGCAATGAAATCGAGTCGATCGAGGACGGGCTGGAGACCGGGGACGAGGTGGTGGTCCTGGATCACCGCGGCCAGCCGATCGGCGTCGGCCTCTACAACCCCCATTCCCTGATCGCGGTCCGCCTCTACGCGCGTCACGTCCGTCCCATCAATCAGGACCTCGTGCGCGACCGCATCGAGGTGGCGCAGGCGCTCCGGCGCCGCGTCCTTCCCGTGGAGGTGACCTATCGTCTGATCCACGGCGAGGGGGATTTCCTTCCGGGGCTCGTCGTGGATCGCTACGGCGACCATCTCTCCGTTCAGAGCCTGACCGCCGGGATCGAGCGGCGGATCGAGTGGATTCTGGATCTGCTGGACGAGGTACTGCGTCCGGCGGGAATCCTGTGCCGCAGGGATTCCCAGGCGCGCATCCTCGAGGGATTGCCGCTCCTCGAGCCCCTCGAGCGCGGCAGGGTGCCGGACGTGGTGGAGGCGCCCTACGAGGGCATGGTCCTCCTGAGCGATCTCCGGCACGGCCAGAAGACCGGAGAGTTCCTGGACCAACGCGAGAATCGGAAGCGCGTCTCCGGCGAGGCGTTCGGGCGCCAGGTCCTGGATCTCTACTGCTACACCGGGCTCTTCTCGCTCCATTGCTGCATGGCCGGAGCGGTGTCGTGCCTGGGCATCGACAGCTCCGCCCCCGCGATCGAGCGCGCCCGGCAGAACGCGGAGCGAAACGCGCCGGGGAGGAAGCTCGAGTTTCGCGCCGAGGAGGTGGAGCGCGCCCTGGAGCGGCTCCAGCGGGAGGAAGCGCGCTTTGATATGATCGTGCTCGATCCGCCGGCGCTGGTTCGAAGCCGGAAGACGCTCCCAGAGGGAGCTCGGAAGTACGTGGCGATCAACTCGGCCGCGCTTCAGCTCCTGAAGCCCGGGGGAACCCTGGCCACGGCCACCTGCTCGCACCACGTGGACGCGGAAGCGTTCCAGGAGATCCTTCGCGCGGCGGCGAAGCACGCGCGCACGGAACTTCGGCTGGTGGAGGTGCTGGGGCAGAGCCGGGATCATCCGGTGCTGCTCGCGGCGCGTGAAACGTCCTACCTCACGATGGTGATCGCGGAGCGGATTCGCTGATGAGCGAAGCGAAAGACAAGGAACCGGCGGCCGGAGAAGGATCGATGCAGGAACGCGATCTGTTCCTGGGCCTGATCCAATCCTTTCAGGCCGCGGCCATGCAGCAGATGGGGAAGGTCATGAATCCCTTCACCGAGAAGATCGAGCGCGACATGGGACACGCCAAGATGTCGATCGAGATGCTCGAGATGCTGAGGACCCGGACGCAGGGGAACCTGACCGGGCAGGAGGCCCGTTTCCTGAACCACGTGCTCACGGAGCTTCGCCTGAACTACGTCGCGGAGATCGACAAGGACAAGACGGATGCTTCCAGGCCCGCCGCGCCGCCGAGCCCCGAGAAGGCGCCCGACAAGGAAACGTCCCCCTAGCTCCGCTCCTCGAGCTTCACCTCTTCCCACAACCGATCCAGCTCTCGCAGCCCCACCTCGGACGGCGATTTGCCCTCGGCGCGGAGCCGCTCCACCACGCCATCGAAGCGCTTCCGGAACTTGCCGATGGCCCTGTGGAGGTGCGCCTCGGGATCCGTCTTGAGATAGCGCGCCAGGTTCACGGCCGCGAAGAGAAGGTCGCCGATCTCCTCGGCCACGCGCTCCCTGTTCCCCGAGCGGATGGCGCTCTCCGTCTCGTCGGTCTCCTCGCGCAGCTTCGCGATGACCCCCGCGACGTTCTCCCAGTCGAATCCCACGGACGCGGCCTTTTCCTGCACCCGGTACGCCTGGAGGAGCGCCGGCAACCGCTCGGGGCTCCGTCCGAGGACCGATTCATGTCCCGCCTCGCGCCGCTTTCCCTCTTCCCATTGCCTGAGGACTCCCTGGGCGTCCAGGTCGCGCCGCTCGCCGAAGACGTGGGGATGGCGCGCGATCATCTTGTCGATGATCCCACGGACCACCTCGCGGAACTTCGTGCCGTCCTCGCGCTCGAGCGTGACACCCAGGAACACGGCCAGGAAGAGGAGATCCCCGAGCTCCTCGCGCACGGCCTTCCGATCGTCCCGCGCGATTGCCTCGCCGATCTCGTGGGCTTCCTCGACGAGGTAGGGGCTCAGAGATTGGGAGGTCTGCTCGCGATCCCAGGGGCATCCCTCCGGACCCGAAAGATGGCGTACCAGATCCAGAAGCTCCGCCGCGGCGCGGCCGAATTCCTCTCGGTCGGGGGCGGGCGGGGGATTAGAATTCGGGGAGGTCACGCGCCCCAGTGTACCACCGGCGCGCGGCCAAGCCCTGCTTGCGCCGCCACACGCCCTGTGGTACTCGTGACGTGCCCGACCTGGGGCAGACCATGACGGAATTTCCCACCTGGGCTGAAGTGGATCTGGATCGGTTCGGCCGGAACATCGCGGCCATCCAAGCCGCGATCGGGCACGGCTGCAAGATCCTGCTCGTCGTGAAAGCCGATGCCTACGGGCACGGGGCCGTCGAGATCTCCCGCGCCGCCGTGGATGCGGGAGTGACCATGCTCGGCGTCGCGACCCTCCACGAGGGAATCGAGCTTCGCTCGGCGGGTTCCACCGCTCCCATCGTCATCATGAGCCCGTCCCTCGCCTCCGAGGTCGACGAGATCATCGAGCACCGCCTCACCCCCTGCGTCTCGACCCAGGAGTTCGCCGGCCTGCTCTCGCAGCGCTGCCTCGCGCACGAGGTCATCTCGCGCATCCACGTCGAGGTGGACACGGGCATGGGGCGCACCGGCGTATCCGACCAGGACGCCCTGGAGTTCATCCAGCGCGTGGCGAAGATGCCCAATCTCAAGCTCGAGAGCGTCTTCACGCATTTCCCGGACGCGGATTCCGGAAACACCTACTTCGCGGAGGAACAGCTGCGCCGCTTCAACGAGATCCTGAGCGATCTGCGCAGCCGGAAGATCGAGGTCCCCATCCGTCACGCGGCGAACAGCGCGGGGATCCTGAGCCTGCCGCAGTCGTGGCTGGACATGGTGCGCCCGGGAATCCTGGCCTACGGGTTCTACCCGAGCAGCCGCGTCCCACGCACGATCCCCGTCGAGGGCGTGATGTCCTTCAAGTCGCGGCTGGTCCAGCTGCGCTCGGTGCCCGCAGGGCGGTTCATCAGCTACAGCCGAACCTACGAGACCAAGCGGCCCACCACGGTGGGAGTGCTCCCCGTGGGCTATGGCCACGGACTTCCGTGGCTCCTCTCCAACCGCGGCGAGGTCCTCATTCGAGGGCGCCGCGCGCCGGTGATCGGCCGCGTGACCATGGATCTCACGATGGTGGACGTGACCGAGATCCCGGACGCCGCGATCGGAGACGAGGCGGTCCTCTTCGGGGAGCAGGGAGGCGCCGCCATCACGATCGAGGAGGTGGCCGAGCGCGCGGAGACGGTGCCCTACGAGATCCTCTGCAGCATGGGGAAGCGGGTGGTGCGGGTATTCATGCGGGGCGGGGAGCCCGAGAAGATTCTCACGCTGGTCGGCGAGCGGCACGAGTCCGAGCCCGCCCAGGGCGCACGCCGCACGCGCAAGGTGCAGTACAAGAACAGCCGGATTCCTTCCTAGCGGAGACGGTGATGACCGATCAGCGGGACTTCCAGGTTGGGGACAAGGTCCAGCACCCCGAGTTCGGCGAGGGCCTGGTGCTGGAGTCGCGGGGGAGCGGAGACAAGGCCTCCGTTCTCGTGTCGTTCGACGACAAGGTGAAGCGGAAACTCTCCGTCAGGTTCGCGAAGCTCACCCTGCTCGCGCCGGCCCAGACCCGGGAACCTCCGCGTGGGCCGCGTGCGCCGCGTGGGCCGCGTGGCTGACGCGCGGACGCCGGCTTCCCTCCTGGAATCGGCGCGCGCGCTCCTTCCACGCAGCGTGGCTCCCTATTCTCGGTTCCGCGTGGCCGCCCTTCTCGAGGCCGCGGACGCGACGACGCACCCCGGCGTGAACGTGAAGAGCGCGAGCTTCGGCCTCTCGATGTGCGCGGAGCGAAACGCGCTCTTCGGCGCGCTCTCCCGAGGGGCGTCCCGGTTCCAGCGCCTCGCGCTCGTCTCGGAGAGCCTCCGTCCCGTGCTTCCCTGCGGAGCCTGCCGCCAGGTGCTCCTCGAGCACGCTCCGGATCTCAGGCTCATTCTGGAACGGGCCGACGGCAGTCCCGAGGAGATCCGCCTCGCGGAGCTCCTCCCCCGGCCCTTCTCCGACTTCAGGCCCAAGACCTGACCCACCGACCGTGAAGGACGTCATTCGCCTGAAGCGCGACGGAGAGGCGCTCCCACGAAGCGCGATCGATCGGTGGATTCACGGCGTCACCGAGGGAACCATCCCGGACTACCAATCCTCGGCCCTCCTCATGGCGATCACGCTCCGGGGGATGAATGACGAGGAGACGGTCGCGCTCACCGACGCTCTCCTCCACTCCGGAAAGCTCCTGGGCTGGAATGGCCTCGGGCGGCCCACCGTGGACAAGCACTCCACCGGGGGCGTGGGAGACAAGATCTCCATCGCGCTCGCCCCTCTCGTGGCGGCCTGCGGCGCCGCGGTTCCGATGATCGTGGGGCGGGGCCTCGGCCACACCGGCGGAACCCGGGACAAGCTGGAGGCCATTCCGGGATTCCGGACCTCGCTGACCGCGGACGAGTTCACCGCTCAGGTGCGGCGGATCGGCGTCGTGATCGCGGGGCAGAGCGACGAGCTGGCTCCCGCGGACGGAAAGCTCTACGCGCTCCGCGACGTGACGGGGACGGTGGAGAGCCGGCCGCTCATCGTGGCCAGCATCCTCGGGAAGAAGCTCGCCGCGGGCGCCTCGGGAATCCTCTTCGACGTGAAGTGCGGCCACGGCGCGATCATGGAGACGCCGGACGAGGCACGCCTGCTGGCGAAGGACCTCACGAGGGTGTCGCGCGAGCTGGGGCGCAAGGCGCGCGCCATCCTCACCGCGATGGACCAGCCGCTGGGGCTGGCGATCGGGAACGCGAACGAGACCGCGGAAGCGCTCCAGATCCTGCGCGGCCTCGCTCCCCCGGACGTGACAGAGCTGACGCGGACCCTGGCGGCGATGATGCTGGTGCTTGCCGGCGTGGCCCGGGAGCGCCACGAGGCGGAGGCGCGCCTGGACACGGCGCTGGGGTCGGGTCTCGCGATGCAGCGCGCCGAGGCGCTGATCCAGGCCCAGGGCGGCGATCCGCGGGTT
>Ga0099791_10000697_pt1 | contig 12536 bp, 7 predicted proteins | sample Rivendell_Oct201_7_FD_77318 | JGI IMG/M metagenome (GOLD analysis project Ga0099791, IMG submission 77318) | Vadose zone soil and rhizosphere microbial communities from the Eel River Critical Zone Observatory, Northern California to study diel... | ecosystem: Environmental > Terrestrial > Soil >... | reverse complement strand
CGATCACGTGACCTTCCGCGGTGGGGTGGAAGGCGCCGCTGTAGAGCGCCGCATAGGCCGGTTGCAGGTCATCGAAGGCCGAGATGTCTTCGCGGTGAGTATTGCCGGCGAGGAACGTGTCGTTCGGGTTGCGGGCAAGCCGCCAATGATGCGCATAGGGCAATGCGGCGGCCGGCGAATACGGCGCCCACTCATTGGCCGTGTGCGACAGCCGGGGCACGTTCATGTTGACCTGATCAATGAGCAGCTTCTGGGGATCTCTTGCGCATACGCCGCGCTTGGCGAATTCCGCCATATGGTCGACGATAAAGCGGAAGCCGGTGCCTGATCCGGTAGCAAGCCCCGCCGGGCAACCCGGCTTGCGGCCGTCGGTGATACATTCGAGCCGCCCCTCAAGCTCACGCACGAAGTTGGAGACTTCCTGGGTGCGCTCGCGGCTGTAGCGGAGCTTCGGATGCACATCGAGCCCGAGCGTCGGCTGGGCGCCGCAGACGTTGCCGGTCTCGTCGAACTGGATCGGTTCGTAGGCGTTCTGCAGCACGCGGGCCGGATCGACCCCGAAAGCGTCGCTCAAGGCTTCCTTGAGGGCCCTCATGCGGCGGTCAAGCACGCGCAGATAGGCCTGCGACACCGAAGGCGCGAACCGCAGCTCATGGCCCACCAGTCCGACGATCGGCGCCAGATCGCTCGCGTTCTCGGTCATCGCATAGGCGACGAGCGGCCCGAAGCCGACGTCGTTGCCGCCGGCCGAGAGCAGGAAAACGTCGATCGCACGCTTGCGGCTTTGCGGCGGGCACCATTGCTTGGTGAAGACCTGTTCGCTGATGGCCGTCGAGCCCGATTGATACACCGGCAAGCGGTACGACACGGTGCGGGTGCGCCCCGCGGCGCCGGTCTTGCAGATCAGATCGCTCAATTGATCGAGCTGCGGCGCGACCTTCTTCTGGGCGTTTGCGCCGGATATCTGCTCGCGCGCGTCACGCTCCGCGAACAGCCCCTCGACGATGTCGGCGCCCGAACAGGCGAGACTGACGAAGGTCACCGCGCGGTGACGGTTCTCGAGCGCAAGCCCGATGCTGACGCGGAACGGATAGCCGTATTGGGAACGATGACAATCGGGGCTCAGCCATTGCGCCCCGCTGCGCTCGAACGCTTGCTGGAATTCCCGCGACGACAGCTTGAAGACGGTGCCCTTTGCCTCGTCTTCCATCAGCCGCTTCGGCAGCGACTTGGGATTGATGCTGCTATTGGTCGCCGCCACGCCGTATTTCGGGTTCTTCAGGTCGATCCCGCGATAGTTATGGGCGAGTTGATCGGCCGCATTGATCGGATCGTAGACCATTTCACGGAAATTGCTGAACGTCACCGGCCGGTCCGGGTTGCTTTCGCCCGACGCGAAGCTGTCGCCCATGGCGACCACGAACACGTCTTCGACGGCCACGCTCGGATCGGCGAGCGTCGTGCCGTCCGGCAGTTGCACTTTGACGGCAACGCCTGACGCCGACCGGTCTAGCGAGAATGGCACCCGCCGGATGACGAGCTTGAGGTTGCAGGCCTGCTTGCGGGTCTCGGCAGCGAGGCCCGCCTTCTTGGACTGCCAAGTCCACGCGCAGTCGCCGATGCCGACAGTCGCAAGGCGCTGGGGCGCAATCTGCATGACCACCGTGTGGGCCTCGGGGAGGATATAATCCTCCTTCGCGGTGCCCCACGAATACTGCCGGTCGCACGCGACCACATACCGGCGTGGCCGGGCATTGCGGTCGTAGCAGTTGAGATCGACGGTCTGCGCCGCCCACCCGAGCCGGCTCCTTTCAAACCCCGGACGGGCGGTGGCAAGACAATTGTCCGGCGTCGAGGGGTCCCTGCAATCGGGATCGTTAAGGCGCCGCTCGACCTTCCACAGGATATTGGTCGGCAGGGGCTGGCCTGGCGTGCCGCGCACGGCATTGAACGCCTTCTCCTGCACGTCGAATGAGGCGGTTCGCTTGAAGAACCGATAGGGGTTTTCCACTTCCCAGACGAGATCTGCGGCGTGGCCGGCCTTGATGCCAAAAACCTGCATCGAAACCATCAGGGTTGCAGCTACCAGCACATTGGTCCGCATCTCGCAATCCTCCCCGCGCCCGCAAGACGTCATAATACCCGTTAGTCGCGCCAATGATAAGCGAAGTTCAGTTGTGATAAGCGCGAATCCCGCTCATGTTCGGAGGGAATCCCGCTCATGTAGAGCCATTCCGTCGTCATGGCCGGGCTTGTCGCGGCCATGACGACGGAGAGCTAACGTGCGCGACACGGTGCCCGTATGCGGATTGATCAAACGCACGGTCGCGGGGCATGATGCCGCTGGTTCCCATCGAGTCCACCAGCAAACCGGGGAGGGTAACATGAGTGGCACGCGTCGGGACTTCTTGCGGCAGGTCGGCAGCGTCGGGGGATACCGGGCGACCTATCTCACCATGCAGGCCATGGGCTTGTTGAGCACCGCCGTGATGGCGGAGCCGCTGAGCTTGCAGAAGGGCGCGGCCCACGGCACCAAGGTCGTCATTCTGGGGGCCGGGGTGGCGGGATTGTCGGCCGCCTACGAGCTTCGCAACGCCGGCTACGGTTGCATCGTCCTGGAGGCGCGCGACCGTGTCGGCGGCCGCAACTGGAGCATCAGGCGAGGCACCCGGCTGGAGATGAACGACGGCACCCGCCAGCTCTGCGAGTTCGATCCCGACATGTATTGGAACGCAGGCCCGGCGCGTATCCCGAGCGCCCATCAGGCGGTCCTTCGCTATTGCCAGGAACTCGGCGTCGCGCTCGAGGTCGAGATCAACACCAGCCGCGGCGCCCGCCTTTACAATCCGGCCGCCAATGGCGGCAAGCCGATTGAGATGCGCCAGGCCCACAACGATGTGCGCGGCGAAATTTCCGAGCTGCTCGGCAAGGCGCTCAACCGCGGCGCGCTCGATAAGGAGCTGACCGTGCAGGACAAGGAGCGCATGATCGCGTTCCTGCAGACCTACGGGGATCTGACGCCCGACCTCGTGTTCAAGGGATCGACGCGATCCGGTTACAAGAGCTTGCCGGAGGCGGGCGATCAGGCCGGCGAGCGCCGCGAGCCGGTGGCGCTGCGCACGCTCCTCGACATCGATCTGTGGAACGCCGTGCTGTTCGAGGAGGGCTTCGACTTCCAGGCCACCATGTTCCAGCCGGTCGGCGGCATGGACCGCATTGCGACGGCGTTCGCCGAGAAGCTCGGCCCGGTGGTGCGTCTCAACTGCGAGGCAACGGCGATCAAGCGCCGCAACAATGGGGTCACCATCGCGTATACGGACAAGGAGTCCGGCCTGCGCAAGGCCGTCGAGGCGACCTACTGCATCGCGACCATACCGCTCAAGGTCCTCGAACCGATCGACAACGATTTCTCTTCCACTTACCGGGCGGCGATGCGCAGCATCGAATACGGCAATGCCGTCAAGATCGCCTGGCAATCGCGCCGGTTCTGGGAGATCGACGACGAGATCTATGGCGGGATTTCATGGGTGAAGGCCCCGACCGTGCTGGTCTGGTATCCGAGCGATCGGCTGTTTTCCCAAAAGGGCATCTTGCTCGGCGGCTACGCGACCCGCGCCGACGCAGACGCGCTTGCGCCGAAGTCGCTACAGGAGCAGTTCGCATTGAGCCGGGCCGCGATCGAGGGCCTGCACCCCGGCCACGGCCACGAACTCGAAAGACCGATGGCGATCACGTGGTCCAAGGTGCCCTACAGCCTTGGCATCGCGGCGCGCTACAAGACCGACCACCGACCCGAATTATGCGGTGCTCAGCGAGCCTGACGGCCCCTTCTATTTTGCCGGCGAACATCTGAGCCATGTCGGCGCCTGGCAGGAGGGCGCGATTCTGTCGGCGAGACGCACCATCAACATGATGGACAAGCACCGGCGCGCGTAACACGGGTGCACCGTAGGGGTGCGGGCGCGTCTACATCGGCGGAACTCGCCCCGCCCTCGTTGCGGCCGGCCTGGGCGTCGACGCAGTTTGCTCGAGAGATTGAACCAATTTCACATTGGCTTGTTCGATCGGGCTGAGCGGAACGTCCCACGCATAAGGCTGGTACCAGGGAAACTGCGAGAAATAGGCGCGCAGCGCGTCATCCTTAAAATACCTGCCTCTGCGGGCAAAAATTTCGTTGCGAATGATGACGAGCTGATCCGCGGGGAGGCCTTGAAGCTCCTCGGGCGCCAAATACCGGCGGCTGGGATCCGCGAAGGCGACGCTATCGTCCATGTTCGTTTGGGCCGGGACCGGCCCCGTGATGCCGCGGGACGCGGCAGCAGGGGCTTTAATCGACTGAATCAAGCCGACGTTGGCTTGTTCGACCGGGGTGAGCGGCACGTCCCAAGCATGCGGCTCGTACCAGGGAAACTGCTCAAAGTAAGCGCGCAGTGCGTCATCCTTAAAGTACCGGCCTCTACGGGCAAAAATCTCGTTGCGAGCGAGGTGAAGCCGGTCGGCGGATAGCCCTTGCAGTTCGGCTCGGGTCAGGTAGCGGACGTTGGAGTCCGCGAAGAGGAAACCAGCGCGATCGGCCGCGCCAACCTTACCGATGCGCGGTGGAGCTTGATTGATCGGCGGCGACTGCGGCGTCGGCTCCAGTCTCACGATCGGCGGCGGCTGCAGTGTCGGCTCCGGCCTCGCATTCGGCGGTTTCTCCGGCGCCTGCTCCAGTCTCGCGATCGGGGGTGAATCCAGTGCCGTAGTCGAGCGCGGCTCCGGCGACGCGATCGGCGTCGGCTCCGGTCTCGCAATCGGCGTCAGCGCCGGCGCCGCAATCGGAGCGAGCTGCGGTATCGCAATCGACGGCGGCTGCCATATCGCAGCAGCTTTGCCGGCAGTTTTCTCGTATGCGGAGCCAAGCGGCAACGTCACGTCAACCCTGCTCTCGGTCGGCGGATGTTCCGGTCGGGCCATCGGTTGCAACGACACGATCGGTGGCGGCGAAACCGCCTGGGTCATGCGCTCGACGTCGCTGAGATTTATGATGGCTCTGAAGTCAGTCGGCGCAGGTGCAGGTTTCGCGCGCGGTGGGGCGCCCGACACAAACTGCGGCAGGCTCGGAAAATCCGAATCCTCAACGAGCATCAAAATCTCAACCACGACGGCGCCGCCAACCATTACGGCGATCGCGCTCGTGACCAGCAATTTCTTCAACCCATAACCGCGCCGCCGCAACCTCGGCGTCGGCCTTCCCAGATCGACGTAGCCGCGGGGTTGAATGACCCAGGCGGGGGTCAAGTCGGGCGGGCGTGGTTTATTGCCATGAGGCTGGTGGATTCGGTGCTCATCGGGTGGAATGATGGTCATCCGAGACCGTTTGACGTCGCTATCGCTGGCCTCTGCTTTACCCTTCCCGGCTGGCGGCGGAGGGGAGGGTGGGGGCTCCGAGGTCGTCGTGGGCTGCGCGTGATCGTCGCTCTTGCGATCAACCGCATGAGTGCTTGCGTCCCCGAACGGAAAATTGGGAACGCCCGACAGGGCGCTGAGAAGCCCTTCATCTTTCCTGCAGCGGAAAGACTGTGCGACTTGACCCAGCCTGTCATCCGAATTTGCCGGAGAGGTGCTCATAGCCACGTGCTTTCTGCCACCGCAGGCGCCAGAATTCACACTGGCGTCCCGCCTCGCCCCCCGCTGGGCATCTGAAAGCACCAACCACCTCAATGGCGTTTAACTATCCAATTGTGGCGGCCCCGCGGCGTTACAGCCTCTCAGCGGCGTTACGGCCTTCTCCTTTGTCGCGCCAGTCCCTCGCAAGGTTCGCGACCGCGCCGGCGGAATTCGTCAAGCCAGGTCAGCGGGGACAAATGCGGCAATGCAGTGGATCGCGTCTCAACGTGGGCGGGACGCCGTAGCCCGTGTAATCGCTATCCGGGCGTCGGCCAGAACGAATCCGGCTTCCCTGGCACGTGAGGCGTTATCCCGCCTTGTCACCGCAGCAGGAATCGGCATGCTTGCCCCGGAATCGACGCGATCCGGGAAACGAGGGTCAAATCCTTGCGTGTCGGGCCGTGGGGCTCCGGGGTCGAGATGAAGAACGTCGAAATCTTGGGATCGAGGCAACGCGCCATCGCCCGGGGGGCCGAGGCGCTGCGCGAAAAGCGCGCACGCTTGATCAAGGCGCAGGCGGCGCTTGAAGCGGCCGGGCAATTGCGCCGCGCTTCCGAGATCATTATGCAGAATCGGGCGGGTCTCCAACGCCGCCGCATGCAAATGATCACCGAAGTCGGCGCCCAGCAGACCGCATGACGATCATCATGATGGCGAGCGAATTTGTTGCGATGGCGCGCGGCATCCGAGAGATCGTCAAGCGGTAACGCGCCTGAGGGTATTGGCGCAGCGCCGGGGGGCGCAGTCGGTTGTTGCAGGGAGGCTGGGGATAAGCATGAAGACGATTCTGGTCCCGACGGAATCTCACGAGTCGATGCGCTCGGCCCTCGCGACCGCGCTTCTGCTTGCGCGCCGGTTCGATAGCTACATCGAAGGCTTCGCGCTGCGGTTCCGCGTCAATGAATTCATCGCCGTCGACATGGCGGGCGCCATACCGCTGGAGACGCTCCGTGAGGAGAGCTTCGACGAGGCGCGCCGCGCCCGCGCGCTGTTCGAAGCGTTCATGCGCGAGCACGCCGTGCCGCGCAGCGATAGCCCTGTCGCGGCGCTGTCGTATGGCTGGCTCGATGACGCTCCCGAAGGGGAAGACGTCGTCGGCAGCTATGGCCGCGTCTTCGACGTCATCGTCATGAGCCGGTCGCAAGCCAACTCGATCGGATTGCACGACAAAGCGATCGAGTCCGGCCTGTTCGACAGCGGACGCCCGGTTCTGATCGCGGCGCCGACGCCGCCGCGTGAGCTCGGCACCAACATTCTGGTAGCGTGGAACTGCAGCACCGAACAGGCGCGCGCCACCGCATTTGCAATGCCGTTGCTGCACAAGGCCGACCGCATAACGGTACTCCACGTCGAGGGCGGAACGGCGGTGCCGGGACCGAGTGCCGCGCAGGCAACGCAATATCTGCAGCGCAACGGCATCAATGCGGCCCCGATGACGGTCAGACTCGACGGCCGCACGACCGGAGAGGCCATACTGGCCACCGCGCAGTCGCTCGATTGCGACCTCCTCATCAAGGGTGCCTACACCCAAAGCCGCCTGCGCCAGATGATATTCGGCGGCGCGACGCGCCACATCCTCGCGCATGCGACTCTGCCGGTGCTGATGGCGAATTAGGGGAGGCTTGATTGTGGGGCTGTAGAATGGGTTGATCGATAGCGAAACCCATCAGGGCGTTCCGGCGGCGAGGCCGACGGTGGGTTTCGCTTCGCTCAACCCACCCTACGCGTGATCCGAAATCCCCTCCTCACGTTAATGAGTCGCCGATACGGCCCGATACAGCCCCTGACGGCTCGACGCAAAGCTGACGCATTTCCGTCCTAATGCGGAAAGTGACTGGGCGGCGGCTGCAAGCACGTATGGAGCATTGCATGCTTATGGTGCGACATCTGTGTTTCCTTGCTTGCGTGGTGCCGGCAATAAGTCTTTCTCATGGAGACAGCGCGTCCGCCGCCAGGATTGGCAGAGACGCGGCGGTGCCTGCGAGGCCGTTCGCGGGGAGGCCTTTCGTGCCGCGCGCGGTCGGAGCGCCCCACACCACTTTCGCAGGGCTGCGCAGTCATGGATTCAACCATCCGCCGGGTGCGACGCCAGGCCAGCAGCTCCCGCATGGTGCCGATCATGGCCGGGCCGGCTCAAGGCAGGGCCGCGCCCTCCCGCATGGCTTGGAGCATGGTCCTGCCGGCCCGGCCGGCTCAAGACAGGGCCGCACACTCCCGCATGGTGTCGGGCACGGTCCGACCGGCCTCGGACATGCACCGCCGCGCGGTCCATCTCCGTCGGGGCTCCCGGCCATCAATGCAATCGCCCGCAACGGTTTGCCGCACCGGCCATTTCCCGGCGAAGCCGGTTTCACCGGCGTGCCGCCGCGCGGCGAAACCCGCTTCGTATCCAATGAAATGGTCGTCCATGTGGGCGCGGAGGTGTCGCCGCAGGCGTTGGACGCCGCCGCACGACGGCTGGGGCTGACCCCGATCAGCTCTCAGAGTCTGGCGCTGTCGGGCGGCAGGCTCGTTCACTTTCGCATCCCCAGCGGGCAGGTCGCTGACGCGGTGCGGATGCTCGAAGCCGAGAAAATCGGCATTGCGCAGCCGAACTACGTATTTCAATTACAGCAGGACGTCCACGCGGCGGCGCCGCCGCCCAAGGGCGACCCGGCCCAATACGTGATCGACAAGCTGCATCTCCACGATGCCCACGGCATCGCATCGGGAACGAACGTGGCCGTCGCCGTCATTGATTCTCTCGTCGATACGGCCCACCCGGATCTCGCGGGCTCGATCGCCGGGCAGTTCGATGCCGTGGCGGCGACCGACAAACCGGACGAGCACGGGACCGGCATGACCGGCGCGATCGCGGCGCATCGGCGGTTGTTGGGCGTCGCCCCACGCGCCCGTATCTTGGCCATTCACGCGTTCAGCCCGGATGCGCAGCATCCGCAGCAGGCGACCACGCAGAACATCGTCGCGGGCATCGATTGGGCCATCGCCAAGGGCGTGCGCATCATCAATATGAGCTTTGCGGGTCCTTACGATCCGTTGCTTCAACTGGCGCTCAAGAAGGCCCGCGACAAGGGCGTGGTGCTGATAGCGGCCGCCGGCAACATGGGGCCGCAATCGCCTCCGCTTTACCCGGCGGCGGACGAGAACGTGATCGCCGTGACGGCGGTCGATGAAAGCGACAAGCTGATGCCGCAGGCCAACCAGGGCGCTCACGTGGCGCTCGCGGCGCCGGGCGTCAACGTGCTCGAGGCGGCGCCGCGCGCAAGCTACAATTTCACCACCGGCACATCGGTCGCGGCCGCCCATGTGAGCGGCGTCGCTGCCCTCATCCTGGAGCGCAATCCCGCCATCGGCCCCGCCGCGCTGGAGGAGGTGCTGTTCTCCACCGCGCGGGATCTCGGCGCGCCCGGGCGCGACCCGATGTTCGGCTATGGTCTCGTCGATCCGTACCGCGCCCTCAATGCCTTGGAAGCCAAAGCCGTGGCCGGCCGCAGCCTGCCGGTGCCGGAAACAACCGCATCGGCGAATACGCAGGTCACAGTCGCCACAACCTCCGCCAAGCCGCCGCCGGGCGCAGCCGGGCTCGTTTCCGGAGCGCCGGCCGGGCCGATCGGGCCGGCCACACCACCCGCCCCCAAGACCGGCGCGGTTTCGCCGGCCGGCAAGCTGACGATCAGCGGGATTACGCCGCCAGCGCCTCCGGTCGGTCCGGCCACGACGGAACTCGACGAATCGCCCGCCACCATGGAGAAGAAGCGCCAGACCTGCGGTCAGGATGCTGCGGCCATGGGCGTGCGGGCGTCCGAGATGCCGGACTACATCGCGGTCTGCGTGGGCGAGGCGCGCCTCGCCTGCCTCAAGCAGGCGGTGGCACAAAAAGTTCGTGGCCCGGAGCGTCGGGATTTCATGAACCGCTGCTTGCAGGGGTCGTAGGTCTCTTTCGGCGCTGACTGATCTGGTCTGTCAGCGCTTGCACAGAGCCAGCAGGTTGGGCAACGCGCCTGCTCCGTGACGTTGCAACGCACATGCTGTGTGAGGCGATTTTTCCCACCCTACCGCTCCGGTCATAGGCGTTTTCCGCCTCGGCCGGACTGGTGTGTCACCGCTTGCATAGTCCGCTCTTGAGTTCCCAGGTGCCGCCCGCGCGGGCGACGGCGACGATATCGAAATACAGGCGCTCGGTCGGATCGCTTTTCGATATGAACGTGACCTCGCAGAGAAACTTATCGGCACTGTCGTCGTGACATTTGGTTTGCAGGACCTGCAGGCCCTGGTCGTGGAGCGTGCTGCCGGCGGACGCCTCGCGCTCGTAGGCAGTCTGAATGGCCGCGATATCAGGTACCGAATAGCAGGCCACTGCGACCAGCGCGCAGAGCCATTTGACTCCGTGCCACATCTGTCTCCCCCTGTTGCCCCAACTGTCTCCATTTGACCACAGCGGTACGAATTCTGCGTTTGTGGGCCGCCGTCCCTCGGCTGCCCACAGTGGCCCACAATAATGTCGCAAAGGTGTCTTCTGGTTTCATTACCCGTGATGCGGGTATGGCTCCTTTACCCGTCACGGGTGTCAAGTGGCAGTCCCGACATTCCCGCGATCGCTTAGATCGTCTCGGGCAACTGTCGACATAACCAGTGCGGGGAGGAAGCCAATGTCCAATAGACTAACAGCGCTTGAAGTGTCGCTGCGTCGATCCATTGGCGCAGCCAGCGTAATCATGGCTTTGTGGGCAGGAGGCGGAGCGGCAAACGCCGCCAATCTTGTCGATCCGCCCGTGTTCGCAAGCCGGAACGGCGTGCTGGACATCATGATGGTGGCCGTGCCGCAACCCATTCCGACCATATCGTTCACGCCGCCGCGCAGCAGCACGATCATCCATCCGACCGGGTGGGTCTATCAGATCTGCCCGCGGCCGGCGTCCGGACTGAGTTGTCCCTCGGGCAGCAGCACGGTAGCGCCGTATGGCGGCACCCGCCTTGCCCTGGTGCCGGGCGACACCCTGAAGATCCGCTTCGTCAACCGGCTGCCGAAGGTTGACCCCAACAAGCTGAAGCATGTGACCGATCCCGGCGAGGCCAATCTCTACCTCAATCCGACCAACCTGCACACGCATGGCGTACTCACGCCGGCGCGCGCGGCGACGCGCAGCGATCCGACCTTCGGCGACTTCGTCTACGTGTCGATCTTCAATTCGGCCAACGGCATCCCGGTGCCGCAGACGACGCACCAGCACGGGCCGATCGTGATGGACACGGTCGATTACAGGATCACCATTCCACCGAACCATCCCTCCGGCTTGTTCTGGTTCCACCCGCACGTGCACGGCATTGCGCTCAACCAGGTGGTTGAGGGCATGTCCGGGTTTATCACCATCGGCAGCGTCGGCGACAACGTGCATGGCGATGCGGCGAATACGCCGTGGCCGAACGCGAACGTCCGGCATCTGATGCTCAAGGAAATCCAGGTTCTTGCTGCCGGCACAATCGCCTTCGACAGCGGTCCGCAGCCGGTCGCTAATGGCGAGGTCCTGAACCAGGAAGATCCAGGTTTCTGCGCGCAGTTCCCCGCCACGGGCGAAGTGCGTCACGGCTCGTGCCCGGGCCAGGACAACACCGCGGACGGCGGCAACGACTACACGGGCGGAAAGTGGTACATGACCGTCAACGGGCAGCAATTTCCCACCATTCCGGTGACCGAACCGGATGGTGAGATCTGGCGCGTCGGAACCGGCGCCGGCAGCGTCAGCTGGGATCTGCAACTTGTCAATGACACGACGCAGACGCCGATGACGGTGCAACTCACTGCCATCGACGGCGTTGCCGTTCATCTTCCCCAGGACACGACGACCGGCTCGGTGGTCCAGATGGCGGGCGGGCGATTCAAGGTGGTGGCGTGCCCGAACGCCCCGGTGATCGGCTCGACGGTCCCGGTCTGCGTCAACGAAATCGTCATGATGCCGAGTTCTCGCACCGAATTTTGGGTCACGTATCGCAATGCGAGCGGCGTGATCACGCCGCCCCCTCCAGGTGCTTCCGCGACCTGGAAGATGGTCGGACTCACCATGGGCAGCGGCGACCAGTGGCCGGCGGTCGATCTCGCCAAGGTGCAGTTCAACCAGTCCGGAGCGCGCCAATACACGAGCAACCAGGTCGTGGTTGGCGGCTCCACGGATGCGGCGGGCCTTTTCAGCAAGCCCGGCGGCATCTTCAGCGCCACGGTTCCAGGAGCAACCGCGAGCGCGGCGGCGTTGCCGGCAGGATGCGCACCGCTGCCGCGGGGCCATCGCCGGCGCATCTTCTTCGGTTTCTCGGACGTGACCGTCGCCGACACGTTTGCGCTCGGTTATGAGGAGGTAGACCAGAATGGAAAAGTCGTACCTGGGTCGCAAAAACCTGCCCCGGGCCAGCTCGAACAATTCGACCCGTCGCACACGATCGTCTGCTTGCCACTCGGACCAGGTCAGACGCCCGTGACTGAGACGTGGGAGTTGATCCAGCTGTCGACCGAAAACCACAATTTCCACATGCACCAGTCGCGTTTCGTGATGACGGGCAGCAACGGCGGCGTGGTCCAGGACAACTTCCCCCTGGGCGTGGCGACGCCTGATGCCAGCATCTCGGATCAGGTCTTGAACAACCAGAACGGCGTCTGCACCGTCTCGCAGTGGCGCAGCGGCCATTGCCAGTCGACCTCGGAGGTCTTCAACATCCCGTTCTCCCAGCTCGGGGAATTCGTCTACCACTGCCACATCCTCGAGCACGAGGACGGGGGCATGATGGCGAAGATCGTGGTGGTGCCTTCACCCAACTGAGGGTTTTCGGCGCGGGGCACAGCCCCCGCGCCACCCCCCTCCCGCGTGCCGGAAAGGTAGGGCGGACTTGAGGGCCTG
>Ga0099791_10000696_pt1 | contig 12541 bp, 12 predicted proteins | sample Rivendell_Oct201_7_FD_77318 | JGI IMG/M metagenome (GOLD analysis project Ga0099791, IMG submission 77318) | Vadose zone soil and rhizosphere microbial communities from the Eel River Critical Zone Observatory, Northern California to study diel... | ecosystem: Environmental > Terrestrial > Soil... | reverse complement strand
GCCTTGTCGACCGCAATGGAACGGCCGGCCGAGAGGCGGATTCCTTGGGCGCCAAGCGGCTCGCCGTAGTCATTCAGCCCGATGATACGAAAGAATACCACGGACCTATTTTGCCGACGCACGTCCTTGGCATCGTCCGGATTGGCTTGCATCCACTCCCGGATGCGATGCATCGACATTTCTTCACGCGGAATGATGTTGCGATCGATCAGCACACGACCGACAGGCATGTAGGGATAGCCATTATGGGCGTCATAGTTGAGGCGCAGCATGGTCCCGTCTTCCAGTCTGACCCGTGCCGAGCCTTGAATCTGGATGAACAGCGCGTCGGTGGCGCTGCGCAGCCAGCAGATTTCCAGGTGCCGGCCGTCGAGCGCGCCGTCCTCGATTTCGCCGCGATCGTAGTAGGGGACGAGCGCGCCGTCCGCGGTTCGCCGAAATGCGCGTCCGCTATTGGGAAACGGCCCGCCCGGTTGGATTGCCCCGGCCGCGAGCAGGTCGGGCGGACGGCGGTAGAGCGGAACCGTGAATTCCCGGGTGGGGCACCGTGAACCGTCGACAATCGGCTCGTAGTAGCCGGTGAGGAATCCGGCGGCGTCGCCGAGTTTGCGAATGCGAATCGGCAGGAAGTTATCCTCGAAGAACCGCCGCGCTGCCGTGCTCCCCAGAGGCCCGGTTTTCACCGCGCGGGCACACACGGCCTGCAACGCGGCGCGCACCGGCCTCCCATCGTTTAAGGGCTTCGACCGGACAATCGGACGGCAGCTTGCCTGGAAAGTTGCAAACGCGCTCGCATGGTCATCGCCACTCCATCCGTTGAGCTCATCCCAGCCGGTCGGCTCGAGCGCCGCATCCGGGATACGCAAGGGCTCGGGCGCTGTACGGGGCCGGACACGACTTGCGGAGGCAACCAGCGGCTCGGCCACTTGACGTGTGCCCAGCTTCCCGCGTGCCTTGTCGCCGAGTATCTTGTCGCCGGGCTTTGTCGTCGGTTGCGTCGCGGCAGGCTTATCAGGCGGCCGCGAAGAGCTCTGACGGGCGTCAACAGCAGCCGTTGTTGCGACTATGATCGATGCGATGGCGGCCCAAGAGAAACCTAATCGAGTGAAACCTAATCGAGTGAAACCTAATCGAGTGAAACCTAATCGAAACAACAGCGTGCACATGGGACGCGCCGCCGATCAGGTGCCGCCTTCGGTGGCGACCAGATTCCAGTTTGGATCCCGGGAGCTCACCTCTCTGGCAAAAGTCCAAACGTCCGTGACCCTGGTGACGGCGTCCGCGCTACCATCGATCACATTGCCGTTACGATTACGAGTGGCCGACACCAGCTGCGAGACAAAGCGGAGAGTGAGCTGCGCCATTTTGCCACGCAACTCCGCGTTGGTAATCTCGGTTGCGTCGATCGATATAAACCGGGTTTCAACGCTTTCGCCCCGCGCCTCGCGCTCGCGAATCACCGATTCGAACCCGTCATAGACCTCGCGCGCCAATAAATTCTTCAGGGACCTGCGGTCACCGGCGGCGTAGGCCGTCACGATCATCTCGTAGGCTGCTCTGGCGCCGGCGATGAACTGCTTGACGTCGAAATTCTTGTCGGCCGCCACAATGGCGTCGAGTCCTCGGGCCACCACCGAGCCGGGCGCCGCGAAACCGGCATAGCGGTCAGCGAGTTCGGCCGACTCCGCCGGTCGGGTAGGTTCGCTAGGACGTTGCGGAAGTGCCACGACTTTGTCGCCGGGCGAGTTGCGCACCGGGTCAGCCGCTGAATAAGGGTCGTAAGGCGGGCGTTCGCGACCGGTTCGTTGACCGAGCACGCTGCGCAGCTTCAGGAAAATCAATACTGCGACCGCCAGTAAGAGTATGGTGGTTGTGTCGAACACGTCTCATGCCTTCGTGCGCAACTGCACCAAGCGGTGCCGGTGCTCGTGAGTGGAATTTTTTCCTACTACTCTTTCTTGCTGCCTGATACGCCTATATTGGGGAATCGGCGATATGATTCCAGGTCTGAATTTTTGCCAGCCCAACCGGGCTTTTGTATGCAAATGAGCTTAGACCATCGAGACGTGCACGCTAACACACTGTCCCCGCATTGCCGAACCGCAAAATCGGCAACTGCATCAGATCGGGGCCGCGATCGAAGGGATTCGGAGCGATGCGTCTTATCAAGTTGATTGCCATAGGGTTACTCGCGTGGCCCGCGGTGGAAATTGTGGCATTCGTGTGCGTCGCGGCCGCGGTGGGTTTTGCAAATGCGGTCTTCCTGCTGCTGCTAATGTCCTTCGCTGGACTGTTTGTTCTGCGGCATTTTAGCGGGGATGTGACCCGGTTTCGGACGGCCGGGGCTGCCGGGATCGCCGCCGCACCCCTGAACCGCCCCGGGATGGCTCCGGGTCTTGGTGGAATTCTTCTTTTGATTCCTGGCTTTGTTAGCAGCGTACTAGGCCTTGTCATGTTGTTCCCGGTGTCCCGCCGTTGGCTGCTCGCCGGGTGCCGGCGCGTCTTTGCGGCGGGCGGCGGGCGAGCCCATCCGGACATCATTGATCTTGCGCCAGACGAGTGGCGACCACTGCCTGGCCCGCGATTGCCGCCAGCGAGCGGCCCCTTCAAAAAATGATGCGCCGCACGGCTGCGCCCCTCTCTTCGCCCTCCGCCGCACGTGGGGAGGGGCGAAGAGGGCACCTCCAAAACATTGGAAGGTCTTAGGGCACGCCTGCTCTGATTTTTTGATGAAATTGATGATCGCAGCGTCCTTGTTCGGGTTTGGCGCTTGTGATAGCCACACGCGCGAGCGCTTCAGCAGGGTTGCGGTAGTCCGCGGAGAGACATCATGACAACGACGAATGGCGGTGGCGATCCGGCCCCGGCAACGGCCGAGATGCCTAGTCTCAGCATCCTGGTGCAATACTCCAAGGACTTTTCATTTGAGAATCCGAATGCGCCGCAATCGCTGATGCAGCAGCAACAGCAGCCGCAGATCGGCATCCAGATCAACGTCAATCCCCGCCAGATGTCGAATACGGATTTCGAGGTCGAGCTGAAGCTCGAAGGAAAAGCCGAGCACAGTGGAAACGTGTTGTTTGCGTTCGACCTTAACTATGCGGGCGTGTTTCGGCTGACGAACATCCCGCAAGAAAATCTCGGCCCGCTGTTGATGATCGAGTGCCCGCGACTCTTGTTCCCGTTTGCGCGTGAGATCATATCAAGCGCCATTTCCAACGGCGGATTCCCGCCATTGATGCTGAACCCGGTCGATTTCGTCGGGCTCTATCAGCGCAAGCTGGCGGAAATGCAGGCCGCGCAACCGGCGACCCAAGCCGGATGACATGAATTGAGGGTGCTCGCATGTCGTTTTCAATGTCAACGTCATCCATTCCGACATTTGAGATCGGTCTTTCGGCATTGTCGGCTGTTCTCGACAAGGCCGCGGCGTACGCAGCAGCAAAGAAGATCGACCCTTCGGTATTGCTTCAGGCACGGTTGTCTCCGGATATGTTCCCCCTGGTCCGACAGGTGCAGATCGCGTCGGATCAGGCCAAGAACGGCATCTCACGCCTCGCCGGTGTGGAACCCCCGCGCCATGAGGACAACGAAACGACAATCGACCAGTTGAAGGATCGCTTGGCGAGGACGCTGTCCTATCTGAAATCGATCGATCAAAAGAAGGTCGACGGGTCTGCCGATCACGACGTCACGTTTCCGCTTGGCCCGACCAACAAAGGCCACATGAAGGGCGCCGACTACCTCAGCCATTTTGTGTTGCCGAATTTCTATTTCCATATGACCGCAGCCTATGCGATCCTGCGTCACTGCGGCGTCGATCTCGGCAAGCGTGACTTTCTCGGCGCGATCCCAATGAAGATGACCTAGAACGGTTCCGTTCAGGTTTGGGTATTTGCCTTCTCTCAGGCGTCGTGGCCGGGCTTGTCCAGGCCCCCTCGATTACTCTTGCTCCCTGCCTAATATTCGAGGTCACCGGGACAAGCCCGGCGACGACGCGGCAGGTGATTCAAAGATCGAAATACGCTCTCAAAGAGTGCTCTACATGATAGCACGGGCGTAGTCGTTCCAAATTGCCTTCGCGCCAAGTTCCGCAATGAGAGCGCCGTGTGCGGCACGTTCGGCATCGGTTATGCGCGGACGCAAGGGCACCGGACGAATTTTCACGGAAGTCGCAATATTACTCACCATGATCTGAGACGCCGGCATCGCAACCAATCCAAGCTGTGCCTGTCGGGCATCGACAAGCTCAACGTAGATCTCCGCCAGCAATTCAGCATCGAGCAGCGCGCCGTGCTTGGTACGACGGCTGTTGTCAATTCCAAAACGGGCGCAAAGATCGTCCAAACGGTTCGAGCCGCCAGGATATTTGCGCCGCGCCAGGAGCAAAGTGTCGACCAGCCGATCGCGCGGGATGGGCGCCCGCTTCACGCGCTCCAGTTCGGCATTGAGAAAGCCCAAATCGAACACCGCATTGTGCGCGATCAATGCCGCGTCGCCGACAAAGGCCAGAAGATCGACCGCGATGTTTGCAAAAAGCGGTTTGGACGCAAGGAAATCGTGGGAAAGACCGTGGATCGCGAATGCCTCTGGCGGAACGTCGCGCTCGGGATTCAGGTAGCGGTGGAACGTCTGGCCGGTGGAAAACCGGTTGATCAGCTCGATGCAGCCGATCTCGACCAGACGGTGGCCTTGATAGGGATCAAGACCAGTCGTCTCGGTATCGAACACGACCTCGCGCATTCCGCTCGCTCTTGCCCTCGACCGCTATGATCGGTTACGCCGAATCGGCTGAGTCGACGCGGCCTGCAGGATGGCATGAACCTGCTCACGGGCGAAATCGAAGCCTTTGGAGGTATCCACTACAAAATCGGCGCGGCGACGTTTTTCCGCGTCAGGCATCTGTTTGGCAAGCAGGGCCTGGAATTTCTCCTCCGTCATGCCGGGCCGTTCCAAGGCCCGGACGCGCTGCATCTCCGCCGGTGCCGTTACCACCACGATGGCGTCGACGCGACGGTCAGCCCCGGTTTCAAACAACAAGGGAATATCGAGGACCGCGATGGGCGCGCCGGCACGCTCGGCCTCGTCAAGAAACCGTACTTCTTCGCGTCGAACCATCGGGTGAATGATTCGCTCCAGCCGCCTTAACGCCTCGGGGTCATCGAGCACGCGCTTCGCCAGCTTGGCGCGGTCAATTCCTTCGGCATTGCTAACGCCAGGGAATTCCGCCTCGATGATCGCGGCTGCGGCGCCGGCGTAGAGCCGATGCACGGCCGCATCGGCATCGTGAACGGGTACGCCGGCCTCCGCAAAAAATCGCGCCGTGGTGGATTTGCCCATGCCGATCGAACCGGTGAGACCAATGACCACCACGTTGTCGCCTCCACTCCCTCCCAATCCTCCCTCGCAAGCGGGGGAGGGTAGGGAGGGGGTTACGCAGCCAGGCTGCCGTTTCGCCTGAGGAAACTTAAGAGCTTGAGCAGGGGCAGCCCCAGGATCGTAAAATGATCTCCCTCGATCCGGTCGAACAGATGAACCCCGGTCCTTTCAAGTTGATAAGCGCCAACGCTTTCCAGCGCGGCGGCACCAGTCGTATCAAGATACCGATCAAGAAATGATCCCGACAGCTTGCGAAGCGTGAGGCTTGCAGTGTCGGTGGCATCGAACAGGACACTTCCGTCTTGCGCCGCGGCGACGGCGGAATGCAAACAATGGGTCTTGCCGGCCAGCGCCATCAGCTGTTCGCGGGCACCGGCGCGATTGCGAGGTTTGTCGAAACGGCGGTCTTCAAGCGCCAGCGTCTGGTCCGCACCGATGACAATGCGCTGGGGCATAAGGCGGGCTACCGCTTTTGCTTTTTCGCGGGCCAATAGCGCGGCCGCTTCGGCGGGATGGCAGATTCCGGCAGCAGCTTCAACGGCGCGTTCATCCAAATCCGGAATGCACACCTCAATCGGAATGCCCGCGGCTTCCAGCATGGCGCGGCGGGATGCGCTGCGGGAAGCGAGCACAAGCGGCTGATGGTCTTGCCACAGCGACATCATCCCTCCGCCGGCAGCCGCCGTCGTTCGGCCAGCAGCGCCATTATGGCGGCCGCGGTTTCCTCGATTGATCGCCTTGTGACGTCAATCAATTGCCAATTATGCCTGGTGCAAAGACGCCGGGAGAACGCAATCTCCTCGGCAACCGCATGGCGGTCGATGTACTGGTCGTTGTCGAGATGAACTCTCAAACCCAACAGACGATTTTCCCGGATTTGCACGATGCGTTCGGGACTGGCGAAGAGTCCGACGACAAGCGGATGTGTTATCGATTCCAGTTGCGGCGGGATCGGTACACCGAGGACCAGAGGAATATTGGCGGTCTTCACGCCGCGATTTGCAAGATAGATCGACGTCGGGGTTTTGGACGTCCGTGAGACACCGAGGAGCACGACGTCTGCCTCTTCGAGTTCGTCGGCGTGCTGCCCGTCGTCGTGCATCATGGTGTAGTTAAGGGCATCGATGCGCTTGAAATATTCAGCGTTCAGAATGTGCTGAGCACCCACCCTATAGGTCGATTCGGCCCCCAGATAGGCTTGGAACAGCCGCAACACCGGCCCCAGGATCGACAAGCACGGCAGCCCGAGGTCCCGGCACTTGTCTTCAAGCCGGCCAATCAGCATCTGATCGAGCAAGGTATAAAGAACGACGCCCGGCGCCTCCTCGATCTCGCTCAACACCCGATCAAGTTGCTTGTTGGTGCGCACCGCCGGATAGACATGCTCGACCGGCGACGCGTTGTTGTACTGAGCGGAAGCAGCGCGTGCGACCGTAATCAACGTTTCGCCGGTGGAATCGGAGACGAGGTGAAGATGAAAGAAGCTCGAATCGCGCAGCGGCATCGACCTAGGATTCATTGAACTTCTGTGGATGACGAAGGACAAAGCCACGTCTTGGGGCCAACAGCAAGAGACGGGCCGCCCGGCGCTGCTCTTGTTTCCACATAGCCACAGCTCCGCACCACCTGAACCCTGCCTGTTCTTGCGTGGTTGAAATATATGCGCGTAAGCCAAAGTGGACTCTGGTCTGCTCTAATAACCCATTGCAGTTCCAGGATATTGTCTTCATAACGCGCGATGCCTGACAAGGCTTCAAAAGCCAAAGTCGATGTGGACAACCTCCGCACGGAACCCCGAAGATCGATTCGTGAGTCCAATCCACCGCCAATCAAAAAAAACTAAACAAAGTCTTAAGATTCTTAAGATTCGATTGAAAAAGGATGCAATCGAAGATGACCCCTGTGCATGCGTACTCTGGCCTACTGGATGTGCTTGCCAACAAAAGAGCGGCGCAAGCACCGATCTGGCTCATGCGGCAGGCTGGCCGATATCTGCCGGAGTATCGTGAAGTCCGCGCGAAGGCCGGATCGTTTCTCGACCTGTGCTTCAACCCGGTACTCGCAGCGGAGGTGACGCTGCAGCCGGTACGACGGTTTGGCTTCGATGCGGCAATCCTGTTCTCCGATATTCTGGTGGTTCCCCACGCACTCGGACAAAAGCTGACGTTTGAAGCCGGCGAAGGTCCGCGCTTATCACCAGCGATCACCTCGGCTACCGCCCTCGACAAGCTGGCCGCCGATTTAGATATGAAGGCGTTGGCGCCGGTGCTCGAAACGATTACAAGGGTACGAGCCGAACTGCCGCGCCAAGTGGCGCTGCTTGGCTTTTGTGGCGCGCCCTGGACGGTTGCAACCTACATGGTGGCCGGCTTTGGGACCCCGGATCAAGCGCCGGCACGGTTGTTCGCATATCGCGATCCGGATGGGTTTGAGCGATTGATCGATTTCTTGACACGGGCGTCGATCGACTACCTCGCGGCACAATTCCAGGCCGGCGTGGACGCGGTTCAACTGTTCGATACGTGGGCCGGAGTACTCGGACCGGAGGAGTTCGATCGCTGGTGCACGAAGCCCGCCGCAAAGATCGTTGCAGGTCTGCGACAAAAGATACCGGGAGCACGGATAATCGGGTTCCCCCGAGGCGCCGGCACATCCCTGGTGAGCTATGTGGACGACGTCCCGTTCGATGCGATCGGGTTGGATTGGATGATCAATCGGAAGTTCGCCCGTGACGAAATTCAGTCTCGCAGACCGGTACAGGGAAATTTGGATCCGATGGCGCTGCTCGCCGGCGGACCGGCCCTGGACCGCGAAGTAGACGCGGTGCTGGCGTCGGTTTCCGAACGGCCCTTCATTTTCAATCTCGGCCACGGCATTCTGCCCGAAACGCCCATAGGGCACGTGGAGCGGATGGTTGATCGTGTACGAAAGTCACGCCTATAGCGGAGTTGTTGCGGAGCCAAGCGGAATGCTGGGAACGGCCAAGAAGCGATGGATTGGCGCGATCACCGCGGTCGCGATGATGGCAGCTGTGGTGATCGCGCTCGTGATTTGGCACCCTTCCGGCCTCTATCCGTGGTTCAAGGCGTTTCATGTTGTTGCGGTGATCTCCTGGATGGCCGGAATGCTCTACCTCCCCCGGCTGTTCGTCTACCACTGCGGAGCGGAGAAAGGCTCGCGCCAGTCCGAAACGTTCAAGGTGATGGAACGGCGGCTGCTGAGAGGGATTCTCAATCCCGCCATGGTGGCCAGCTGGGCGCTTGGGTTGTGGATAGTCTACGATGGCGGCTGGATTTCGGCGCCCTGGCTGCATGTGAAGTTGTTGCTGGTTGTGGCTTTATCGGCTGTCCACGGCATGTTGGCGCGTTGGACCGCCGACTTTGCGGCTGATCGAAACCGCCATAGCGAGCGGTTTTACCGTATCGTGAACGAGGTTCCGGCGGTGCTCATGGTCGGGATCGTCATCATGGCGGTGATCAAGCCGTTTTGATTGCCTAAAGTAGCCTACCGCGCGCCTGGAACCCTTGCGCTCGGTCGGGACTTTTCTTATTATCTACGCATCTCACCAAAGGCAGGTTGATACTGTCGACCGCGGCCCGCGAAGGGACCTACCGCTGTACTGGCCGCTAGTGCTGTATCTGGCCAGCAGCGTCGCGCTTCAGGCAACGATCTGCGACTTCTCCCCGTCATAACGTCGATCGGCATTTGTGGTCGGTCGCGCACAGGAACACCCGCATGCGGGAAATGAAACTCCAAGACCTCAAATCCAAATCCCCCGTCGAATTGCTCGGCTTTGCCGAAGAACACAGTGTCGAGAACGCATCGACCATGCGCAAGCAAGAGTTGATGTTCGCGATCCTCAAACAACTCGCGTCGAAAGACATAGACATCATCGGGGAAGGCGTCGTCGAGGTGCTGCAGGACGGCTTTGGCTTCCTGCGGTCGCCGGAGGCGAATTATCTGCCCGGTCCCGATGACATCTATGTTTCGCCCTCGCAGATCCGCCGGTTCGGATTACGGACCGGCGACACTATCGAGGGCGAAATTCGCAGCCCCAAGGAAGGCGAGCGGTACTTCGCGCTGCTCAAGGTCAACACGATCAATTTCGAAGATCCGGATAAAGCCCGGCACAAGATCAATTTCGACAATTTGACGCCGCTCTATCCGGATGAACGGCTACGCATGGAACACGAGGATCCGACCAAGAAGGATCTTTCGCCGCGCGTGATCGACATCGTCGCTCCGATCGGGAAGGGGCAGCGTGCACTGATCGTTTCGCCGCCGCGGACTGGTAAAACAGTGCTGCTTCAGAACATCGCGCATGCCATCACGTCAAACCACCCGGAATGCTACCTGATCGTGCTTTTGATCGACGAGCGGCCGGAGGAAGTCACCGACATGCAGCGGTCCGTCAAGGGAGAGGTCATCTCCTCGACCTTCGACGAGCCGGCGCAGCGCCACGTCCAGGTCGCCGAAATGGTGATCGAGAAAGCCAAACGACTGGTGGAACACGGTCGAGATGTGGTGATCCTGCTTGATTCGATTACCCGACTCGGGCGGGCGTACAACACGGTGGTGCCGTCATCCGGTAAAGTCCTGACGGGTGGCGTCGATGCCAATGCGCTGCAACGCCCAAAGCGCTTCTTCGGTGCAGCGCGTAACATCGAAGAGGGCGGGTCGCTCACCATCATCGCGACCGCGCTGATCGATACCGGCAGCCGCATGGACGAAGTGATCTTCGAGGAATTCAAAGGGACCGGCAACTCGGAGTTGATCCTCGATCGTAAGGTTGCCGATAAGCGGACGTTTCCGGCGATCGACATCACGCGCTCCGGCACCCGTAAGGAGGAACTGCTCACACCCCCGGACGTGCTCAAGAAAATGTATGTGCTGCGTCGTATCCTTAACCCGATGGGGACGATGGACGCGATCGACTTCCTGCTCGACAAGTTGCGAAATACCAAGAGCAACGCCGAGTTCTTCGAGTCCATGAATACGTAAGCGGCCTTGCAGCCCGGATGGAGCCACCGGGTCCGGCCTCCGGCCGGCCCGATGATAAACTCTGCGTAATCCCGGGTCAGCCTATCCCGGATTACGCTGTGCTCCATCCGGGCTACGGTCGCCCTCTTCGATCTTCCTGAAGGACCAGCCACTATTGTAGGGTAGCGCATCCGGTGGCCCCGGTGTTCGGCCGCTCCGGAAGCACGGGTCTCGCATATCGCGCGGACCAAAAAGTCGCGGAGGAAACGATGATGAGGGATTTCATTGCAATAGCCGCTGCATGTGCCACCGTTTGCGTATCCGTGACCGCCGCGGATGCGCAGCAAAACGAATTTCCAATGGCAGCGCCCGCCGGCGTGGATAGCAAGGCGAGGGAGATAGCGCCCGCCGGCGCGGTCAACCAGGGTCCGTTCAATATGAACACCTGGAAGTACGGCAACGTTTTTACGCCGCCGCCCGGGACCAAGGTATGGAATCCAGCCAAGATCAAGCTGATGTCCGGCGGCAAACTGGTGGGCGGCACCGTGTCGTCCGGCATCGATCCGACCACCTATTGCGCCATGGCGAACGCCGGGTACGACTTTATCTGGACCGAGATGCAGCACGCCAACAATACCTGGGACCAGGTCGCCAAGGCGTGGCGGACCTGCCCAAATGCCAAAGCGGTGCCGGGGGCGCGCGTGCCTTATGCGGACGAGTTTCAGATTCAACACGCGCTCGATGCGGGGGCACTGGTCGTTGTCGTCCCAACCGTAGACACCGTGGAAGAGGCGATTGCGGCGCGCGACTGGACCTACTTTCCGCCGCTAGGTAAGCGCAGTCTCGGCGGCGGGTTTGCCTTCGATCCGAACATGTGGGGTAACGTGCCGGGCGGCTATCGGAACACCATCAACGATAACGTGGTGCTGATCCTGATGATCGAGACGCTGGAAGGTCTCAAGAACGCCGACGAGATCGCCAAGGTTCCAGGGGTGCATGCGATTTTTGCGGCGAGCAGCGATCTCGGGAATTTTGCCGGCTATAAGCAAGGCGATCCGGACTACGAGCGTGAGATCAACATCGTGCATGACGCCGCCATCAAGGCCGGCGTAAAACTCTGTGGCCCCTGGGCGTGGAAGAACCGGCCGGATTTCACCTGCTTCCAGGCCGGTAACGAAATGGCGGCCATCGCGCGAGGTGTGAAGATCGAACTCGGCGAGTTCGCGGACACGCAGGGGAGACCCGAAGCAGGGCCGTTCGCGGCGGCAAGAGCAAGGTGAGGCGTTCGATTTTGCGATTGATGGACGGCGCCTGCTGTAGGGGCGACCCTTGTGGTCGCCCCGTTTGCCTACGGCCTCTGCCTGTGACAGGGCGACCACAAGGGTCGCCCCTACAAGCGCCTTAGAAAGCCGCGGCGGTGGCGATGAGTTGGTGGGGGTCGGTGATCGGCAGCGAGCATTTTTGACCGGCACAGACCAACGCCACAGTCTGGCCATCGGATAACGAGAGGGCCTGCCCCGAATGCGCCGCAGGCAGATCCTGTGGTCTTGCGGCCCGCATCACCACCCGTTCGAGGAAAGGTAATTCCAAGGCAACAGCCGCGAATTGGTCGGCCTGGGGGCCGATGGCGGTGACTTCGATGGAGCGCAGACGCATGTCGAGAGCGTTTGCCAAGCTCGCATGGAGATACATGCTTTGTGCTGCGGTCGGCAGCAAGTGATCGAACAGAACATCGGCTTGCTGGCGCCAGGTTTCGTCGCCGGTCAGGACGGCAAGGCGGATCAGGTTTTGCGCCGTCACTCCATTGGGATTGGGCGTGGCTTCGTCGATTGTCGAATCGGGGCGCACGATCAAACCTTCGGCGTCATCGGCCGTCAGATAGTAGCCGCCGCTGTCCGGGCGACTGTAGTGGCGGTCGAGCGCCCGTTGCCATTGGGATGCACGGGCGAGATATTCCGGCGCTCCCGTGGCCTCGTGCAGCGCCAGAGCAGCTTTCACCATCGCGGCGTGATCGGAGGCAAGACCCGGATAGAGGAGCCTTCCATCGCGCCAGGAATGGCCGAGGCGGTCGCCACGGGTCATGTGACGTTCGACGAAGGCGAACGCCTCTTGAGCTTTGGCAAGCCACGACGGTTGGCGGAGCATTGCGCCAGCATTTGCCAAAGCCGCGATCATCAATCCG
>Ga0099791_10000695_pt1 | contig 12545 bp, 8 predicted proteins | sample Rivendell_Oct201_7_FD_77318 | JGI IMG/M metagenome (GOLD analysis project Ga0099791, IMG submission 77318) | Vadose zone soil and rhizosphere microbial communities from the Eel River Critical Zone Observatory, Northern California to study diel... | ecosystem: Environmental > Terrestrial > Soil >... | reverse complement strand
CAGTTGAAGCGGGCGGTGTGCCGGATCACCCGCTGCACGTCCTCCGATGCGAGCGCCTCCAGGAGGATCTCCAGCTCCTCGTCCGCCAGCCGGGCGAAGAGACCGCGCACCCAGCTTGAGATCCGCAGATGTGGCCCGAGGCGGGCCCGCCAGCGGTCCTCATAGGTGCGAAGGTCGCCGGCCGCGAGCCGATCACGCCGCAGGGCCCGGGTCAGCGTCTCGGCCGCCAGGAGGCCTGAGAGCAGGCTGTAGAATATGCCGCCACCGGTCGTCGGCTTGGTCAGACCGGCGGCATCGCCGACCGTAAGGACGCGATGGCCGTAGGTCCGCCTGGCCGGTGCAAGGGGTAGGAGCCGCCGGAGCGGGGCTTCGGGCGGTGCAGTGACACGCTCACTCACACTTGGCGCGGCGAGGAGTCGGCCCAGGCGCTGCTCCGCATCGCCGCGCGCGACCACGCCCACCTTCATCCTCGGCTGATCGCCACGCATCATCGGCACCGTCCAGCCAAAGCCCTCCGGGGCCACCGCCCGACCCAGGTAGAGCTCCACGATCGAGCGAGCCGCGCTCGCATCCACCTCGACCTGGGCCGAATGGAGGAAGCGCGACGGCAGCTCGAACCCGAGTTGCCGCTGCAACCCATAGCCGACCCCACAAGCCAGCACGCACACCCGCGCGCGCAGGGTGCCAGCCGAGCCCACGATCTGCATGCTGGTGGGGTCCGGGTGGAGGCGCTCCGCCCGGACCCCCGTCCTGATCTCGACGCCGGCGCGTTGAGCGGCGGCGCCGAGCTCGCGGTCGAACTCCCCACGGTCGATGACGGCGATTCCCTCCCCGTTGGAGGCGAAGGGGAAGACCCGGTCGCTCGGCGAGTGGATGAGGCAGGCCGTCGGACGACTCAGCACCAGACTCTCCGGGATCTTGAAGAGGTCGGAGAGCTCGTCCGAGACAACTCCGGTGCAGTGCGTCGGTGCCCCGAGCGTGGCGTGCTCCTCGAGAAGAACGACGTCGAAGCCCTCCTCGGCCAACAGCAGAGCTGAGTAGAGGCCAGCCGGGCCCCCGCCCACCACGACGACGTCGAGCATGAGTCCGCATACTATCCGAATCGGCCTCGAGTCCCGAGCGGAATTTGGCGCACCCCCGGACGCGGCGAGCGACACCGCCGCATCGATTCCCGGACCGCTTCGGGCCGGCCCTGGGCCTTCACGGCGGGCAGCTTGCAAGTCCCAGGGGAACCTCGCTATTCCACGGGGCCCGTGTGAGAACAGCGCGGCCGACCACGGGAACTCGCGGCCCCTCGTCGGTTCCCTGGCAGGGCGGCGCTAGGGGCCCGGGGCGCGCCCCAGGCGGGCGAGTTCCTGTCTGGCTTCGGGCTGATCCGGCACGATCTGGAGAATGCGGAGGTACTCCTGTGCGGCGGCAGCCCGGTCTCCGGCCTTGGTGGCGGCGCGCGCCAGGCCGAGCCGGGCCTCGAGATTGCCGGGATCCTGGCCGAGCACGCTTTGCCACTCGTTCATCGCCTGATAGTACTGCTCGGTCTCCCAGAGACGCCGGGCCAGGCGGAGCCGAAACGCGCGGCGCGTGCCGTCGAGAATCACCGCCTGTCGGTACTCTTGGAGCGCGGAATCTGCCCTCCCGAGCGCGTCCAGAACCACCCCGCGGGCGAAGTGGGCTTCCGCATCCCCGGGAACCGCCGCCAGCACCGCCTCCCACTCGGGCAGTGCCTGATCCCACAGCGCGCGGCCCATGAGGTACTGAGCCAGGGCCCGATGGTACCGCGCCGCGCCGGCCGGGGCTTCGAGGGCCCGGGAGACCAGGGTCTCGACACGGGGAGGCAGGGCTCCGAAGGGCCGGTCCGCGGGCCGGCCCGTCGGCATCTCCGCCTTGAGCACGGCCAGCCGGAACGCGGTCAACGCCGTGGCGTCGCCGAGTGCCGCAAGGGCTTCGGCGCGGACCAAGTGCAGCTCTGGGTTGTTCGGATCCTGAGCGAGGGCCCTTTCGACGTCCCGCAACGCCTCACGGGGACTCCTCTCTCGCAGCCGGAGACGGGCCGACAGCCAGTATGGGAGGGCCACTTGATCGGAAGGAGCCACCTCGATCGCGCGGCGGTAAGCCTCCGCGGCCCCGGCCAACAGCGCACGCTGCTCCAGGAGCGTGCCGAGATCCGCCCGATCGACGGCCGATTCGGGGACCAAGGCGACCCATTGCACGGGGGTCAAGCCCTGAGGGAGGAATTGGTCGATGAGGTCCGGCAGCCGCCCGGGATCCCGCGCGACCACGGCTCGGGCCGCGCGGAGCCCGATGTCGGTCGCCTCTCCGCCTTGCGGCACGGCGAAGGCGGCCAGCGCCTCCTGGATGAAGGGATCGTTCGGGGCCAGGACCGCGGCCCGAGAGAAAGCCGCAAGCGCCGCCGCCAGGTGCTGCGACTTGTCTCGAGAGTCGAGCAAGGCCAGCGTCCACTCGGCACGCGCCAGGTCGCCATGGTAGGTCGGCTCGGACGGGACGCTGCGGATCGCGGCCCGGTGATCCTGGACCGCCCCTGTCGCCAGAGGCAGGGCTGCCTGCAGACGCTCCTCCCAGGAGGGCAGGACCCGCCCGTCGGGCGTCGCCCCGGTGTTCCAGATGTCGAGCGCGGCTTGCCGCCGCAGCCGTCCCCGCACCGCCAGCGCACGCTCGTCGCGCGCATTCAGCGCGAGCGCGGCTTCCGCCCGGTGGATCGCGGTGAAACGATCGACCCCGGGTCGTGTGGCCTCCGCGAGTCGGGCGGCCACCAAGGGGGGCCGTACGATCCACACCATGAGGACGAGCGACAGGATGATCGCCATGGCCCCCAGCGTGACGGGGAACAGGCGGCCGTCTGCCAGGGTCCAGACCCGAACCCTCGTCAGGAGCCGCTCGCCGGTCGGGCTGAAGCGCGTGTGCAGGGCGACGGTGGCGATGCCGAGACAGGCGGCGGCCAGGATGCCGTTGGCGGGAATCCGCGCCGCGAAATCGAAGAGGCTGTGGACCAGCAGAGCCACCATGCCACTCAGCGCGCCCACCGCCAGCCCGACGCTGAAGGGGTCGTTCCGGCGGGCCCCCTCGGCCTCACCTCCTCCGACCGGGCACGCGGCGCGACCCAGAAGGTGGGCGCCCAGGAGATCTCGCGTAGTGTTCCAGAACAGGGCCAGGAGGAGCACCGCTCCGACGACCCCCAGCTCGAGCACCAGCTGGAGGAGATCGTTGTGGGCGTACGTATAGTAGACGCGGCCCGGGTCGAGCGCGGCCGGCTGGTAGCGGACAAAGATGTCCTGATACGTCCCCAGCCCGATCCCCAGCAGTGGGAACGATCGGAGCATCGGCAGGCTGCTCAGAGTCTGCACCCAGCGGCCCGTGTAGTCCGCGTGCCAGAGGCGCGTCAGGAACGGGTCGAAGCCGATCCAGGCCGCGTAGCCCATGGTCGCGACCAGCAGAGCCCCGACCAGCGCCAGGCTTCGGCGAATCCGGCTCAGGGCGCGGAGCAGCGCCAAGAGGAGCAGGACTGCGATCAACGCGCTCACCACCGCGCCCCGGCTCAGCGTGAAGACGAGGGCGACCGCCATGATGACCAGGGCGAGGAAGGGCAGGTACCGGCGGGCGGCCTCCTCTCGCCTTGCGGGAGAGCGGAGCAGGCCGCGAAGGGATGGTCCTCCGGCCGCGGGACCACGGCGTGCCAGCAGATAGCCGATGCCGAGAAAGATCAGCATCGTCAGCCAGGCGCCGAAGTGGTCCGGGTTCGCGAAGGTCCCGGAGAGCCGCCCCGTGGCCGGCGTGTTCCGCCACCGCAGCAGCCACGCCTCGCGGCCGAGATAGTCGAGCAGGCCGAGAAACGCGAGGCCGCCGCCGAGGATCAGGAGGGTGCTCATCAACCGATCGAGCTGCGCGCGGGTCCGGATCAGATGGATCACCAGCACGTACGCGCCGGCGTAGGTCAGGAAGATCCGAAGGGCGCTGATCGTGTGGGTCGGGGCGAGCGTGCCGAGGGTGAGCACGAGCGACGGGAAGGCCGGCGGGGCGTCAGGACTCCCGGACGGGGCCAGCGCCCACGCCACCAATGGGCGGTTGCCCAGGGCGAGCTGGACGAAGACGAGGGCGATCAGCAGACCGAGCGGCCAATCGAGGGCTGAGCACCGCCACGCGAGCCGGCGCTCGGCCACCATCCCCAATAGCCAGCCGAGCAGCCCGAGCAGCACCAGGAGCTCGGCCACGGCCAGTGGCCAACCGCGATCGGCGCCGGAGGCCAGAGGCGCCCAGAGGAGGAGTGCGTAGAGGCTGGCGCGGCTGAGACGATCTAGCAGGGGCGACGCAGAGCCGGGCAGCTATCCGGCCTCACTGGCCCGGTTGGCCCTGGCAATTCTCCTGTTGCCCCCCATTGCTCGCGCAACTCTGGTTCTGATTCAGGATCTGCTGATTGACGACGGCGTCATTCCCGAAGGAGGCCGGCGGGCCGAAGCTGAAGGGACCGCCGGTCGTGCTGAAGCTCACGGGCGCCGTGGCCGACTCGAGGCCCACGCTGGTGACCAGCTGCTCGATGTTGCCGGGAACGGAGACCGGCGCGTTCAGCAGCGGGGTGCCGGCCGTCGCGGGATTCGACAACGACATGAGCTGCTGCGTGGCGGTCACGGTCGGCCCGCAGTCCGTCGTCGCGTACCCCGCGAGCACCATCTGCCGCTTCGCCTGCTGTGCCGTGGCCACCGTGATGCACTCGATGCGGGGCTGGATCCTGAGCCCGGGTTCCGGCTCGACGGCCATAAGGGTCCTCGCCCCATCGGTATAGACCCACACGATCGTGCCCCGGGCCGCCGCCACCGCCGTCGGGGTCGAGATGCCGAAGTTGGACTGGCGAGCCCGGACCAGCGTGATCGCGGTCTGGGCGATCGCGGCCCGCACCTTCCCCACCACGAGGTGCATGAGGACGAAACGGGTCTGCTGTTGCTGGTCGTACTCGAGCTTCGTCATCAGCAGCCGGCTGTTCTCGGCGAGCTGCACCGTGCTCGCATCGGGCAAGGCTAGCTCGGCCTGGGCCCCCGAGAAGGCCCGAATGTCGTCACCCTCCACGAGCCGGGCGCCGATCACCGCGGGAATCCATTGGGCCTGGCCCTTGCGAAGGATCTCGACGCGGCCGATCACGCGCTTGAGCTCGGCGCTGGCCGGAGCCGACTGCGCGAGGGCGGGACCCACGAGCGCCAGCGGGATCAGGGCGCCGAGGACGATCGCCACTGCGAGCCGGAGCGATCCGTTCGTCCACCGTCCGGGCATGGCCTACTCCTCCCTCGGGGTCAGGTGTTCGGCGTACCGCATCAATAGGCCCGCGCGGGCTCGTTTGTCAAGGGAACCGCCACGGGCACGGGCTCCGCGGTTGTGCGGATCCCGCGCAACTCGTAGACCACGATGGGACGGGTCTTGCCCTTGACCGTCGCCTCGCCGAGCCGCCGAACGTCCAGGACGTCTTTGGCCGCCACATACGTGGTCTCGCTTATGATGATGGACGTCTCAGTCTTGTATTCCTTGTTGAGCGATTCTACTCGCGCGGCAACGTTCACCCCGTCACCGGCCACCGTGTAGTCGAAGAGCTGCTCCGATCCGAGGTTGCCGACCATCATGTCGCCCGTGTTGATCCCGATGCCGATCCGGAAGGGCTCGCGGCCCTCGGCCGCCCACCTGGCCTGGAGCGCCTCCAGCTCTCGGATCATGCCGAGCGCGGCCCGGCACGCCCGCTCGGCGTGATTCGGCAGCGGCACCGGCGCGCCGAAGATCGCCATGACGCCGTCGCCGATGAACTTGTCGAGCGTGCCCTGCTGGACCAGGACCTGGTCCACCATCTTCGTGAGATACTCCCGCAGCATCTGCACCACTTCATGGGGCGGATGGCGCTCCGTGTAGGGCGTGAAGTCCCGGATATCCGAGAAGAGCACGGTGAGGTTCCGCATCTCGCCGCCGAACTGGAGCGCGGCGGGGTTGTCCATGAGCTGCTCCACGACCTCGGGGCTCACGAACTGCTGGAACGCGCGCTTCGTCCAGAGCCGCTGGCGCTCTTCGGTAAGCAGGCGATACACGGTGATGCCGAGGAAGGTGAGCCCCAGAGCGAGGGTCGGATAGACGACTGGGAGCCAGAGCCCGCCCCGGAAGGCCAGATGGACGGCGCCGAACAGGGCGGCCCAGACGAGCGCCACGGCGCCCACGCTCACCGCGGGCCGGAGCCGGGGCAAGAGCCACGCCAGCAGGAGGGGGAAGCACAGGATGCCGGCCAGCTCGACGAGCTCCACCCAGTCCGGCCGCCGGAGGAACCGGCCGCTCAGGATGTTGGCCGCCACGTTGGCGTGCTTCTCCACGCCCGGCATGACCGGGCTCGTGGGCGTGACGCGCAGATCGTACGTCCCGGCGGCGGTGGCGCCCACGAAGACGATGCGATCACGCACCGCCTCCGGCGGGACCTTGCCGGTCAGTAGGTCGACCGCGGACAGGTGCCGGAACGTCCCGCCCGGTCCTGCGTAGTTGATGAGCATCCGGTCGCGGGGATCGAGGGGCACCGCGACGGACCCGACCGTGAGATCCCGACCGAAGTCGAGCGTCAGCTTCGTCGGCTCCACGCCCGTGGCCAGACGGACCGCCTGGACCGCCAGCGAGGGGTAGTAGCGGCCCTGGTCCTCGAAGGCCACGGCCTCCCAGCGCGTCGTCCCATCGCGATCGGCCAGCATGGTCACGTGCCCGAGCGTCTGCGCCGCGTCCGCGAGCCCAGGGATGGGCGGCGTGACCCGGCGGGAGACCGGCGGCGGGTACAGCGCCCGCTCTTCGTAGTGACGGAAGCTCACCAGCGCTGACTTGAAGGCGGTCCCCGAGGGCTCCGGCGGCGGCCCCGAGCGATCGGGCGCGACCTCGAACACGAGGGGCAGAATCACGCGGCCACTCTCGCGGACAGCTTCCGCCAGCTGGCGATCGTGGTCGGCCTCACGGCCGAACGCATCGAGCTCGCGCTGGACCGCCGATCCGGCCGAGCTCGCGGCCAGCCCCAGGGTCCGCAGCCGCTCGGACAACTGCGTGGCCGCCCGGAGCTCGCCGCTCACTTCGGGCTCGCTGAGCAGGATATCCACCGCGATGATCTTGGCTCCATCCGCGGAGAGCTTGCGGATGAGGTCGGCCATGAGCGAGCGCGGCCACGGCCAGCGCCCGAGTGCGGCCAGGCTTTTCTCGTCGATGGCGACGATGACAGCCCGCTCCGCCGTCTGCGGCTGCGGGCCCCGCAGCTTGAAGTGGAGGTCGTAGAGGCGTACCTCGACGGCCTGCAGGAAGTCGGGTGCCGAGAGGAACAGCGCGCCCACCACGACGATGACCGCGAGGGCGATCAGGTAGACCCGCGCGCGGGTGCCGGTGAGGCGAAGGGCCATCAGCGGAGCCGGCGTAGCGCGGCCGGCAGCTCGCCCAGGTGCCGGATGACGGCATGCGGCTTCACGGGGGCGGTGGCACGGCCGTCGGCGGTCACCTGGATCGCCGCCATCCCGGCATCCCGGGCCCCCTCGACATCGAGGATCGCGTCGTCACCGACATGCACTGCGTGCCGGGCGGGTACGCCCAGCTCTTCCAGCGTGCGGAGGAAGATCGCCCGGGCTGGCTTCCGGATCCCGCACTCGTCGGAGAACGTCAGCACGCGGAAGAACGGCAGGAGCCCCGCCTGGTCGAGGATCTGTCGCACCACCTCGCCCGGTGTACGCATGGTGTTCGAGACTACGGCGAGGAGGGCACCGTCGGCCGCCAGCGCCTCGAGCGCGGTGCGCGCGCCCTGGTCGATCGCCGGCGGGGCCACCAGGGCCGGGCTCCCATAGGCGCGGATCAAAGCGACCATGGTCTCGGGACTCACCTGCCCCGGCAGGGCGGCGTCGAGCGCCTTGAGCAGGGTCTCGACGTGCTCTCGGATCGAGACGTCCCCGTTCATCTGCCACAGCCGTCCGAGCCAGTGCCCCACGGTGGCGTAGGCCCGGCCCAGTCGATCCGGAGCCACCAGGACGCCGGCGGCGGCCAGCACGGTCTGCATCCCGGCCAGCCGCGGGCGCATGTAGCGGTCATCGCTCGCCGGCCCGTCGAGGAAGAGCGTGCCCCACAGGTCGAGCGTCACCGCGCGGATCACGCGCCCGCCCGGTCGCCCGGGCCGGTGCGACTCAGCGCTTCGCGTTGCCCTCATCGGCTCCGTAGTAGCGCTGGTAGGCCCGGTAGTAATAGTAGTAGCCGTCGCGCCGTGGATCCACCCGGTTCAGGACGACGCCCAGGATCCTGCCCTTGACCGACTCGATCTGATCGACCACGCGGCGAAGGATGTCGTTGGGCGTCTTGCCCGCCCGGATCACGAAGACCACCCCGTCGCACTGCGCGGCGAGAGCCGACGCGTCGCCGACCGCCATCAGGGGGGGACTGTCGCACAGGACGAGATCGAACGATTCGGTGGCGGCCTGCAGGCCTTCGCGCATCCGGTGGGAGCCCACCAACTCGGCCGGGTTGGGTGGCAGTGGCCCGCTTGTCAGTATCGAGAGGTTCGGCACCGTCGTGGGCTGCGCGACCTCGGCAAAAGACAGGCCCTCTACCAGCGCCGTCGTGAGACCGCGCGTATTGCTCAGCTTGAAGAGTCGATGCAGGGTCGGGCGGCGAAGGTCCGAGTCGACCACGCACACGCGCGAGCCGGCCTGCGCGGCCACCACCCCGAAGTTGGCCGCCGACGTGGTCTTGCCCTCTTCGGGGCCAGCCGAGGTGACCAGGATGGTACGGCATGGCTGGTCCAGCCCGGCGAACTGGATGTTGGTGCGAAGTGTCCGGAAGGCCTCCGAGGCGGCCGACTTGGGCTCGGTCAGCGTGATGAGGACCGGATCCGGATGGTGGGGATGACCCCGACTCTCGTGCGTGGCCATCAGCGTCGCCTGGTCTGGAAGGCGGGGACGACGCCGATGACCGACAAGCCCAGGTAGCGCTCCACGTCGTCGGGGGTCTTCACGGTGGTGTCGAGGTACTCGAGGCCGAAAGCCACCCCGAAGGCGAGCACCAGCCCGGCCACGAGGCTCAGGCCGAGGTTCCACGCCTTCCGGGGGCTGATCGGCGCCCGGGGTGGGGTGGCGTCCTCGACGATCCGTACGTTGCTGTTCTCCAACCCCCCGGCCACACCCGTCTCCTTGAGACGCTTCACCACCGAGTCGTAGAGCTGCTGGTTGGATTCAACCTCGTGCTGGAGGTTCTGGTACTGGCTTTCCTTGTCGTTGAGCTCTTGCCCCTCGCGCCGCAGGTTGTTGACCTCGCTGAACAGGCTCGCCTCCCGGGCCCGGGCCACCTTGACCTGGGTCTGCACGGATTGTAGGGTCCCCCGAAACTCCGCATCGAGCCGATCGCGCAGATGCTGGATCTGCGCGTCGATCTTCACGATCTCGGGATGCTTCTCCTTGTAGACCTTGAGCAGCTTCGACTTCTCGGTTTCGAGCCCGCCGATCTCGCCCTTGATCTTGCCGACGAGGGGATTGTCGCCCTCGCTGAAGATCGTCCCGGCAGTGGCCGGATCCTTCGCGACCTGGGTCAGCTCGCCGAGCTTGGCCTCCAGAGACATCCGCTGGGCCTGGGCCTCGAGATATCCCTTGTTAGCCTCGATGATCTTCTGGGCACTGATCTGCCGCTGCTCCTGCATGCCGAGGATGCCGGACTTGACCCGGTAATTCTGCAGCGCCTGGGAGGACTCCTCCACCTTCGCCCTGAGGCGACCCGCCTCCTCGGTGAGCCAGACCAGTGCGTCCCGCGCCCCCTTCAGCTTGAGCTCGACATTGTACTTGGCGTAGGCGCTGGCGACGGCGTTCGCCTCGGCGGCCGCGCGTGCCGGGTCGGGGCCCGCGATCTTGATGAGCACCAGCCGCGTGTTCCGCACCGGGTCCACCGCGAGCGAGCCCGAGAGCGCGCGGCTCGGGTCGGCGCCGGCATTGGCCGCGCGCGTCCTGAGATTGAGGGCCTCGAGCGCGCGTTCGACGACGGCCCGGCTTCTGATGATCTCGTACTGGGTCGGATAAAAGGCCGGGTCATAGGGTGACATGGCCCCGAGCGGGGTCACGTCCTGGATGTTCAGTATCTTCGGCGGCTCGGGCTCGATCAGGATCGTGGCCGCCGCCTGGTAGATCGGGACCTGCACGAAGGTCCAGATCGCGACGGTGAGCACGGTCAGCAGAAAGATGCCCGTGATCAGCCACCGGTGCTTGCGCAGCACGCGGCGGTAATCCGCTACCCTCGGCTGTGACTCGACCTCACGTGTGACCATCGTGTCCCTATTTCGGGATAAACCCCTCCAAGTGCGTCTTCCCCGTCAAAAAAAACTTTCGGGCACCACCACGACGTCGCTCTCCTGGAGCATGACGGTCTTCGCCTCGCGGCCTCGCCGGAGGATGTCGTTCATGTCCACCTCGATCACTTTCTGACCCTGGGGGGTGGAGCGGATCACCCGGGTCCGGCTGGGCGCCGCCTTGTCTGTGAAGCCGCCGGCGACCGTGATCCCCTCGAGGATGTTCGTGTCCTTGTCGAGCGTGTAGGCCCCCGGCTTCCTGACCTCGCCGAAGATGAAGTACGAGTAGGCTTGTGCCTTGGACACGATGACGATGTCCTGGCTCTGCACGCGGGCGTTCTCCGATGGGTCGCCGGCCTGGATCTTCTCCAAGCTCAAGCGCACGGCGGCGCTCGATCCGTCGGAGGCTCCGTTGTTGCGGACCAGGAGGACCTGCTTGCCGGCTGTCGAGGCGAATCCCCCGGCCCTGGACAGGATTTCGAGGAGTGTCGTGGGCCCCGTGAGGTAGTACACGCCAGGCTTCTCGGCCGCCCCGAGCACCTGGACCTTCTGGGAGAGATACTCCTTGACCGCGACGATGACCTGCGGGCTGACCAGGTAATCCTTCCCGAGCAGCTCCGTCAGCTGCGCCGCAAGCTCCTTCGGGGTCGAGCCCGCCGCCTTCACGCGACCGATCAGAGGAAAGGGGATGAAGCCGTCCGGATCGACACCATAATCTCGAGAGAGATCGGCCTGTCCCCACACCGTGATGCCCAGCACGTCCCGGGGTCCGATCGTGTATTCCTGACCGACAGTCGGTGAGATCGCCCAGCACAACACAACGAGAGCGCTGAGAAGCCACGAAGCGAGACGTATCCGCAAGGTCGTCGGGGGCATTGCAGTAGCCTAGGAAGGGTATGCTGAGCGTAACCGGCTGTCAAGCCGGGCGAATCTTCGCTAGAACTGCACCGTCGCCCGCCCGGTGATGCGGTCGTCCACGAAGCGAAAAGAGGGGAAATTGGAGTCCCGGCTGGTCCGGAGGTACTCGAGGCCCACCCGGAGCCATGGCTGGATATCGTAGTCGGCTTGGGCGCCGCCCAGGATGAAGGTGTCGTGACGGAAGTCTGTCTTCCCATCCGCCGTCTGCTTGGTCGAATACTCGTTGGTGCCACCTCCCAGGCGCGCGGTGAGCGTCACCTTCGGAAGGATCTGGTACAGGGCCGAGAGTGTCGCGTTGTTGGTGACATAGAAGGCAACGGTCCCGAAGGTCGACTCCTGCCGCGCCCGCTGTGTGGACAGGGTGAGGGTAAGCCGCTCGAGCGGCTTGTAGACGTAGTCCCCGCCGAGGATGAGCCCGTTGAAGCTGGTCTGGTTGCCGTTGACCGGCTCCTCCCGTGTATAGCCTATCCGGAACGACGAGGAGAGCTTGGACGTGATGTCGCCCCGAAGCCCGACCGTTATGTTGTGCGAGGTGAAGTCGCGATCACTGGCCTCGGTGAAGGTGCTGATACCGTAGCTGTAGTTGAGAAAGACATCCCCCTTGGGCAGGAACTTCCAGAAGACCGAGGCCCCAATCAGGTGCTCGTCGCGGTCGATGAGGTCGCCGATCGATCGGTCATCAAACCGAACCCGGGTCCAGGAGTAGTTCACCCCCGTCGAGAAGCTCGGGGTAACCCGGTACTCGCCATCGGGCCTGAGCAAGTTGGTATTGCTCAGAATACGGCCCGTCAGTTCCGTTCCCGGGGGATCACTCGTCCGGATAAAGTCTTCCTTCAGCGTGAGCAGGGTCCTGGGGAAGTCGAGTCGCAGCTGACCGACCGCGATGTGGTGAACCGTATCCTGGTCAGTCAGGTCGAGGTAGCGCAGGATTTCGGCCCGGTAACCGGCGGTGATCGAATGCGGGCCAAACGTGTAGTCGACCAGGACCCCCGGGATCGTCTTGAAGATGACGTCGTCCTTCGAATGACTCGGGGTCTGGAAGATGTTGCTCTCGTACTCGACGCGCTCGCTCAGAAATGGGCTCACCTTGAGGCCGGGGACCCACTGCCCCAGGTCGAAGGCCATCGCGGGTGTGCCAGCGCGCAGAACCGTCAGCAGGCCGACCACTAGCGTCCAGATGACGCGACCTGCCCCTCTACTCTGCATGGCAACCTCCTTCCCCGCGCTCACACGCGTGTCGCGCTCCGCGGGTCTCAGAGTATGAAGGCCCGCGGTCAGGGGCCCAAAAAAATTCGCTCAAAGGTGAAAACGGCCAAGT
>Ga0099791_10000694_pt1 | contig 12549 bp, 11 predicted proteins | sample Rivendell_Oct201_7_FD_77318 | JGI IMG/M metagenome (GOLD analysis project Ga0099791, IMG submission 77318) | Vadose zone soil and rhizosphere microbial communities from the Eel River Critical Zone Observatory, Northern California to study diel... | ecosystem: Environmental > Terrestrial > Soil... | reverse complement strand
CGGTGCGCGCCGACTCACTAGAAAAAAACGCAGCCTACACCGCGGTCGACCGTGCGGAGAGCGAACCGAACGCCGCCCACGCTGTCAACGCCGCTGCGGTCGCCATCTTGGCCGAAGAGGCGAAGCGTGTCCGTGCCCTGCTCATCCATTTTTCGACTGACTATGTCTTCGACGGGGCCAAGGACACTCCTTATGTTGAAGAGGACCGTCCCAATCCCATCAACGTTTACGGCCGCAGCAAACTCGCGGGGGAGCAGGCGATACGCAGCATCGACGGCCCCCATCTGATACTGCGCACGAGCTGGGTGTACGCAATGCGCGGGAGGAATTTCTTTCTGACTATTCGGCGCTTGTTGCGGGAAAAGGATGAAGTACGCGTGGTTTCCGACCAGGTCGGCGCGCCGACCTCCGCCTGGGCGCTCGCCCAGGCGACTGCGGAGCTCCTGCGGCGCCATGACGGGGCTGCGCTCGCAGACGCCCGCGGCGTGTATCACGCCACGGCCGGCGGATGCACGTCCTGGCACGGGTTTGCGACGGAGATCGCACGGCTCGAGCGACCCGTTCCTGCTGTCCGCCTCGTAGCGATTGCGTCCAGCGACTATCACTCGCCGGCGCGCCGGCCGAAAAACTCGCGCCTGTCCAACGAAAAACTGCTCCTGCATTTCGGAATCGGACTGCCGCAGTGGGAAAGCTGCCTGGAAGCGTGCTACGTGGGACTGAATCAAGGCGCACACGCCGGAGGAAAAGCATGAGCAAGCCTGTCTATGTCACGCAACCCTACCTGCCTCCTCTGCAAGAGTTTATTCCCTATCTGGAAGAGATTTGGGGCAGCAAGGTGTTGACCAACAGCGGGCCAGTTCACCAGCAGCTGGAAAAGGCTCTTTGTGAATATTTGGGCGTCGAGCACATCGCGCTGTTTACCAACGGGACCATTGCCCTGGTCACGGCGCTGCAAGCGCTACGCGTCACCGGCGAAGTGATGACAACCCCCTATTCGTTCGTCGCCACCTCCCATTCCTTGCTGTGGAACGGCATCAAGCCGGTGTTCGTGGACGTCGACCCGAACACGCTCAACCTCGATCCGGCAAAACTCGAAGCGGCCGTTACGCCGCAAACAACAGCCATCATGCCGGTGCATTGCTATGGACATCCCTGTGACGTCGAGGCCATCCGGAGAATTGCCGACAATTACAACCTCAAAGTCATCTACGACGCAGCGCATGCATTTGGTGTGGAAGACGCCACGGGCAGCATCCTCAGGCACGGCGATCTGTCAGTGTTGAGCTTTCATGCCACCAAAGTGTTCAACACCTTTGAAGGCGGCGCCATCGTGTGTCCGGATGCCAAGACAAAACAGCATATCGATCGCCTGAAGAATTTTGGCTTTGTCGATGAATTGACCGTGGTCGCCGTAGGAATCAACGGCAAGATGAGCGAATTCAATGCGGCCCTGGGGCTGTTGCAGTTGAAATACAACGACCAAGCCCTCGCGCGGCGCAAAGAGATCGATGTCGCCTATCGCAAACGGCTCGAGGGCGTGAGAGGGATCCGCTGTTTGAACGACGCGGGTGAAAAGATCGCGAACTATTCTTATTTCCCGATCTTTGTCGGAGCCGACTACCCGATCAGCCGGGACGACCTTTACCAGAAACTCAAGGCCAAGAGCATCCATACACGCCGCTATTTCTATCCGCTGATATCCGACTTCCCCATGTATCGCGGCTTGCCTTCCGCCCGTAGCGAGAACCTACCGGTAGCAACAGCCGCAGCACGGGAAATTCTCTGCCTGCCGATCTATCCCGATCTGGAAATGTCGGTAGTCGAGGAAATCACCCAGTTCATCGCGGCTCAATAAGAGTGGGCACAAGGCAGCTCCAGGGGGAGGCGGAATGAGGCTGGCAATCATGCAGCCGTATTTCTTCCCTTACATCGGCTATTTCCAGTTGATTGCGTCGGTGGACCTGTTCATCGTGTACGACAACATCAAGTACACGAAGAAAGGCTGGATCAGCCGCAATCGCATGTTGCAGAACGGCAAGGACGTGATGTTCTCGCTGCCGTTGAGGAGCGATTCGGATCATCTGGACGTCCGCGATCGTGAACTGGCGGCGGATTTCAACCGCGACAAATTGCTGAACCGGATCGAGGGTGCATACCGGCGTGCGCCGTATTTTTCTCAGACGTTCCCGCTGGTAGACCAGACAGTGCGTCATGCAGATACGAACCTGTTTCGCTTCCTGCACCACTCCGTCGTCAAGACCTGCGGGCACTTGGGCATCACGACCGAGATCAGGATCTCTTCGGGCATCGCGATCGACCATCACCTGAAGAATCAGGACAAGGTGCTGGCCTTGTGTGAAGCGGTCGGAGCGAGTACCTATGTGAACGCCATCGGCGGCAAGGAGCTGTATTCAAGAGAAGCGTTTCTGGAGAAGGGCTTCGAGTTGAAATTCATTCAATCGAAACCGTTCGAATATTCGCAATTCGGCGACGCATTCGTGCCTTGGCTGTCGATTATCGACGTGATGATGTTCAATCCACTCGATACGATCCAAACCTGTATCTCGACCAACTATGAGTTGATTTGAGCCGTGTTCCGGTGGGAAAAATTAGGCAAGGTATTCACGCCGCAAGAAGTGAAGGGGCGCAGCTGGCTGAAGGAATTCGCGCAGGCCCCGGCGACTTTGTTGTTCGACGATTTCCTGCGCGTCTATTTTTCCTGCCGCCCGCCGGCGGACGAAAACGGCCAGTACGTGAGCTACTCGGCCTATGTCGACCTGGATCGTGCCGATCTCTTCAAAGTGCGGCGTGTTGGCGAGCGACCCATCCTGAGCCTGGGCGGGCTGGGCGAGTTCGACGAGTTCGGCATCTATCCAGTCTCGGTCATTCGCAACGGCGGAGAAGTGCGCGCCTACTATGGGGGCTGGACGCGTTGCGAGTCCGTGCCGTTCAACGTGGCGATCGGCATGGCGACCAGCCGCGACGGGGGCGAGACCTTCTCCAAGCTCGGCAGCGGCCCGGTCCTGTCGTATTCACCGGACGAGCCGTTCGTGTTGAGCGGGCCGAAGATCCGGCGTTTCAACGATACCTGGTATCTGTGGTACATCGCCGGACGTAGATGGAAGAGGGTGGATGGCCGGGCGGAGCCGGTCTATAAGATTCGCATGGCGTCCTCCTCGGACGGCATCCATTGGAACAAGGTCAACAAAGACCTGATCGAGAACCGCATCGAGGCGGATGAGGCACAAGCGAGCCCGGACGTTTTCTACGCCAACGGCAAGTATCACATGTTCTTCTGCTACCGCTACAGCAGCCATTACCGGGGCAAGGAGAAGGGCTACCGCATCGGTTATGCGTCGAGCACCAGCCTGATCGATTGGGTACGCGACGATGCGAAGGCCGGCATCGACGTATCGGAGGAAGGATGGGATGCCGAGATGATCAGCTATCCGCACGTGTTCGAGCTGGACGGAAATACGTATCTGGCCTACCTCGGCAACCAGGTCGGCCGGCACGGCTTCGGTCTCGCCGTGCTGCATGGAAAGCTGGAATAGGCGACGAGCGCGATGAAGTGGAACAAGCTCGGCAAGATATTCGACCCTAGGCAGCACAAGTTGCCGAACGACTGCGTGCAATTCGCCCAGGCGCCGCAAGCCTTGGTCTTCGATGATTTCGTTCGCATCTATTTTTCCACCCGTTCGCTGGACAAGCGCAACGGCAAGTACCTCAGCCATATCGCCTTCGTCGACATGCGGAAGAACCTGCGGGATGTAGTCCGCGTATCCGACAAGACGGTCATCCCGCTAGGCGGGCTCGGCTGTTTCGACGAGCACGGGATATTTCCGATGAACGTCATGCGTCACGGCGACTCCGTATATGGCTACACTTGCGGCTGGAATCGCAGAGTCTCGGTCTCGGTCGATACGGCCATCGGTCTGGCCATCAGCCGCGATGAGGGTCTTACCTTTCAGCGCATCGGCGATGGGCCGGTGCTGGCGGCATCGCCGCACGAACCCTGTCTTGTCGGCGACGGCTTTGTGAAGGTCATCGGCGGGGTATTTCACATGTGGTACATCTTCGGTACCGGTTGGAAGAGGTCCTCGGCGGACGCACCGCCGGATCGCACCTACAAGATCGCTCATGCGGTCTCGAGCGACGGCGTCCAATGGGTGAAGGAAGAAGCGCGGCAGATCATCGCCGACCGCCTGGGTGCGGAAGAAAGCCAGGCGCTGCCGACTGTGATCGGGATCGATGGCGGGTATCACATGTTCTTCTGTTATCGCCAGTCTTTCGACTTCAGAACGAACAAGGAACGGGGCTATCGTATCGGCCATGCCCATTCGGACGATCTGGCGAACTGGGAGCGGGACGACGACAATCCGCTCCTCGATGTCACACCGGGCGACTGGGATTCGGACATGTTGTGCTATCCGCATGTGTTTGAGTGCGACAGCGAGGTGTATTTGCTCTATAACGGCAACGAGTTCGGACGCTACGGTTTCGGACTATCGGTACTGGAGCGATGAACGCAACGATCGGGTATCTGTTGAACAAGGCATCTGTGGCGCAGATCGCCGAACACCTTTCGCGCTGCGATGCCGATTTCGTGCCGCCCCTCGGCGGTCGGGTCGAGATAGGGGACTATGCAGGGAAGATCGCGAGCAAAGCGACCCGGTTCGAAGCCTGGTCGCGCGGCACCCTGGTCGGATTGGTGGCGGCTTACTGCAACGATCGGGACAAGCGCATCGCCTACATCACCAGCGTCAGCGTGCTGCGCGAGTGGACAGGCAAAGGCATTGCCGCGCATTTGCTGAGCCAGTGCGTCGAACACGCGAAGGCGTCTGGCATGCGGCAGATCAGCCTGGAGGTGGCCGGCGGCAATGCGCCCGCCATCAAGTTGTATGAGGAAAGCGGCTTCATCGCCGGTAGGGCCGATGCGTCATTGGTCACCATGGTTCTTACGTTTGAAAACGGGGAAGAACATGAACAGCAAACGTGATTACAACGTCGAGATAAAAGACACCAGCGACCATAAGTATGCTTACGACTTCGATTTCGATGTAATGCATCCTTACATGATCAAGTCGTTCGAGCCTTTCTTCAACGAGGGAAGTCTGCTCGAACTAGGGAGCTTCAAGGGAGCCTTCACCATAAGACTCCTGCCCTATTTTGATGACGTCACCTGTGTCGAAGCGTCGGATGTCGCCATCGAGGAAGCCAGAAAGAAACTGGGCGGCAAGGTGAAGTTCGTCAATTCGCTCTTCGAGAAAGCGACTCTGCCCAAGCGCTACGACAACATCGTTCTGACTCATGTGTTGGAGCATTTGGACAATCCAGTGCTGGTGCTGAAACGCATCAACGACGAGTGGCTGGCCGAGAGCGGCAGATTCTTTCTGGTATGTCCAAACGCGAACGCGCCTTCCCGGCAGATCGCCGTCAAGATGGGATTGATCCCGCATAATGCGGCGGTCACCCCGGCAGAAGCCGAGCATGGACACCGCCGCACTTACACGTTGGATACCCTGGAGCGGGACGCCGTGGAGGCGGGGCTGAGGGTGGTTCACCGATCCGGCATCTTCTTCAAGGCGCTGGCGAACTTCCAATGGGACCGCCTGCTGAAAACGGATATCGTCTCCAAGGAGTATCTGGAGGGGTGCTACAAACTGGGGCAGCAGCACCCGGATCTGTGTTCGAGCATCTATTTGATGTGCGAGCGCGGTCACTGACCAGTCTGGAAGAAATGCATCATGAAGAAACCGGTTCTAATTTTTCCTGCCGGGATGCCTCGCGCGCTCGATTACCTGCAAAAATGCCTACGTGAAGAGCGAAGCGTTATTGGAGCATCATCCCTGGGATACGATCCGTCACAGGGAAAATATCCTGCATGGGTGCACCTGCCCTATGTTACCGATCCGGAGTTCAACCAGGCCCTCAAGCAAGCGGTAGAAAAGTTCGATATTGGTGAAATCTACACACCCAATATCGTCGTCTGGAATCATTTAAACCAAACACTCGGCAAGCTGAATCCGAATGTGGCTTTGGCAAATACATCTCCCGTGGATGAAGCATTGAGCGGGTACCGCACGGCCCTGGTCAAGGCTCGGTATCTTGCGGACAATCAGCTGTCATTGACGTCGGATGTTTCCCCACGCCCCTTGCTTTCCGAAATCGAAGTGGCTGCCTTGAGTCGATATGCGGACATTATCCCGGGCATGTGTGATGACGATAAATTCCACGCCTTGCTTGAGATCGCGCGTTACTCGGTGAAGGGCGACATAGTTGAAATCGGCAGCTGGTGGGGGAAGTCCGCTTTCATTTTGGCCAGACTGGCTCAGTGTTTTGACATCGGGAAGTTGTTGTGCGTCGATCCTTGGGCAAACGAGCATCTGGTCCAGGGTGAGAAGATGGTGGACAGCGGTTCGGAGCAAGTCGATGCGGGTGAAGCGTTGACCGTATTTCAAATTGGGTTGCTGCCGTTCAACTCCAACCACATAAATTACCTACGCATGACTTCTGTTGAAGGGGCAGCGTACTACAGGAAAACCCGATCAGTCAGCACAAAAGCTTTCGGGCATACCGAATACACAGGTCAAATATCAATCCTCCACATCGATGGAAACCACGCATACGAAGCCGCCAAGACAGATGTCGAATCCTGGGAAAAGTTGGTTATCGGGGGAGGCTGGATCATTATCGATGACTATATCTGGCCTTTTGGAAGTGGCCCCCAAAGGGTCGGGAACGAATTTCTGGAGAGAAATCCCTCTGGGGTCTCAACCGCTTTTGTGATGGGAACGGCTTTGTTCATTCAATTGACCTCACGCGGCCGGTGAACGGATTGCCGGAGCCGGGTAAGGCGTTCACACTTGCAATTTGAAGACGCCGTAGAGCGAAAGCGAGCCGATGTTCGGTATGTCAGCTTCACTATTAGATCGAATATTGTTCAGTAGATATGTCAAACGAGGAGGGAAAGAATTGCTTCGCGCCTCCCGTTTGTTCTATGAACGATCAAAATTGTCCGCTATTGGCAGATGGCGGCTGATCAGCGTGCCCGAATTTGACAGATTGCTCAAGGCAATTTCAATTGGATCATCGATCCATCCGGACGATCTATTGCCCTATTTATGCATGGATTCCAAGCAGGACCGTTTGTGGGTCAACTACAGCCTGGCGGATGCATTTCACAAAATTGGCAACAACGGGCAAGCAATCGTATTTATTCAACGTGTCTGGAATCTGTCCGGGCAAGACGAGAAATATCTACCGCTGTTTGTGGCCGTCCATGTGGCAGGTGGCGATGTGGAGTCGGTCCGGGGCGCATACAAGGCGCTTGGCATGAAAAAAGCGAGCGCCGGAAAAGTCTCGGAAGCATTGGACCATTTCAACGCCTGGCAGTATGCATACGCCATTCACAACAAAGTCGACGATTATTTTTACGATTTTGAGGTGCTTGCCTGCATTTCAAGATTGGCCGAGCAGCATGCCTTTCCTTCGCGTAAGCCGACGCGATTCGAGCATAGAAAAGTGCGTCTGGCCTATCTGATGTTCGGCATGACGCATTTGAACTCCGTTATCGTCAAAAACAGCGTGACCCTCGCAACGTTTCACGATGCGTCCAGGTTTGACGTGACTTTCTATGTCCCTGATCAGGCAACAACGGTACTCGAGCGGAAGGAGGCAGTTGAAAACATCAAGAGGATAGAGAAGGCGGGTTGGAAGGTCGTGATAGCGCCAGATTCATTTTCCGAAATGAAAAGTCTGCACGAATTCGCCAGGTCCATCTATGAAGCCAGTCCCGATATTCTGGTTACAAACGCCGCGTTGGCGGATTTCAGACACTTCTATATTACGGCCCTTGGACCGGCTCCCCTGGTCGTCGGGTTATGTCAGGGCCCTCCCCCGCAATACATTGCGCCGAGCTTCGATTGGAGCATTTCGTGGACCAAGCATCCGATGATGGATTGCCCCACTGGTTGCACTCTGGTGGGGGGCGCGGTCGCATTGCCGGAACGGACAGTCACCGCCAGGGAGGCCAAATCCAACTTTGGAATTCGCGAGAATGAACTTGTGGTCATGAGCTGCGGCCGGCCTTTCAAATTCCAAAGTCAAGACATCTGGATCTCGATATTGAACGTCCTTCGTGCTCATCCGGATACTCATTACGTGGCAGTAGGTCTTGGAGCCCCGCCCCCATTTCTTCAGCGGCTTCTGACTCCGGACATACTCAGTCGAGTCAGGACAATCGGCAGAGTCAAGGATTTTCTCTCTGTGTTGAGCATGGCGGACGTCGTTGTAGATACTTATCCGTCGGGAGGGGGCATGACGGTGGTCGATGCCATGGCGATAGGGATCCCGGTGGTGTCTTTCAAGAACAACTACATGAGAACGTTCTCTCAGACAGACTGGTCACCGGCAGAAGAGTTCATGGGGGTGCCCGAGCTATTGGTTGATCGAGGTGATTTTGTTCAATTGGGCAATCTGCTGAATAAGTTGTTGACTGACCACGAATACAGAAATGAGATGTCGAGAATTTGCAAGGAGCGCATACACGAGACATCGGGCAATCCGGCGCGGATGGTCCGAGATTGCGAAAAAGTCTACTTGAATGTGATGGAGCTCAACGTCTCGACTGCGGAAAAAGCATGAATATCCGCCGAGCATCGGCGAGGGCATTCTTTGGTCGGTGCTCCCTGTAGGTCCCTGCGCCAAGCCTCGACGTGCCGGGCTTGGGCAAGGCTCGTGAACCAGCGCCCGTTCAGAGACTCATCGCGTAGCCGCTCATTGCATCCATGCAGACCATGTCCTTAAGACACAACATCCTTTCCAACTACGCCGGCCAAATCTATGTGACGGTGATAGGCATCGTCATGGTTCCCATGTACGTGAAGTACATGGGCGCTGAAGCGTATGGGTTGGTTGGGTTCTTTGCCATGTTGCAGGCGTGGTTCCAGTTGCTTGACGTAGGGCTGACGCCCACGATGTCGCGAGAGACGTCACGATACAGGGGCGGCGCCACCGATGCGCTAAGTCTTCGTCGTCTCCTGCGGGCGCTGGAAGGAATTTTCATCGCGGTTGCTCTTCTGGGAGCGGCTGCGATAATCGCCGGTGCAGACAGCATCACCAGCCAGTGGCTCAAAGTGCAGCAATTGCCGCAAGATGAAGTGCGCCACGCCATCATGCTCATGGCCTTCATCATCGCTCTGCGTTGGATATGCAGCTTGTATCGTGGCGCAATAAACGGATTCGAACGCCTGGTTTGGTTGAACGGCTTCAATAGCGCTATTGCCACCGCGCGCTTCGTGTTCGTAATTCCACTCTTTATTTTTGTGGGCACAGGTGCCATACCGTTTTTTACCTATCAGCTGGTCATCGCTATTGTCGAACTGGTCGTGCTGGTAGCGCAGACTTACCATTTATTTCCAAAGGCGGATGCAAAAGAGCGCCTGCCGTGGCAATGGCAACCGCTGCGGGGTGTGCTCAAGTTCTCTCTCAGCGTCGCCTTTACCGGTTCGGTGTGGGTGCTGGTCACGCAGACCGACAAATTGATCCTTTCCAATCTGCTTTTGCTATCTGACTACGCATACTTCACGCTGGCCGTATTGGTATCCAGTGGAATTCTTGTCATCAGCACGCCCATCAGCGGAGCGCTGGTGCCTCGCATGACCAGGCTGAATGCCGAAGAAGACGAGCCGGGGTTGATACGCCTATATCGGAATGCCACCCAACTGGTGGGTATCGCCGCCGTTCCCGCGGCGCTCGTGCTGGCATTTTTCCCGGAGCAAGTGCTATGGGCATGGACAGGCGACGCCGTCGGGGCGAGCAAAGCCGCACCAGTGCTCACTCTTTACGCATTCGGGAACGGGCTGCTTGCACTGGCGGCGTTTCCTTACTACCTCCAATTCGCCAAAGGTGACTTGAGGTTGCACATGATCGGGAATGCGCTGTTCGTCGTAGTATTCATTCCGTTGCTGATCTGGGCGGTCAATGCCTATGGCATGGTCGGCGCGGGGTATGCGTGGATAGCCGCCAACTTGCTGCCATTTTTCCTTTGGCTCCCCATCGTGCACAGGCGATTCGCCAAGGGTTTGCACGCCAGATGGCTGCTCGTAGACGTGCTGCCGATCGCATTGTTGCCGACCGCGATTGCATTTGGCTTGCAACAACTGCTGGAATGGCCGACATCACGGGTCATGGTGGCGCTCGGGCTCGTCATGATAGGGTTGATGTTGTGCATTGTTTCAGCTGCGGGTTCCTCTTGGGTCAGGGAGGCGATTGCTGGGAAATGGCGAACTTCGCCCTGACTCGACTTCGCTATGACCGTTCCTCTGGTTTCGATCGTTATCCCCTGTCATAACCAGGGCAACTACCTGCGACAGGCAATCGAAAGCGTGCTGTCGCAGGACTACTCGCACATCGAGTTGATCGTCCTGGACGACGGTTCGAGCGACGACACGCAAGCCGTGCTGGCCTCCTACGTCGGAAGGTTCCACTACGAGACCCACGCGAACATGGGGCAGGCCAGGACCTTGAACAAAGGCTGGGGGATGTCCAGGGGCGAGTTTCTATCGTATCTCGCAGCCGATGACTTCCTCCTCCCCGGGGCCGTCGGGACGGCGGTCGAGAAGCTTGTCGCGAGCCCCCGGATCGTTCTGACTTACTGTGACTTCAATGTCATCGACCCGAAGTCACGGGTTTTGCGGCAGGTTCGTACCGGGGAGTTCAGTTATCGCGACCTTGCCGTAAGGATAGTCTGCCAACCTGGACCGGGAGTCTTCTTTCGCCGCGACGCGTTCGAGCGCGCCGGACCCTGGGATGGGCTCCTGAGGCAGATCCCGGATTACGAGTATTGGCTGCGACTCGGTTTGGAAGGCGCGTTCGTAAGAATCCCGGAAGTCCTCGCCGCATACCGGGTGCACGACCGGTCGCAATCGTTCGCCCCGGTCGGCGCGAGCGGGGCGGAAGAGATCGTGAAGGTCATTTCCGCGCACTTCCGCAGTACGCGCCTGCCGCCGGAGATCGCTCGGGCAAGACCGGAGGCGATGAGCAACGCGCACATCATTGCGGCACGCCTGCACCTGCGCTCCAGCCGCTATCCCGCCGCACTGAGGCACATGAGGCGGGCGTTCGCGCTTTATCCACGGGGCTATCTTCGCCTCCGCACCTGGCAATTGCTTGCAAATGGACTGCTCAACAGGATCGCCTATAAGCTGCTCTGGCAGTTCAAACGGGCCTTCTCCAGAGGATGACCTGCTCGCGTCTTGGGCGGCCGCCGGCCGCCCTTGGAATGGAAGTGGGCGATTCTCACGAAGATGGCGGCAGTCTACAATGCCGCAGGCCTCGTCGGCCTCATGGGAGAAATTCAATCGGCATGCGCCTGATTTCGAGAAGCACGGCTGCGGGTTCCTCCGAAGCATTGCGATGAGAATCCTGGTTCTCGGCGGGGACGGGATGCTCGGGCACCAGTTGTTGCGGCAGTTGGCCACCCGTCATGAGGTTCATGCCACACTCAGGCGAGACCCCAAGGCGTACGATTCCTTCGGCTTGTTCGACGGAAAGCGGACGTACTTCGGAGTGGATGGCTCCTCACCGGAGAGACTGCGGGAGATCATGGCGACCTGTCGACCGGGGGCCGTGATCAATGCGATCGGAGTCGTCAAGCAGCGCGCCGAGGCGAATGACGCGATTCAAAGCCTGGAGATCAATGCCCTGCTGCCGCACCGGCTCGCCGTGCTGTGCGAGGCCGCCGGGGCAAGGCTCATCCACTTCAGCACCGATTGCGTCTTTTCCGGGCGCCGCGGGAAATATCGCGAGACGGACGTTTCTGACGCCGAAGACCTCTACGGGCGCACCAAGTATCTGGGCGAGCCCGGCGACAAGCACTGCGTGACCCTGCGCACATCGTTCATCGGTCGCGAGCTGACGCGGAAGACCGGACTGCTCGAATGGTTCCTCGCGCAGCGCGGCACAGTCAGGGGGTACACGAAGGCCATTTTTTCGGGGTTTACGACGCTGGAGATGACTCGGATCATCGAGAAAGTGCTTGCGACCCCGGCCCTCTCAGGGGTCTATCATGTTTCAAGTGAGCCGATCAGCAAGTTCGACCTGCTCACAATGATCCGTGACGCTCTGGGCCTCACCACGGAAATCGAGCCGTATGACGAGTTCCAGTGCGACAGAAGCCTGGATTCGTCCCGGTTCCGCGGGGCCTTGGCTTACCGGCCGCCCGGATGGAAGGCGATGGTCGAAGAGCTTGCGCAGGATATTCGAGGAGCGGGGCGATGATTTTCGAAGGCAAACGTATCGTGGTCACCGGCGGGACGGGATCGATGGGGAAGACCTTCGTCCACAGGGTTCTGACCGGAGAGCGGGGCACTCCGAGGAAAGTGATCGTGTTCTCTCGCGACGAAGCGAAGCAGCACTCGATGCGGATGTCGTATTTGCACAGGCATGCGACCACTGACGAGGTGATCTACCGGAATTTCATGAACGTCCTCGAGTTCAGGATCGGGGACGTTCGGGATTTCGCCGATGTCTGCTCGGTGGTAAAGG